>MLJW01000014.1_pt1 | contig 330040 bp, 275 predicted proteins | sample 888231 | NCBI WGS metagenome assembly MLJW01 (sample SAMN05788063, study PRJNA343431) | mine drainage metagenome | isolation source: sample collected from the inflow into an acid mine drainage treatment plant... | place: Germany: Lusatia, lignite mining district
GAGCGCTGACGGCGTCCGGAGTGACGTCGCTGTCGAGCATCCAGCTGTCGGACATCACCAACGCGATCCAGAACGTCGCGACGATGCGTGCGACGAACGGAGCGGAGCAGAGCCGGCTTGGCTTCGCGAACGACCTGCTGACGACCAACAAGGCGAACCTGGAACAAGCCAACAGCCGCATCACCGACGTGGACGTCGCAAGCGAGTCCACACAGCTGGCGCGCTGGAACATCCTGGTGCAGTCAGGCACCGCGATGCTCTCCCAGGCCAACCAGAGCTCGCAGGCCGCGCTGAAGCTCTTGGGCTAACACTCTCCGAGGTTCTGGTCGGGCGCGGCGTAGGCTAAACGACGCGCCCGTGAGGAACCTGCGGAAGGAGGCGCGCAGCCTCCCCTGATCTCATATCGATTTCAACAGCACAGTGGAATCCGCCCTTTCATCATACCGCTAGGCCGAACGCAGGGCAGGATTTGAGGTGTCTTCGCCTCATACGGCGCGACCGGGAGCCGACCCAATCCGGTACGTGGCGACGACGGACTGTCGCACTCATCAAGGAAAGATACCACCATGTCTGTTGTCATTAATACCAACTACGCTGCGACGATGGCGGCCAATAACCTGGCCTACTCGAACAGCATGCTGCAAAAGAGCCTGAACCGGCTGTCCAGCGGTTCGAAAATCGTGAGTCCGGCGGATGATGCCGGCGGTCTCGCGGTCTCGATGAAGCTGTCGGCTGCCGCGACGCGCTCCGGAGCGGCGATGACGAACATCGGCAACTCCGTGTCGTACCTGCAGACGCAGGACGGCGCTCTTCAGACGGCCGGCAACGTCCTGAACCGCATGAGCGAGCTCAAGACGCTGTACAGCGACCCGACGAAGAACTCGTCCGACCTCGCAAACTACGACGCCGAGTTCTCGCAGCTGCAGCAGGAACTCACCTCGATCTCCGGGGAGACGTTCAACGGCGTGCATCTGTTCGGATCGACTGGGATCACGACCCAGGTGTCCGAGGACGGTACGCAGACCGTCAACCTGGCCGGCCAGAACATCGCGAGCTCGAGTGCGGGCGTCGGTGCGCTGACGGCGTCCAGCGTGACGTCGCTGTCGAGCATCAACCTGACGGACATCACCAACGCGATCCAGAACGTCGCGACGATGCGCGCCAACAATGGCGCCGAGCAGAGCCGCCTTGGCTTCGCCAACGATCTGTTGACGACCAACAAGGCCAACCTCGAACAGGCCAACAGCCGCATCACCGACGTCGACGTCGCAAGTGAGTCCACGCAGCTCGCCCGCTGGAACATCCTGGTGCAGTCCGGCACCGCGATGCTCTCCCAGGCGAACACGTCGTCCCAGTCGGCCCTGAGGCTCTTGGGCTAACCTAAGGATAGGCAGTCGTTAGAATAACGAGCGTTTTCTGACTCGTCCGGCCCGTGCTCTCCACACTAGGGAGGCGGACCGGACGAGGATCACTCCCAACCGCTGACGCCTCTTTGAGGCGAAGGCTGGGGCGGAGCGGTGAAGGGAGCGATCCCCGGGCCGGAGAACGCCGACTTTGTTAAGGCTGACATATTCTTCCTGACCCCGGTCGTGGCAACGCGACCGGGGTTTGGTTTTTATATCACAGGGGCCCGGCAGCTTTTGCCGGGTCAAATCGACCGGTGTGCAGATCGAGGAACAGGCGGAGGTGGCTGGGAAAAATAGTCGTTTTAAAAACGACATAAGATATTGAAAAAAAATGGTTAACGCTTGTGATACTCAATTGAGCCCAAACCCTGCTAAGCTAGAGATCGTACCGCTATGACCCTTGCCCATTCTCCCCTCGCCGAGCCCTCGGCTCCTGTCCCGACGTCCTTGTTTGTTCGTATCACCGGCTTGGCAGAGGCGGTGCGCTCGAACCCGAACGCGACTGCCGCCGTGGACGAGCTCCGAAGCCTGCAGACTTTATGTGTCAGGGCGATTCGAGGCCTCCCAGGTCACCAAAAGACGGGACCTGAAGTGGAGGCCGCCTGCGGGATTGTAGAGTTTTTCGTGCGTGAGGGATTTGTAGACAGGCCCGTCGGTGGCGACCTGTTGAACGATGCAGAGAAGGCCTGCAAGGCAGGTTGGACCGGTTTACTTTCGGCCTTGTTGGTCGCGCCGGCGTGGCAGCTCAAGTCCGCTCCCCGGATTGAGGACACGCCCATGTGGTTGTGGCCGGTCTACACGGAATGCCTGCTTCGGCTGCCGCCCTTGCTTGCTGAGACCGGGCAGGCCGATGGTCTGGCTGAGCACTACGCCAGGCGCCTGCGGGAAATTGCGAGGTTGGTGGATGCCAACCTGGGATCGTCCGCAGTCAGGGGACTGGTGGATAAGTTTCTCCAGGCTGGAGACTGCACGCTCCTGTGCAACAGCACGGGGTCCCTGCGCGAGATTCTCGCCATTCGTGCCAGGATACTCTCCCTTGTGAACGGGGTGACGAAGGAGGCCGCGGATGTGATCGTGCTGCCGCGGGAGGGCCGCAGGTTGAAGGTCGGATTTGTGATCGAGTCGCTCGAGAATCAGTCCTGGGTGCGCGCGGCGCTTCCCTGGTTCGAGCATCTCGACGATCGCAGGTACGAGAGTATTCTATTTTCAGTGACGCCATCCAGTTCAGCGCTAGCCGGACATGTGGCGACACGGGTCGGTGAGCTCCGCGTTCTCGGCGACGCGGGCCGCGAAGCCGTCGACGTGCTGCGCGGTGGCCTGTTCGACGTGCTGGTATTCTTCACGAGGGTGACGCGGGGCGGAGATCCGGTGACGGCTCTGGCGCTTCACCGGGTCGCCCCGGTCCAGGTCGTATTGGACGAGACGCGAATGACGTCGGGCATACCGAACGCTGACCTGACGATCATCGATGCGTGTGAAAGCCCGGCGCGGGAATCAGTGCACTACACCGAAAGGCTCGCGGTCATGCCGGAGGCGGGTGTTTCGTTCGTGTCGAATTCGTCGCGCACGCCTTTAACGGCTGAATGGACACGGGAGGGGCTTGGTATTCCAGTTGAAGCGGTGGTCTACGCAGCGGTTGCCCCGTTCCGGAATCTCACGCCTGAGTGGCTGGCTTGCGTCGCGAGGATCCTCGCCTCGGTGCCTGATTCTCGGCTGCTGGTCTATTCCTATCATCCCGAGGATGGATCCGAGGCGGCGCTGGGTCGCCTGTGCGGGCTGGTGGGCCCAGTGATGTCGGCCCATGGTGTGGACGAGTCCAGACTGATCCTTTCGAATGAAGCGCTGCCCTCGGAATCCGAGGTGCTCGCGCTGCTGAAGGTGGCGGATCTCTATCTCGATACCTGGCCCGTGAGCCAGGGGGAAGGATCCCTGCTGGCCTTGGAGGCTGGGCTGCCCGTGCTGGCGAGTCTCGCGGCGCTCGGGCATCCGGCGCCGGGGGCATCAGCCATGAGTCGCCTGGGATTCGGCGGGTATGTCTCTGCGGGCGCCGAAGACTTCGTAACGAATGCCGTGAGGCTTGGGAGAGGCGCCGAGGAACGCGCGAACCTTCGTGGCGAACTGAAGGTGTCGATTGGAAACGCCGAATCGTGCGGCGATCCGGTTGCCTTTGCCGACGCCGCAGGTGCCCTGCTCGAGAAAGCCTTTGACGAAGTCGCCGCCAATGGACGTCCAGGAATTCCGGCTGGTGGCGCTCCAATAACGACCCTGCTCGGGACGAATCTCGACGAATTGCGGGTTTCGGTGGAGGAGCAGCTTCGAAGCGGATTTGCGCCCGAGGCTGCGGCCTCGCTTGCACCGGCCGTCGCGGCTTGCCCGGCTGACCCGGTGATTCGCGGGCTGCACCGGCGTGTGCTGATGGCCGAATATCGATTCGACCGCGCTGCGGACAGTCTGCTGTCGGCTGTCGAGCGCCAGTCTGCGAATGCGGATATCTGGTATCAACTCGGCCTCGCGCTCCGCGGCGCCGGCAAGCGTCAAGACGCATTACAGGCCCTCGAAGTGTCTCTACGCCTGAATCACTCGAATCTCGAGGGTTGGCTTACACTGGGCGAGATGGCCCGCGAAGCCGGCCATGCGGAGATGATCCGGGAGATCGCGGCAGTCGCCGTTCAGCTGGCGCCCGATGACCCGCGGGTGAAAGACCTTGCCGCTGTCGCAGGTGCACAGGGCGCGTGACCCCGTCGGATCTAGGCTATACAGTTTCAAGGCGATCACATGGACGAATTCGCTGACAGGGCGCCGGTTGTCTTTTTCGGAAAGGAAATCGCCGACGTATATCGGCCGGTTGCCACTCGCGGATCGGAGCCATTGCTCTCCATCTGCGTTCCGACCTACAACCGAGCGCCGAAACTACGTTCGCTGCTGCATTCGATCGTCGTTCAATGCGCGGGTCTGGAGCAGGAGGTCGAGATCGTCGTTTCGGACAACGCTTCGCCGGACGACACGGGCGGGATGGTCCGGCGCTGCAGCGAGACGTTTCCCATAGTCTACTCACGGAATAGGACAAATGAAGGACCGCTCAGAAATATCCAGATCCTGGCGTCCACACTCGCTCAAGGGAAGTTCACCTGGCTGATCGGCGACGACGATTTGGTGCTGCCGGGAGGCGTGCGCCTGGTCCTGGAGGTGCTTCGGACGAATCCGGAGGTGCATTTTGTATTTGCGAACACGCTCCCTCGCGGCGCCGACGAGTATACGGCAAAGATGCGCGATGGAATCGTTCATGGAGAGGACTTCCCGACCGACGGACCGCGCAAGGGAAAATACGTGGGCGATAGGAAACTCGCCGCGTTCGACGAACTGGTCGATCCGAATGTCGACGAAGTGTTTCTTGGCGCTCTGATGTGCGGGGTGTCCAGGACATCAGCCTGGAGGGCTTACCCTCGGGAGTTTTCCTCGCTTAGCGGTTCGTGGGGAGGTTCATTCCATACCTTGGAAGGCTCCTACCCGCATGCCATGGTCTATGCCCAAACGATGGTAGGGAAGCCGGCCTATTACCTGGGAACGCCGGTCAGCATTGCCTTCTGGGGCGCGCAGGAGTGGCTGTCGGGAGTGCCGAGACTCGTGCTCCTCAGGCTTCAGGAGCTGCTGGCGTTGTATGAGGAAAATGGTGTCGCGGCGAAACGGATTGCCCGGTGTCGCGCGGGTCTCGTCGAGAACTCACGCGCGGCGCTCGCCACGATGGTCTTGGATTCGGCCACGCCTGGATTCGAGGAATTCAGCGTGAACAAATACATCCGCGACAATCGCGTGGTCGCCCATGAGGTCTTCGATCAGCTGGACACGATCGTTGGTACGGCACGTGCGAAGAGGATTTCGAATAGGTTGGTTGACGAGGCGGAGGCGCTCGTGAAGGTCTACCCGCGGATCCGCCTTCCGCAGGGCGTGGATGGTGGAGTGAACCCCCAGGCCTCCTCGGCGTTCCAACAAGCGATGGCTCGGTTTCAGACCTTGCTCAATCAGGGCAAACTCAGCGAGGCGCTGAGCTACCTCCACATGGCGAAGAAGGCGGCGCCGGATGCCTCGTCTGCCGCCATGGTGGATCAGGTATTCAAGATGCTCGCCGAAAAAGGCCTTTACGGAAGACCCGGTGGAACCCCGGCGACTGGTCGGGTCCGCCCGTCGCGTTGACGATCCTCGCTGGATTCCCATCCAACATTTTCCAACAATCGAGAACCTCGCATCGCCCCGAAATCATGAACAGCCCATTCAAGGAAAAAACCCTCCTCATCACCGGAGGCACCGGCAGCTTCGGCAATGCGATCCTTCGCAGGTTTCTGAATACGGACATCGGCGAGATCCGCATCTTCTCCCGCGACGAAAAGAAGCAGGACGACATGCGGCACCAATACAGCAACTCACGGCTCAAGTTTTACATTGGCGACGTCCGCAACATCGATGGCGTCGACGAGGCAATGGCCGGCGTGGACTTCGTTTTTCACGCCGCCGCGCTGAAACAGGTGCCCTCCTGTGAATTTTACCCGATGGAGGCGGTTCGCACCAATGTGCTCGGCACGGACAACGTGCTTCGGGCCGCTGCGACCCGCGGCGTCAAGCGAGTGGTCGTGCTCAGCACCGACAAGGCGGCCTATCCGATCAACGCCATGGGTATTTCAAAGGCGATGATGGAGAAGGTCATGGTGGCACGGTCGCGGGTCGCCGCCAGCCAGGGACTCATCCTGTGCGGCACCCGATATGGCAACGTGATGGCCTCGCGCGGCTCGGTCATTCCGCTGTTCCTGGAGCAGATTGCCTCGGGCAAGGCGCTCACGATCACGGAACCCGAGATGACACGTTTCATGATGACGCTGGATGGCGCGGTTGATCTCGTTCTCTATGCGTTTACCAATGGGCAGCCAGGCGATCTTTTTGTGCAGAAGGCGCCAGCCGCCACGATCGCGGTGCTCGCAGAGGCCATGAAACAACTGCTCGGCGCGAACAACCCGATCAAGGTCATCGGCACGCGCCACGGCGAAAAGCAGTACGAAACCCTGCTCACCAGGGAGGAGATGGCTCGGGCCGACGATCTTGGCGGATACTATCGCGTGCCTGCCGACAACCGGGACCTGGATTACAGCTCCTATTTCTCAAAGGGGTCCTCCAAACCCGCCGAGGTCGAGGGGTATCATTCACACAACACGCATCGGCTCGGCGTGGAGGAAATGAAACAGCTGCTGCTCCAGCTCGAGGAGATCCGCAGGGCCGTGGACTTCAGGAACGTTCCAACACAACAGGCGACGGCATGAGCCCCTGCCCGCGTTCATTGAGGATTACAGAACCCGCCCTGGGCCGGGGTTCCCCCTGTTGCCGGCTTCCCGAATGAGCCAATCAGAAAAATCCGTCGTGGTGGTCACCGGGGCTGGCGGCTTCATTGGTCGTCATGTCGTGGATGCCCTCGGTCGTGAAGACCGGGTTCAGGTTTTGGCGGTCACCCGCGCCACGTCCGAGGCGGATCGCAGCGAGGCGTTCGGCCGGGCCGACGTGGTGATTCATCTGGCGGGAGTGAACCGGCCTCAGGACGAGTCCGAATTCGAGGCGGAGAATGTCGGTGCGACGCGTGAACTGTGTGAACGGACGTCAAGGTCCAAGCCGCCACTGATCGCCTATGCCTCGTCGACCCAAGCCGCCTTGGACAACCCATACGGTCGCAGCAAGCTGCGAGCCGAGGCCGTGCTCAAGGACTGGGTGGATTCGAATGGAAGGGGCAGGGTAGTCATCTTTCGCCTGACGAACGTATTCGGAAAGTGGTGTCGTCCAAACTACAATTCGGTGGTCGCCACGTTCTGTCACAACCTGGCCCGCGACCTTCCGATCACGGTGAATGACGAGTCGCGACCCATGGAATTGGTTCACGTCGACGACGTGACGGCGGCGTTTCTGGCCCTCGTCCGCGGCGAGGCGATGCCCCCGGCGGGGTCGAGTGAACTGCGGGAGGTGGGGCCCACCCATTGCATCACCCTGGGGCAGTTGGCGTCCACGCTTCGATCCCTCCGCGCCTCGCGAGAGTCGCTCGTCATGCCTTCACTCGAGGGCGATTGGATGCGAAAGCTTTATGGCACCTATCTCAGTTATCTGCCGCAGGACGGATTCGCCTACGACCTGCAGAAGAAATCGGATGCACGTGGGGTGCTGGCGGAATTTATGAAGTCGGAGCAGTTCGGCCAGATATTCGTATCGAGGACGAATCCGGGTGTCACCCGTGGAAACCATTTTCATCACACCAAGACCGAAAAATTCCTGGTATTGGACGGGCAGGCGTTGGTGCGGTTCAGGAGGATCGAGGGCGGCGAAGTGGTGGAGTATTCGGTCGCGGGAACTGATCTGCGGGTGATCGACATACCTCCGGGTTGGGTGCATTCGATCGAAAACGTTGGAAGCGGCGAGCTGGTGACGCTCTTTTGGGCCAGCGAAATATTCGATCCACAGCGCCCCGATTGCATATTTGCACCCGTGGTGAGTGAATCGCCGAACCAGCCCCGCCTCACATGAAAGTCATGACCATCCTTGGAACGCGCCCCGAGATCATCCGCTTGTCGCGGGTGATCGCCGCGTTTGACCGGTATTTCGAGCATGTCCTCGTCCACACCGGACAGAACTACGACCACGAGTTGAATCAGGTCTTCTTTGACGACCTCGAGCTGAGGAAGCCCGACCACTTCCTGAATGCGGCCGGCTCCTCGGCCGTGGAGACCGTGGGGAACATCATCGCGCGATCTGATGAGGTGCTCAGGCTCGAGCAGCCTGACGCCGTGCTGATCCTCGGTGACACCAACAGCTGCCTCGCTGCGTATTCGGCGAAGCGTCACAAGATTCCCGTGTTCCACATGGAGGCTGGCAACCGCTGCTTCGACCAGCGCGTGCCTGAGGAGATCAACCGCCGGATCGTGGACCACATTTCCGACATCAACCTGCCCTACAGCGTGATTTCAAGGGAGTACCTCCTGCGTGAGGGGCTTCCGCCCGATCGGGTGATCAGGACTGGCAGTCCGATGTTCGAGGTCATCCATCATTACCTTCCGAAGATCGAGAAGTCCTCAGTGCTGTCGAAACTCGGCCTGCAGCCAAAGGACTACTTCGTGGTCAGCTCCCACCGTGAGGAGAATGTGGACTCGCTGCCGCGTCTCCAAAATCTGGTCACGATCCTGAATTCGCTCGCCAAAGACCATGGACGGCGGGTGATCGTGTCGACGCATCCCCGCACGCGAAAGCGTCTCGATGAAGCGCAACTCGCGCTCGATCCCCGGATCGAACTCATGAAGCCGCTGGGATTCTGCGACTACGTAAAGCTCGAGTGCGAGGCATGCGCGACGTTGTCGGACAGCGGCACGATCACCGAGGAGTCGTCGATCCTGAATTTTCCCGCGCTCAACCTGCGCGACGCCCACGAACGCCCCGAGGGCATGGAAGAAGGCAGCGTGATGATGACGGGGCTGGATTACGAGACCGTGAGAATGGGCCTGGGCGTCCTGGGAAGCCAGGGGCGCAGCCATGACCGCACGTTGCGGCTCGTGCGCGACTACGATGCGCCGAACGTCTCCGAAAAGGTCGCCCGCATCGTCGTGAGTTACACCCCCTATGTCCATCGCACGGTCTGGATGAATCCATCCGGACGGAGGAGGGCTACGTGACCCAGCTGCCGCGGCTCGGCGCGTCTGCGAACTGACAATCCAATGAAAATCTCCGTCGTCACCGCCTACTACAACCGGCGCGCCCTGTTTCTGAGGACGCTCCGGACGATTGCAGCGAGCCGCCTGGCGGCGAGCGTGGAGGTCATCGCAGTGGACGACGCCTCCCGGGACGAGGAACGCATCGAGGATCTGGGCGGGCTGACGGGACTGGACATGACCGTGGTGCGGATCGACCCGCGGGAGAAGTGGTGGCGCAATTCGTGCATTCCATTCAACCGCGGCTTCAATCTGGCGACAGGCGACATCATCGTTCTTCAGAATCCCGAGTGCCTCCATCTCGGCGACGTGATCGCGGCGGTGGCGGAAAACGTCGTGCCCGGCCGCTACGTCAATTTTGCGTGCTACTCGGTCGACGAGCCGACAACCCGGCGCCTACATGCGGTGGATCCTGCGTCCGCGACTTGGCAGTCCTCCGCGCGCGCCGCTCTCGAGCCGATCGCCCAGCGCGCCACGGTCGACGACGGAGAGTCGGCCTGGTACAACCATTCGGTTCACAAGCCCACGAAGTATCATTTTTGCGCGGCGCTCCACCGCCGCGATCTGGAGTCGCTTGGCGGCTTCGACGAGCGGTACGCAAATGGGATCGCGTTTGACGACAACGACTGGTTGACGCGAGTCACCCGGATGGGCCTCGACATCAGGACCATCGACGATCCGTTTGTGGTGCATCAGTACCATGGGAAGACGAACTATGGGGCCAACCTGCCGTACTTCCACCGAAACAAGGCGCTCTATGAAAACGTGACGCTCAAGGAAAAGGGGCATCGCGTCTATTCCCGCTGTTTCCCCTGTTTCGACGCATGAGTGTGAGGAAGACGATCTCATGAGCGCGACCGCAACACCCCGTGTCGCCGTGGTGATGCCCTGTTACAACCAGGGGAAATACCTGCGCGAGGCCGTGCAGAGCGTCTTCGAGCAGACGTTTGCCGACTGGGAGCTGGTGATCGTCGACGACGGCAGCACGGACGACAGCACGGCGGTCGCCAAGTCCCTCATCGCCGAAAATCCGGGATGCCGGATCACCTTGGTCTCCCAAGCCAACGCCGGTCCGTCAGCTGCGCGGAATCGGGCGATAGCGGCCACGCGGGCCGGCTACATCCTGCCGCTGGATGCCGATGACCGCATCGCGCCGAATGCTGTCGCGCGCATGGCCGGGCTTCTGGACGGCGATCCGAAGGTTGCGATCGCCTACAGCGACTGGGACCACTTCGGCGCCGTGCAGGGCGTGCGCCGGGCACTCGAGTACGATTTCAGGCACCTCTGCGAAAAGGAGAATCTGTTCACGTGCACGTCGATGTTCCGGCGCGTGGCCTGGGAGAAGACCGGTGGATTCAAGGCCAACATGAACCTGGGACTCGAGGACTGGGAGTTCTGGATCAGCTGCGGTGAGCTGGGATTTTACGGAAAGCGCATCCCCGAGGTCCTGTTCCATTACCGGCTGAAGGAGAAGAGCCGCAATACGACGGCGCAGGAACATTACCGTGTGATGTTCGCCCAGATCGTCGCGAATCATCCGAGATTGTATCCGACTGGCACAGTACAGGCAGCGGAGAAGATATTGAGCCTCCATCGAGCCCCCGCGGGAGCGGCGGTCGTACAGGACCCCAATGCAAGGATCGACGCCTTGCTTGAGGCGGCCCGGAAGTTGGCCGATTCCGGCCAGAAGCGAGAGGCGCTGAATTGCCTGAAGGACGTGATCGCGTTGTCGAAATCCCCCGATGTCGTGAAACGGGTCGAGGCGATCATGGAGTTGCTCAAGCCCGGTTCGCCCGCCGGGGCGCCAGGTCCGGTCAAACCTCTTGAGGACGCGGCGCGGTGCTTCGAGACGGATCCTTCCGATGCGTCGGCAGTCGCGGTCCTGTCGCTGGCCCGGGAAAAGGTGTTCGAAGCGTTGGAGAAGTCGGCCAATGCATCGCCGCCGTCCGCAGGTTCTACCGCTGAGCTGGAGACGATGAAGTCTCTGCTGACTTCCTCGTTTTTCACCCATGACGCCCCGGTCCTGAGGCAAAGGCTGGGCGTATGGCGGGGAGACCGGACGATCCGTTGGTTTGCCGAAATCCTGGTCACGTCTCCCTGGCGGTTGGACCAGCTTCCTCGGCTCGAACAACTCCCGGAACCGCTGAGGCTGCCAATTCTCAGGTATCTCCTGAAGATGCCCCACTGCCTGACGGCGCCCGCCGAGGCGGACGACTGCGGGGCGCATTTCAACCGAGTGGCGGACGCCGTGTCTGCCTACACCTCGAAAAATCCGCCGCCGAACGACGCGCGGGAGGTCCTGGAGTGTTTCCTCGCGTCCCACAACTGCATCCCGCTCTACGTCGCGGAAGGGAACACGAGGCCTTGGATGCAGGCGCGTGCCAGGCTCATAGAGCGATTTCTGGAGATGTCCGGTTGTGCCGTGGATTACTCCGCCCCCCGTCTTCAAACGACGGGCAGGAAGATCAAGGTGGCGTTTATCAGCCAGCATTTCGGCCATCAGACCGAGACCTATGTGACCGCGGGCAGCCTTCATTTGGATCGTCAGCGTTTTGAAATCTCGCTGTTTGCGTTGAGTTCAAACCCTGGCCCGGTCGAAACGTACTGCCGTTCAAAGGTGGATCACTTTCACGTGCTCCCCAACTCGGTCAGGGAGCAGGTCGCGGCGATTCGCGCGGCCCAGCTCGACCTCGCGATCATCAGCACAAACGTGACGGCAGTGACCAACCCGATGGCGCTGATCGCGGCGCACAGGCTGGCGCCGAAGCAGGTCATCTCGTATTGCTCGCCGATGACGACGGGCTTCAGGCATGCCGACTATTTTATGGCCGGAAGCCATGCATTGACGCCGGCCGGTCGGGGACATTTTTCGGAAAAGATCCTGGAGATCCAGGGGCCGCCTGGATGCATGGACTACAGCGGGGAACCGTCCGCTCGCTCGGCGCCCTTGTCACGGGCGAGATTTGGATTGGCGCCCGACGAGGTTGTGTTCCTGAACGCGGCCTCGAGCTACAAAATCAGCCACGAGTGCCTGGACGCCTGGTGTCGCATTCTGGGCGAGCTGCCGGGCTCGCGTCTGGTCCTGATGCCCTACAATCCGAATTGGACCAGCCAATTTCCAAGGGTCGCATTCGAGAGAAATCTACGGCATCTGGCTGAGAAGCACGGGGTGGCCTGGGATCGAATCGTCATCGCCCCCGGACAGCCTACCAGACAGGCGGTCAAGGACATCGAGGTCATCGCAGACGTCTATCTGGACACCTTTCCGTTTGCCGGGAGCCTGGCGGTTTTCGATCTGCTGGAGCTGGGCATTCCGTCGGTGGCGAAGAGCGGAACGTCGTTTAGATCGAACTTTTCCGCGGCGTTGCTACGGGAGTTTGGTGTCACCGACCTCATTTGTGAGACCACGGAATCCTATGTGGCGAAAGCCCTCGAGCTCGCCCGGAACGCGTCCGCGAGGGCGGGCCACAAGTCTGCTCTTCAGAGGGGCTTCGAAGTGAGGAACCGCGCAACCTCGCCCGAACTCTTTGGCGAGGAGCTGGGGCGGCGGCTCCTGGAATTGTGCACGGGTTGAGACGCCGATGGCTGATTCCAATCGCTTGTCCGCAGCGTCGGGTGGTTCCTGGCAGGCCGTCTTCTCGGAGGGCGTCCGCCTGCACAAGGAGGGCAGGCTTCGAGAGGCGGCAGAGTGTTACCGCAGGGTGAGGGGCTTGGCTCCGGCGTGCCGGGAGGCCTGGCATTTCGGCGGAATGATCGCGCTTCTCAACCACCAGCCAACCGAGGCTGCCGCGTTGTTCAGGGAGGCGCTCCGACTCTCGCCGAGGGCGGGAGAGAGTGCCCTGTGTCTCGGCGTCGCCTGCCTTGCGATGGGAGATCTGCCCGCGGCCGAGGCGGCGCTTCGTCATGCGGTGTCGGTGGCTCCGACGAACGCCATGGCGTGGGACAATCTTGCGTCGGTTCTGCGGCAGCAGGGGCGCGTCGATGAGGCGGTGGCTGCGCACGAGCGGGCCGTGAAGCTTCAGCCGGCGAATGCGGCGGCGTGGTACAGTTATGGAACCACCCTGCTCGGAATCGAACGGGTGGACGAGGCCGGCGCCTGTTTCGAACGGGCCCTTAAGGTCGATCCTGATCACCTCGATGCAAAGACCGGGTTGGCGACCCTCTGTCACCGCCGACACCAGGTCGAGCGGGCCGTCCAGCTCTTCGGCGAGGTGCTCGCCCGGGATCCGTCCAAACATTCGGCGCGGAGTTATCGTCTTTTTGCGATGAACTGCCTCCCGTCCGTTTCGAGAGAGCAGCTCTATGCGGAGCATATGGCGTTTGGGCGTGCGATGGGCGCGGCGCCGGCGCGCGACTTCGCCTGCTCGCGCGATCCAGGACGACGCCTGCGCGTGGCGTTCCTGTCGCCCGACCTGCGCGACCACTCGGTCGCCTATTTCCTCGAACCTCTTCTCCGATGCCTCGACCGTGAGGCTTTTGAAGTCGTCCTCTATCACGACCATTACCTGTCCGATGCGATGAGCGCGCACCTGAGGGGGCTGTCCTCGTTGTGGAGAAATTTCGGAGGACAGCTCAACGCGGTAGTCGAAACGACGATACGGGGCGATGCTCCGGACATCCTCGTGGACCTGGCGGGGCACACGGGCCTGAATCGTCTGGAGGTCTTTGCGCACCGGGTGGCGCCGGTGCAGGTGACCTACCTCGGATATCCGAATACGACCGGACTTGCCGCGATGGATTACCGGTTTGTCGACGCCATCACCGACCCTCCGGGAGAGGCCGACCGCCTCGCGACGGAACGGTTGGTGCGGTTTTCGCCGACGGCCTGGAGTTACTCGGCCCCGCCGGATGCGCCGGCCGTGTCGCCTTCTCCGGGCGCCGACGGGGCGGGCGTCGTGTTCGGGTCGTTCAACAATTTCACGAAGGTCAACGACGACCTGCTTGCGTTGTGGGGGCGCGTGCTCGCAGCCGTGCCGGACTCGCGCCTGTTCCTGAAGGCAAGGGCGCTCGACGAACCGCAGCTTCGCACCTGGGTCGTCGACCGGCTCAGGCGCGCCGGGATCGAGCCGGACCGCGTGGACTTGCGGGGATTCGTCGGAGGAAAAGCCTCCCACCTGGACGTCTATTCCAAGGTCGACATCGCCCTGGACACGTCGCCGTACAACGGAACCACGACCACCTGCGAGGCGCTTTGGATGGGCGTGCCGGTGGTGAGCCTCGCTGGCGACCGGCATGCGGCCCGCGTTGGGGCCAGCCTGCTGACGGCCCTGGGGCGACCCGAATGGATTGCCCGGACAGCTGACGACTACGTCGCGATTGCGGCTCGACTCGCGGGCGGCCGGTCGGCCCTGGCGACCGAACGGCATGGCCTGCGGGAGCTGATGCGTTCGAGCCTCTTGTGCGATCATGCCACCCAGGCGGCCCGTGTTGGGGCGGCGCTTCGCGATTGCTGGCGCCAGTGGTGCGCTTCCAAGGGGTAGTGCCGGGGGCGCCGACGGTGGTGGGTTTGGTTCGCGCTTTGAGGAGGGACAGGATTCAATCTCCGCGCTATGGCCGGAAACTTACCCCGTATGTTGGTCGCGAGGCTGGCGCGGTGGACACGGTACTCCGCGGCGGGCGTCGCTGTCGTATTCACCGGCGAGACCGGTGCGAAGGGAAAGGTGCGCGAGGCATCGGCGGCGGGCATCTTCTATCCTGCCGAGTCGGGCATGCTGCGCCGGCAGATCGACGACCTGCTTGCGAAGGCCGTGAAGACGGAGCGCATGCCGGGCCTGCATGCGATCGTGTGCCCGCATGCCGGATACGTTTACTCAGGTGTCGTGGCGGCTGCCTCGTATCTCCAGTGCGAGGGCAGGGGGTACTCCACGGTGATCATCCTGGCTCCGAGCCATACGGCGTATCTTCAAACCGCCTCGGTCACCGACGCGGACGTGTTCAGAACCCCGCTCGGCGACGCGGTCGTCTCGAAGCGGGCGCGCCTGCTGGCACGGCTGCCGCCATTTGAACTGGAACCGCGTTGCGACGTGAGGCGGCCGCCCTGGTGGGAAGACGTGCACCGCGCCGCGATCGAACCGGGCGACGACCGGGCGGACACGTGGGAGCACGCCGACGAAGTGCAGGTGCCGTTTATCCAGCGGGCGATGCCGGGGGCGGAGATCATTCCCGTCATCATGGGAGACGTGGATCCTGTCGCAGCGGCAAAGGCCCTCGCGCAGGTCATCGATGACAAAACCTTGATCGTCGTGAGCACGGACCTGAGCCACTATCGCAGCTATGCGGACGCGCGGCGGCTCGATCACTCGTGCGTCGAGGCGATTTGCCGCCTAGATCCGTCGGGCATAGCCCCCGACTCGGCGTGCGGGCGGATTCCGGTGCTGACCTTGATCGAATTGGCGAAGCAGCGCGGCTGGCACGCCCAATTGCTCGACTACCGCAACAGCGGCGACACCGCAGGCGGAAAGGGCAGGGTGGTCGGCTATGCGGCGATCGCCTTTGGGGAAGGATCAGGGGAGCGTGCGGGCGTCGCGAGGCATTCAGCCCAGGAACGTCGGGAACTGCTCGCGATCGCGCGGCGCGCACTGGGGGAGGCGGCGTCGACTGGAAAGTCCATCGAAGTCGATCCGGCAACGATTCCGCCCGCGCTACGGGAGAAAAAGGGGTGTTTCGTGACTCTGACGGAGGGCGGACGACTGCGCGGCTGCATCGGGCATATCATTGCCCAGGAACCCTTGTGTCAGGCGGTGGCCGACAATGCGCGGAGTGCGGCGATCAGGGATCCGCGGTTTGGCGCTGTCACGGCGTCGGAAGTGAAAGACATCGAGATTGAGGTCAGCGTGCTCACGACGCCGGTCGCGCTCGAGTTCTCCGGACCTGACGAACTCCTGGCGAAGTTGAATGCCGGGCGTGACGGAGTCGTCCTCCAGATCGGGCGCCGGACCGCGACCTATCTTCCGCAGGTATGGGAGCAGCTCAGGGACAAGGTGGCGTTTCTCAACAGCCTGGCGGAGAAGGCAGGGTGTGGTGCGCATGAGTGGCGCGGCGCGGGAGTGAAAGTTTTCACCTATCAGGTCGAATCCTTCAGCGAGGCGGAGGGTGAACACGCAGAGTGAGAGTCCCGCGGGGTTGCCCGGAAGTCGCGAAGACTCGGCCGGCCGGATCGTCGTGGCGGCGGGATGCCTGGGTGCCGCGGCGATGGCAACGCAGCTCGTGATGATGCGTGAGTTGTGGGAGGTGCTCTCGACCAACGAACTCGTGATCGGAATCGTGCTGGGCGCCTGGCTGATGTTTGGCGGACTGGGCGCTGCGCTGGGTGCGGCCCATGGGCGGAGGAAGACCGGCGGAAGTCGGCTTTGGCTGGTACAATGCGTGCTGGCACTGATGCCCTTCGCGATGATCCTCGCGGTGCGTGGGGGAAGGGATCTGTTGTTTCAGCGGGGCGAGGCGATCGGCGCGACGGGGGCCTTGCTCTTCGCCAGCGGGGTGCTCGCCCCCTATTGCGTGGGTGCGGGCTACCTCGTAGCGCGATGGTGTGCGGTCCGACAGGAGGGCTCCTGGATTCGAGCGATCTATGTTGCGGACACCGTGGGTGGAGCGATTGGCGGGATGCTTTTCGGACTCGCCCTCGCGCGACACCTGACGGCGTTTCAGGCAATCGCGTTTTTTTCCGCAATCCAGTTGGCGTGGGCGTGGTTTGCGGCTGGGCTGATGGTGCGTGTGGCGACCGCCGCGCTGGCGGGAGCAGCGCTGGCGGTTTCGCCTTTGACCTGGGGGCAGCTGGATCCCGACGAGCCCAGCACGGCGTGGCGTTTTCCGGGTGAACGCATCCTGGCGCGCATCCAATCGCCTTATGGGCGAATCGTGGCCGCGGAGGGGGGCGGGCAGGTGACGTTCTACGTCCTCGGCAGACCGGCGGTTGCGGTCGGGGACACGGAGGCGGCCGAGGAGGCGGCTCATTTTGCAATGGCGCAGCGGTCCGACGCGCGGAGGGTCCTGCTGTTGGGCGGCGTGGCCTCGGGCGTGGCGACGGAGGTGCTGAAGTATCCGGAGGTTCGTGACGTCGTCGCCGTTGAACAGGACCCCGGCCTGGTCGGCGTCGCCCGGCGTCTTTTCCCGGAGGCGTGGACCGATCCTCGGCTGAGGGTGGTTATCGACGATCCACGCCGCTTCGTGATGCGCGAACGGTCCCAATTCGACCTGATCGTCGTCGTATCGCAAGATCCGGATACGGTGCTGCTCAACCGTCTTCATACCATCGAGTTCTTCAGGGCGGTTCACGGACGGCTGTCTTTCGGCGGCGTGCTGGCCTTTGGGATGGCCCGCTATGCCGATTCCCTGAGTCCGGACCTGGCGGCGATGCTTGCGAGCGAACGGACGACGCTGGCAAGCGTGTTTGGGAATGTAAGGGTGTTGCCGTCGGGGCGAATCCAGTTTGTGGCTTCCGACGGTCCGCTCTACGCGGACATCGCGTCGCGGATCGAGGGCGCGGGAGTTCGACCGATCCACGTGACGCGAGGAATGCTGCTGGCGACAGTGACGCCCGAGCGGACCGGCGCGTTGGAGCTGGCTTCGCTGCAGCGCGCCAGGGCGAACACCGATTTCAATCCGGTGCTCTGTCGTCGCGTATTGAACCGCTGGGCGGGCCGCTTTGGCGGTGCTCCGGCCTGGCTGGTGGGCGCGGCGCTCTCGGTTGCGCTTGGAGTGGCGGTCGTGCGAACGTCGGTTCCCTGTCGCCTGTTGTATGTGGGGGGCTTTTCCGCGTCGGTTCTCGAACTGGTGATCCTGATGGGATTCCAGACCCTGTTTGGGACCCTCTACCGTCAGGTCGGCGTATTCATGGGGCTATTCATGATCGCGATGGCGGCGGGCGCTTGGGTTGGCGCCAGAGGGCGGGGGCCTGGTGGGCCTGCCGGCGGCGCGGCGCTCGTGGCTGTGTTGGCGGCGCTGATACCAGCGCTTCTGAAGGGAGCGGGAAGGATGGCCGGGACGGCGGCTTGGGCGTGGGGCGGATGGATCCTGATCGCCGCGGGGACGGTGGCGGTGGCCTGGGCCGTGGGTGCGCTGTTTGCGATCGCCTCCGCTCAGCCGGAAGTCGCCGGAAGGGGCGGGCGGCTGGTGTCGGCCGACCTTCTTGGCGCATCGATCGGCGCGTGGCTGGCGAGTGGCTGGCTCGTGCCTGCGATGGGCGTGACGACAGTCTGTGCGCTCGTGGCCCTGGCAAACGGACTGGTCGCGCTCACGAGCCTTCGCGGTCGGGCGGGAGTTCCGCTTTCCCCATGACAACCCTCCGCGGCATCTCCGTGAAAGTGGTTCGGTGGACGGGCTGGCTGCTCATCCCGGTTGTGCTGGCGTTCTTCGCGACCGGCTATGCGATCAGCGGGCGCTATGGAATGGGGATGCTTGCGAGTGAGGAGGAGGCGCTTGCGCTCCACCGCCTGCTGCACGTGCCGCTGGCGACGTTGGTGCTCGTGCACGTGCTGCCGTCGGTCTATCTTGCGATGGTGCGATGGGGGTGGATTCGGACAGACCGGGAAAAGGGATGACGCGACGCGACTGGATCGCCGGTGGCGCAGGGGCGGCCCTTTTTGCGACCCTTGGAAACCCGTTGGCGGCCAAGTCGTGGCTCGGGCGTCTGATCAGTCGATTCGGGGCCGAAGAGGTTTCGGCGGACATCTTCAGGGGCGACGCTCCCGACGAAGGGACTTGGAGAGCGTGGACCCGTCGCGGATGGGTGAAGGAAGCGAGGCATTACCTTCGACTCGACGGAAATACCCAGTGCAAGGTCTGCCCCAACAACTGCCTCCTGACTCCGGGCGACCGCAGTCATTGTCGCAACAAGGTCAACCGCGGCGGTACGCTCTACACGCTCGCCTACGCGAATCCCTGCGCGATCCACGTGGACCCCGTGGAGAAGAAGCCGCTGTACCATTACCTGCCTGGCTCGCGGACCTTCTCGCTGGCGACGTCCGGTTGCGTCTTCCGCTGCCTGAACTGCCAGAACTGGGAGATTTCCCAGAAGAAGCCCGAGGAGACGAAGGATCCGGACGGACCTGAGCTGCGTCTCCGGACCCCGCCACAGTCCGGGCTGGGGCCGGACGAGCTTCGTAGGCTCAGTCTCTTTCCCGAGGATGTCCCCGGACTCGCGACTGCCCTGGGCTGCAGGTCGGTGTCGTATACGTATTCGGAGCCGACGGCGTTTTTTGAATACGCGCAGGACTGTTCCAGGGAAGTCCGGGCGGCGGGGCTCGCGAACATCCTGGTGACCTGCGGTTCGATCGAGGAGCGTCCGTTTCGCGACCTTGCCACGTGCATCGATGCCGCGCACGTCGACCTGAAGGGGTTTACGCCGGAGTCCTACCGCGAGCTGAATTCGGGCAAACTCGAGCCCGTCCTGGCGACATTGAAACGCTACCGTGAGCTGGGAATCTGGGTGGAAGTGATCAATCTGATCGTGCCGACCTACACGGACCGCCTGGACGACATACGCCGCCTGTGCGACTGGCTTGCGCGTGAGCTCGGACCGGATACGCCGCTGCATTTTTCCCGGTTTCATCCGGAACATCGACTGGAGTATCTCCGGCCGACCCCGCTCGACATTCTCGTCGATGCGCGGGCAGCGGCCCGGGATGCCGGCCTGAGGTACGTCTATCTGGGGAACGTCAGGGAAGTGGCCGATGCGGGGACGACCCATTGTCCCGGGTGCCGGGCGGCGGTCGTGGAGCGGGACGGGTTCGCCGTGAGTCGGATGGACCTGGTGGACGGCCGTTGTCGGCAGTGCGGGACGCGCATCGCCGGAGTCTGGGACCGGGCCTGAATTCGATCAGGGTCTGGACTGCAGGCGGGCGCATGTCTCGCGCCACATCGTCCGGATCGCCTCGCCGAAGCGGCGGCCCTGTGCTGGCTGGTCGAGAAGAGCGGAACGGAGCATGTCGCGGCGCAGCGTGGATCGGACGAGCGACAGTGCGCCGGCGTCGCTCGCGAGTGCCACCGCTCGTTCGACGTAGTTGTCGGCCGATGATGCGATCCACTCGGGGTGCCCGACGGAGGTCAGGAGGCTGGCGCCGACCCGGGACGAATGCCGATCGCCCGCGAGGGTGATCACCGGCACGCCCATCCACATGGCCTCGCACGTGGTGGTGGTGCCGTTGTACGGATGCGGATCGAGCGCGATGTCGAGTTGCCCGTAGCAGGCCAGGTGTCCGGCGACGGACGGGACCTGCTGGAGCATGGTGACCCGGGCGGGATCGATTCCGGCCTCGGCGAGCTTGCGCGTCCAGGTGTCGCCGGGTGTTTGGTAGCTTTTCAACAGCAGACGCGCTCCGGGCACCCGCTCGAGGATGCGGCGCCAGAGTGAGAGCGTGAAGGCATTGACCTTCGAGAGCGCGTTGAAGGATCCGAACGTGACCTGACCCGAGGCGAGGCAGGGCGTGGGAGCGACGGGGGGAGCATCGGCCGAGGGCGTGTAGCTCCAGGCGGTGCTCGAAAACCGGAGCAACCGCTCGGTGCAGAACGGGTCGGCGTCTCCCGGCGGATCGGCGATTGGATCGCTGAGCCGGTAATCCATCGTGCGCAGCCCGGTCGTATTGGGATAGCCGAGATAGGTTGCCTGGACCGGGGCGAGCCTCCTTGCGTAGAGAGGAAGCCTGTTGAGTCCCGTGTGGCCGGCCAGGTCGATGAGCACGTCGATTGCGTCGCTGCGAATCGTCCGCTCGATCATGTCGCCGGACTGGCCCACGAAATTCCGCCAGAGTGTCGCATGCTGTTTCAATTGTTCGGATACGGCGTCCTCTACGAAGTGATCGTGGTAAAGCACGACCTCGAAGCGGGACCGGTCCAGGTGGACCAGCAATGGCAGGGTGAAATAGGCCACGGAGTGGCGCCGCAGGTCGCAGGAGAGGAAGCCGACGCGGAGGGACCGTTCCGGGTCGGAGGGTTTTGGCCAGCGGATCTTTGCGTGCGCGGCAAGTATCGCCGGTGTTTCGACCAGGTGTCCGAACCGCAGGTGCTCGGTGAACAGTTCCTCGCGCGACATCGAATCGAGGTAGTTCAGGGCGAACAATCGGTCGTTGATGACGTCAATGTGATTGGGTTGACGCGCAAGGATGGCGTCGAAATCTCGCAGAGCCTCGGGCACGCAGTGGGATTGGAGGTAGGAGCGACCGCGGCCGAACAGCGCGCTGATGTTGGACGGGGCGAGATTTAGTGCGGTTTGGAATGCGTCGACGGCCTCGGAAAACCGTCCGAGCAGGGCCAGCGAGGTTCCGAGGCCGTTCCAACCCTCCACGCGTTTCGGGTGGACCTGGGTGAGCTTGTCATACCAGGCCTTCGAGTCCGCGATACGGTTCAGCAGCTGGCAGACAAACCCGAGGTTTGCCAGGGCTTCCGGGTGGTCGGGCTTGAGCGAGATGGCTGCCAGGAGGGCCTTTTCGGCCTCCGTCGGGTGGCCCGCCGCCGCGTGGGCCGCGCCCAGCTGCGCGGCAAAATCGGCGTTCTTCGGCTGCAGACGATGCGCCTGTGCGAGCAGTGTCGCGGCTTCCTGGGCGCGCCCCTGCTGCTGCGCGGCGAGGCCCCCGAGTTGCCAGGCCTCGGCGAGCGAAGGGGCCGCCGCCCGCACTTGCGCATACAGTCTCGACGCCTCCGCGAGACGGCCCGCCTTGTGGTGGGCTGCGGCGAGCTGAAGGAGATTGATGATCTGGTTGGGGGCCATGTGAACCTGGATCAGTCCGGCGCGCAGATGATCCGTCGACGGCGCGGCAAGGCGAGCGCAACTTTGAAGACCTTCGGCTGGTCAGGGGACGGACTCGAACCGGGCGACGATGCTGCGTTCGAAGTCGGCCGTGAACCGCGCCGCGTTGCACAGCGGGCTGGCGAGGAAGCGCCCCCGGATACCGGTGCGCAGTGCCGTCAGCCGGGTCGCGGAACTGGCAAGCTCGACGGCGATTTGGCAGTACTGCTCGACGTCGTCGGCGATCAGGTCGGCGAGTCCCACCGTGGAAAGGAAATCGGCGCTGACCCGCGACACATGCGAGTCCCCCTTGAGTGCCACCACGGGCATGCCCATCAGGAGCGCCTCGCAGGTCGTGGTGGTGCCATTGTAGGGAAACGTGTCGAGCGCGACATCGCAGCGGTTGTAGAGCTCGAGGTGGGCGCGGATGCCGAGCCTGTCCCCGTTGAATTCAATCCGGTCTTCGGACACACCGTGGCCCGCCAGTCGCGCCCGCAGCCGTGCCTGCGTGTCGGGGTCGCCGGCGCCGGGGGATTTGATCAATAGTTGCGAGTCCGGGGAGCTTCGCAGGATGGCGCCCCATGCCTCGACGGCGGCCTCCGAGATCTTCGCGAGGTTGTTGAAGCTGCAAAACCGAAACGGTCGGTCCGGCCCAGCCGGAGGCGGGGGTGTCACGGTCGGGCAGCCCCCCGGGGGCTGGTAGCAGCAGAAGACCTCGGGGAGGCGCAGCAGCCGCTCGGAGCCCGCCTCCGCGGGACTGCCGGGTGGGACGCAATAGGCGTCGGTCACTCGATAGTCGATCGCCCGGAGTCCGGTCGTGTCGGGATACCCCAGCCAGGTGACCTGCAGGGGAGCGGGCTTTCGCGCGAAGACCAGGAGGCGGTTGTGGGCCGTGTGCCCGGCGAGGTCGATGAGGACGTCGATCCCGTCGGCGCGTATTTGCCGGGCTAGGACGTCGTCGGCGAGGGCCGCCGCGTCCACCCAGTGTTCGGCGAGTTCCCGGAGTCGGACGGTTGTGGCGTCCTGGGTGGTGCCGACGTGGTAGCAGGTGACCTCGAAGCGCGAGCGGTCGTGGTGCGCGAGGACGGGTTCGAAAAAGAAGGCGACCGCGTGCTGGCAGAAGTCGGCCGAAACGTATCCAATTTTCAACCTCCTGCCGATTGGGTTTCGCCTTGGGATAGCCGGGAGCGCGGGCAGGGCCGCCGCATGCATGGCGTCCCATCGCGCGTGTTCATCCGCCATCGCCGCGGGACCGGAGCCGGGCACATAGTGCAGTGCAAGGAGCAGGTTGCTGTGGGAGGGGGGCGAGGGTTGGAGTTCGAGTGCGCGCTTGAACAGCGGGAGCGCCTCCGGCACCCGTCCCTGGGCCTTGTAACTCCGGGCGAGGTTGTCGATCGCGGGGGCGTAGTCGGGGCGCAGCCGCAGGGCGGATTCGAAGGCGGCCTGGGCGGGCGCGATGCGTCCGAGTGCGAGCAGTGCGTTGCCGTGGACATTGTGGGCCTCGGGCATCGACGGATCGAGGACCAGCGCGTGTTCGAAGGAGGACGCCGCCTCGGCGGGACGGTCGAGCTCGAGCTGGGTCACCCCCAGATTCAGCCAGGTCACGGCGGAGCCCGGGGCGAGCCGGGCGGCTTCCTCAAGATGCGGGAGTGCCTCGCGATGGCGTCCCAGCCTGCGGAGCGCGTTGCCAAGTTGGTGACGCGACTCAGCGTGGGAGGGGCGGAGTCGGATGGACTTCTGGAGGAGGTCCACGGCTTCCGCATGCCGACTCAGGGCACGTAGTGACAGCGCGGCTTGGAAGAGCAGGTCGGCGTCATCGGGCTGAGCGGCGAGGGCGATCCTGAAGTCTTCGGCGGCCTGGGCGTGTCGACGCGCGGATTGGGCGAGCGCACCTGCCATGCGCCGGGCGAGGACGTGGCCGGGCTGGACGGCGAGAAGTCGCCGGCAAGCCTCTTCGGCTTCAGCCATTCGTCCGGCCTGGCTGAAGGCGAGTGCTTGCTGCCAGAGGTTGGCCGAGGGGTCCGACATGGCAGCGTGGTGTAGCGGAGTCCCGGACCGGTTGGCGAGCGAACATCTCCGCGTTGCGTGGTTTACGCCTTGCACGCCGGCGGTGATGTTACAGTAATCTGCGCTTTTCCATGCGACGCGTAACCCTGAGCGACATCGCCGAGAAAGTAGGGTATTCAAAAAATACCGTCTCTCTCGCTTTGCGCGGAAATCCCCAGATCCCCGAGGCGACCCGTGCCCTGATTCGGAAGACGGCCGAGGAGATGGGGTATCAGCCCAACGCGATCGTGTCCCAACTGATGGCCCAGCTTAGGGCGAGCCGCACGGCAGGCTTCCAGTCGAAGCTGGCGCTCGTGAATGCGAACCGCGACCCGAAGGCGCTGACTAGCCATCCAACGATTCCCACCTACGTGGAAGGGTGTGAGACGCGTGCCCAGAAGCTCGGCTATAGTTTTGACCGCTTCTGGCTGCACGACCCAAACCTCACGGCTGAGCGTTGGCTGCGGATCCTGTCCGCGCGCGGCATCCGGGGCATCATTCTTGTCGGCCTGATGGACCAGAACCGCCTGCCGCCCGCGCTCCTGCCGGTATGGCAGCATTATCCTGCGGTGGTCACGGGCGTGCGGACGCGCGACCCGGCGCTGTCGTTTTGCTGCGTGGATCATCACAACCTCGCGCTCATGGCCTTCGAACAGGCGATGCGGCTTGGGTATTCGCGTCCCGGGCTCGTGATCGACGACGTGATCGATGCGCTGGTCGAGCGCCGCTTCTCGGCCGGATTCACCTCGGGGCAGCGCACGTTTCCGACCGTCGCGCAGATTCCGATCCTGTCAGCGCCGATGGACCGCGAACGCGATTCCCAGGTGTTCAATGCCTGGTTCGACGAGCACAAGCCGGACATCATCTTCACCCTCTACAACGTCGTGCTGCAGTGGCTCGCCGCACGTTCGCTCCGGGTGCCGGAGGACGTCGGCGTCATCCAGCTGGAATGGCGGGAGACGAGGCCGGACATCGCAGGGATGAACCAGCACAACTTTGTGACCGGCGAGGCGGCCGTGGACATGGTCGTGAGCCAGATTCACAACAACGAATGCGGTGTGCAGGAGTTCCCCCGCGCGACGCTGGTCGGTGCCTCCTGGGTCGATGGAAAGACAGTTCGAAAGGCACCCTTGCGCGCGGCCAGGAAGAGCTGACGAGCCCCGGACGGGGCGGTCTGCTCACCGGCGGTAGCCGACGAAATAGACGATGACCGTCGCGATCCCGAGCAACAGGAGGAAAAGTCCGAACGCGACCATGCAGCCGCGCCTGGCATCGCCCACGCGCTGATGCGATTCGGCGACGAAGGACGCCGGCACGGCGAGCAAGTCGTTTTCGGCCTCGGGCGCAGGTGCGGCAGTTGGCGGCGGCTCTTCGAAACTTCCAGCCTCCGCGGCGATCTGGCGATCGAGCCAGTCGAGGTGCTGGGCAATCAAGGCTCGCTGGCGTTTGAGTTCGTCGAGATGGCTCATGGGGGAAGGAGCGCAGCCGGATCGGAGGAAGTCAGCGGATGGAGAGGCGCTCGATCAGCGCCAGGTAGGCGCGGATCTGTTTGTCGGGATCGAAACTTTCCCGGGCGAAACGCCGGGCCTGTGCAGCGCGGCCGGCGCGGGCGGCGGGATCTGCTGACGCGAATTCGAGGATGGCGGAACGAAATGCGTCGGCGTTTCCGGGGGCGACGATGTGTCCCGTGTTCCCCGGCACCACGCACTCGCGGTTTCCCTGAGCCTGGTACGCCACGACCGGCAGGCCGTGTGCCTGTGCTTCGATCAGGAAATTGGAGAGCGCCTCGCTGCGGGAGGCGTGCACGGCGACGTCGGCGGCGGCATACGCGGGGGTCGGATCCTTCATCCAACCGAGAAACCTGACCCGCCGCCCGAGGCCGAGCTCGTCGACGACCTTTTCGCACGACGCCAGCTCGGGGCCGTCGCCCGCGAACCACAGTTGCCAATCCATCGTGCGCGGCAACTCCGAGGCGATTTCGATGAGTTCCCGTTGGTTCTTTTCGGGCCGGAACATCGCAACGCACAGCAGGACGACGGTCGACGCCTCGGCTTCGCATTTTTCCCGCAGCCGCGCGCGCTGTGAGGCGGCATCGCGGGTCTCGCGAAACACGAGTGAGTTTGCGATCGCCGAACATTTCGCACGATCGACTCCGTACGCATCGACGAGGGTATCCACCGCGTCGCGACTGTTTGCGATCACGTGGTCGGCCGCCAGCAGGGAGCGCCGGTACAGCCAGGGCAGCGCTTTTCCCGTGCGCATCGTCGCGATCACGCATGCCCGGGTGAGCGCGGCCTTGATCGATGCCCCGCGGCTGTTGGCCATCCGACCCATGCACAACACGGCATCGGGATGCAGGGAAACGAGTGTTCGCAGGAGACCAGGAGCCCACCAGTCGAGGCGCGTGTCGAACCTCTGCAGCGCCACGTGCCTCGCGTGGTTCAGGGTTGGCTTGAGCGTCCCTCCCGGGCGGAAGGTCAGCAGCGTGCTGGTGTGCCCGTGCTCGGCAAAGGCGTCGGCCAGGAGGACCGACTGGCGCTCGGTGCCCCCGCTGCGAAGATAATCCTGGACGACGACGAGGTTCATTAACTGCGTACCTCGTTGATTGCACGCAAGGTGGCTGAAATCACGACAAAAGGTGACGGGATGGCGGGCGGCCGCGTAAGGCCTGTTGCGGGCGCTGCCTCGTTTTTCTATTGAACGGAGGCGGTCGGGTGGGGGATGGTCGCCGCGCACATGAATCCATCCTTCCGCAACCTGCTCCTGCGCTGGGTCGTGCTGGGTATCGGCGTTGCTCTGGCGACTCACCTGATCCCGGGGCTCTCCTGCGATGGCGCGGTGCCGCTACTGGTGGTGGTGATCCTGCTCAGCTTCTTCAACGCAGTCATCCGGCCGTTGCTGATGTTGTTTGCGCTGCCGTTCATCGTGATGACGCTCGGAATCGGCGTGTTCCTGATAAACGCCCTGCTGTTCATGCTGGTTGGCCGCCTCGTGGATGGCTTTCACGTCGCGAGCTTCGGTTCGGCACTGGGCGGGTCGCTCGTGGTGAGTGCAACGAACTTCCTGCTGTCGGCCTTTCGCCGCCCGCCGCCTCCGCCGCGTCGCCGCGGGCCCCCGCCACCGTCGCAGGCAGGCGGAGGCGATGTGATCGATATCTAACGCGCCGCCTTGCGGGCATTAGCGTGGTTGAAGGCCCCCTCCAGGGCGGTGTTTGCGTTTGACCGCCACTTGGGTGATGATGACCGTCTTACCAAAGTCATTTTCTACCATGGCTGAAAACACGGAATACGATCTCATCGTCATTGGCGGCGGTCCCGCCGGCTACGCGGGCGCGATTCGCGCCGGGCAGCTCGGCAAGAAGGTTGCCTGCATCGAGATGGAGCGTGCCGGCGGCACGTGCCTCAACTGGGGCTGCATCCCGACCAAGGCGCTGCTCAAGAGCGCGGAGCTTTACCAGAAGTTCAAGAAAGCCGACGTGTTCGGTCTCAGCGCCAAGGACGTGACCTTCGATTTTGAAAAGGTGGTCGACCGCTCCCGCGCGGTGGCGGCTCAGATGGCCAAGGGTGTCGAGTTCCTGTTCAAGAAAAACAAGGTCGACTACGTCGTCGGCAAAGCCCAGGTCAGCGCTCCGGGCATGGTTTCGATCGTCGAGGGCGAGGCCAAGGGGAAGTTTCTCAAGGCGAAAAACATCCTGATCGCCACGGGCTGCCGGATGCGCCAGATCCCGGGCGTCCAGGTTGACGGCACCCGCGTGATGACCTCCCGCGAGGCGCTTGCCTCGAAAGTGCTTCCGAAGTCGGTCATCGTCGTTGGCGCGGGCGCGATTGGCGTCGAGTTCGCCTATTTCTACAATTCGCTCGGCGCAAAGGTGACGCTCGTCGAGATGCTCAACCAGGTGCTTCCGGTCGAAGACGAGGAGGTCTCCAAGGTCCTCCAGCGCTCGTTCGAAAAGCAGGGAATCGCGGTGCACACCGGCACCAAGTGCGAGAATTTCCGGGTCGGAAAATCGTCCGTGAAAGTCGATCTGGTCGCAGGCGACAAGAAGACCGAAGTCGAAGCGGAGTTGCTCCTCTCGGCGATCGGCGTGGTGCCGAATCTCGACGGCGTGCTCGCCCCGGCGGTGAAGCTCGAGCTGGACCGCGGATACGTGAAGGTCGGTGACGACTACCAGACCAACGTGAAGGGCATCTATGCGGCCGGCGACATCATCGGACCGCCCTGGCTCGCGCACGTGGCGACCTTTGAGGCGCTCAACGCCGTCAATGGCATGTTCGGCCACGGAAAGCCTAAGCGTGTGACCGTGTTCCCCGGCTGCACGTATTGCCAGCCGCAGGTTGCCAGCGTGGGCCTGAGCGAGAAGGCCGCGAAGGACAAGGGCCACGCGGTGAAAATCGGCAAGTTTCCGTTCACGGCCTCCGGCAAGGCGGTCGCCTCGGCGGAAAGCGACGGCTTCGTCAAGGTCGTGACCGACGCGAAGACAGGCGAGATTTACGGAGCCACGATCATTGGATCGGAGGCGACGGAGTTGATTGCCGAATACGGACTCGCGATCGGCCTCGAGGCCTGTGTGGAGGACATCCACCACACGATCCACGCGCATCCGACCCTGAGCGAGGCGCTGATGGAAGCCGCTGCCGCCTCGGTGGGCGAAGCGGTGCACATCTGAGGCAAGCCAGATTGATTCTAGCCCCGGTCCGCGAGGGCCGGGGTGGAGCAGGGACCTGTACTCATGACAGGAGACGGCCGTCAAAGCGTGCTAGGTTAGGCACAATGTATGCGCGTAGTATTTGGTCCGCTGCGCGAATGACTGGCTTGCCAAGTCGTGGCAGGGGCCGCGCCCGGCTTCGCTGTCAGCTACGCCGCACCAGTCTTCGACTCTTGCTTCGCGGCGAGCGAAGACTGGTGCGCCCGGCGGGAATCGAACCCACATCACCGGCTTCGGAGACCGATACACTATCCATTGTGCTACAGGCGCAGATTTCGGCGACCCTATGGGCCGACCGGCATCGGGAAGTGCATCCCTTGGTGGTGGGAGTGCAAGGCTGTTTTGAGGTTTAATGCCGGATGCCTTCGGGAACGCGGACCTCCGCCTTGCGTGGACGCCACGTCTGCGCTAGTGAAGATCCCGCCGACGGCGCCCGGTCGTCGGTGCCGGACCAGCCTCCGACGAGCAAGTTCAACCCCAGACCCAGCCATGCCCTTCCTTACCCCAGAAGGTTCGCAGCCGGTGGATTCATCGGCGCTCTCCGCGCACCCGCTCGGCGTGTATCTGAAGCGCGGGTACAAGATTGTCAGCGACGGACCTGTCGGCGTCCAGCTCGAGGCTCAGCGCCGCATGCGGATATCGACCAAGTTGTTGTTCGTCCTGGCAGTTGTGATGCTCTACGTTTACTGGCCGATTGCGCTCGTGCTGAGCGTCTTGGTGCTGATCGACTACCTCGCCCTGACTCCGACCGACAAGGTGTTTCTCCGTAGAAATATGGAAACCGCTGCGGAGCATCGGGGCGATGCAGGCAATTGAAAATGCGCGCGTGTTGGCGTTTGGTTTGGGCAGGTCTTAATGCATCCCTCGCTCGCCCATACCGAACATCGTCCCTGGCCTTTGCCCTGCGGGCCCTGGCTGTGGCGCATGCGCTGGGAGCGACTGGCGTTCATTCATCATAGGATCGACGCCGCGGTGCTTAGGCCGCGGATACCGCCGGACCTGACCGTCGATGAATTTGACGGTTCTGCGTGGCTCGGTGTGGTGCCGTTCCAGATGACCGACATGATGGTGCGCGGACTGCCGGGCGTTCCGCCGTGGCGGCGATTTCCGGAACTGAATCTGCGGACCTACGTGGTGCGCGATGGCTGCCCGGGTGTCTGGTTCTTCAACCTCGACGCCGCCTGCTGGCCGCTGGTGGTGGCGGGTCGCGGTCTCTACGGCTTCCCCTATTTCAGAGCGGCCATGCGGCTGGAGGAGACCGCCAAGGGCGGCATGCTCATGAGCCGGCGCCCGGATGGGCGTGCCGCATTTCGCGGAACCTACTCGTCCCGCGGAGAAGTCTTTCTCGCGCGGCCAGGCACCTTTGAACACTGGGCCACGGAGCGCTACCGGGTGTATTCGGGACTTTGCGGTCGGACTCGCGCGACTGACGTCCATCACCGTCCATGGCCGCTCCAAGAGGCGGAGGTCGAAATCCAAGAGAACGGGTTGTTCGCGGCATCGGGACTCTCGATCGATGAAGCGTCACCAGTCGTTCACTACACAAGCGGGGTTGAGGTGATTGCGTTCGCAAAGGCTTGGGCAGGGAGTGGGAAGGCTTGGGGCTGAAACGTGCGATTTGAACCACTGAGGCACAGAGGACACCGAGAAGACGTTGAAATTCGGGAATTTTGAAATTGGGACTTCTGGGCTCTGGAATCTGGCCTCTGCCTTCTGGTATTCCCTGTGCTCTCCGCTTGTCCTCCGTAGCCTTGGCGAAGGAGGATTTCTCTTTGGTTCACTTTTCAATTCCCATCCGAAACCAGATAGGCCTCGACGAGGGCGTTGCCGCTGCCGCCATCCGCGCCCTTCACCTGGGCGGTGTAGAGACCGGCGGGCAGGGTGACGAGCAGGGCGGAGTCGTCCGGCGAGGTGAGCGGGAATTCACCCACGGCGGCGGCCGCCTGGGCGATCAGCGTGGCCTGCGCCGCGTCGGATTCCCAGCCGGTGTTCGAGGCGATCACGTTGCCCTTGCCGTCATAGAGCGTGATGCTGGGTTTGGCGATGGTTCCGGATACCCCCTGGGCCGCCAGGGATGGCCCCACGGCCCGAAGCAGGACCTTTGCGCTCTTCTGTATCGAGAGCCCCACGACCGCGATCGAGTCGCCTGTCCCGACGTAGCAGCGCGTCGAGATCGCGGAGAATCGGTCGCCCGTCGCTGTGTCGGTGGAGGGCTGATAAAGGTAGACCTCGGCCAGCGCGTTGCCGGACCCGCCGTCGGCTCCGGTCACCTGCACGGTGTAAACGCCCGCGGGAAGTTTGACCGCCACCGCCGAGTCGTCCGCTGTCGTGAACGTGTAGGCGCCGACGGCCGTCGAGATCTGGCTGAGGTCGTAGGACGTGCCATAGTCGCCGTTGGCAGCGACGGTCGTGCCATTCAGATAGACGGGGGCGTTCTGCCAGCCCTGATTCGACAGGCGTGGGATGCTCTTGCCGTCGAACAGGGTGAGCTTCGGCTTGGCCAGAACGTTGGCGACATTGTAGTTGGCCAGCGACGGCCCGCCCGCTCGTATCAGGACGATGGCATCCTGCTTCAGAATGAACGCCGGAACGCCGATCGAGTCGCCGGTGCCGACATAGCATCGGGTCGAGATGGCGAGGAAATGGTTGACCGGGATGACGGTGAGCGTGGCCGGGGACGACGTGGCGGAACCGCTGCCGTTTGACACTACAACGGAATATCCGCCTGCGCTGAAGGTCGACACGGGGGAAAGCGTGAGGGTGGCCGAGGTGGCGCCCGCGATCGCCGTTCCGTCCTTGTACCACTGGTAGGCGAATGGCGCGGTGCCTGCGGCTTGCACGGAGAACGAGGCGGACTGGCCGGATTTGACGGTCACCGAGGCGGGTTGTGTCGTGATGGAGGGAGGCGTGCCCGCCGTCGCCAGCGCCGTGGTCTGCAGGACCGTGCCCCAGTCCATTCCATAGGTGCCGAAGAGCACTCCACGGGCCTGGAGGCCGACGGTGGCGGTGGAGGCCGGCGTGTAGCTGAACCCCGTGCCCGACTGGATGGCGGACGCCGTACCTGTCGTGGCGCTGCTGATACCGGCGAAGGAGATCTGGTCGAGATTCCAGCCCACGCCCGAGTCGGTCTGCGGATAGTAGGTGCCGCCGTCATAAGTGTACGTGAACCGGATCTGGAAGGTGAGCCCGGCATAGGCGTCCAGTGGAATGGATCGAGCCACGAAGCTGGTTTCGCCGGCCGAATTGGTGCCTGATTGGGTGTAGAGGTCGGTCCAGTTCTGTCCGTCGTCGAGGGAGATCTGGACGTGCGCCGTCTGGGTGGTGGATGCCCACCCCAACCGGCTCGCGAAGGTGAGCGACGCCGGGCCCGAGGCGAAGGAGTAGGTGCCGGGAAGGGTGAGGATCTGGGTGTCGAGCGTCGGTTGTGCGAGATGGTAGGAGGCCGAGCCGGCCGCCGATGTGGAGGTGTCGACGACCGCGTAGGTGCCGGTTGTCTGGGCGGTGACTCCCTGCAGCCCGCCTTCGGCGCCGTAAGTCCCGGTGAAGGGAGCGGAGGCGACGGTGCGCCACTGGAAATTGGCGGAGTAGGGCGGAAGTGCCACGCTGTAGGCGGCCGGCTGATTCACGCTGGGCTGTGTCGTTCCGCTCACGGATACAGGCACGTCGCCGGGCCCGGCGACGGCGGGGTCGAACACCGTCACGTTGTAGTTGAAATTGGTGCTGACGCCGTTGATCAGGGCGCCCTTGACGGACACGGCATAGACGGTGTCGGCCGAAGGCTTCGGAGCCGGAGTCTCGACGGTGTTGGCGTCGAGTCCGTCGTAAACCCAGACCAGCGTATTTTCGCCGTAGCCGTTGGCAGGGGCGGCGACGGAAACCTGGATTGGCGACCCGTTTCGGGTCATCGAAACGGTTGCGGAGGAGAAATCTGCGCCGGGATACGAGATGGACCACCGCGGATACACGACCTCGTAGGGCACGTAGCCGGGCGGTGGCCAGGCCACGAAGGAATCGCGCACCGCGGGTCGGGTGGTGCCATAGTATCCATCGATCACCCACGTGGCGTTGGTCGCGGGAAAGCTGCCGGTGGCCGGAATGTCGCCCGTGCCCATCGTCTGGGTTTGTGGATACAGAAGCCAGCGCCGGTGCCCGACCTCGGCGTTGTTGCTTCCGTAATCGACCATGTAGGCGCTGATCGCGTCGGCGCCATCGCTGCCGAGGCTGAGGTTCGAGTTCGACGCGGCGTTGGCCCCCGTGGAGGTGTAGAGAAGCCAAGTGGAGGGCGGGTTGTGATTGAGCGTGTTGTTGGCCGACATCATCAGGGCGGCCTGCTGGTCCGCCGAGCTGTAGGTATCGTTGAATGTGATCGAGGCCGGCACGCCGGCCATTGCCCGGAACCAATTGATGCGAAGCTGCACGGCGTCCTTGAACGCCGCAGCGGTGGTTCCCGGAGTGCCCGTGGCGGAGGTGCCGGGCGTTCCAGTCAGGCTGCCTGTCCACTGGATCGGAATATTATCGGACAAGCCGTAGAGTGTGCGGAAGAAGGCCCGGGCTTCGGCTCGTGTGCTGAGGTCCACCGACAGCGTGGGCGTCGCGATGGCCGCTTGCAGCGAGGTGGCCGAGCGTCGGAGCAGATCTGCCCGGAGCTGCTGCAGGTCCTCCGGGCTTGGGGCCACTGGCTGCGCGAGCACGGGGGTGGCGAGCACGAAGGCGAGCAGCCAAAGCAGAACGCCGAAGATTCCAGCGCGCGTGATGGCGGCGCGACGGTGGGTCGGCCTGGCGCCTCCCGGCGCCGACTTCCGACTCGGGCAGCCTGAAACGACTGTGTTAATCGGGGCCATGTGGATAGACGCAAGGTATGAGGTCGGTACGAGAACGCGAGAGATCGGGCCGATTGACGGTTTCGGAGAGTGACCTCCGACCGCGGGGGAAAGTTCAACCTAAGCAAGGCAGTGGAAATTTGAACGATAGATAAGGCTCCTGGGGCGGAGGCAGTAGCGCGCGGGCTTTGCATCCAACTCGATTCACCTCCGAAGTGGGCTCTGAATCCGCACTTCATCTATAAGCCTCAATTGATCGACTGGGCACAGAGGACTCGGGGAGAGCCGGAAGTCAGAGGTTAGGAGACGGATGACAGACATCAGAGTTCAAAGCTCAGAGGTCTTGGGCAGAAACTCCTGACTCCCGGGGGGATCGTCAGTGGGGCGTGTCCGTGTCCTCGGAGTGACCGTGGTTTAACGAAGGTCTTCTATCCGGCACGTTGGACGACAGCGCCGCCTAGGTCATGCTCGCGAGGAGGGCGGCGCGCCGTTCGGCGGGGACGAGCGTTTCGAGCAGGCCGAGGTCGTGTGCGATCTTGGGTTCGAGCGTGCGACCGGGGACGAGTGCGGCGCTGCGGTGGCGGGCCCACCATTCGTATTCGGCCGAACAGACGCGGAACGTTATCCCTTCCATGCAGGCGCGCCGTTCCGGGGCCAGGGCGTAAGGAAGCAGCGGATACCGCCCAGGCCGGGCGCCTGCGCGGTCGTTCGGAGCGATCACGAGGGTTCCGGTGTCGGGAATGAGCGGCTCGACGAAGATGATCTCAAGGTCAGAGGACGGGCCGGACTCGGTGTGAAAACTCCAGCGGGTGTTCCAGCCTGAGTCGAAGACCGTCTGGAATCCCAGAGCGATGAGTTCGGATTCAAGGCCTGCGCGGTCCGGACTGAGCGCGATCAGGTCCAGGTCCTTGTGCTCCCGCGTCCAGCGCCCCACGAGAAAATCGACCGCCACTCCTCCGGTGAGCCACAGGGGAGTGTGCGCGCGATTGAGTGAGCCGAGCAAAGCAAGCAATTGGAGGCGGGGCAGGGCCATGAATGCGCGGGAAGGCTGACGAGTTCGTCGGTGAAGTCGAATGTCCGGACCTAGGCCTTCCGTGCCGAGGACTCGTTCCCATCCAGCCGGTCGAGCAGGCGCAGGAGGCCGTCGAGGATGGTGAGGGGGTGGGGCGGGCAGCCGGGGATGAACAGGTCGACGGGCAGGAGGGAGGCGGCGCCGTCTCGAACCTCCGGATGGCCGACGAACGGGCCGCCGGAAATCGCACAGGCGCCCACGGCGATGACGAGCTTGGGCTCGGGAACCGCATCCCAGGCCTTCATCAGGGCAAGCTCCATGTTTTGCGTGACGGGTCCGGTGATGAGCAGGCCGTCCGCGTGGCGGGGCGAGGCGACGAATTGGATGCCGAAGCGACCCAGGTCCCAGCCAATGGTGCCGAGCACATTGGTGTCGGCCTCGCAGGCGGCACAGCCGCCGGCGCTCACCTGGCGCAGGCGCAGGGAGCGTCCGAAGAGGCGGCGGAGCTTTTCGTCGAGGGCCGCGCCGAGCACGAGTTCGCGGGCGTCGGGTCCGCCGAGGACGAGGTCCTCGCGACGCCGGACGGCCATGCGGTGGTCGCCGGTGTGCGTAATGGAATTTTCAGGACAGACCTCCACGCAGGCGGAGCAGAAGGTGCAGCGGCCGAGGTCGAGCACCACGGGCTCTCCGGCCTTGCGCGTGAGCGCTTCGGTCGGGCACACCGGCAGGCAGGCGCTGCATCCCTCCGCGCATTTGGAGGCGTCGACCCGCAATGCGCCGCCGTGCCGGTCGGGCAGCGCGGGAGCGGGGCCGCGGGGGTAATCCATGGTTTCGCAACCGCGCTTGAGGCGATGGGAGAGGGTGTCGACGACGAACATGGCGGGGGAGCGGTCGATCAGAGATCGAAGCCGCAGTAGGACAGATTGAAACTCTTGTTGCAGATCGGGAAATCGGAGATCGCCTGCCCGCGAAGGGCGAGGGCAAGTCCCATCCAGTTGTGGAACGAGGGATCGATGATCTTGTAGTGGCGAAAACGTCCGGCGGGGTCGGTGAGGGCCACGTGGCAGACCTCGCCGCGCCAGCCCTCGACCAGAGCGACGGCAAACGTGTCCGGAGCGGGAGGCGTGAGGGGCTCGAGCGTCGGACCGCCGGGGGCGCCTGCGAGCTGCTCCACGAGGAAGGCGCCGGAACGCTGGATTTCCAGGGTGCGCACCCGGGCCCGGGCGAAGACGTCGCCGCTCGGCCACACCGCGACGGGCGCCTGCGCGAGGCGGTGCCAGCCGGCCGGATGATCGTACCGAACGTCGCGGACCAGTCCGCAGGCGCGGGCGGCGGGGCCGACGAGGCCGATTTCGGCGGCCTGGGCGGCGGAGACGGTGCCCGTATTTTCGAACCGGCTACGCACCGAGGCGGCGTCCCAGAACCAGGCGGCGGCCTGTTCGACGTCGGCCAGGGCGGTCTTCAGGCGACCGAGAAGCGTCGCCGCCCGCTCGGTCTCCAAGTCGAGCCTGCAGCCGCCGGCGCGAACCAGGTGGCGCCCGAAGCGGTTGCCGCACACGAGTGCGGTGAGATTGAGGAAGTCGCCGCGGATCTTGCCGCACGCGGAGGAGGTGGGGAGGAAGGCGACGTCGTTGGCGAGCGCGCCGAGGTCGCCGGTATGGTTGGCGAGGCGCTCGAGCTCCAGCGCAACCGCGCGGAGCCACTGCGCCTGAAGCGGGGGCTCCGTTGCGCCGAGCGCCTCGGCGAGCATGGCGTGGGCGGTGGCGTGGGCGATGGTGGCGTCGCCCGAGGCGGTTTCTATCTGGGCCTGAGTCGCGCGGTGAGGTCCTCCCACGAGGGCGCGTTCCACACCGCGGTGCTGGTAGCCGAGGGCGATCTCCAGATGGATCACCTCCTCGCCGTCGCATTGGAAGCGGAAGTGGCCTGGTTCGATGATGCCTGCGTGAATAGGCCCCACGGCGACCTCGTGGATCTCGGGGCCGTCGACCCGGAAGAACTCGCCGTTCGCGGGGGCGCGTCCGGCGCTGCGGCGGACCGGCTTAAGCCAGGGGTGGCCCGCGGGGGTGAGTCCATGCTGCTCGTGGATTTCGCGCTCGAACAGGTGGGCCTGCGGGTGGGAAGGCGTGAGCGAGGGAAAGGCTCCGGTGAATGGCTCGCTTCGCGCGGCCGCGAGCAGGTTGTCGGCGTCGAACGCGACCAGGGCGACGAGTCGCGTGCCTGGGCCGTCCGTCACGCCGAAATACGCGCACAGCCGGCCGCCGCGGCCGAGCTGGGCGGCGATCTCACCGACGAACCGGTCGACGGGCCACTCAGGGAGGTCGCCCCAAGGAAGGGCGGATCCATTCGTAAGGAGGGCGAAGGAGGATGCGCTCATGACGCGGGGAAGAGTTGGGCGACCGCCGCTGACCAGGCGTGGCGGAGCGCTTCGGGGGTGAACAGGCCGAGCCAGAGGGAGAGGGCCAGCAGCGCGAGTGAGGGCAGGATGACGCCCGCGGTTTCAGGGAAACGACGTCCCGGCAAACGGGCCTCGCCGCGTGGGCGACCGTCGACGATGGCAAAGACCAGCCGGGTCATTCCGATGAAGGCGAGAAGCAGGCAGGCAAGAAAGATGGCGATCGCGGCACCGCTGCCGTTTGCGAAGCCGGTTCGCACGATCAACAGCTCGCTGAAGAACGGAGCGAAGGGCGGGCAGGCTGTGACGGCGAACATGCCCGCGACGAACAGCATCGCGGAGCGCGGGGTGAGGACGGCCATGCCCGCAACCTCGTCAGTGGTGCGGGCTCCTGCGGCGCGCCGGATATTGCCCGCGCTGAGGAACAGGGATCCCTTGGTGAGGGCGTTGCTCCAAACGTGAAACAGGGCGGCCCAGACCCCGGCGCCGCCGAGCCCGGCTCCCAGGCTGAGGATGCCCATCTGCTCGACGCTGGAGTAAGCGAGCATGCGCTTGAAGTCGCGGGTACCCAGAAGGAAGAGGGCTGCCACGAGCGTGGAGAGAAGTCCGATGCCGATGAGCGAGTGGTCGGCGATCGCGCCGTTCCCAGAGGCGACCAGGACGGCGTGGACGCGGAGGATGGCGGTAAAGGCGACCGTGGTGACGCCGCCCGCGAGCAGGGCGCCCACGATGCCAGGGGCCTCGCCGTAGGTGTCGGGTTTCCAGGTGTGCATCGGGGCGAGGCCCATCTTGGTTCCGTATCCGATGAGCAACAACACCCAGGCGGCGAGGACCCACGGGCGCGAGAGGGCGGCGCCCTGGGTCATGAGCGCGGTGAAGGTGAGGTTGCCGCTGCCGCCCCCGCGCAGCGACGCGTAGCCGAGGCAGAACGAACCGAGCAGCGAAAGCGCAATGCCGGTCCCCCCGACGAGCAGGTATTTCCAGGTGGCCTCGAAGGCCCTGGGAGTGCCGTTGAAATGCACCAGCGGGACCGTGGCGAGGGTGACCGCCTCGGTGGCGATCCAGAGCAGCGCGAGATGCCGCGCCTGGTGGGCGGTGCTGAGCAGCGCGAGCACCGCGAGCAACAGCGAGACGAAGCTCCGGTTAGGTCGCTCGGGCCGAAGGCGAAGGTAGCTCACGCCGTAGAACGAGCAGAACAGGAACAGGAGCGACACCGCCGGCAGGACGGCGCGCGCGAGTGGATCGAAGGCGAGCCAGGCGTCCGGGGCGACCGGCGGAGGTGCGATCAGCAGCCAGAGCGCGACAAACGAGTGCGCAACGCCCACCGCCGGCAGCAGCCAGGGACGCGTCCGGTCGCTGGGCCAGACGGCGGCGAGGAGCGCGCCCGCGGCGGGGATGATGATCAGAAGCAGGGAGTTCATTCGCGGAGCACGGTGAGTTTCCGTGTGTCGAGGGAGTCGAAGGCGCGCTGGATGCGGTCGACGATGATGCCGATCACGAAGATGCCGACGGTTACATCAAGCAGGATGCCCGCGTCGACAAGCATCGGCGTGGCGCGGATCAGGAGGAGACCGAACAGGTAGATGCCGTTTTCGAGGATGAGGTAGCCGCAGACCTGGGAGATGGCCTTGGTGCGTCCAATGAGCAGCACGAATCCCGTCAACACGGACGCGAGAGCGCCGGGCACGAGCATCGATCCCACGTGTTCGGGCAGGAGCGGAAGCGCGCGGGAGAGGGCGACGGCGGCGATGGTGCCGCCGGCACCGAGGAGAAGCGACGGAACGAAACCGAGGAAGGGCTCGATCTCGCGATCGATGTTCGCTGTGCGCATGGCACGCCGGAGCAGGCTGGGGATCACCCAACCCTTGCCGACCACCGTTGCGCAGGCGACGAGCACCACGGGCCATTCGAGGCGGTGCTCGATGAGAAGCGGCATCACCCCGAGCGTGATGCCCTGAGCCGCGACGGTTCGTATCAGCGAGGGCAGCCGGCTGCTGCCCAGCGCGAGGAGGTTCAGTCCCATCGCGATGCCGACGAGGAAATTCAGGGTCTCGTTCATGCGGCACCTCCCTTCCAGGCGACGAGCAATGCGAAGAGGCAGAGCAGGAATGCCGTGGTGAGAAGCAAAGGCACCCGCCGGAATGCGAAGCGGGCGAGCAGGGATTCAACCAGCCCTACGCCGACGGTGACGATGAGCACTCCGGCGACGACCCCGAAGGTGGCCCAGAGATGCGGCAGGTGTCCGGTCGGAAGCACGGCTTGGGTGAGCAGCAGGGCGAAGAGCAGAAGTTTCAGCGATGCTCCGTGGAGGATGACGGCGAGCGGCGGACCGCTGTGGTCGAGGATCATGACCTCGTGCACCATGGTCAGCTCGAGGTGGGTGTTGGGATCGTCGAACGGCACGCGACAGTTTTCAGCGAGCAGGACCGTGAAGAGACCGCCTGCGAGCAGGAGCGCCCCGGCGCCCGTCGCGGGGGCGAGCATCACCGCGAGGGATAGGCTCCGGGTCTGCACGCTGAGCGCGAGCATCGCCGTGATGATGGCGGCCTCGGAGAGGACCGCGTAACTGACCTCGCGGGCGGAGCCCATGCCCTCGAAGGCGGAGCCTGTTTCCATCGCGGCCCAGACCGTGCAGAAGCGGGCGAGGGCGAGGCAGTAGATGAGGACGATGAAGTCGCCCTTGAAGCTGAGCGAGGCGCCGGCGGGGCCGAGCGGAAGGAGCAGCGAGGCGACCACGATGGCCACCCAGGCGACGGCGGGTGCCGCGAGAAACGCAGGCGACGCGAGTTCGCTGATCACGACGCCTTTTTTCCAGAGGCGTGCGAGGTCGAAATAGAGCTGGAGGACCGGCGGGCCGCGCCGGCCGGCGACCCAGGCCTTCACCTTGTTGATGATGCCGGGCAGCAGGGGGGCGAGCAGCAGGCAGAGCGCGAGCCGGCAGACGATGGCGAGTGCGGTGGTCATAGGAGTGCTCCCAAAAATACGGCGGTTCCGAGGACGATTAACCCGATGAGAATGTAGAGCAGGTAGGCCTGAAGCCGCCCGTGCTGGAGCCTGCGAGCGAGGGCCGACACCCACAGCACACCGCCGCCGATCGGACCGACGACCTTTTCGAGGACCGTCTCGGGGACTCTCTGGGTGCGAGCGGCCTCCCCGGGAAGTATCCCGCGCGGCGGCACGGCGTGGCGGTCTGGCCTGAGCAGCCAGCCGAACCAGCCCTCGGCGATGCCCGAGAAGGAAGCGGCCGTATATTGAATTCGCGGCGCCGGGGTTGCGTATCCGCAGTCCCACGTCAGAGCGCGCCGCAAGCCGGCGCGGCCCGCGCGTGTGGTGAGCACGAGCACCGCGGCGACCGCGGCCGCGGCGATCGCAGCCTGCAGGCCTCCGAGGAACGCAAGGGGGGCGGGCATTGCGAACGACGTGTAGGCGGGATCCCAGGCGGCGGCAGCCCGTGCGAGCGCGGGCCAGAGGACGGAAGGCAGGAGTGCGAGAGTGGCGCACACCGCACCTAGCGCGACCATCGGGCCGCGCATCAACCCCGGGGATTCGTGTGCCGACGCCGCGGCATCGGAGCGCGGAGCGCCGAGGCACGCCACGGAGGCGGCTTTCGCAAACGATGCCAGGGCGAGCGCGCCCGCTGCCGCGAGAGCGATCGCCGCAGGCGCCGCGATCCACACCACGGAGCTGCGGCTCGCCGCCGCGCCAAACAGGCCGAGCGCGACGAGCCATTCGCTCACGAAGCCGTTGAGAGGCGGAAGACCGGACACCGCCACGGCGCCGAGCGCGAACAGCGCCGTGGTCCAGGGCATGCGCTTCCACAGACCGCCAAGCCTGCTGAGTTCGCGCGTCCCTGTCGCGTGCATGATAGAGCCGGAGCCGAGGAAGAGCAGGGATTTGAACGAGCCGTGGTTCCAGACATGGAGGAGGGCGCCGGCAGCAAGGAGCACGCCCCAGGTGGGAGCGCCGTCCCTGGCGGCGATCAGGGCTCCGCCGATTCCCATCAGGATGATCCCGATGTTTTCGACCGAACAGTACGCGAGCAGGCGCTTGAGGTCGGACTGCGCAAAGGCGAACACGATGCCGTACAGGGCGCTGATCGCTCCGACGCCGACCAGGACCCATCCCGCGGGCGCTGGTGCGGGCAGCCATCCGCTGAAACGCAGAATGCCGTAGATGCCCATCTTGATCGCGACGCCCGACATCAGCGCGGACACATGACTGGGCGCATTGGCGTGGGCGGAGGGCAGCCAGATGTGGAGGGGAAAGAGGCCCGCTTTCACGCCGAAGCCCAGGAGGGCGAGCCAAAACAGCGGTGCCACGCCCGCCTGGCCCTGCATCGGGCCAAGGTCCCAGCTGCCGGTCCGGTAGGCGAGCAGGGAGAAGAAGGCGAACAGGCACAGGGTGCCCGCGTGCGAGGCGACCAGGTACAGCCGGCCGGCGGAGCGGGCCTCGTCGTTGTCGCCGTCGAGGACCAGGAGAAAATAGGCGCTGATCGCGAAGAGCTCCCAGGCGATGAGAAAGTGCAGGCCGTTCGAAGCCGTGAGCACGAGGGTCATGCAGATGAGCGTGGCGATCCAGGCGACCCGCCCGCGCGGGGCCGAGTCGGGCGCGTGTTCATCGGACCAATACGACCGGGAGTACACGGCGCCCGCCACGCCGACCACTGAGACCAGCGCGAGAAAAAGGGCGGACAGGGCGTCGAAACGCAGGTGCACGGGCTGGCCACCGAGCGTCCAGACGCTCCGCCATTGCCATTCTCCGCTGCCGGACAGGACGCGCGCGGAGGCCGCGAAGGCGGCCGCGCCCGCGACGGACACGCAGGCCAGCCACAGGCGGGGCAGCCAGCGCCCGAGCAGGAGGGCTGCAAACGCGGCGCAGCCGGCCGCGCCGAGAAGGATTCCGGTGCTCATCGAGCCTCGCCTCCGTTGGATGCGGCCTCGTCGTCGGCGCGAAGGGCGGCGAAGATCGCTTCGTCGGACGCGGATGCGGACAGGAGGGAGCGCATGGGGCCCGAGGCCAGGGACCGGCTCAATCGGCCGAGCAGGTCCAGATGTGCGCGGGGCGAGGGAGCGATCACGAAGAACAGCGTGGTCACCGCGATGCCATCCGGCGGCGGTTCGGCGAGCGACAGCGGGGCGTTCAGGAAGAGCAGCGCGAGCGTGCCGGAATCGCGGCCGAGAGCAACGCGTGCGCTCGGGTGGGGAAGTGCGAGCCCTCCGCCGATGGCCGCCCAGGCGACACCGCCCGGAGCGCGCAGCCGGCGGGCGAGCAGGTCGCGGACTGGGGGCGTCGCGGCAGGCAGGGCGGCGATCACCCGGTCGAACACGCCGGGCACCCCCTCCGGCGCGATGTCGCGCCAGATGCGGCCGGACCGCAGGAGCGGCTCCAGGCGGACCGTCGTGGAGAAGGCCGGCGCCACCGGGGCGAGGAATCCCGTGCGGGCGGCGAGCCCGTGGCCGGCGGCCCACTCGGCCACCTGGGAGCGGTCGAACAGCAGGCGCCCCCGGTCGAGGGTGTGCGGCAAGCCCTCGGATCGTATCCATCCTTCCACGACCCGTTCGGGGACTCCGAACGATTCAGCGATTTGAACAAGATTCAGGTACATGGCGGGCGTGTCAGTCCGCGCGCCTCGGAGAGGATCCGGGCAGCAGCGGGAGCGATGAAGGGTTCATGTGCGATGAGAGCGTTCATGGCCGCGCGGCGGACCAGATGAGGATGGCGAGGGCCGCGAGTCCGGCGACCAGATACAGCAGGTACGACTGCACCCGGCCGTGCTGCAGCCGGCGGGCGAGGAGGGCGATCCGCTCAATGGCCGCCGCGACCGGCAGGACGATCAGCTCGAGCACGGTCTCGGGCGTATGGGAGGAGCGGGAGGCTGCCGCGGGGAATGACGACGCCGGCGGTGCGTCCACCCGGTGCGGGCGAAGGACGGCCGAGAACCAGCCGGTGAGCGTGGAGGCGAAGGATTGCGCCGTGTATTGCATCCGTGGTGACGGCTGGGCGTAGCCGCAGTCCCAGGTGACCGCCGTCCGCCGCGAGCGCCGGGCCAGGGCGAGGAGCATCGGCACGGTGACTGCGGCGAGCACGGCGAGCACTGTCTGGACTCCCGAGATGCGGAGCAGGAAGGCGGGTGCCGGCGAGGCCTGCCAGGCAGGGTTCCAGCACTGGGCAGCGTGGGCGAGGGCCGGCCAGACGACGAAGGGAGCGAGGCCGATCAGGGCGCAGGCGGCGGCGAGGACGGCCATCGGGACGAGCATGAGCTTTGGGGATTCGTGGGCGCATGCCGCGCGTGGCGTGCGAGGCGCCCCGAGGAAGACAACACCGCAGACCTTGGCGAAGCAGGCCAGCGCCAGGGCCGAGGTGATGGCGAGCAGCACGGCGGACGGGATGGCCGCCCACGCTGACGGTCCGCGGGCCTGCGTGGCGTCGAAGAGACCGAGGTAGAGCAGACATTCGCTCACGAACCCATTGAGCGGCGGCAGACCCGAGATTGCCGCGGCGCCGACGGCAAACCACGCCGCGGTCCAGGGCATCCGCCTCGCGAGTCCGCCGAGCCGACTCATCTGGCGCGTCCCGGTGGCGTCATAAACCGAACCCGCCCCGAGGAAGAGCAGGGACTTGAACAGGCCATGATTCCAGACGTGCAGCAGGGCGGCCGCGAGGGCCAGCAGGCCCCAGGAGGGGCTCCCGTGATGGATTGCGATCAGGGCGAAGCCCAGGCCGATCAGAATGATGCCGATATTTTCGACGCTATGGTAGGCGAGCAGGCGTTTGAGATCATGCTGGCCCAGCGCGAAGGCGACGCCGAGGACGGCGCTGGCGAGCCCGAGCGCCGCGAGCACCCAGCCCGCGTCGGGGGGCGTCGGAAGCCAGCCCGAAAACCGCAGGATGCCGTAGATTCCGAGCTTCAGGGAGAAGCCCGAAAGCATCGCCGAGACGTGACTGGGTGCGTTCGCGTGTGCGGACGGCAGCCAGATGTGCAGCGGAAACAGGCCCGCCTTGATCCCAAAACCGGCAAAGGCGATCCACAAAAGCGGAGCGAGGGCGGCCTGGTCCCTCATGGGACCGAGATCCCAGGAGCCCGCATGGGCGGCGACGGCTGCGAAGAAGGCAAACAGCAGCAGGGTGGCCGCGTGCGAAGCGACCAGATACAACCAGCCGGCGGCGCGGACCGATGCGGTGCGCCGGTCCAGGGTGATCAACGCGTAGCCGCTCACCGCGAACAATTCCCAGGCCAGGATGAAGTGGAGACCGTTGGCGGACAGCACGACGAATCCCATCGAGAGAAGGAACAGGCTCCACCAAGCCCGTCCGGTCGCGGCTGACCGCGGGTGGTCGGAGTCCCTCCAATACCCGCGGCTGAACAGGGTAGCGCAGGCGCCGACGACGGCGAGCAGGAGGAGAAACAGCGCGCTCAGCGGATCGAGCAGCAGGTGAACCCGGCTTCCGGCGATGGGGGCGAGACTCCGGTAATCCCAGGTGGTGCCGTGAAAGGCGGAAGGGAAAGCCGCCAGGAAGACGCAGGCGAGGGCGCCGAGCATGAGCGTCAACCAGAGGCGCGGGTAAAAACGTCCCGTGGGCACGCCCGCGAGCGCGCCGAGACCGGCGAGGGAGAGCAGGAGCCCCGCCGTCATGCGTCCGCGTGCTGCGTCGCCGGTTTGGTGGCATCCGACCGCGGCGCGGTCGTGCCGGATTTACTGCCGGTCGCAGCTGTCGAAGCGCGGCAGTTGGGCGTCGTGCGCGGCCGGGCTGCGGCGCTGCGACGCTTACGGGGCTCGGGGCGCTCGGGAGGGAATTCCTCATCCCAGACGATTTCGGCGGTCGAGGCGGACCAAAGAAACACGCCGCAGTTGGGACACACCCCGAAACGCCCCGGGTGGATCAACGCGTGAAGCGTCCCTTCCGGCAGTTCCGAGCGGCAGTAGCCGCAGCACGATTCCTGGATGTTCGCGATGCTGGGAAGATTCCGTTTCGCGCGGTCGTCGTGGTGCCGCAGCATCGACAGCGGCAGCCGGGCCCGCAGGGCTTCGATTTGGGCGCACAGGATCTGGCGCTCGGCGCTGTCGAACGGCAGACGCCGCGCTTCCTGGCTTAGCCAGTTCAGTGTGCGGAGCTGGCTCAGGACTTCGGCGGAGTACATGACGCCCTCTCTCATTGCATTGCCGATGCCACGAAGGAGGCCGGAGTTGTAACCAATACTGGTGAAGATGGTTGCGCCGATGGAGCAAGGGACGGTTCCTCGATTTCGAGGGCCGAGCGAATCAAATTGCGCAAGATTTGCGCTCGAAGTGCGCAGGATATGCACTCAGGATTTGCCCGCGATGAACCCGTCGAAAATCACCATTGTTGCGTATGATCGGAATCCCGATGATCTCGCCGCCCTCTCGGCCATGTTGGCGGAGGAGGGCTACCGGGTGCTTACGGCGATTTCAGCGGCGCAGGCGGAGCGGTATGCGGCGCAGCAGTCGGTGAATCTCGTGGTGAAGGGCTTCGAGGCCGGGACGGCCGACGTGCTTGGGTTGATGCGGCGGGTGCGTGCAATCTCCCGCGACACGGAGTTCATTCTCTGCGGACGCGGTGGGACGATCTCGGCGGCGGTGGATGCGATCCACCAGGGAGCCTGCGACTACCTGCCGAAGCCGGTGGACGCCGCGGCGCTGGCGGAGGCGGTGCGCCGCGCCTTGGAGCGTCAGTCCCTCGTGGCGGAGGACCCGCGCCTCCGGCTGAGCCTGAAGCGGCACAACGACCCGGACGTGTTTGTCGGCACGAGCGGTCGGATGCGCGGGGTATCGGCGACGATCGGCGAGGTGGCGGCGACGGAGGTGCCGGTGCTCGTTTCGGGCGAGAGCGGCACGGGGAAGGAACTCGTCGCGCGGGCGCTGCACGACCGGAGCCGGCGCTCGCAGGGGCCCTTTGTGGCGATCAACTGTGCGGGTCTTCCGGATACACTGATCGAGACCGAGCTCTTCGGCCACGTGCGCGGCGCGTTCACGGGGGCGGTGAGCGACCGGCCCGGCGCGTTCCGGCTTGCGGAGGGCGGCACGCTCTTTCTCGACGAAATCGGCGATCTGTCGCCCAAGGGCCAGGGCGACCTCCTGCGCGTGCTCGAGGACGGCCAGTATCGTCCCGTCGGCAGCCCGAGGACGGTCCATGCCAACGTCCGAATCGTGGCGGCGACCAACCGCGATCTGGCGGCCTGGTCCAACCAGGGCCGGTTCCGGTCCGACCTGCTGTACCGGCTCAACATTGTCGAGATCCAGCTCCCGCCGCTCCGCGAACGGCGGGAGGATATTCCCGCGCTCGTGCAGTCGTTCAACCTGCATTTCAGCGCCCGCCATCGCCGGGCGCCGAAGCAGTTCACGCGGGAGTTCATGGAACGGCTGGCGAGCCATCCCTGGCCGGGAAACATCCGGCAGCTTCGCAATCTCATCGAGCGCCTGATCGTCACCGTGCGCGAGCGGCAGATCGGTGCCGCGTATGCGCCCCCGCCCCCCGCGGGAGGCGCCGATTCCGGCGCGCCGGAGGATCACCTCCTCTCGGTGAGACGGGGTATGACGCTGTCCGAGATCGAGCGGGCGGTGATCCGGGCGACGCTCGAGCGCGTGACGCCCCGTCGCGACCAGGCCGCCCGGCTGCTCGGCATCAGCCGGCGCACGCTGCACTACAAGCTGAAGTCGCTCTCGGACCCATCCTGAGTCGGTCGGGGCTGTTCGCGCGGCGGGATTTCGCGTTTGCGCGCCGGAGGACAACGCGTTGTCTGGGGGGCTCAGCCTCATGAATTTCCTTCGAAAGCTTTTCGGCCTGACCGAATCCGAACCCGCCGCGGAAGCGCCGGCCGCAAAGTCTCCGACGCCGGCGGTCGTCGAGTCCGAAGCCGCCTCCCTGCCGGAACTCGTGTCGGTGTTCGATGAATACGGTCGCGAGCGCAGGATCACCCGCGACGAGTGGCGCCGCGAGCATCGCGATGCCGCGCTGAAGGCGGCCTGGGACAATCCGAACGGCCTCTATGCCATCGTGGCCGCCGAGCTGGGGGCGGGCTTCGCGGCGGACATGCTGGAACCCGCGCGACGGTTTGCGGAAATCTGTCCCGACAAGGCGAGCGGCGCCGTGCTCCTGGGCGTGACCTACTTTGAATTGGGCCGCGTCGACGAGGCGGCGGCGGTGTTCGAGGCCTGTCTTCGCGACCACGGGGATCACGCGCTCGTGCTGGTGAACTACGCGAAAGTGAAACAACGCCGCGGCGAGACGGACGAGACGGAAGCGCTGCTCTGGCGCGCCCTCCAGGCGGATCCGAACGGCGAGCATGCGCTCGTCTGGGCCGCCCGCGAGGCGGAGGCGCGCGAGGGTGCGCCCGCGGTCGCCTCGCTCCTGCGGAAGGTGGCGGTGCTGCCCGGGAGCTGGCGCGCCCAGCTGTGGCTCGCGAGGCTGGCGTTGGATGACGACGACCTCGGCTCGGCGAAGGCCCTTTACACCCTTGCGCTCTCGAAGGTGAAGCCCGCGCCGGCCGCGATGCTCGTGCAGATCAGCGGAGACCTGGGCATGCGGGGCAAACTCGCGGAACTGCTCGACCTGGTGCTCCCGCAGTTCGATGCGTCGCAGCATGGCCTGGCGGTCGGAAGCAATCTCCTGCGTGCGCTGCTGGCGCTCAACCGCGTGGACGAGGCCCGCGGCGTGATCGAATCCCTGTACCGGCTCAAGGTCCCGGATTGGAAGCAGGCGCTCGACGGCTGGCAGAAGGCTGCGGACGACCGGGCTCTGGCTCAGGCCGAACCGAGCGAGTCGAATGAACTCCAGCTCCAATGCGCCCCGCTCGAGGGGCCGGTGTGGGCGATGGAGCGCGAGGGCTTCAGTCGCCTGCTCACGCCCAAGGAGCAGGCGGCGCCCCGCATCGGTATCATCGCTCCGTCCTTCACCTTCGACTCGATCGACGAATCTCCCGAGGTGAGCGCGCAACGCGAGGGCAGGGAGGGCGTGTTCGGGCGATCGTTCGCGCTCTTCCTGGCGGAACAGGTCCACCTGGCGACGAGCGCGCGCGGCATCGCGGTCTTCCTGCGCGTGGCGGGCCGGGCCGGCTTTGTCCTCTCGAGCGCGCCGTACGACGTGTCCCAGGCCTTGAGCGTGGCGGGCGCGGTGGGTGGCGGCTGCACCCTGGTTGTAAACCCCCACGTGGACGCGACGCGGCCCCTGTGGCGGCTCTCCCTCCAGGTGATCGATCCGGGCACGCGCGAGGTGATTGTCGACCTGGATGGCGCGTGCATGCCTGAGAATCCGGAGCGCACGTTCCGCTCACTCGCGGAGCGCCTGGCGAAGGTCGCCGTCGACCACGCAGGGGCGAAGCCCCAGCCTGCGCCCTCGTGGGCCGGTCCGCTCACGGCGGACGCGTTTCCGGCGCAGATGCTGGCAAGGACGCAGACCCTCGACGTCGCGGTTGCGGCGCTGGCCTGCGACGAGCACGGCCCCGTCCTTCTCGGCGAGCGACAGGTGTTCGACTCGATGCTGTTTCAGGCGGTGGAGCAGGCTCAGGACCCGGTCCCGAGGCTGCTGCTGCTCACTGCGCTCGCGCGTCATCGCGACACGGGTTCGAAGCTCTACCTTGAATACGAGGAACGGTTTCGCCGCCTTGTGGCGGAGCATCCCCAAACCAATCCCGCCGCGCCCCTGGTGATCGCCGGGCTCAACGGACTTTTTTCGCGCAGGGCCTGAGCCGGTCGAGCAGGCTTGGCAGCGGCCTGAAACAGGCTAGGGTGGGCGGACCCCGGCGGACCGCCAGGTCCGTCTCCTAACCATGAATACCCCGTCCCTCCTGACCGGAGAAGACCTGGCTGCTGCCGGGCTGCTCCATGCCTATCTTTCCGCGCACCGTCCGCTCCCCGAGTGGATGGACGCGGACGCGGTCATTGGCTTCGGCCATTTCGACCTGCGCATCGCGCGGCGCTGTGCCGACCTGAGATCGGCGGGACGCGCGCGACTGATCGTCCTGACAGGCGGCATCGGCGCCGGCACCGCCGACCTGGGCATGCCCGAGGCCGACGCCTTTGCCGCGGAGATCGCCCGCTCGCGTCCGGGCGTGGCCGCTTCGGCGATCATCCGTGAGAACCAGTCCACGAACACGAGTGAGAACATCCGTTTCACCGCGGACCTTCTCCTCCGGCAGCATCCGCAGGGAGCCTTCGGCCGCGGGCTGCATTCGGCGATCCTGGTGGCGACCCCCGCCCGGATGCGGCGTGTCTGGCTGACGTTCCGCGAACTCGTCCCGGAGGTTGAAGCCTGGTGCATGCCCCCGGAATCCAACTACGCGACGGATGAACTGCTTTACCGGACGAAAGGGCAGGATCTGGTGGCGACGCTCCTCGGCGAGCTCGACCGCCTCGTGCTCTACCCGGATCGGGGCTGGATCGTGCGAGAGGATATCCCGCCTCACGTGGCGGCCGCGGCGGCCCGGCTTGGCTGGGTGGCGCCGGCCCGGGCGGGGCATCCGAACCGGTCCGATCCGGTGACCGTGGGCTGATTTGGACCCCTGGTCAGGATGACGGGGCCCCTGAATTTCCCAATTGCGTGATTGCCCCCTGAAAACCGGCCTGTAATTAGCTACCGACGTTTCCACCCAGTCATCGACTCCTCCCCGCTTCATGCAACCCAGTCCTTCCGCCGCAAACCGTGGCCAGAATAATCTTCTGACCAAGCAGGATGTGCTTGCCGCCGCCCAGAGGCTGCCGACGACGGCCCAGGTTTTTGCGCAAGTAAACCGGATGCTGGACGACCCCGAGGCCTCGCTCGACGACATTGCGGAGCTGGTCCGCCTGGAGCCCGTGCTCTCCTTCCGCGTCCTGCAGCTGGCGAACGGCGCCTTCTACGGTTTCCGCACCCCGTGCAGCGACCTGAACGAGGCGATCACGCGCCTGGGCTTCCGGGAGGTGAACCGGCTCGTCGGCATGGTGGCGGCCCAGCAGCTCTGCGCGAATTTCCTGTCGGTGTATGGAATCAGTGGAGACCTCTTCTGGAGCGACTCGCTCTGCAGCGCGCTCGCCTGCGAGTGGCTCACGCACCGGCACGCCTTCGGCGACGTGCGCACGGCGTACACGGCGGGCCTGCTTCGCTCGGTCGGCAAGGTCACCCTCCATCGCATCCTGGTCGACCGCCCCATGCTGTGGAAGAGCTACCTCGACTCCGGCGAGGGCAAACCACTCCTGCTGTGGGAGAAGGAGGCCTTCGGGCTCTCGAGCCTCGATGCTGCGGTGTTCCTGATGCAGAGCTGGAAGATGCCGCAGCACCTGCTGGACGGCATCAAGCTGCACTGCCAGCCCTCGGGCGACGAGCCGCTCCCCTACCTGATGCACCTGGCCGCGGTCGTATCGGCGCAGATCAACGGCGCGCTGCCCGGCGAGACGACGTATTGGCAGAATCACGACGCGGCGCTGGTCGCACTCGAGATGGACGCCGAGATGCTCCAGGCCTGCGCACGCGAGGTCGAGACCATGTTCGAGCGCGTCAAGCGCGCGATCAACGTCTGAGCCGTTCACCGGCCTCCGCCCCATGGCAAAGTGGCTGCTGATCGACGGCTTCAATCTCGCTTACCGTTGTTTCTTCGCGATTCCTGAGTTGAACCGGGCCGACGGGTTCCCGACCAACGCGCTGCACGGCTGGGTGAAGTCGATCTGGCGCATGCAGGACGAGGAGAAGCCCGACGCCACGCTGGTTTTCTTCGATCTGGGCGGCGCCCAGGACCGGCTGGCGCTGCACCCGGAATACAAGGCGCAGCGCGAAGAGATGCCCGAGGCGCTGCAGCGGCAGATCCCGGTCATCAAGGAGCTGACACGGGCGATGGGCTTGGTCGGCGTGGAGCAGGAGGGCGTCGAGAGCGACGACCTGCTCGCCTCCAAGGCGATTGCCGTCGCGAGGAGCGGGGGCGAGGCCGTGATCGCCAGCTCGGATAAGGACTTTGCGCAGATCGTGGGGGATCGGATCTGGATTCTCCTGCCGCCTCCGTCGGCGAATCCCAAGATCGGCTGGCGCCGCATGAACGCCGCGGGTGTCCAGGAGAAATTCGGCGTTCCGCCGACCCAGATCGCCGATTACCTCGCGCTTGTCGGGGATACCTCGGACAACATCCCCGGCCTCGAGGGCGTGGGGCCCAAGACGGCGGCCAAGTGGCTGGACCGTTTCGGATCGCTCGAGGGCATTATCGCGCACGCCGGCGAAGTGGAACCCGTGCGATTCCGCGCTCCGATCGCGGAGACTGCGGACCGGCTGCGCCTGAACCTGAAGCTCACCACGCTCAACCTGGCCCTGTCGGTCGGAAACGCCGCCGCGGGCACCCTCGATTTTGCCGGATTTTGCCGGCTGTTGTCCGAGTACGGCATGAAATCGACGCTGGCTGAGGCGGAGCGACGGTACGGCCAGCCGGAATTTTCTTTGGAGTAAAAGGTCTGTAAATATCTGCTAAATTCATGGCAGCGATTGCTTGCCGTGGCCCATCCGGACTGAGAATGGTCGGTATGACTGTCGAAGATCGACTCGCCCTTCACCTCGGGCGCACTCCAGACATTGCCCGGGCCAATTTCGTGGCAGCCAATGCCACGGTGGTCGGGGATGTCACGCTGGGACCCAAGTCCAGCGTCTTCTACGGCGCGGTCCTGCGCGGGGACATTGCGCGAATCATTGTCGGGGAGGGAAGCAATATCCAGGACAACGTCGTGGTGCACCTGGCCGACGATCTCGACGCGGTCATAGGCCGCTACTGTACCATTGGGCACGCCGCGATCGTGCACGCCTGCACCATCGAGGATGAGTGCCTGATCGGGATGAGCTCCACCGTGCTCGATGGCGCGGTCATCGGAGCCCGAAGCATCGTCGGCGCAGGGGCTGTGGTGACCCCCCGGACGACCATTCCCCCCGGCTCCCTGGTACTCGGCTCGCCTGCCAAAGTCGTGCGGACGCTGAGTCCCGAGGAGCAGTCCAAGCTCAAGGGTTGGGCTGAGAAATATGTTTCAGTCTCCGCTGCACATGCGGCGCTTCAGTCTCGCTGACTTGAGCCGATATACCCAATGAGCTCGTCGGATCCTGATCGTCACGCCCTACCGCGAAGTATTGGAACCCAACGAGTTTACGCATCATGGCTGCAACCCCACTCCTGCCTGTGCCGGTGGCATGCATCCTTGTGCGTCGAGTGAGTTATGTGATTTGGTCACCTAGTTATTAGAAAACCTGTTCCCATTCATATCCTAGCATGCTGCTCCGTTTATCGTATCTCCTCCTGTTCCTCGGACTGATCTCAGGTCTGCGTGCCCAGCCAGCCGACGGCGTCTATACCCACGTCGACGTTAAGCCATCTCCCATCAGGACCTTGCGCCCGGAGTATCCCTTCGAGCTCAAGCGCGATGGTGTCGAGGGCATCGTCGCGGTGACCTTCGTCATCGACGAACACGGAAATGTCGTCGATCCGGAGGTCAAGAAGTCGACCAACTCGGGGTTCAACGAATCGGCGATCAAGGCGATTTCGCAATGGAAGTTCCGTCCGGCCCAGGTCGGCGGAAAACCCGTGAAATGCCGGGTCACCATTCCGATTCGCTTTAATCTCGACGACGAGTAGACCGTCCGAGCCACCCCATCTCCACCCCGTCACACACTAGTCGCCTCATTCCAGTATCCATGAAACTTCGTTCCTTGACGATTGGCCGTCGCATCGCAGCAGGCTTTGCGGCGGTTCTGTTCATCTTTTGCGTTGTCGCTGTCATCACCCGCATCGCCCTGAAAAAATCGGGCCAGGGGCTGGACCAGTATTCGGCCAGCACGGCGGAGACCAACCTCGTCTCGCAGATGGAGGCTTCGATGCTTTCGCTGCGGATGGACGTGAACGAGTATCTCGTGAGCGGAAGCGACTCGGCGCTCGCGGCGTACGACAAGGAACAGAAGGCGCTGCAGAACGTGTTCGCGCAGTCGTCCACGACGGTGACGGATCCCGAGCGCTCGGCGGAGCTTTCCGATGCGCAGAAGCTGTTCACGCAGTACGACAAGGCATTTCGCCAGATCGTGCAGCTTCGCAACCTGCGAAACCAGGAGGTCTCCCAGGTGCTCGATCCCAAGTCAGCCGAGATGATCGAAGCCCTGAAGGGCATGCTGGCCTCGGCCCGCCAGAGCGGCGACATGAGCGCGTCGTTCAAGACTTCGTCCGCGCTCCAGAGCCTCTTCGAGGGCCTCACCGCGGTGAACAGTTTCCATCTGACCTCCGACCCCGCCATCGCCGCCAAGGCCAAGGCGTCGTTCACCGACCTCGAAAAGGAGGTGGCGGTGATTCAGAAGGAGCTCAAGCAGGCCGCCGACCTCGACGCGTCCCTGGCCGATCCCGCGAAGATGAAGCTCCTCGCGAAGCTGCTCGACGATTGCCACACCTACGTCGCGTCGTTCGACAAGGTGGTCAGCTATGCCCAGCAAAGGAACGACCTCGTCAATACCCAGCTCGACAAGCTGGCCCCTCAATTTGCCTCGAAGATCCAGTCGGTGCGCGAGTCCGTTGGTTCGCTTCAGACCACGATTGGTGACGACACCAAGACCGCCCAGAGCCGCTTTGACTATCTGGTGCTGATCGTGACGGTGATCGGCGTCGGACTGGGCGTCATCGGCGCGATCTGGATCGTTCGCAGTGTGACGAAACCGATCATGCGCATTTCGAAGAGCCTGGCCGAGGATGCGGAGCAGACCGCCGCGGCCGCGGGCCAGGTGACCAACGCCAGTCGAGCCCTCGCCGACGGCGCCTCCTCGCAGGCCGCTTCTCTCGAGGAATCGAGCGCCTCGCTCGAGGAGATGGCCGGCATGACCCGCCGCAACGCCGAGAATGCCGAGAATGCCAAGGCGCTTGCCAATCAGGCCCGCACGGCAGCCGATTCCGGTGCGACCGACATGCGCGAGATGCAGCAGGCAATGCAGGCCATCCAGGCATCGAGCTCCGAGATTTCCAAGATCATCAAGACCATCGACGAGATCGCCTTCCAGACCAACATTCTCGCGCTTAACGCAGCCGTCGAGGCCGCCCGCGCGGGTGAGGCCGGCGCCGGATTCGCGGTGGTCGCCGATGAAGTCCGCGCGCTGGCCCAGCGCAGCGTTCAGGCCGCCCGCGAGACCGCGCAGAAAATTTCGGATGCCACCTCGAAGAGCGAGCAGGGAACCCGCATCAGCGAGAAGGTCGCCCGCAGCCTCGACGAGATCACGACGAAGGTCCGCAAGGTCGACGAACTCGTGGCCGAGATTGCCATGGCCTCGAAGGAGCAGAACGAGGGCATCAACCAGGTCACCCGTGCCGTCGGCGAGATGGATCGCGTCACCCAGTCCAACGCCGCCACGGCGGAGGAGACCTCGAGCGCGGCCACCGAATTGAATACGCAGACGGTGCGCCTGAAGGGCGTGATCTCCGAGCTGACCGCGATGACCAACGGCTCGGCCAAGACGCTCGCGGAGAACACGACCACTGGTGCCGCGCCATTCCTTGGCGGCGGCGATTCGCACAAGTCGGGGCTCGAGGCTGGAAAATCCGAGCAGGCCAAGGAGCCGGTCAAGCACACGCTGGCCGCCCCCAAGACAGGTCATCCAGCATCTGCGACCGCCGGCGCGAAGAAGGCGGCGGCCCAGGGTGGCAAGGCGCTGCCGAAGGCCGACGACTTTTGGAAGTAACGCCTTCCGCAGGACGGCATCCTCCCAATTTTCGAAGCCGCGCCATTGGGCGCGGCTTTTTTGTCTCCGTTTCGGAAGGCTGACCGGCTAGCACCTGTACCGCACATGACGATCGTGGGTGTCCATCCGCTCGCCGGCTTCGACAAGCTCCTTCATTACAAGGTGCCGGAGCGATTTTGCGCCGAGATTCGGATCGGTTCGCTCGTGCGCGTGCCGGTCGGGAGGCGTCCGGTGCTGGGCATCGTTGCGGTCGAGGGGCCGCCGGTGGATTTTCCGGTCGAGAAGCTCAAGCCGCTGTTCGAGGTCGTGTATCCGTTTCCGGCCCTGACCCCGGAGTTGCTCGAGCTGGCGCGCTGGATGGCGGCGTACTACGTGGCGCCGCTCGACGGGATCATCGAAACGATGATTCCCGGGCCGGTGCGCGCGGGCGTTGGGCTTCGCCAGGAGCGGCTGGTGACTGTTGCCCGGGAGGTCCCGGAGGCCGAGCTCGAACAGGTGGCGCGCCGGGCGCCGCAGCAGGTCCGTGTGTACCGCTTCCTCGCGCAGCAGTTCAAGCCGCTGGCCCGGCCGTTGCTGGCGGCGCGGCTGGGAGTGACGCCTGCGGTGATCCAGGCGCTGGTCAAGCGCGGCTGGGTGTCCGAGAAGGTCCGGCGGGTGGAGCGAGTTGCCTACTCGGACGACTTTTCCTCGGCCGAGCGCGTCAATTCGAAGCCGCCTGAGCTCACGGTGGAGCAGGGGATCGCGGTGGCGGATGTGGATGCCCGGCTCGCGGAGGACAAGTTCGGCGTGGCGTTGCTTCACGGTGTAACCGGCTCCGGCAAGACGGAGGTATACCTGCGCGCGATCGAGCGCACGCTGGCGTCGGGCGGAGGAGCGATCTTCCTGGTGCCGGAGATCGCGTTGACGCCGCAGACCGTGGCGCGCCTGCGGTCCCGGCTCGAGGAGATAGCGCCGTCGCATCGGTGTGTCGTGTGGCATTATCACCTCACCGACGGAGAGCGCCTCGACGGCTGGCTGGCGCTGGCGAACGGCGAGGCGAAGGTGGTGGTGGGCGCGCGTTCGGCGATCTTCGCCCCCGTGCAGAACCTGCGGCTGGTGGTCGTCGACGAGGAGCACGAGCCCGCGTACAAGCAGGACGAGACGCCGCGTTATCACGGTCGGGACGTGGCGGTCATGCGCGCGAAGCTGGCCGGTGCCTTCTGCCTGCTGGGCTCCGCGACCCCTTCGCTCGAGAGTTATACGAACGCGTTGGCGGGGCGGTATCGCATGCTCCGCCTCACGAAGCGCATCGACTCGCGCCAGCTTCCCCACATCGACGTCGTCGACATGCGGATCGAGGCGGCGAGGCAGCGCGGGCTTCCGATCCTGTCGCGCAAGCTGGTGGATGCGATGCAGGGCCGGTTTGAGCGGCGCGAGCAGACGATCCTGTTCATCAACCGCCGGGGCTATTCCAGTTCGATGCAGTGCACGAAGTGTGGACACGTCGAGGAGTGTCCGCACTGCAGCATCGCGATGACCTACCATCGCAGCGACGAGACCCTGCGCTGTCACCTGTGCGGACACCAGCGCGGGGCGCCCGATCGCTGCCCCTCGTGCGGCACGCCCGAAATTCGCTGGCGCGGACTCGGCACCCAGCGGGTCGAGGAGGCCGTGCGCCGCGTGCTTCCCCGGGCGCGTATCGAACGGATGGATGCGGATACGATGTCGAAGCGGCACCGTTTCCGCGAGGTGCTGGGGGAGTTTCGGTCGGGCAAGATCGACCTGCTGGTGGGGACCCAGATGATTGGCAAGGGCCTGGATTTTCCGAACGTCACCCTGGTCGGCCTGATCGATGCCGACATCTCGATGCACGTGCCCGATTTCCGCGCGGGAGAGCGCACCTTCCAGCTGCTCGTCCAGGTCGCGGGCCGTGCGGGTCGCGGCGACCGCGCCGGCGAGGTCGTGGTGCAAACGTTCACCCCGCAGTCCGACGCGATCCAGTTTTCGCGCCAGGCGGATTTTGACGGGTTTGCGGAGCGCGAAATCGATATTCGCACGAAGTTCGGCTACCCGCCGGCCCGTCACCTGATCCAGCATCTCTTCCGGGGGCCCAACCCGGAGAAACTCGCGTTCGTGGCTGAGCAGTGGGCTCGCCACGTGGAGCAGGCGCTCGGCGGGCGCATCGAAATGCGCGGTCCCGCGCCGTCGCCGATCGAGAAGATCCAGGACGAGTATCGCTGGCAGCTGTGGTATTTTGTGGCGAGCGTGACGCGAATCGCGGCCGATCTCGCGCGCCTCCGCGCCGAGTTTCCCTGGCCGGAGGGAATGACCGAGATCCTGGATGTCGATCCCGCGAGCCTGGTGTAGTCGCAAGAACGCAACTGGAGTTTGAACCTGGATTCGGTGGGTGACGTGAACAGAAGCAGGGGTCGCGAAGGCCAAGCCGCCGTGAAATCCAAGCCCAAGACGCCAGGAATGCAGACACCGATCGGAGCGCGCCTCTAGGCGCACGCTACCCCAAGCCGATGCCCCTGAAACGTTGCGACTTTCGTGGCGATCCGGCCTGTAGCGGCCCGTGCCCGCGGTTCGACTGCGTTTCTTTCAGTCGCCGTGCGAGTGCGGGGCGGGCGCCAGGGCGTAGCCCTCGCCGTGCACGTTTCGGATCAGGGCTCCCACCTCGCCACCAAGCTTTCGGCGCAGGCGGTACACGTGGGTGTCGACGGTGCGAGTGGACGGGAAATGTTCGTAGCCCCACACGCTGTCGAGGATCCGCTCGCGACTGACGGGACGACCCTCGTTTTCGAGCAGCAATTCGAGAAGCGACCATTCGGTCTTGGTGAGTGAGAAGGGACGCCCGTCCTTGAGGGCGACCTTTTGGCCCAGGTCGACCTCGATGTCGCCCAGCCGACATGCCCTCTGACGTGCGGCGGTGCGCTCGCCCCGCCGGAGCAAGGCTGCGATGCGCGCCGTGAGCTCGCGGATGTCGAAAGGCTTGCAGAGGTAGTCGTCGGCGCCTTCGCCGAGCCCGCGGACGCGGTCCTCCACCGACTGGCGGGCTGTCACGAGGATGATGGCGCCGCCGAAGTGCGCCCGGCGCAGGGCTGCGCAGACCTCGAGACCGCTGAGCCCGGGAAGGTTGACATCGAGAATGGCGAGATCGGGGCGTTCCTCCATCGCGACGCGAAGTCCCTCGGCACCGTCGCGACATTCCGTCGCCCGATGACCCTGGGACTGGGCCACGGCCCGAAGCAGCGCCCGGGTGGTCGCGTCGTCTTCGACGATGAGGATTTTCGCCATGGGATTTCAGATAACGTAACGCTCGAGGAGTGCGCGTAAAGTGTCGGAATGTACCCATCGCGGGCGGCGGAAACTGCGCATGAGGTTGTGACCGCTTCGTGACACTTTCCGGAGCCAGTCAGGGCATAATGGTCGCATGAAAACGAAACTGGTGCCTCCGGGGCGGATTCTCGCGAGAACGGCGATCCTCCTTTTTCTGGTTAGCCTTTGTGCGATCGCGCTCGGGGTGGTGACGCACCATTTCGTGTCCGAAAGCCCCTGGTTGCTGGTGGGGTCGGTGGTCGGCGCTGCGGCGGTCTGCACCCTGGCGTTCTGGGAACTCTGCCGCCTGTACCTGCTGCGTCCGATGGGCGTTCGCATGGATGCGGCGGAGGAGATTCTGGAGCGAGCGGGCCTGATGCAGGAGGCCATGCGTCCGGCGCTCTCGATGCTGGCGGAGGGGCTCATTCGGCAGGATGCGATACTCGAGGAGGTTTCGGCGGAGCTCGTAGCCCGCCGGGGCCACGACCACGGTTCCAATTACACGTCGGCCAAGGGAGGACTTTCGCCGAGGAGCCGCCGACTCATGGCGACTCTGAAAGACCTGCGGCGGGATGCCGCATCCCGTGCGCAGATCGCGTCCACGCTGATGGCGGCGAATGAGTCGATCGGGCTGCGTCATTCCGAGCTTCACCGTGCGATCCGGGCCTTGCGTCGCATCATGAGAGGCGCGTCGCGCGATGCGGTGCATGCGGTGGAGGCTGACGAAGCCTTTGTCGCTGGCGCTGCCGACGAGACTGTCTCCCTGGGCGATCTCGCGGGCATGACCTTCGGGGGATACCCGGAGTCGGGTGTGCCGGGCGATGAGCCGGGCAAGCCCGCCGGAGGTGGCCATTCCTGGCCGGTGGATCCGGTGAAACCGCTGATGCCCGACTTCAAGCTCCCCCGCCATCAGGACCGGGGCCGCTTCGGCCCGAACTGACCGTTCCGAGACGAGCGCTGCGAGCCGGCCTTGCCGAAAAGGTTGTCCGCGCTAGGGGTGTCCGTTCGTGCAGAAACCGCTTTCGTTTCCGCGCCGATCGACCAGCATCCTCGGTCCGATGAGGATCTATTTCATGGGAATCTGCGGGACCGCGATGGGGAATGCGGCGCTGCTCGCGCGGGAGGCGGGGCACGACGTGCTGGGGTCCGATACCGGGATCTATCCCCCGATGAGCACGGTGCTCGCCGAGGCGGGGATCGAGCTCCATGAAGGGTACGATCCCGCGCGGCTGGAGCGGCTCGCGCCCGAGTGCGTCGTCATCGGCAACGCCATGAGTCGCGGAAATCCCGAGGTGGAGTGGCTCCTCGACCGCCGCGCGATTCCGTATCTTTCGCTTCCTGCGATGCTCCATGAGTTCGTCCTGAAGCGTCGCGACAACATCGTTGTGTGCGGCACCCACGGGAAGACGACCACCACCTCGCTGACCGCTTTTCTGCTCAGGGAAAACGCGCGCGATCCCGGCTACCTGATCGGCGGCGTGCCGATCGATCCGCCGGGAGGAAACCACCTCGGGGCGAAGTCGGATCCCTTCGTGATCGAGGGCGACGAGTACGATAGCGCCTTCTTCGACAAGCGCTCGAAATTTATCCACTACGCGCCGCGCGTCGCGGTGTTGAACAACCTGGAGTTCGATCACGCGGACATCTTCCGGGATCTCGCGGACGTCCAGAGGACCTTCCTGCACCTGACGCGGATCGTGCCGAAATCCGGCTGGATCGTGATGAACGGCGATGACGAGAACCTCCGCGCGCTCGGCGCCTTCCCCTGGACCCGCGTGGTCCGGGTCGGCGTGGGCGAGGGCAACGACGTGAGGATCGAGGGCTTTTCGGAGAACGCAGAGGGAGCTTCGTTTCGGCTCAGCTGGAGGGGACAGCCCTGGGCGGAAGTGACGTGGAAACTCCCGGGCCTATTCAATGCGCGCAATGCCGCCATGGCGGCGACTGCGGCGGGGCTTTCGTTGCTGCCCGGCGTGGATACAGCGGCGGCCGATCCCCGGGGGCTGTCGCTTGCGTCGCTCACCCGGTTTCGAGGGGTGAAACGCCGGCAGGAGGTCCTTGTGCGCACGGACGCGCTGACGGTGATCGAGGATTTTGGGCATCATCCCACGGCACTCGCGGAGACCCTGCGTTCGTTTCGCTCGCGATTTCCGGGCGCCCGCATCGCGGCGGTCTTTGAACCTCGAAGCAACACCGCGAGGACCCGCGCGCTCCAGGGCGGCTTCATCGAGTCGCTGGCATTGGCCGACGACGTCTACCTCGGGGCAGTCAATCGCGCCGAAAAACTCCGCGACGAGGAACGCTTTGACGTGAACGAGGTCGTCGCGCGCCTCGCCATGAAAGGCGTGGCCGGACGAGCGTTCGCGAGCAATCCCTTGCTGCTAGAGCGACTCAAGTCGGACGTGATCGCTGCTGGCCCCGCGTCGGGACCGAGGGTCGTCGTGTTCTTCAGCAACGGCAGCTTCGACGGGATCATCGCCGCGTTCGCAGCGGCGGCGAAGGCCTCGTGACACAGGTTTGAGCGGCCCGCGCCGGCACCCCGTTGCGTCGTCCGCGGTGTTGTGTAGGTTAAGGGAACCCCTCGCGCGCACCCCATGGCTTATTCCGAGTTTCACGCCGACTGGACCTGGAAATTGAAATCCAGTCCGGACGCGCTTTGGCCGCTCGTGGCGGACACGGAGCGGTTCAACCGGGACTGCGGCTTCCCCTCGGTGGAAATCCTTACCGGCGACGCCGTGCGCGGAGTCCAGCCGTCCGGGACTCGCCGGCTCAGGGCGCGGCATCTGGGCCTGGTGATCGAATGGGACGAACGCCCCTTCGACTGGGTCGTGCCCAGGAGCTTTGGCGTGATCCGGCGTTTCACGCGCGGACCGTTCACGGTGATCCGTGCCCGCTGCGACCTGACGCCGAGTGGCGACGGAGGTACGGAGCTTCGATATCAGACCTGGTTCATTCCGGCGGGCCCGCTCGGATGGCTGGCGCTCCGCGTCGGTGCGCACCACCTGCAGTTCCGGCTGCCGTTCGACCGCGTGTTCCGGCGGTACGACCAGCTGGCTGGCCGCGCGGTCAGGAAGTCCGACATCGTCGGCCCCGTGACGCTCGCCGGCGGGGCGCGCGACCGTGTCCAATCGATTGATACCTGGCTCAGGCGCGCCGGCCAGCCGCCGGAGCTGGTCGGGCGGCTGCTCTCGCGCGTGCTCGAGGCGGACGACCTGGCGCTCGTGCGCATGCGTCCGTATGCCGTGGCGGACGAGTGGGGGGCGGACCGACGGCGGGTGCTCACGCTGTTCCTTAACGCGACGCGGGCGGGGCTCCTCGACTTTTCCTGGGACATCCTGTGTCCGATGTGCCGTGGGGCGAAGTCGACGAATGCTTCGTTGTCCTCGCTGCCGGCGACCGTGCACTGCGATGCGTGCCAGATCGACTACACGAGCAACTTTGACCAGTCGGTTGAACTGACGTTTTCGCCCAATCCGGCGGTGCGCGCGGTCGCGCGGCAGGAGTATTGCATCGGGGGCCCGAGGCTCACGCCGCACATCGTCGCACAGCAGGCGTTGCAGCCCGGCGAGTTGGGCCGCCTCGCGCCCGCCCTCGAGCCGGGCCGCTATCGCGTGCGGGTACTTCGCACGGCGGGGCGGCAGCAGACGTTTCGCGTGGAGCCGGCGGCGAAGGCCGGGGTCCTGGCGCTCGACCTCGACGCCCTGGCGACGGGCGAGCCGGCGGTGGCGCCGGGGGCGGGGCTCGAGATCGCGAACCGAGGCGCCGAGCCGCGCGTGGCCGTGGTGGAGCGACTTGAGGGGGCGGACCAGTCGACGACCGCGGCGGAGGTTACCTCGCTGCAGCTGTTTCGCGACCTGTTCACGAGCGAAGTCCTGAGGCCGGGGGAGCAGATCTCGGTGGGGAGCGTGACGATCGTGTTCACGGACCTGAAGGGATCGACCCAGATGTATCGAGAGATTGGCGACGCGCCTGCGTTCAGCCGGGTGCTCACGCACTTCGACGTGCTGAGGACGGAGGTGGCGGCGGCGGGCGGGGCTATCGTGAAGACGATGGGCGACGCGATCATGGCGGTGTTCACGCGTCCGGCGCCCGCGCTGCGGGCGATCCTGGCCGCACAGCGCCGGCTCGCGCTCGCGGCCTCGGCGGCGCCGTGGGAGCCGCCTCCGGGCGTGGCCGGGCTTACGGAACCGCTGCGCCTGAAGGCGGGCGTCCATCACGGCCCCTGCATCGCGATCAATCAGAACGACCGCCTGGACTACTTTGGCACCACCGCAAACCTGGCGGCGCGCCTCTGCGAATTGAGCACCGGGGCGGACCTGGTGGTCTCGGACTCGGTCCGTGCGGACCCCGAGGTCGATGCGCTCCTGGCCGACGAAGAGTCCCGGGTTGGGTGTGAAATCGAAGATTCGACGCTGAAGGGGTTTGCGGATCAGACCTTCACGGTCTGCCGGCTTCGCCGAACCTGAAACCGCCCGAATTCGGCGCGGTGGGGATTGTCCTCAAAAATGGTCGGGCCGGTGAGATTCGAACTCACGACCTCTTGCACCCCATGCAAGCGCGCTACCAGGCTACGCTACGGCCCGAAACAAGAGGAGGGTCAAGAAGCGGGATGCCTCGTCGCCTTGCAAGAGAAATCTTAGGGGCTTTCCAGCGCTCATTTCGACGGGGCCCGCAAACCGCGGGCGGCATCTGCACGCTCGCCGCGTAACCGCTCTGTGGATTCGCGGGCGCGGATCAGAAATTGCGGGTGTAGCGGACGCCGAAGGGATCGACGAAGACGAGGCGGTCGTTCCTGACCTCGATCAGTCGAAGCCCGGTGGAGCGGTCGATGATGTCGTCGACCCTGTAGACGCGATCGTTGATCAGGACGCGACTTTCCTTTCCGTCGGCGCGGATGCCGAGGATCCTCAGGTTGTTCACGAAGGCCTGGACCTGGGGCGAACCCTTGGCGTTTTGGGAAGCGGGTGGAAAGGCGGTTGGGTCGGTGACCGCGTCCAGGGAAATCTGGGGCCCGGAGCCCGGAGTCGACGCGATGATCGGAGCCGGGTTGGCAGGCACGTTGGAGGGGATCGGCCCCGGGGGCGGCTGGGTCGGAGGCACGATGGATCCCGGCATCACTATCAGCGGGGCCTGTGCCTTTGCGACCTTGGCGGCCGGCGCGATTTTTGGGGTCGGCTTGGCCTCGATCAACACGGGAGGCTGGCTCGGAGCGGGTTTGGCCGAGACGACGGACGGCGCAGTTCCGGCGGTGTCCAGCACGTGCTTCGATGGCGGAACGGCGATGGCTGCGACGGGTTTGTTGACGATGCGCAGGGTGATGAAGACTGACGCGCAGACGAGCACGGCGGCGCCGGCGACGATCGCGACGAGCCGGCCGATTTGAGAGACCTTCTGCTTGCGCGTGGCTTCGGCCTCGGGGGTGGCAGAGGCGTCGGTCTGTCCGGCCTGTTCCCGGCGCATGCGCTCGGCTTTCTTGAGGGCGTCGTTGATCAGGCTCATCGCTAGAGTAAAGGTGGGCAGCGCGGTCAGGCCGTCAACCGCTTCATGTCCTTCACCGCGCGTCGGACGTCCCAGTAGGTGACCTCGTCGGACTCGCGGACGAAGGCAGAGAGCAGCGCCTTGTCGCAGAGGTTGTTTAGGACCCTTGGTATGCCGCCGCTGGCGCGATGGAGCACCCGGATGGCCCAGTCGGAAAAATAGGGTCGGCCCTGGGCTCCCGCGAGCGTGAGGCGGTGCTGGATGTAGTGCGCGGTGTCCTCCTGCGTGAGCGGCAGCAACTCGTAGTGGACGAGGATTCGCTGACGCAGCTGACGCAGTCCGTCCTGGGCGAGCACCGCCTTGAGCTCCGGCTGGCCCATCAGCACGATCTGGAGGAGCTTCTGGCGGTCGGTTTCGAGATTGGAGAGAAGCCGGACCTGTTCGAGCACGTGGACCGCGAGGTTCTGGGCTTCGTCGATGATCAGGACGATGTCGCGTCCGCGCTCGATCCGCTCAAGAAGCACGCGGTTGACCTGGGCGACGAGATCGACCTGGGAGCGCGCGAGTCTGGTCTCGCCGAGCTCCGTGAGGATGGCCTTGAGCATCTGGGTCTCGGTGACCCGCGGGTTGAGGATCAGCGCGGTGTCGAAGTGGGCGGGATCGAGCTCGTTCAGGAAACGCCGACAGAGCGTGGTCTTCCCGCAGCCGACCTCGCCGATCAGGGTGATGAACCCTTTTCGCTCCTGGACGCCGTATTTGAGGTGATTGAGCGCCTCCTGGTGCGTGGGGCTCAGGTAAAGAAAGCGGGGGTCCGGGGTGATGTTGAATGGAAGCTCCTTGAACCCGTAGAAGCTCAAATACATGGTGCCGAACGCTGCCGATCCGCGCCGCAAAAGGCACGCCAAAACGGCGGCGGTGGTTTGCCGGATTGTCCTTTACTCGCCCCCGCCCTTGCCGTGTTAGTGGGGCACTTTCCTTTCGTGAACGTCCGCCGTGTCATCGTCAGTCTCTACCTGCTGGTTTTTGTCGCCATCGTGGGGATGTCCACGGTGTTCTTCTGGCAGACGCGCGCGGAGTACCGGCGCCTGCAGCAGGTCGAGGCTCGGAGTCAGAAACGCCTCGCGGAGCTCCAGCTCCGCCTGAAGGAGCAGCAGAAGGTCCTGGATCGCCTCCGGCACGACCCGAAGTACGTGGAGCACGTCATTCGCAAGCGCCTGATGTACGCGAAGCCCGACGAGTTCATCTTCCGATTCGACCAATAGGCTGGGCGTAACCCGAAAGAGTGTCGGGTGCGGGAGAAATAGCGTTGCGGCGGTTCCCATGGCTCCGCTCAAATCGACGGCCATTCGCGCCTCCAACATGCCATCCCTCATCGACACATTTGCGGCAGCAGGACAAGGGCACGTCTTCGCCCATTTTGACCGCCTCCCGGCCGACGCCCAGCGGCGGCTTCTGGCGGAAGCTGGCGAGATCGATCTCGGTGAGATCGACCGCCTTGTGAAGTCGCTCGTCAAGACGGGCTCGGCGGCGACGGTCGACCTGACGGACCTGTCGCCGGCGCCCTTCGTTTCGCTTCCGGAGCGGGGCGGCGACCGGGCGGCCTGGGACCGCGCGACGGCGGCGGGCGAACAGGCGCTGCGGGCCGGCCGCGTGGCCGCGTTCACGGTGGCGGGCGGGCAGGGCACGCGGCTCGGTTACGACGGGCCGAAGGGCACCTATCCGGTGACCCCTCTGAGCCGGAAGTCGCTCTTCCAGGTGTTTGCCGAGAAGATCCGCGCCGCCGGACTCCGGTACGGCCGGCCGATCCACTGGTTCATCATGACCAGCCACCAGAATCACGAGGCGACCGAGGCGTTCTTTGCCGAAAACCGGTTCTTCGGCCTGGACTCGGGACGCGTGCATTTCTTCCGCCAGGGCCGTATGCCCGCCGTCGATTTCGATGGCAGGATCCTGCTGGCCGAAAAGGACTCAATCGCGATGTCGCCCGACGGTCACGGCGGCTCCCTGCGTGCGCTGGCGCGAAGCGGAGCGCTGGACCTGATGAAGGCCGAGGGCGTGGATGTGATCAGCTACTTCCAGGTCGACAATCCCCTCGTGCGATGTATCGACCCCGCCTTTGTCGGCTGGCACCTGCTTTCGAACTCCGAGATGTCGAGCAAGATGGTGCCCAAGGCTTACGCGGGCGAGAAGGTCGGGCACTTCTGCATCCAGCGTGGCCGGCTTGTGGTTGTGGAGTACTCGGACCTGCCGGTGGCGATGCAGCAGGAAGTCGATCCGTCGACGAAGGCGCTGCGGTATCTCGCCGGCAGCATTGCGATCCACGTGCTCGACCGCGAATTCGTGCGCCGGATGGCGTCGGGCTCCGATGCCGCGCTGCCGTTTCACCGGGCCGACAAGAAGATCCCCTGCGTCGACGCGGCGGGGAATGCGGTTCGTCCTGAGAAGCCCAACGGCGTGAAATTCGAGATGTTCGTCTTCGACGCGCTGCCGTTCGCACACAATCCGGTGGTGATCGAGACGGGTCGCGCCGATGATTTTTCGCCCGTGAAGAACGCGGAGGGCATCGATTCGCCAAAAACCTGCCGCGAGGATCAGCTGCGTCAGTTTGCCCGTTGGTTCAAGGCCGTGGGCGCCCCGATCCAGGTGGATGCGACGGGACTGCCGACGATCAGCCTCGAGGTGTCGCCACTGTTTGGCGACGACGAGCGCTCGTTCACGGAGGCCTGGGCGAAGTTGAATCCCAAGCCGGAGCTTCGCGACGGCCTGCGCCTTTGATCGGGTGCGGACAGACCACCAAGGAATCGTAAATTTCATGAACACCCTAGAGACCATCACGAAGGCCGCGCAGTCGGGACAGCTCATGTCCAGCACCGCGGAAAACCTGGCCGCCTGGCTTCAGGCAGGGCTCCCGGCATGGGCAGTGTCGAGCATCGACGAACTCGTCGCGCAAGGCGCCTGGTCGGAGCTCAACGATCGCTTCTACCGCTACCTCGAGTTTGGCACCGGTGGCATGCGCGGACGCACGGTCGGTGTGGTCAGTACCCAGGCCGAGAAGGGCGCCGGCGGGCCCAACGGAGCCCCTGAGCATGCCGCGATCGGCTGCAACGTCCTCAACGACTTCACGCTCGTTCGCGCGACCCTCGGGCTCTTCCGGCATGTGAAGGGCTACCTCGACGCGGCCGGCACCTACGACGCCCCGAAACTCGTCATCGCGCACGACGTGCGGCACTTCTCCCGGCATTTCTGTGAGCTCGCCGCGTCCACCTGGACCCGGCTGGGCGGCGTGGCCTTTATCTTCGACGGCCCGCGCTCGACGCCCCAGCTCAGCTACAGCGTCCGCTGGCTCAAGGCCCACTGCGGCGTCGTCATCACCGCGAGCCACAATCCGCCGCACGACAACGGCTTCAAGGCCTACTTCTCCGATGGCGCCCAGGTGGTGGCGCCGCACGACAAGGGCATCGTCCAGCAGGTCAACGCAGTTCCGCTCGCGGACCTGCGGGCCTATCTCGACAAGGACATCTCTCGCGTCATTCTCCTCGGGGCGAAGGCGGACGAGGCGTATCACGCCGTCGCCTACAAGACGATGCTCGATCCCGAGCTCTGCCGCAGGGCCGGGGTGCGCGTCGCGTTCACGAACATCCACGGCACCGGCGCCGTCGCCAGCGTGCCGCTGCTGCGGAAGGCCGGCTGCGAGGTGCACGTGGTGGCCGAGCAGGAGGCCTTCGACGGACGCTTCCCGACCGTGAAGTCGCCCAACCCCGAGAACGCCGAGGCGCTGGCGATGGCCGTGAAGCTCGCCGAGACCAAGGGGCTCGACCTCGTTGTCGGCACGGATCCCGACTGCGACCGCATGGGCTGCGCCGTCCGCGACCGCGACGGCCGGATGGTCCTGCTCACCGGCAACCAGATCGGCTCGCTCATGGCGGAGTATCGCCTGAGCAAGTACAAGGAGATGGGCTGGATCCCGAAGGGCGGCTCGGACCGCGTCGCGATCGTGAAGACCTTCGTCACGACCCAGCTCCAGGACGCGATCGGCCGCAGCCACGGCGTGAAGGTCATCAACACCCTCACGGGTTTCAAGTGGATCTGTTCGAAGCAGCTCCGGTATGAGAACGCGCTCAAGTCGGCCATGCTCGCCGAGGGTATCGCGCTCGACTACGACGCGACGCCGTTCGAGACGCGCGCCCGGCTGCTCCAGGAAAAGAGCACGTTCTACGCCTTCGGCTGCGAGGAGAGCTACGGCTACCTCGGCAACGACTTCGTGCGCGACAAGGATGGCAACGCCGCGTGCCTGATGATGGCCGAGATCTGCGCGCACGTGAAGAGCCTGGGACAGACGGTGCCCGAGTACCTGGATTCGATCTACCTCAGGAACGGCTTCTACCAGGAGGGCGTGATCAACCTGTATTACGAAGGCGCGACGGGCGCTGCGAAGATCCGCCGCATCCTCGACACGTACCGCTCGTCGCCCCCGAAGGCCTTCGGCGAGGTCGCGGTGACGAAGTTCACGGATTTCGGTGTCGAGGTCGTGAACGATCCCGACGGTGAGCAGATCCCGAAGCAGGACCTGTATTTCGTCACCCTGTCCAACGGCATGAGTTTCGCCGCCCGCGGTTCGGGCACGGAGCCGAAGATGAAGTTCTACATCTTCGCGCGGGCGGACGTAAAGAGCGCGTCCGAGCTGGCCGCGGTGAAGGCTGCGGTGAAAGTCGATCTCGATCGGATGAAGGCTCTGATCGAGGCCGACGCGAAGGCCCGCGCGGAGGGCTGAGACCCTATCCATTCCAACAAAAAGCCCGGCCTTGGTGGCCGGGCTTTTTTGCGCGGTGCGCGCTCAGAGGAGCAGCAGCGCCGGGGATTCGATCAGGCGTTTGAGGGCGCCCAGGTACTGGGCCCCGATGGCGCCGTCCACGACCCGGTGGTCGCAGGAGAGCGTCAGCGACATGCGCTGGCCGACGACGATGGCCCCGTCCTTGACCACGGGCTTCTCGACCGTGGTGCCGACGGCCAGGATGGCTGCGTTGGGCGGGTTGATGATGGCGTTGAAGCGCGTGATGCCCATCATGCCCAGATTGGATACGCAGAAGGTGCCGCCCGTGAACTGCGCGGGCTGGAGCTTCTTGTCCTTGGCGAGTTTCGCGAGCTGCTTGGCCTCGGTGCTGATCTGGAACAGCGATTTCGCGTGGGCGTCACGGATGACCGGAGTGATGAGACCGTCCTCGATCGCGACGGCCATCGAGACATGGGCGCCGCCGTGGTAGCGGATCTGGGTGCCTTCCCAGGACGCGTTGACCGCGGGGACTTGCCGAAGCGCCTCGGCGGAGGCCTTCAGGATGAAATCGTTGACGGAGAGCTTCACGCCTTCGCCTTCGAGGGCGGTGTTGAGCTGCTTGCGCAGATCGACCACCGGACCGGCGTCCACCTCGATCTCGAGGTAGAAGTGGGGCAGCTGGGTCTTCGACTCGACGAGGCGGCGTGCGATGGTGCCGCGCATGTTGGAGACCGGAGCGACCCGCTCGACCTGGATGGGTCCGCGCGCCACGGAGGAACCCGAGGAGAGCAGGGCACCCGAGGACTTGGGTGCGGAAACGCCGCTCTTTTCGGCGGCGAGCACGTCGGCGCGCACGATGCGTCCACCGGGGCCGGAACCCTGGATCAGACGGAAATCGATGCCCTTTTCCTGGGCGATCTTGCGGGCGAGGGGAGAGATCTTGACGCGGCCCGCGGGAGCGACGGGAGCCGGCTGGGCGGGGGCTGCCGGGGCGGCGGGCTGGGCGACCGGAGCGGGTTCATGGGCCGGCGCCGCAGCGGGAGCGGGGGCAGCTGCCGCAGGAGCGGGCTTGGGAGCTGTGGCGGGCGCCTCGACGGTCTCGCCGGGCTTGCCGATCGCGCACAACGCGGCGCCGATCGCGACCTGGGAGCCTTCGGAGGCGAAGATCTTGACGAGCGTGCCGTCGAAAAACGACTCGAGCTCCATCGTCGCCTTGTCGGTCTCGACCTCGGCGAGCATGTCGCCGCTCTTCACCGCGTCGCCTTCTTTCTTCTTCCATTTGACCAGCGTGCCCACCGTCATGGTGTCGCTGAGCTTTGGCATATCGATGATCTGGGCCATAGGGAGGCTGGGTTTGATTTTGCCTGGGTGCGGTGCGCGTTGCTCAGCGGCAGACGCCGAGGGCGGCGGTCAGGATGCGCTGCGGGGTTGGCAACTGCTCCTTTTCCATCGGCGAGCTGTAGATTTGGGGTGCGTCGATTGCGGATACACGCTTGATGGGGGCATCAAGGTCGTCGAATGCCTTGTCCTGAATGATGTAGGCGATCTGGGCGTCGACGCCGCAGAACGGTTTGTTCTCCTCGACGAGGAGGACGCGGTGCGTCTTGCGGACGGACTTGAGGATCGTCTCCTCGTCGAGCGGACGAATGGAGCGCAGGTCCACCACCTCGGCGGAGATGTTGTGTTTCTCCTGAAGGAGGTCCGCGGCCTTGAGCGACTGGATGACCGCGCGACCGTGGGCGATGATCGTGAGATCCTTGCCCTCGCGCTTCACGTCGGCCTTGCCGAGGGGAATCAGGTATTCCTCGGCGGGAACCTCCATCTTGTCGTTATAAAGGATGGTGTTCTCCATGAACATCACCGGGTCGTTGTCTCGGATCGCCGCCTTGAGCAGGCCCTTGGCGTCGTAGGCAGTGGCGGGGACGACGACCTTCACGCCCGGGTGATTCGCGCAGACGTTTTCCGGCGTGTGGCTGTGGGTGGCGCCGACATTCGTGCCGCCGTTTGCGGGACCGCGGATGACGATCGGGCAGTTGATCTGGCCGCCGGACATGTAGCGGACGTTGGCTGCGTTGTTCAGGATCTGGTCGAAGGCGACCGAGTAGAAGCTCCAGAACATGAGCTCGATCACCGGGCGGAGGCCGAGCATCGAGGCGCCAACGCCCAGGCCGATGAAGCCGGCCTCGCTGATTGGGGTGTCGACGATGCGCTTCGGTCCGAATTTGGCGAGCAGGCCCTCAGAGACCTTGTAGGCCCCGTTGAACTGGCCGACTTCCTCACCCATGAGGAAGACGCGCGGGTCGCGCTCGAGCTCTTCGGAAAGAGCCTGATTCAAAGCTTCGCGGTACGTGATGACAGGCATGGAAAGGGAAACGTTGGTGGGTGACGGTGTGCCGCGCGATTACTCGAAGATGATCGTGCCCTGGGAGACCTTTTGGGACGGATTGTCCTCTTCCCAATAGATGTCCTTGGTAATGTCCTCGACGGTTGGGTACGGGCTGGCCTCGGCGAATTCGGCGGCCGTGTCCGCTTCGGCGCGCGCCTCGCCGTCAATCTTTTCGATGATCTCGTTCGTGAGGACGCCTTCGGCCTCCAGGCAGGCGCGGAACAGGTTGATCGGGTCCTTGGTGCGCTGGTACTCCTCGATCTCGGTCTTGGACCGGTAGGTCTTATCCGGATCTGCAACCGAGTGACCGCGATAGCGGTAGGTATCGATCTCGAGCACCGAAGGTTTGTTCTGCTCGCGGGCGAGGGTCAGGTACTTGTCGGCCTTCTCGCGAACCTCATAGACGTCGTGACCATTGCACACGTCCCAGGCCATGCTGTAGCCGGCGGCGCGTTCGGCGAGGGTCTGGCCGGCCGACGAGCGCTCCTGGCTGGTGCCCATGGAGTAGCGGTTGTTCTCGATTACGAAAATCACCGGCAGATTCCAGAGGGCAGCCAGGTTGAAGGCTTCGTGCACGGCGCCCTGGTTCACGGCGCCGTCGCCCATGAAGGCCATCGCGGCGCCTTTCAGACCGAGGTATTTCACGCCGTAAGCCAGGCCTGCGCCGAGGGGAATCTGGCCGCCCACGATGCCATGGCCACCCCAGAAGTTCTTGTCGGGCGCGAAGTAGTGCATCGAACCGCCCTTGCCTTTGGAGCATCCGGTGACTTTGCCGAAGAGCTCGGCCATGAGGGCCTTGGTGTCCATGCCGACGGCGATGGCGTGACCGTGATCGCGGTAAGCGGTGATCACATGGTCATCCTTTTGCATCATCGAGCAGCATCCAACGGCGACGGCCTCCTGGCCGATGTACAGGTGCAGGAACCCGCCGATCTTGCCCGCCTGGTAGGCGCGCAGGCTGCGCTCCTCGAAGCGTCGTATGCGCACCATCTGGCGATACAAGTCGATCTTCTGTGACGGCTTGAGAGCCTTGTTCACAGCGGCGTTCACGAAGGGCGAAATGTGCGGCGAGGCAGCGGGTTCGCGTTGGGAGTCTGCGGACGGTTTACTCACGTGAAAAGAGAGGGTTCTGCGAAATGGGAATTGGCGATCGAGTCAGCAAGAATTCTCCAGTTAGTGCGATGGTATCAGAAACGCAAATCGCGAAGTGGAACCGGGCCGGCCCGGCGCTACTAGGTCAGCGTCGCCCACCCGGGGGCATCGCTTCTTCGACGTCGACCACGAGGCCGCCCGGTCGGGAGCAGTCGACCCGGAGGGCGACGAAGCCGTCACGATGCTGGTCCCAGATGTCCCACAGCGCCTGCCGGTCGGTCTCGGGAATGGAAAGGTCCCCGACGGCAGAGCGCGGGTGAAAACCGAAGTCGCCTTCGTCGATGTTGTTGGGAAGCGAGGAGATAGGCTTTCGGCAGCGGAACAGAAAGAGCAGCCAGTGTGCCTCGCCCTCGTAGGCCTTCTCGGAGATCATTGCGAACAGGTGAAAGTCCGAAATGCGCGTTTCGAGCCCGGTCTCCTCGTGGGTCTCGCGAACGGCGCACTCGAACGGTGACTCGCCTTGGTCGGTTTCGACCTTGCCACCGATCGGGCTCCAATTGCCGAAATTTGGCGATTTCCGGCGTTTGATGAGTAACTGCTCGCCCTGTTCATTCTCGATGAAGACCAGCACGGCGAGCTTGTGCTTGAGGGTTGGGACAGGGGCCATGGGACGCGTTCTGCACAACACCCCATCCGCACAGGAGTGCAAGCCCGTCCGCGGCTTTGGGAACCGTTGAACACTGGCGGGGGGAACGGTATCCAAAATTACCGATGCGACAAAAATCAGCTGATCGGTATCGACTCCCCGCCCGCCGGCTCCTTTGATGCGGAAAATTGGCGAACACCCGTGCGGATGAGTCTCGGCAAAGCGATAAAACCCATGCGATTGCGACTGACCTGTCTGGCGGCGGCCGCAGTGCTTGGCGCGATGGCGTCCCGGGAGTTGCAGGCGCGGGAACGCAAACCCGATGCGACTGACGTGAAGATCCGCCTGATGTCGGAGGCGCTCGAGGCGCGCGACACGGGCGATTTCCAGGTCGCGCTGACGAAGCTGGCCGACCTCGCTCGTCTGGCGCCGAACGATCCGCAGATCACGAGGCTGATCCAATCGGTCGAAAGGCTCCAGCAGGCTGCCTTGCACCCGACGCCTCCGCCTCCGCCGCCGGCTCCGATCGGCGATTCGGGATTGCCGGCCGCACCGGCGCCGACGGCGACCCCGCAGCCGGCCCCGACGCCCGATCTCCTGTCAACGCCCGCGCTGCCGGCCATCTCGGATCTCGCGACCCCGTCGCTGCCCGCCGCGCCGTCGCGGCTCTGGCGCGCCACCGACGCTGATGCGGCGCAGCTGGCCGCGGACGAGACTGCGCGGCTGAACGAGGACATGGTGCGCGTCGAACGCCGTCTCGCGCATGCGCGAGACCTGATCGCCGAGGACCGTCATCGCGAGGCCCTGAAGGAGCTGCGCCAGATCGAGTCCGTCCTTCCCTCCAATCCTCTGACCGAGCCGCTCCGGCAGAAGATCAGTGCCGCACTGGTCGACGTGGAGCATCGTCTGCGGGTGGCGGCGATATCCGTCGACGATATTCCCCCGGTGCTTTCGATCCAGTATGGCGGCGCCGCTTCGACCGAAGCCGCGAGGCCGGCGGACGCGTATTCACCTCCCTTGGACATTGAGCTGGAGCTGCTCGAGGTGCCGAATGCGGTCGTCGACGATGTGCGTGCGGCGTGGGCGGGACTCGCACAGCGTGCGCGTGAACGCAGGGGCCGAATTCTCCTGGATCGCAACGGCAGGCCTGAATACCAGCGTCCGGGGCGCACGCTGTTGAGTTCCGACCAGGTTCGGATCTACAAGGCCATCGTCGCCGGCAGCTCGAAGGAGTCCGCGGCGTTCGCACCGGTTTCAACGGGCGCGATGGGGTTCTCCGCCAACTTCGATCCCGACCTGCTGGTCCGCACCCTGGCTGCCATGAAGGGGTGCCGGCTGCTCGCGTCGCCACGCCTGTCCGTCGAGGCAGGCGAGCCCACGACGCTCACGTTGAAGACGCAGGCCTCCCGGTCGGATGCCGCGGTTGACGCGGACGCGCGGTCGGGACGCGACACGCTGCTCCCGCAATGGAAGGTTGTGCTGACGCCGACTGTGGGCGCCGACGCCAGGGTCGATGGGTTGCGCTTCGACCTGCAGGCCTCAAGCTACCAGGGGATCGTGTCGCAATCGCCTCGCGAGACCCGCACGGAGCAGGGGAGGCGGACCGATGCGCAGGGACCGGCGGCGGAGACCATTTTCGGCGGCGCCCGGTCGGCGGGAGTCGCGCGGCTTCGGGCGGGGGAGACGCTAGTGCTGGTCGGCATGCCGCAGGGCTTCTGGGCAGGCAGTGCGTTCGATGTGGGCAGTCCGCTCGACCGGGTTCCGTTGCTGGGGCGGTGGCACCGCGCGGTCGCCCTGTGGAACCGGGATCGGGACATGGTGCTCATCGTCAGAATCCTTCCGGCCCGTCATCCAATTCCGCCCAAGGCCTGAGCCTTCAGCGTATGACCAGGTAGGCGGCCAGCATGACGGCGTAGGTGGCGACATAGAGCCCGCTCTGGGCGAGCACGCCGATCAGCTGCCGTGGTGCGGCCGTCGGCACGAGGCGGCGGCACAGGCTCCAGGCCCAGGCCGCGAGAAGGACGAAGGGAGCTAGCAGTAGGGGCTGTAGCGCATAGCCGTCCGCGACCAGGAGGAACGGAACGGCAAGGGCGAGGATGTGGGCGGCAGCAAACTGGGCTTTCGCGAAGCCCCGGCCAAACCGCACGACCGTCGTCCGCTTGCCGGCGGCGCGATCGGTGTCGGCATCGCGATAGTTGTTCGCGACGAGGATGTTCGCTGCGAGCAGCCCGACCGCGGTGGAGACGAGGATCGAATCGGCGCCCACGTGGGCATTTTGCACGTAGACCGTCGCGCAGACGGCGACCGGGCCGAAGAAGATGAAGACGAAGACGTCGCCGAGGCCGTAGTAGCCGAGAGGATACGGACCGCCCGTGTAGAGAACCGCTGAAAGCAGGGCGGCGACGCCCACGACCAGGAGGGGAATGCCGCCATAGGGAAGCAGTCCGAGCCCCACCACAAAGGCGGCGGCGCAGGTGAGCCAGGTGGCCCTGAGCATTGCGGCGGGCGAGACGAGTCCGGCGGCCACCGCGCGCCGCGGCCCGACCCGCGCCGCCGTGTCTGCGCCCTTCACGAAATCGTAGTAGTCGTTGGCGAAGTTCGCGGCGATCTGGGCGAGCACCGCGAATCCCAGGCAGAGGGCGAGCGGCAGCGGTCGCAGCGCGCCGTCGCGGCGCGCCAGGGCGGCACCCGCCACCACGGGCGCAAAGGAGACCGGCAGGGTCCGGGGACGGGTGGCGGCGAACCAGGTGCGGAACGGGGAGGGAGCTTCGGACATGGCTGTCAGGCGCGAGCGTGGTGCTTGAGGCCCGAGAGGGGGCGGCGAAGGATGACGCTGAGGAGAATCGGCAGCGCCGCGGTGGCGAGCGGGAGCACGAACAGGTGGTCCCCCAGGCCGAAGACCGCCGAGTGAAAACCGGCCGTGCAGAGGGCCATCGCGACGAGGAAGGTCGCCGGGTTGGGAAGAAGCGGATTGAGTACCCAGGCCGCGACGAACCCGAGCGCGGCGGGCAGCACCCCGTCGATGCCGGCATTAATTCCGGCAATGAAGAACACCGGCGCGTAGAGCGACACCCGCTCTTCGATGCGGACCGTCTGGATCAGGATCGCCAAGGCCAGGATCGCGGCCTGCAGTGCGACCGCGCCGGGATTCGGGGATTGTGCGACGATGCACACCGACACGACGCAGATCGAGCCGACGCCGGCCCGGAGCAGGTCGATGTAATTGCGGACCTTCCTGAACTCCTCCCTCATGCGCAGACCGTGGTCGCCCGGCTGACGCTGCAGCCTGGGGCTTGTGGTGTCGTGTCCACGCTTCGATCTCCGGCCTACGGTGAACCCACGCCGTAGGATCTGGCGTGGGATGAGCAGGAGGGCCAGGGTCAGGAGAAGGTAGGGGATGTCGATTTTCACTCGGGGGATGGGATTGGGACGGACAGTGAAAGGGAACGGCGCGGCCTGGTGTGTCAGCCTGCGGCGCGGACCTCGGGCGGGCGGGGCGCGGGCTTCATCGGATGGTGAAGCCGGCAAACTCCCGGCCGGATTTGCGGGAGCTGCGCTCGATCTTGCGGATGTAGCCGTGCATCCGGGACGAGAGTTCCTCCACGAAGGCGTCGATCTCGGCGCGCGCACCCTCCACCTCGAGCTGCACGCGACCGTCGGGAAGATTGCGCACGTATCCGGAGACTTCGTACTCGCGCGAGACCTGGAGCGTCGAGTAGCGAAAGCCGACGCCCTGCACGCGTCCCGTGAAGTAGATGAGGTCGTGGTCGACGAGGTCCATGGTCCGCGAGGTTCGACCGTGGCTCATTCCTTGTAGTCGCGCCGCAGGTTGCTCGGCATGATCCCGAGCTCCTCGCGATACTTGGCCACTGTTCGCCGGGCGACGGTGAGCCCCTTTTCGGTGAGTTTGGCCACGATCTCCTGGTCGCTCAGCGGCGACGACTTGTCCTCGAGGGCCACCAGGTCGGCGATCATCTCCTTGACGCTCTTGTTGGAGACGGAGGCGCCGCTCTCATTCTGGTACCCCGGCGTGAAGAAGAACTTCATCTCGAACACACCGTGAGGCGTGCGCATGTACTTGTTGGCGATCGCGCGGCTGACGGTGGTCTCGTGCACGCCGACCGTGTCGGCGATCTGGGTCATCGTGAGCGGCTTCAGGTGCGACACTCCGTGTTCGAAGAATTCCTCCTGGACGCGCACGATCTCGCGGGCGATCCGCTCAATGGTCTGCTGGCGCTGCTCGATCGAGCTGATGAGGAACTTTCCCGAGCGCATGCGCTCGCGCAGGTAGTCGCGCTCCTGCTTGCTCAGCTGGCCGCGTGCAATCATCTCGCGGTAGGTGCTGGAAATGCGAAGGCGCGGAATGAAGTCGTTGTTGAGGATGACGACCCACTTGTCGCCGTCGCGCTCGACCGTGACGTCCGGCGCGACGACCCGGTTGCTATCGGACGCGAAGCGGCGGCCCGGGGCGGGGTCGAGGGTTCCGATCTCCTCGATCGCGGTCTGGATCTCGTGCAGCGGCGCGCCGAGCTTCCGGGCGATCTCCGGAATACGTCGCCGCGTGAGGAGCTCGAAATGGTGCTTGATGATGCGTGAGGCGAGCGACTCGGTGCGGCCTTTCGCGGTAAGCTGAGCGAGCAGGCACTCGGCGAGATTCTGCGAGCCGATGCCGGCGGGCTCGAACTGCTTGAGCGTCTTGACCGCCTCCTGCACCGACGCCAGCGGAAGGCCGGTCTGGAGGGCGATGTCGGGGGGGGGCTGGGTGAGGAAGCCCCGGTCGTCTAGGGAGCCGACGAGGTAGCGGATCGCTTCAAGCACGGAAGGTTCCAGGTCTGCGAGCTCGGCCTGGCGAACGAGGTGTTCCTGCAGCGAGACCTCGCTGACGAGGGAGTCGAAGAAATGCTGGCGCCGTTCGGCGTCCTCGGACGTGTAGGGCTGCGCGCCGCCGGCCTGCGACATGTAATCGCGCCAGTCCTCGTCGAGTTTCCCGAGAACCTCGAACTCCTTGGAGAAATCCATCTCCTCGCGCCGTTCGTCCTCCGCCTGGTCGCGCTCGGACAAGTCGGATTTTTCCTTCGGTGCCGGTTCGTCGGAGTCGAGGCTCGTGTTCTCCATGGGGAGCTCCTCGAGCACGGGATTGGCCTGGAGCTCTTCCTGGATGACGGTGCGAAGGTCCAGCGCCGCGACCTGAAGGATCTTGAGCGACTGGCGCAACTGAGGCGCCAGGACGAGCTGCTGCGACTGGCGCTGCTGGAGATGCTGTCCGAATCCTGTGCCGCTCATGCAGTGAGCCTCCCGGGTGCGAAAGTCTCGTCGTCGCCATGGGGGGCCTTGGCGATCAGGTTCCTGAGGTACTGCCCGAGCTTCTCATTCGTCGGGCCGTAGCCATCACTGTATAGGTACATCTCGAGATCGGTCATCATCTCTGCGGCGCTCTGGTAGCGCCTGGCGCGATCGCGGGTGAGGGCACGCTGAAGAATCGCCTCAAGGCGGACCCCAACCTCGGGTCTCAACGCAGAAAACCGTGGGATCTCCATTGCAAGTATATTGCGTCGCGATTCCTCGCGTGTGGCGCCACGGAATACGTTTCGTCCAAGGAGGAGCTCGGAGAGCACGATCCCAAGGGCAAACAGGTCGGCCCGTGCGTCGGTGACCGACCGGGTCGCCTGCTCGGGTGACAGGTATTCGTCCTTCCCCGCGATGACCTTGCCTTCCTCGTTGTACATGAGGTCCAGGGCCTTCGCGATGCCGAAGTCGGTCAGTTTTACGTCACCCTCGAGCGCAATCATCACGTTTCTCGGTCCGATGTCGCGATGCACGATGCCCAGGGCGCGGCCATCGAGGCCCAGTTTCTGGTGGGCGTAGGCGAGACCACGCGCGATTCGGGAGACGATGAACGCCGCAAGATCGCAGGGGACCTTCCGGCCCAGGGCGACGTGGCGGTCCAGGAACTGTTCGAGATTCACCCCGCTCACCAGCTCCATCACCATGAAGTATCCGCCGTCCGATTCTCCCAGGTGGTAGGTCTGGACGATGTTGGTGTGGATGAGGTCGGCCACGAGCCGGGCTTCGCCGATGAAATTGCGCTGAAACGCCTCGATGGAGGAGTACTCCTCTCGGATCAGCTTGATCGCCACCCGCTTCTCAAAATCACCCGCGCCGCGCTGCACGCCTTCGTACACCAATCCCATTCCTCCCTCGGCGATCTTCCGGGTTAACTCGTAGGAGATGATGTTAGAAAGTGACTTTGTTGCGGCCACGGCATTAAAATTGCTGCAGCAGTCGGTCGATGCAAGCGCGGAGATGTCCCGCGGGGGTGGTAGAAGGGATTCTCACGCACCGCCAGGAGGTATTCAGAATCCGGATTCAGATGCGCTCAGGCTACAGCCTCGTGGAGTGCGACGATGCCCAGGGAGAGGGCCTTGGCGGACACCGAAGAGAAGCCGGCGGCGGCGATTTCGCGGGCGAGCTCGGCGCGTCCCGGGAAGCTCTCGATCGTGCGGTTGAGGTAATCGTAGGCGGCCTTGTCGCCGGTGATGAGCGCCGCGAACCGGGGCAGGATGTGCCGCAGGTAGAAGAGGTACGCGGGGCGGAACCAGGCGTGGGGCTGGGAGAACTCGAGCACCCACAGGCGCCCGCCCGGCCGGAGCACGCGGCGCATCTCGCGCAAAGCGACGGCACGGTCCGACATGTTGCGCAGCCCGAACGCGATAGTGACGCCGTCCACGCAGGCATCGGACAGTGGCAGGGACATGCCGTCGCCCTGCTGAAACCGGACACGCCCGTAGCGATCGGCGTCCCTGAGGCGCTTGATCTCGGCCTGGTCAAGCATCGGCTGGCAGAAATCCATCCCGAGAATCCCGACCCGGGGGGGCAGCCCCCTCGCGAGTGCAAACGCCACGTCCCCGCTGCCGGTGGCCAGATCCAGCATTTCGGTCGGACCCGCTTTGGCGACCGCCCACACCAGCCGTTTTCTCCACCACAGGTCCAGCCCTCCGCTCAACGCGCGGTTGGCCACATCGTAGCGCCCCGCGATTCGCGAGAACATGGAGTTGACGGCCTTTGGGTCGGGCATGCCTTTTCGAAAACCACCGGGCGCCCGCGGGCAAGTTCGGAAAAGAGGATCAACAACTTACGTAAAAATACCCCGGATTTTTCCGCGACTTCTTATTGACCTAATCCATAATGCGTAAATAACTTAACGCGTTTTAACGCTTCAGTAAAAGGAACCATATGTCCACTAACCTCACGAAACGCGAGATCGTCCTCGATATTTATAAGAAGACAAACTTCCCACAGAAGCAGATTGTGGAGACTGTTCAATTGACCCTCGACATCATCCAGAAGGCCCTGGCGGATGGACGGAATGTCGAACTCCGGAATTTCGGCGTGCTCGAAGTGCAGCGGCGCAAGTCGCGCATCGGCCGCAATCCGAACAAACCGGAGGCCGAGGTCGTGATTCCCGAACGCGCGGTCGTCAAGTTCAAGGCCGGCAAGATCCTCAAGCAACAGTTGGGCAAGATCGACTTGGGACAGCTTTAAGACGTCTTCCCTCCTCGAACCGAACCGGGCCCCCAAGCCCGGTTCAGTTTTTTGGGGACTTTTGGATGGCGCAGGACGGGGGAATTTCGCAACGCTCTGGCCTGTATGCCGACGTTTCAGACCCTGCCTGGATTCCGCGAGTTCTATCCGGACGTGCTCGCCCGGCGCAATCACCTGTTCAAGGTGTGGCGCCAGACTGCCGTGACGTTTGGATTTCAGGAGTACGATGCGCCGGTGCTGGAGCCGCTCGACCTGTATCGCACGAAGTCGGGGCCGGAGATTGAACAGCAACTATTTAGTTTTACCGACAAGGGTGGGCGTGAAGTGGCGCTGAGGCCTGAGATGACCCCGACGGTGTGCCGTCTGGTGGGCGAGCAGGCCGCAACCCTGAAACGGCCGATCAAGTGGTTTTCGATCGCTGAGTTCTATCGCTATGAACGCATGCAGAAGGGGCGGGGGCGCTGCTTCTTCCAGTTCAACGCCGACCTCTTTGGCGAGCCCGGTATCGAGGCGGAGACGGAGCTGATCGCCCTGCTGATCCAATCGCTTTGCGCGTTTGGCCTGGGCTCGGCTGACTTCTACATCCGCCTGAGCGATCGCAATCTATGGTTTTACTACCTCGAGGCATTGGGATTGGACGACCCGCGGGCGCGTGCGATCCTGAGTGCGGTCGACAAGTACGAGAAGGTCGGAGACAAGGCCTTTGAGGACTATCAGACGCAATTCGGTCCTCTCGACGCGACCCTGCGCGAACGCGTGCTGGCGCTTCTGGCGGTGAAATCGATGAGCGTGCTCGAGGCCCTTATGGCGCCGCTCCAGAATGCCAAGGTTCAGGGGAGATTGGACGAGTGGAAACGTCTGATCGCCAACCTGGGAGCGATGGGGCTTGGCGAGTTCGTGGAGGTCGACCTGGGCGTCGTGCGCGGACTGGCGTATTACACGGGGTTCGTATTCGAGGCCTTTGATCGCAAGGGCGAACTTCGTGCGCTCGCCGGAGGTGGGCGGTACGACAATCTGGTCGGAAAACTGGGATACGCGGAGCTCCCCGCGGTTGGCTTTGCGATCGGCGACATGACCTTTGCCCTCCTGCTCGAGCAGCGCGGGCTGATGCCAGCCTATGTCAATACACCCGACGTCTATCTCGTGCTGGGCGGTGAAGCCGAGCGCATGGCGGCATTTCCCGCACTGCAGGCGCTCCGGGCATCGGGTGTCCGCGTGGATTATCCGCTGCGCGGGCTCGCGTTTGGAAAGCAGTTCAAGGCTGCCGCTGAATCCGGAGCCCGCTACGCCGTGATCTATGGTCAGGACGAGGTGGCTCGAGGCTGCGCCAAGGTGCGCGACCTTCAGAACCGCGAGGAGCACGAAGTGCCGCTCGCGGAGCTGGTCGAGTCGCTGCTGACAGCGCTGCGCCCCTGATTCGGGGGCCGGGTCAGAGCAGGGGGGCCAGCAGACGGCTGAGCTCCTCTGCAACATTGCCGAATACGCGCGCCCGGCGAGTCTGCCGGACCGCGGGTGCCTGGCAGCGCGACAGGAGCTGAAGCGCCCACTGCTTCATCGCGCGTGCGTCGGCTTCCGAATACACCATCACGCCGATCTCGAAGTTCACGAACAGACTGCGCAGGTCGAAATTGGCCGAGCCGAGCATGCCGTAGCGATCGTCGACGATCATGGCCTTGCTGTGCATCATGCCCGGCCCGTAGAGGCGGATGTGCGCTCCGGCGGACTGAAGTTCGCGCAGGTAATGGCGCCGGGCGAAGTCGGTTACGGGATGGTTTGAGCGGGCCGGAATGATCAGCACCACCTCGCGCCCGGCGCGGGCTTTAACGATAAGCGAGCGAAGCAGCACTTCGTCGGGTATGAAATAAGGGGTGACGATCCAGATGCTCCGTTCGGCCTCCTGGATCAGGGAGAGGATGGCTTCGTAGAGGGGGTCGCCGACGATGTCCGGGCCGCTTGCAACCACCTGCAATGCGCTCTCGCCGGCCGGCTCTCGGGGGAGGGGCGGGAGGTTTTCGCGAAGTCTTTCCACGGGTTGGCCGCTTGCGAATGACCAGTCTGCGAGGAACACCTCGTTGAGAAGCGCGGCTGCGGGGCCGTGGATCTCGGCGCCAAAATCCTTCCACCGCTTCCGATAATGCCCGGGCCCCATGTATTCGCGGGCGATGTTGTGTCCGCCGACGATGGCGTGGCGCTGGTCGAATACGGCGATTTTTCGATGGTTGCGGAGGTTGGCGGAGCCGCGGGTGGAGAAGAACGGAAGCACGGGCATGAACCGGCGCACTTCGCCGCCGGCCTCGCGGAGGGGATCGCAGAAGCCGTGGCTTGAGATGAGGCAGCCGACGGCGTCGAGCAGGAGACGGACCTGGACCCCCTCGCGTGCCCGGTCGGCGAGGAGGCGAATGAACCGCCGGCCGGTGTCGTCGCGGGCGAGGATGAAGGTGGTGATATCGATCGAAGTCGTGGCCGATCGGATCTGGTGCTCGAGCGCGGTGTAGGCCTCTTCCCCGTCGGTGAGGAAACGAATGCTGTTTCCGGCGAGGGCGGGACAGGCGCCCGCGGCGGCAATGATCTGGGCTGCGGGGGACTGGATGGCTGCGGCTGCAAAGGGCGTGGAGCCCGGGAGGACGGGACTGAAAATCGACTTCCGGCCTGCGAGCCGGCGCAGCTTGCGCCCGCCGAGCAGCAGGTAGAGGGGGACTCCGAGCCAGGGAATGAGGACGATGGCGAGCAGCCATGCCACGGTATTGCTCGGCTGGCGTTTTTCGCTCATGAGCCTGGCGACCGCGAAGAAAACGAGGATCCCCCCTGCCACCGCGAGCAGGTATTGCCAGAGCCCGTGCTCGTTGTTGTTGAATGGAAATTCCATCGTGGCCGCCGGTTTGCCTGAGGACGAAGGTGTTCGGCCTCCGGAGGCGTGGCAAGAACTGTGAAAAAAACCTTGAACTTATCGCGCGATCCCGCGACGTTCCGCCCCCTCCTTGGCTTCGGTAGGTTAGCGAAGTGGCCAAACGCGATTGACTGTAAATCAATTGGACATCGTCCTTCGGTGGTTCGAATCCACCACCTACCACCAGGCTTCGTCGTTGCTGACGCAACGGACCATGCCTGGCTCCGCCGGTGAGAAAGCAAGCCGGACAAATAAGAAGAACAGCGCAGAAGCCTGCCGGGCGTAGTCGCGGCGAAGCCGCACGAAGACCGGCTCTGGCGCGAACCGAAACAGGACGTGGAAATCGGGACGCAGCTTGGTCGGGACAGCTGACGCAACGGACCATTCCTAGCTCCGTCGGGTTCGCTACAAGCCCGGTCGCCTTGCTGGTATTGAATCGCCGACTACCATTGGGAATGGGGGTCACATGATGATCCGGGAAGTCGGGCGGTGAAAAACCGGGGGCGGTTTTACTTGAACAACTTCCGGTTCGGGCGCCTAGAGTCTCGGTCATGAAGACCCACGACGACCCCGCGGTGTGCAGGTGTGCCCATCAACTTCAACCGAACCGGTCGCTCAGTCGGGCCTTATTGAGGTGGACGGCGATTTCCGGATGCGCGGCGGCTGTCTGCCTCTCGGCCGGGCGTGCAGTTGCCGCAGGCGGTGGATTCACCATGGAGAACGCCTACGCGGACGTACACGGCGCAAGGCCGGACGCGACCTGGATTTCGGACAAGGTTCCGGCCGGAGTCCGGGCGTCGGAGAACGTGGTGTTCGAACGCGTCGGCCCGGACGTGCTGAAGCTCGACGTGTATCGACCGGACGACGACCAGGTCCGTCCGCTGATGGTGATCGTTCACGGCGGAGGCTGGGAATCGGGGGATCGCCGCATGGAGAAGCCGCTCGCGCTGCGCCTGGCGCAGATCGGCTACGTGGCGGCGCTCGTCGACTATCGCCTTGGGCCTGCGGGCCGGTTCCCCAACGGGGTGGACGACGTCAAACACGCGATCGCCTGGCTTCGCGATAACACCGGGACCTATGGTATCGACGTCAACCACGTCGCGATCATGGGCGGGTCCGCGGGAGGCCATCTGGCCGCGTTGATCAGCGCCTGGACGGGAGAGCATGATACCGCGGCGAGCCGGACGTGGTGGGTGCAGGCGGCGGTCGATATCGACGGCCTCGCCGATTTCACCGCGCCCTCGATGCTGGCGCAGCAGAGTCACAAGCCGAGTTCGCCCACGCGTTTCCTGGGCGGATCCTTTGAGCAGCGCTGGAATGTCTGGCGCGAAGCGTCGCCCATTTACCACGTCAACCCGCACAGTGCGCCGACGCTCTTCATTCGAAGCACGTCGCACAGCCCGCTCCTGCCGGGCCGTGAGCGGATGGAGGCGGAGCTACGCGCGCTGGGCATACCGACGGGCTTTATCGTTTTCCCCGACACGCCGCATCCATTCTGGCTGTTCGACCCCTGGCAGAAAGGGATCGTGAAGGACACGGACAATTTCCTGCGCGTGCGGCTGGGCTGGCCGGTGCCGGCGGTATCCGCGGTTCACTGACACCTGGGGATTTCCAAAAACGAAGAAGGCCCCAGAACCCGAAGGTCCTGGGGCCAAACTTGGGGGTGGGCGTTCGCCACGCGCTCTTTCCCGGCGCATACGTTGGGCGCACTCGCTTTCGCGGGCCGTATGCTCCCCGACGCCACTCACCGCGGCAAGCAGTGGTCTCGGTCTCATGGCGGGACCGTCCCGGATGTTTCCACCTGGGATTTGTCGAGTGAGGCCTCTTCGCCTGGTTCGGCCGCCACCTGCCGGTGGCGAGCTCGCCAGACGGGGTGCGGACACGCCTGCGATCTTTCGATCTGTCGCGTCGGCACCTTTGCCACGCGGGCGGCCCCGGCTTTTGACCGGGCGTTGACCGCGCGTTACGGGTCTGACCTCTTACCTCTCAGGTTGCCTTGGTATCGCAGTTGGGTGATGCCGCTTTACGGCACCGCCCCAAGTAGGAGGTTTGCACGCTTTGCCAGGCGCACTCGCTCCCCGCCGCCACGTCACCCTTTCGCGTCCCGCATCGATCTGACGCGGGACCTTCTGGCGGGGTCGTCCCGCCGGATGCCGCAGTTGCGTGCCGGTTAGCACAGTAGCAACCGAAACCCTCTGGGTTACTGTGTCAGCCTGCCGGTCGAAACTCCCGGCGGGCTTGACTGGGCTCGGACGCGGTTTCTGATCGCGCCTCGCCTCGCAGCTCCTGGATCACGTTTCAAGACGGTCGTGACACCGTCCAGAGGAGCTGGTGACACCTGCCTGCCGCACGGTGAGGTGCAGAGGATTCGCGCGGCTCCAGCTGCCGCGGAATTTTCCCCGGTTGCCCGGGATTATCCCGATCGCGCCTTCGGCGGTGTTTTCAGACCGCCGCGCTCTCGATCGTTCTGCCAAAGAACGAGTGAGAACATGTTGTCAGTGCGCGAAATGGAAAGGTTAAGTTCTTCACGACTTCTTCACCGGCCCAGGTGGTGAACAACGTGGGAACAAGGTTGCCCACAGGTTATTCACAGCGCCTCAGTCCTTCGAGGACTTCACATCGAGCGCATCGCGGAGGCCGTCGCCGAGAAAATTGAGGGCGAGCAGGGACACCGAGAAAATCGAGGCGGGAAAGATGAGCAGCCACGGGTAGACCTCCATCTGCTCGGCGCCGTTCTTGATGAGCGTGCCCCAGGAACTCATCGGCGCGTCGACGCCGAGCCCGAGGTAGCTGAGGAAGGCCTCGAGCAGCATGACCGCGGGAACGGTGAGCGTGGCATAGACGACGATCGGGCCAAGTGTATTGGGAAGAAGGTGACGCACGATGATCCTCACGCGGCCGTAGCCGAGAGAACGGGCTGCATCGATATAATCCATCTTTCGGATCGCCATGACCTGGGCCCGGACAACGCGAGCCATCGTGAGCCATTCGACGGCACCGATCGACGCGAACAGCGCCAGGATTTTTCCCATGCCCTGCGTGCCGGCGAACCAGGAGAACTTTGCGAGCCAGGCGTCGAAGGCGCGCATTGGATCCTTCAGGAAGACCATCACGAGGATCACGAAGATTGTGAAGGGCAGGGCATAGAGGATGTCGACGATGCGCATCATCACGGAGTCGACCTTGCCGCCGCAGTAGCCGGAAACGGCGCCATAGGACACGCCGATGGTGAGCGCGACGAACGAGGCCGCGAAGCCGACCATGAGCGAGATGCGTCCGCCGTAGAGGATGCGTGAGAGCAGGTCGCGCCCGAGGGTATCGGTGCCGAGCCAGTGGGCGGCGGAGGGCGGGGTGGCGCCGATACCAAGGTGTTGTTCGTAGTACGGCTGGCAGAACAGGGGGCCGACGAAGCAGAGCACGAACAGGAGGGCGGTGACGATGGCTCCGGCGACTGCGAGCCGATTGCGGCTCAGGCGGAGCCAGGCATCGCGCCACAGGGAGCTGGCCGGATCGGTCGGGATGAGGGTGCCGCTCGACGAGGCCATGGTCAGTCGAGGGTCACCCGCGGGTTCAGCCACGCCTGCACGAGATCGGACGCGAGGTTGAGCAGGACGATGAAGACCGCGTACACCAGCACGGTGCCGAGCACGAGCGTATAGTCGCGGCTGGTGGCGCTGTTGACGAACTCCCGGCCGAGGCCGGGGATCTGGAAGATGGTCTCGATGACGAACGAGCCGGTGATGATGCCTGCGGTGGCGGGGCCGAGGTAGGCGACGACGGGCAGGAGGCCGCCGCGGAGCGCGTGGCGGAAGACGATGCGCAGCTCGGAGGCGCCCTTGGCCCGGGCGGTGCGGATGAAGTCCTGGGAGAGGACCTCGATCATGCCGGCGCGGGTGAGGCGTGCGATGTAGGCGGCGTAGGCGAGCCCCAGGGTGATGGAGGGCAGCACGCGATCCAGCGGCGAGTACCAGCCCGTGGCGTTGGTCCAGCCGAGGTGGATGGCGAAGACGAGCACGAGCAACGGACCCATCACGAAAGTCGGCACGCAGATCCCGACCATCGCGGTCGTGGAGGCGGCGTAGTCGATCCAGGTGTTGCGTCGCAGCGCGGCGAGGATCCCCGCGGTGAGTCCGACGCCCAGGGCGACCGCGAGGGAGATCAGTCCCAGCTCAATGGATACGGGGAGCTTGTCGGCGATGATCTCGTTGACGGAGCGGTTTGAGTATCGGAACGACGGTCCGAGGTCCCCGTGTAGAAGGCTGTCCACGTAATCCAGGTATTGGCGATAGAGCGGCTTGTTCAGCCCGTAGTGGGCCTCGAGGCTCCTGAGTACCTCGGGTGTGACGGCCTTTTCCGCGGTGAACGGACCGCCGGGCACGATGCGCAGCATGAAGAAAGTCAGCGTGACGATCGCCCAGAGCACGGGGATCGTTTCGAGCATGCGCCTGAGGATGTAGCGAAGCACGGCGGGCGGGAGTGACGGAATCAGGGAGGAAGGGGAAAACGCGGACGGGCGCAACAGCCAATCGAGGCCGGCACTCCGGGGTTGCAGGCGGTGGGCGGGGCGGCTTGATACAGGGCGAGTGATGAACCTGGAAAATCCGAAACTGATGACCCTGGACGGCGCCGTGGCCTGGCGCGAGTCGCTGCGCGCGGCGGGCAGGCGGCTGGTGCTGACGAACGGGGTTTTCGACCTGCTGCACACGGGGCACCTGCATTACCTGCGGCAGGCGCGGACGCTTGGGGACGCGCTGCTGATCGCGTTGAACGGCGATGCAAGCGTGCGGGCGCTGAAGGGGCCGCTTCGTCCCGTGCAGGGCGAGATCGAGCGCGCCTATGCGCTCGGGGCGCTGGAGTTTGTCGACGGTGTCGTGCTGTTCCACGAGCCCAGGCTCACCGCGGAGATCCGCGCGCTCCGGCCGGACGTGTATTGCAAGGCTGGAGACTACACCGTGGAAAAGCTCGACGCGGGCGAGCGCTCGGCGCTGCTAGAAGTCGGTGCGCGGATCGAGTTCCTCCCGTTCCTGCCCGGCTTCAGCACGACGGGCCTGATCGCGAAGATCAAGGCCGCGGGGGCCATCTGAAGCGGCGGGTCAGGCGCCAGTGGAGCGGCGCGCGGCAAGGGCGGTCGAGACGGCCTCGAGCAGGCGTTCGTTGCCGAAAGGCTTGATGAGAAACGCGGAGAGGCCGGAGGAATTGACCGCGTCCATCGCGGCCCTGTCGCCGATCCCGCTGATCCCGATGATCGGCATGGAGCGGTCGAACTGCCGGATGATGTTCACGAGCGAAGGGCCGTCCATGCCGGGCATCATCATGTCCGAGATGACGGCGGCGATGCGCGCGCGGTTCTGGACGAAGAGCCGGACGGCCTCGGCACCGTCGACGGCCGCAAGGACCCTGTATCCGTTTCGTTCCAGCACGCGCTTGAGCATTTCGCGCACGGCGTTCTCGTCGTCCACGAGCAGGAGCTGTTCGCCGGTGCCCGTTGCCGGGGCGGCGGCGCTACCGGGATCCGGCGCCCCGGGCGACGCCACGGCGGCGGGGAGGTATATCTCCATCGTCGTGCCGGAACCCTCCCTGGAGCGGACTCTGAGGAATCCGCCGTGGCTGCGCACGATGCCGAGGACAGTGGAGAGCCCGAGTCCGGTTCCCTGGCCGGGGGGCTTGGTCGTGTAGAAGGGCTCGAAAATCTTGTCGACTGAGCGGGCCGGGATGCCGACGCCTGTATCGGAGACTCGGATGCACACCCGCGGGCCGGCGGGCTCGTCGGGTTCGCGGGCGCGCATCTCGGCGACCCCGAGGTTTTCCGCCCCCAGCGTGAGGCTGCCCCCGCGCGGCATCGCGTCGCGGGAATTGACCATGAGGTTCATGATCGCCTGGTGAACCTGGGTGGGATCGCCCGTGACGGGCCAGAGCTTGGGAGGTTCGCTCAGGGAGATGGCGATGTTTCGTGGGAAGGTTTCGCGGGCCATCTTGACGATCTCCGCGAGGACTGCCCCGACCGGTACGGACGTGCGTTCGCCGGGCAGGCCCCGGGCGAAGGTGAGGACCTGCCTGACGACATCGGCGCCGCGGCGGGCGCTGGCCTCGATGGTCTCGAGTACGGACAGGGTGTCGCTGGACACGATTTCCGCCTTGAGCAGGGGGATGGAGAGAAGAATCGGGGCGAGGACATTGTTGAGGTCGTGTGCAATGCCGCTCGCTAGCGCGCCCAGGCTCTCGAGCCGCTGAGCGCGGAGGAATTTCGCCTCGAGCCGCTTCTGCTCGGTGATGTCTGTGTTGATTGCGAGGACGGCCTGCGGAGTGCCGGAGTCGTCGCGCAGGAGGGTCAGCCTCGCGAGCACGGTGACCTCGCGACCATCCTTTGTGGCGTGGGTGCGCTCGCCGGTCCAGGATCCCTCCGCGAGGAGCGCGGCCTGGGTCGCGTCGGCCTGTTTTTCGTTGCCGGCGAAAAAATCGGAAGTGGGGTGTCCGGCGACCTCCTGGGCCGTCCAGCCGTAGAGCCGCTCGGCGCCCTTGTTCCAGAACGTGATCGCGCCATCGAGGGTGCGGACATAGATCGCGTCATTGGCGATGTCTAGGAGGGCGGCCTGCTGCCGCACGCGCGCCTGGGTCCGCTTTTCCTCGGTGATGTCGCGGATGATTCCGAACACCAGGCGGCTCGCGGGGTCGAGTTCGGCCGCCGAGTGGATGTCGACCACGGCGCCGTTTGATTTCCTGCGTATTTGAAATTCAACGTCGTAGGGCTCGCCGCGCTCGACGAGGCCGGCCCACTTCGCATCCATCAGGGCCCTGTGGGCGGGCAGCACGGCGTCCTTGACCTCCGCGTACGAGAGTTCGCCGGCCGGCAGGCCATAGATGTGGAGGGCCTCCGGCGAGGCCCAGACGCGGCCGGTCCGGAGGTCAACCGTCCAGGCGCCGAGACGACCGATGTGCTCAGCGCGCTCGAGCCAGGCCTTGTTGCGCACGAGTTCGGCCTCGGTCCGCTTTTCGACGGTGACGTCGTGCGCCCGTGTGAAGATCGAGGGCCTGCCGTCGATGGACAGGATGCGGGCACTGATCAGGCAGTCGCGGGGGCCGGCGGTCCCCAGGTTCATGAGCGCGGGAAAACTTTCGAGGCGCCCGCCACCGGCGCTGAGGGCGTCGAGGAATGCCCGGCGGTCGGCCTCCGAATTCCAGATACCCGCCTCGAGAATCGGTCGCCCCACGATTTGCCGACGGTCGTCGTACAGCCGGGTGAGGTTCGCGTTTGCGTCGATGATGCGGCCGTTGTCGTGGTTCACGATCGCGACGTAGTCGTGCGATTCCCGGAAGAGGATTTCGAAGCGCTCCTGCGAGGCGCGGAGTTCCTCTTGGATGCGGCGGCGGGCATCGACGTCGCGCACCACGGCGAGCACGTAGTCGCGGCCGTCCATGGTGACCTTGCGAAGGGACACCTCGCTCCAGAAGAGGGAGCCGTCCTTCCTGCGCGAGCGCCAGGGGAAGAGCTGGGGTCCTTCGTTGATCGCGGCCGCGACCATGGAGCCTGCACGTTCGCCGGAGAACTCGGGCCCCGGGGCGCTGATGGCGGACACGTCAGCGGCGAGCAACTCCGCCTCGGAATCGTAGCCGAACATGACGATTGCCGTCCGGTTTACCTCCACGAAACCGCCTTTGGGCGAGTGGACGAAGATCGCCTCGCCGACCGAGTCGAAGATCGCTCGGTACTTCCGCTCGTATTCCGCCCGGGCCATGCGTATGCGTTCGCGCCGGCGACTTTCCGCGCGAATCAGGATCGCGAGCAGGACGGCGGTCGCGAGCACGAAGAGCCATCCCTTGTAGATGGAGAGCTCCGTGCGCACCCGCGGTGAAGACACGAAGGCGTTGAGAAGCAGATCGGACAATGTGATCCATAGCACCGAGAACAGGACGTAGGGCAGGAGGATCCTCCGAAACTCCCTCCGACGCGAAGCTGCCGACTCATTGGGTTCGTCATTCGAAGAGGGGCCGTCGGGGCGCATGGGGGCATTCAATGTCGAATCACCCTGTAGACCACGAAAAACGTCTTGGTGGGCGGGGCGGGGCGGTCAGTGTTCACTTGTCTTCCCCCCGGGTTTGGCGCTGAGTGGCGCCATGCTCGTCGCTTGGACAACCGTCGCCACGCTGGCCGACGCGGAACGCATCGCGGCGGACGTCGTCGAGAATCGCCTCGCCGTTTGCGTCCAAATCGATGGACCGGTTCGGTCGTTTTACGGTTGGGAAGGCAAGGTGGAACGGTCCGAAGAATACCGCCTGATGTTCAAGTTTTTGGAGTCTCAGCAATCGTCGCTGGAGGTACATCTTCAGCGGCATCACCCCTATTCCAGTCCGGAGTGGGTGGTCGTCCGGGCCGAGCATGTGGGAGAAAAATACTTGTCATGGGCCATCGCGGTTCCTACAAGCTCGACCCTTTAACTCACAACTTCAGATCACTTTCTGCCATGTCACAGCACAAAAGCCTCCAGGGTTCCAGTGGTATCGTCGTCAAGCGCAACGTCTTGAAGCGTTACGAGCGCGTTGAGATTCTCAAGAAGCGCGGCCAATGGAAGGCCGGCGACCGCGTGCAGGGTCTTCGTAAGACCAAGCCCGACGTCTAAAGCATTCTTGCCCCTTTTCCAAAGGCAGGCGTGCATGCGCCTGCCTTTTTTGTTCACGCCGCGGCTGCGGGGATTCCGCCATGATCGACCTCATCAAGAAGCTCATCGATTTCGTCCTTCACATCGACGTCCACCTCATGGCGATCATCGCGGAGTATGGGCTTTGGACCTACGGGATCCTGTTCCTGATCATCTTCGCTGAGACAGGCCTGGTCGTGACGCCCTTCCTGCCGGGAGACTCGCTGTTGTTTGCGACCGGCGCGATCTGCGCGAAAGCGGAGGCGGGGCTGAGCGTGCACGTGGTGGCCGCGCTGCTTTGGGCGGCCGCGGTGTTGGGCGACAACATGAACTACTGGATCGGCCGCGCGATCGGGCCGGCGGTGTTTCACCGCGAAGACTCGATCTGGCTGCGCAAAAAACATCTCGAGCGCGCACACGCGTTCTTCGAGAAATACGGCGGGCGGGCGATCATCATGGCCCGGTTCGTCCCGATTGTGCGTACCTTCGTGCCGTTCGTGGCTGGCGTAGGGCGCATGGACTACCGGCGTTACCTGCCGTTCGACATCCTGGGCGGTTTCGCGTGGATCTACCTGTTCAGCTACGCGGGTTACTTTTTCGGCAACCAGCCCTTTGTGAAGCGGAACTTCGAGGTCGTGATTCTCGCGATCATCGTGATCTCGCTGGTGCCCGTGGCCGTCGAGGCGTTCCGTGGCTGGCGCGGGGCGCGCACCAAAGGCAATTGATCGTCGTTTGAGGGCGTGCGTCCGCCCCGCAATCTTAACGTTGCCACTGGCATGCTGATTGCACAGGTTCGCGCCCCATGACCTCTGAGAAGGACGCCATCGCATCGCCGTCACAGGCTCCGAGCGACTTCGTGCGCGATATCGTTTCGCAGCACGTCGCGGAGAAGCGCTACCCGAAGATTGTCACGCGCTTCCCCCCCGAGCCCAACGGCTATCTGCACATCGGCCACGCCAAGTCGATCTGCCTGAATTTCGGCATCGCCCGCGAGAACAACGGCCAATGCAACCTGCGGATGGACGACACGAATCCGACGAAGGAGGATGTCGAGTACGTCGAGTCGATCATGGAGGACGTCCAGTGGCTGATCGCCGGCTGGGCGGACCACTGCCTGGGGTTCAAGCCGAAGGGCAAGCTGCCCGAGGAGACCGGCACGGGGGCGTCGACTGACTTTTTCCTGGGCGCGGTCAATCCCAAGTCGGCCGGCGGCACGGGCGGCCTGGAGCCGTTCTTCGCGAGTGACTACTTCGACCAGATCTACGCCTTTGCGGTCGCGATGATCCGGAAGGGCAAGGCCTTCGTTTGCGACCTGAGCCCCGAGGACACGGACAAGTATCGCGGCGCGCCGGACAAGCCGGGCATCGAAAGTCCCTACCGCAACCGGTCCATCGAGGAGAATCTGGCGCTTTTCGAGCGCATGAAGGCGGGCGAGTTTCCGAACGGAGCCCGCACACTGCGCGCGAAGATCGACATGAGTTCGCCGAACGTCTGGCTGCGCGATCCGGTGATCTATCGCATCCGCCACGCTGAGCACCATCACACCGGCAACAAGTGGTGCATCTACCCGATGTACGACTTCGCGCATTGCCTGAGCGACTACATCGAGGGCATCACGCACTCGATCTGCACCCTCGAGTTCGAAGTGCACCGGCCGCTGTATGACTGGATCCTCGAGAGCCTCGGCCTCCCGCGCCCGCTTCCGCACCAGTACGAATTTGCCCGCCTGAGCCTCGGCTACACGGTGATGAGCAAGCGCAAGCTGATGCAGCTCGTGCAGGAGAAGATCGTCTCGGGCTGGGACGATCCGCGCATGCCCACGATCTCGGGCCTGCGCCGCCGCGGCGTGCCGGCGACCGCGCTGCGGCAGTTCGCGGCGAACATTGGCGTGACGAAATTCAATTCGCTGACCGACGTCGCCGTGCTCGAGCATGCGATCCGCGACGACCTGAACGCCCGCTCGCTGCGCCGGTTCGCCGTGCTGCGGCCCCTGAAGGTCGTGCTCACCAACATTCCCGAGGGGCAGACGGTGCCCTGCGAGGCCGTCAACAATCCCGGTGATCCCGCCGCGGGGTTGCGCACGCTCCATCTGGCGCGCGAAGTGTTCATCGATGCCGACGATTTCATGGAGGTCCCGCCGCCAAAGTACTTCCGCCTCCGTCCCGGTGGCGAGGTTCGCCTGAAGTACGGCTGCGTGATCACCTGCAATGAGGTCGTGAAGGATGCGATCGGCGCGATCACCGAACTGCGTTGCACCGCCGACCTGGAGACGCGTGCGGGAGGCTCAAATTCCACGAAGAAGGTCAAGGGGACGATCCACTGGGTGGCCGCGGCGACCGCGGTTAGTGCGGAGGTTCGCCTATACGACCGCCTCTTCAACGTGCCCGAGCCCGACGCGGACGGCGACTTCAAGGCGCACATCAATCCGGATTCCCTGGACGTCCTGACAGCGAAGCTCGAGCCGAGCCTTTCCGGTGCGACTGTGGATGACCGGTTCCAGTTCGAGCGCCTGGGCTACTTCGCGCTCGATCCGAAGGATACGGCACCCGGCAAACTCGTGTTCAATCGCACGATCACGCTCAAGGACACCTGGACGACTAAGGGCTGAGCACGAGTCCCGTCGCGACCACGGTTTGGTATTTCGGGGCGCGGTGTCCAAGGACATCGCGCCCTTTTGCTTCCCAGGGGTGCCGCGTCGACGCTCGCTCCGATGGCGAAGGCCCCTTCGAAGACATGGCCGCGGGTCAGTGCGTTGGGCACGACCACGCAGGCGATGCCTGTGGCACGGGCAATCAGGCGAGCCCGCAGGCCTTGCGGGCGGTCGCGAGGACGCCGCTGGCGACGGAGCGGGCGCGGTCGGCGCCGTCCTTGAGGACCTGATTCACGTGGTCGAGGTTCTGGGCGAGCTCGGCGCGCCGGGCGCGGTACGGGGCGAAGCAGGTCCAGTAGTGTTCGAAGAGTGCCTTCTTGAGGTCGCCGTAGCCGTATCCACCGATGCGGAGACGGTTCTCAATGTCGGTGGACACGTCGGCGGGCGCCACGAGCTTGAGCAGCTGGACGGCGAGATTCTTGTCGGCGTCGGGCTTCGGCTCCTGCGGCGTGCGGCTGTCCATGACGATCGACATGATCTTCTTCCGCGTGGCCTTCTCCTCGCCGAAGATGTCGATCGTGTTGCCGTAGCTCTTGCTCATCTTCTGTCCGTCCAGGCCGGGGACCGTGGCAACCTCGCCGCGGATCTCGGGATCCGGGACGACGAACGTCTCGCCGTAGGTCTGGTTGAATTTGATGGCGATGTCGCGCGTCATCTCGACGTGCTGCTTCTGGTCCCGCCCCACGGGAACGAGGTTCGCGTTGTAGAGCAGGATGTCGGCGGCCATGAGGACGGGGTAGGCGAAGAGGCCGAAATTGGGAGAGATGCCCTTGGCGGTCTTGTCCTTGTAGCTGTGGGCGCGTTCGAGCAGGCCCATCGGGGTGAGGGAGCCGAGGATCCATGTCAGCTCGCAGACCTCGGGCAGATCGCTTTGGCGAAAAAACACGCTCTTCTTCGGGTCGAGCCCGCAGGCGAGAAAGTCGAGGGCGACGTTCAGCGTATTCGTGCGGCGCACGGAGGCATCGGTGAGCGACGTCATCGAGTGATAGTCGGCGATGAAGTAGTAGCACTCGCCGCGAGCCTGGAGCTCGATGGCGGGTTTCATCATCCCGAAATAATTCCCGATGTGGAGCGTGCCCGAGGGCTGGATGCCGGAAAGAATGCGCATGGCGGCGGATTCTTGACGGCCGGGGGGGACGCTTGGCAAGCCTTCGCTGGGCGGCCGACTGGCCGGTCTCAGTCGCGGCGCGGAACGAGTCGGACCGACGTGTGGGCGTGGGCGATGGTGGCATCGGGCACCACGCCACCGAGTGTGATTGAGGGAGCCACGAGCGCGCGTCGTCCGAGGATGGTGCCGGGGTTGAGGACGGCGTTGCATCCGACCTCCGCCTTTTCGCCGAGCAGGGCGCCGAACTTGCGGAGGCCGGTGTTGATGGCGCGACCGTCAGGCAGGCGGACGGTGATGGGTTTCTGGTCGAGCCTCAGGTTGGACAGGACGACTCCGGCGCCCAGATGGGAGCAGTTGCCGAGAATGGAGTCCCCGATGTAGGGGCGGTGGGGCGCGTGGACGTCGTCCATGAGCAGCGCGTTCTTGATCTCAGCGCAATGGCCCACGACACAGTTGGCACCGACGATCACGTTGCCGCGCAGGAAACAGCCGGGCATGAGTTTGGTGCCCGGGCCGATCCAGATGGGGCCGATGAGCGTCGCGGTGTGGGGGAGCCGGGCGGAGGGATGGATGTAAACAGGCCCCTCTATGTGCACGCCGGCGGGGTAGCCATTGGGCGCGTTGGGTTGGATGCGCGCCGCGAGCGCCTCGCCGATTCGGCTGAGCCAGGCCCACGGTTCGGCGTCGGCGTCGAAGAACGGTTCGAACAGGGCGAGCGAGTCGGGCAGGCTGAAGAGGTCGCGGGCTTTCACGGGTTCACCAAAGAGGAAAAACGGGCGGCAGGGAAGGCGATCTTCCGAGCTCACAAGGCCGGGCATGCCTCGCAGGCGCTTGCCATTCGCCTCACGATGGATAGGGTTCGGCGGCCCCACTACCCGATGAAAGCCAGCCACCTGCCAGTCCTGGGTTTCGCGTGCCTGATTATTGCTTGCGCCTCCGGATGCGCGCATGGCGGCATGGCGTTCAACCATCCGCCTCCGCCGCCGACATCCCTCGGCTGGTCCAACCCAAATCTGCGTCGCTACAACCTGGCCGACGAACTGCGTGCCAAGGATCCGTCGCTGACGCCGAAGCAGGCGGCCGACAAGGCCAACGCGCTCGTCGGGGCGCAACCAGATGGTTGGAGTCAAGCGTCGTACGACACCATGAAGCGGCAACAGCAGTATGCCGCGCAGGACGCGTTCGTCGCGGATCTGGCGAAGTCGCAGCGGGGCGATTGACCGGGATCGGCGCGCGCTTTGTGTTGCGCATCGTGCGGAGGGCGGTACCGGTGTGCGAATGCCGACGCTCGCCGACTATCGCATCCCCGAGTTCCAGGAGGACCTGGTATCGTGGGGATTCAAGCCCTCCCATGCCGGGAGGGTGTTGAGGCGGTATTTCGAGGCGGCGGGCCGCGTGCCGTGGGACGAGTTGCGCGTGCCGGGGGCGCTGCGCGAGCGGCTGGCGCGGGAGCGCGCGGAGTTTTCCTCCTCCGTTGTGTCGCGGCAGACGGCCTCGGACGGCACCGTGAAATTGCTCCTGCGGTATCCGGATGGTCGCAGTGTGGAGGCGGTGATGATGAGCGACTATCGCGAGGATCGGGTGGCGGGGTGCCTGTCGACGCAGGCGGGATGTGCGATGGGGTGTGATTTCTGCGCGACCGCGCAGGGCGGACTGGAGCGAAACCTGACGCCGGGCGAGATCGTCGAGCAGTTTCTCCGCTTGCGGTCGGAGGCGGCCGCGGTGGGCAAGACACTTCGGACGATCGTCTTCATGGGCATGGGCGAACCCATGCACAACTACGACGCGGTGCTCGAGGCGGTCCGCCGCATCGGAGGGGCCGAGCTCGGCGCGCTGGGTTGGCGACAGCTGACGGTATCGACCGTCGGCGTGGTCGCAGGCATCGACCGGCTCGCGACAGAGGGGCTGAGGGTCAATCTCGCGGTCTCTCTGCATGCGCCCGACGACGAGACGCGGGCGCACCTGCTTCCGACGGGGCGGAGATTCGCGATCGGCGACATCCTCGCGGCGGCGGACCGGTATCAAGCCGCGAGCGGCCTGCCGGTCATCGTGCAGTATTGCCTTCTCAAGGACGTGAACGACTCACCCGCGCAGGCGGCGATGCTGGCGGACCTGCTTTCGCGGAGGCGGATGCACGTGAATCTCCTGCACTACAATCCAACCGGTCCCGGACTCAGCGGGCGGAGTTATGAGGCGTGTCCGCTGGAGCGCATGGATGAATTCATCGCCGTGCTTCGGTCGCGGGGCGTGGTCGCTCATTTTCGCCGGCCGCGGGGGCGCGATATCTCGGCGGCGTGCGGACAGCTGCGGGCCGGCGAGGCGCGCGTTTAGAAAAAAGGGACGCGCCCGAAGACGCGTCCCTGGAAAGGCGGAGCGGAGCGGGGCTCCTTATTCGAGCAGCATCTCCTTCACGGAGCGGCCGGCGGGAATCATGGGGAGCACGTGCTCGGTGTAGGGCACCACGATGTCGAGCACGTAGGCCTCGTCGGAATCGAGCATCTCCTGGATTGCGGGGCGCAGGTCCTCCTTGCGGAGCACGCGACGGCCCTTGAGGCCGAAGCCCTCGGCGATCTTGACGAAATCGGGGTACAGTCCGCCGGGATTGTCGGGGCTGCCGATGTTGCTGGCGTCGCCCAGGATCGTGTTGCCGCGCAGACTGCCGTAGAAGCGATCCTCCCATTGCACGACCATGCCGAGGTGCTGGTTGTTGAGGATCATGGCCTTTGCGGCGATCTTCTCGATTTTGGCCGTGGCGAGTTCCTGGACGTTCATCAGGAAGGAGCCGTCGCCGTCGATATCGACGACCTGCTTGTCCGGGCAGGCGACCTTCGCGCCGAGGGCGGCGGGGTAGCCGAAGCCCATGGCGCCGAGGCCGAGCGAGCTGATGTAGCGGCGGGGCTTGTCCCAGCGGTAGTGCTGTGCGGCCCACATCTGGTGCTGGCCGACGCCGGTGGTGATGATCGCGTCGCCCTTGGTGAGCTCGTAGAGGGTCTGGATGGCCTCCTGCGGCTGGATGTAGCGGGAAGTCTTGTCGTAAGTGAACGGATACTTCGTCTTCCACTCGTTGACCTGGGCGTGCCAGGCCGAAAGGTCGGGGGCCTTGAACTTGCGTCCGGCGATGAGTTGGTTGAGGCGCTCGAGGGCGATTCGGATGTCGCTGACGATCGGGAGCTGGACGCGCTTGTTCTTGTTGTGCTCGGAGGCGTCGATGTCGATGTGGACGATTTTCGCGGCGGGGGCGAATTTGTGGACGTCGCCGGTGATGCGGTCGTCGAAGCGGGCGCCGAAGGTGAGCAGCAGGTCGCACTGGTCGACGGCCCAGTTGCTGTAGGCCGCGCCGTGCATGCCGAACCAGTGGAGGGAAAGCGGGTGGGTCTCGGGGAAGGCGCCCACGCCCATGAGCGTCGTGGCGACGGGGATACCGGTCTTTTCAGCGAAGGCCTTCAGGGCCTTGCCGGCGTCCGCGGCGATGATGCCGCCGCCGACGTAGAGCATGGGCTTGCGGCTCTCGGCGATCAGCGCGAGGACCTGGTCGAGTTGTGCGTCGGAGGCGTGGTGCTCGAGTCCGAGCCACGGGTTGCGGAAGGAGACGGTCGCGGGGAATTGGGGCACGAGGCGCGCCTGCTGGACGTCCTTGGGGATGTCGATGACGACCGGGCCCGGGCGGCCGCTTAGGGCGATCTGGAAGGCCTCCTTGAACACCCGCGGGAGATCCTCGGCCTTCAGGACGAGGAAGGAGTGTTTCACGATGGGAAGGGTGAGACCGAAGAAGTCGGTCTCCTGAAACGCCATCTTGCCGATGTATTTTTGGAAAACCTGGCCGGTGATCGCGACCATGGGGATGGAGTCCATGTACGCGTCGGCGATTGCGGAGACGAGATTGGTGGCGCCGGGGCCGCTGGTCGCCATGCAGACGCCGACCTTGCCTGTGGCGCGGGCGTAGGCTTCGGCGGCGAAGGCGCCGCCCTGCTCGTGGCGGGGAAGAATCGTGCGCACCTTGCCGCTTCGGGCCAGTGCCTGGTGAAGTTCCAACGAGCTGCCGCCGGGGTAGGCGAAGATCGCCTCGACACCCTCGCGCAGAAGGCACTCAACGACACAGTCGGCGCCATTCATTTCACGGACCTTGGCGGACTTCTTGGCGGGGGAGGACTTGGCGGATTTCTTCATGACTTGGAAAGTGAGGTTTTTGCGGAAGCGGACAAAGAGAGCGATGCCAGGCGGAAAAACAACTCTGGAGGACGGATTGAGGCGGCTTGCTGGCTAGGGATCGAAGGAGATGGGTCAAGATTGCCTGCGGGGAGCGATAAGGGAAGCGCATCGGTCCGCCGTCTGGCAAGTGCGGTTTTGCGGTTGCGCCAGGGGGGCGGCGTTTCAGAGTGCGGCGGTGCTCAAGCTGCTGTTCATCGGTGATATTGTGGGCCGGCCCGGCCGGGAGATCGTTGTCGCCAAGGTGGCGACGCTGCGCGCCGAACTGGGGCTGGATTTTGTGATCGCCAACGGCGAGAACTCCGCCGCCGGCTCTGGCATCACCGGGTCGATCGCGCGGAGCCTGTTGGAAGCCGGGGTCGATGCGATCACGCTCGGAGACCATGTGTGGGACCAGCGCGGCTGGGAGGGCGAGATCGGGGGCCTGCCGCGGGTCTGCCGCCCTGCGAACCTGCCGGCGGCGTGTCCGGGGCGCGACCATCTGATTCTCGAGAAGAACGGCTACCGCCTGGCGGTATTCACGGTCCTTGGACGCAATTTCGTCGGCATGAAGGGCGAGTGTCCATTCCTCTGCTCGGATGCGCTGCTTGCCCGGACCGTCGGGGCCGGACTGGCGGACGGCGCGTTCATCGAGATTCACGCGGAGGCGACGTCCGAAAAGCAGGCGATGGGCTGGTATTTCGACGGCCGGGCTGTCGCGGTCCTGGGAACCCACACCCATGTACCGACCGCGGACGGCGCCGTGTTGCCGAAGGGCACGGCGTTCATGTGCGACGTCGGCATGACAGGCCCCTATGCAAGCGTGCTGGGGCGCGAGATCGCTCCGGTGCTGGGCCGTTTTCTCGACGGCATGCCGCGGCGATTCGACGTGGCTGAGGGCGACGTTCGCCTCTCCGGAGCGGTCGTCGAATTCGATCCCACCCAGGGTCGCGCGGTGCGATGCGAACTCCTCACGGTTCGCACGTAACCCGCCGGACAGGCGTCAGCGCATCGCGATGCGCTCGACGTGGGCGAGGGGATTGGGGCCGTCGGGAATGAACGCGCTGACGACGAGACCCGCAAAGTTCCCGGCGTCGACGCCGCCGGGGTCCGCCCCTGGATTATTGAGTCCTGCCACGCGCCAGCCGTCGGAGGTCAACGCGACCAGGACATGCAGCACGGGCTTGCCTTCGTGATTCACGTAAACCACGGCGGATCCGGATTTCAGGCTCGAGTAGGGCACTTGCTTCACGACCAGGACCGTGCCGGAGGGGTAGAGCGGCTCCATGGAGGGGCCTGAACCTACCACGACGAATGCGTTGCGTTCGGCGGCGGCGGCGGATTCGGCGCGGTTCCAAGCTTCCTGGAAACTGGCATGACTGGGCTCGGGACAGCGGCCCACGTACATGCCCATCATGTAGGCGTCGTGGGCGTCCGCACGCGCGGCGAAGCCGGCCAGCGCCGCGAGCAAAATCATGATCGGTTTCACCGAAATCGTCATGCCGGCGTAATTGGAATTCCACTTCGTTTTTCGCGCGAGAAAATCCTGTTAGGGTGATTCCCCTAGGCGTGGGGTCGGGCGTGCCGGGAAGGGGCATTTCAGGACGGGGCTTGCCTTGAACGGCCCGGCTTCTGTTAGTTCGCGACCTTCATGCCGACTGCCTCTCCCCGCGACCTTCCCATCTACGAACTCGAGGCCTCACTGATCGAGGCCCTGAGGCGGGAAGGGCGCGCCGTGGTGCAGGCGCCGACGGGGTCGGGAAAGTCGACCCAGATCCCGCAAATGCTGCTCAATCACGGGTTCCTGGAGTCCGGACAGGTGACGGTGCTCCAGCCGCGGCGGCTTGCGACCCGGCTGCTGGCGCGGCGCGTCGCTGAGGAACTGGGTACGAAGCTGGGCGAGCTGGTCGGCTACCAGATCCGCCTGGAGGCGCGCGTGAGCGATGCGACCCTGATCCGGTTTGTCACGGAGGGGATATTGCTGCGGCAGATGGCCTTCGATCCCGCGCTTCGCGGCGTGGGCGTGCTGGTGTTCGACGAGTTTCACGAACGGCACTTGTACGGCGACATCACCCTGGCTCGGGCGCTGCAGATCCAACGCACGCTCCGGCCGGATCTGAAGATCATCGTCATGTCCGCGACGCTCGATGCGGAGGTGTTGCGCGACTATCTCCAGCCGTGCGCGATGCTCACGTCGGAGGGTCGGAGCTTCCCGGTGGACATCCGTTATCTTCCGAAGAGCGCGAACTTCGACGTCGATCCGGTCTGGGATGTGGCGGCGCGCGCGTGTGAGGAGGCGGTTCACTCGACCTCCGGCGATCTCCTGGTCTTCATGCCGGGTGCCTACGAGATTTCGCGGACCTTGCAGGCGGTGCAGGGGAGCCGCGCGCTGCGCGGGTGCGTCGTGTTTCCGCTTCACGGAGAGCTTCCGCCGGATGCGCAGGACCGGGCGGTGGCCAAGTATGACGCGCGCAAGATCATCGTGTCGACGAATGTCGCGGAGACCTCGCTGACCATCGACGGCGTCACAGCCGTGATCGACTGCGGGCTCGCACGCATCGCCCGATACGACGCGAACCGGGGAATCAACACCCTGCTCATCGAGCGAATCTCGGTCGCCAGTGCGGACCAGCGGGCGGGGCGGGCTGGTCGCACGGCGCCGGGCGTCTGCCTGAGGCTGTGGACGGAGCGGGAGCACGCGCAGCGTCCGAGGCAGGAGCTGCCCGAGGTGCGCCGGTTGGATCTCGCGGAGGTCGTGTTGACGCTCAAGGCGGGCGGCATTGACGATCTACTGGGGTTCCCTTGGCTGGAGAAGCCCGACCCGCGAGCGGTCGAGCGTGCGGAGGGGCTGCTGATCGACCTCGGGGCGCTGGCCGCCCCACGCGGCGGCGGGCACTCGACGATCACGGAACTGGGACGCCGCATGCTGCGTTTCCCGGTGCATCCGCGTTACGCCCGCATGTTTCTGGAGGCGGACCGTCGCGGGTGCGTGCGCTCGGTCGCGTTGATGGCGGCGCTCACGCAGGGACGGAATTTTCTCCTCCGAGGCGTGCCTAAGGACGTCGATCGTGCGCGCGAGGACCTGCTTGGCGACGAGCCGGAGAGCGACTTTTTCCTGCTGATGCGCGCCTGGCGTTATGCCGACAGGAACCAATACCAGCTCGACGCCTGCCGCCGCCTGGGAATCCACGCGCAGGCGGCGCGGCAGGTGGGTCCGCTCTTCGAGCAATTTTTGGAGATCGCGGAGAAGGAGGGGCTTTCGGTTGCCGAGCATCGGGTCGATGGAGCGGAGGTTCGAAAGTGCGTGCTCGCCGGCTTCTCGGACCACGTGGCGCATCGGCTCGATGAGGGCACGCTTCGGTGCGACGTCGTGCACGGCCGCCGCGGCGTCCTGGCTCGCGAGAGCGCGGTGCAGTCCGCGCCGCTAATCGTGGCCGCGGAGATCAGCGAGGTGGAGGGCAGGGGCGGCGAGGTGAACGTGCTGCTGAGCCTGGGCACGGCGATCGAGGAGGCCTGGCTGAAGGAGTTGTATCCCGACGATCTGGTCGCCGTGCGCGGCGTGGTCTACGACGAGCACTCGAAGCGCGTCGTCGCGCGCCGCGAAAAGCGCTTCCGCGACCTCGTGCTCGAGGCGAAGTCCAGCGCGGACGACGTGCCGCTCTCGGAGGCGGCGGCGCTGCTGACGCGCGAGGTCGCCGCCGGGCGGATACGCATCGAGGCCTGGGACGACACCGTCGAGCAGTGGATCGTGCGCGTGAACCGCCTGGCCGAATGGTTCCCCGAGCTCGAGGTGAATGTGCTCACGGAGGCCGACCGGGCGACGCTCGTGGAGCAAATCTGCTACGGCGAGACCAGCGCCCGCGGGGTGCGTGAGAAGCCCGTGATGCCGATCCTGCGCGACTGGCTGACCGCCGAGCAGCTCGCGGTCCTCGACAGTTACCTACCGGAGCGCCTCACGATGGCGAACGGCCGCCGTGCGAAGATCACCTACCACCCCGAGGGCCCCCCGGTGCTGAGTGCGCGGATACAGGAGCTCTACGGCGTCGAGGGTCGCTTCGCGATCGGCCACGGCCGTGTGCCCGTGAAGATCGAGGTGCTTGCGCCCAATCAGCGTCCGATCCAAGTCACCGAGGACCTGACCAGCTTCTGGCGGGACATGTATCCGAAGGTGAAGGCCGAGCTGTCGCGCCGCTATCCGCGCCACGAATGGCGCTGAGGGGCGCGGTCGCTCAATCGACGATCATCACCTGGTCGCCGGGGCGGACCCACTCGTGGAGCTCAACCACGTCGAGGTTGCGCATGAGCACGCAGCCTGCGCTCAAGGCCTCGCCGATGCGGGCCTCGTGGTTGGTGCCGTGGATGTAGATGTACCGGTCGTACGTGTCGACCTCGCCCCCACGGTTCACCCCTGGCTCCAGCCCGCGCAGCCAGAGGATTCGGCTCGTGATCAGGTTGGTCTCCTGGTCGGCGCCCGGGATTTCGCTGAAGTGCTGGCCGGTGGGAATCCGCGAGCGATACACCATGCCGGGCGGTTGCCCCCCGCCAATCCGCTCGGCGATTTCGTGCAGGCCGCGGGGCGTTCCGAGGGACCCTTTTACATTGGAGGGTGGACGGCGGGAAGTGGATATCGGATAGGCTTTTACCAGCGAATTGCCTCGGAAGAACTGCAGCGTGTGCGTGGCGATCCGCACATAAAGGAGCCGTTCTGTGGGCTTGATACCAAGGCGATCACAAGTTTTGGTGACCCATTCGACAGGTGAACTTATGAGCAATGCATCGTCCTTCACGGTAGGCATCGTCGGTGCGACGGGTGCCGTCGGTCAAGAACTGCTGCAACTGGTGCACGAGCGGGCCTTCCCGTTCGCCCGGTTGCGCCTTTTTGCGTCGGCTCGTTCGGCCGGCAAACAGGTCACGGTCGCCGGCAAAACCTACACGGTGGAAGAGGCGAAGCCGGGCGTGTTCGCGGATGTCGATGTGGCGTTTTTCGCCGCTGGCGGTTCCGTCACGCGCGCTCTTGCCCCCGATGCGATCAAGGCGGGCTGCCTGGTGATCGACAAGAGCTCGGCGTTCCGCATGGAGCCCGACGTCCCGTTGGTGATCCCCGAGATCAATCCGCAGGACCTGCGCAACCACAAGGGCCTGATCGCGAATCCGAACTGCTCGACCGCGGTGACGCTCATGGCGTTGTGGCCCCTGCACAAGGCCTTCGGCCTGAAGCGCTATTTTGCGGCGACCTACCAGTCCGTGTCCGGCACGGGGGCGGAGGCGGTGCGTGAGCTCGACGACCAAGTGAATGCCATCGTAACCGGCAAGCCGGTCGTGAAGAAGGTCTATCCGTACCAGATCGCCTACAATCTCATCCCGCAGATCGATTCCTTCGGCGCCGACGGCTACACGGGCGAGGAGAACAAGATGATGATCGAGAGCCGCAAGATCATGGGCCTCCCGAACCTGAAGGTTTCCGCAACCTGCATCCGCGTGCCGGTCGTCCGCGCCCACTCGATTGCCGTCAACGCGGAGTTCGAACGCCCGGTCAACGTCGCCGAGGCCCGTGCGGCCGTCGCTGCGTTCGCCGGGGCGGAACTGGTGGACGATCCCGCGAACCGGAAATATCCGACCCCGCTGGACTTTGCCCGCAAGGTTAAGTGCGGCGTCGGCCGTATCCGCGTGGACACTGCACTGGACAACGGACTGGCACTGTGGGTCAGCGGCGACAACCTCTGGAAGGGCGCCGCGCTCAACGCCGTCCAGAACGCCGAACTGATGATCCGCGAGGGCTGGCTCAAGCCCAAGCGCGCCTGATTTCACCCGGACGCCGGAAGCCTCGCTCCCTCGGACTTCCGGCGTGGCGCGGCAGGATTAAACCCTTGCCAGAGCGCCGAGGCTCCCGCTTAGCTGGGCCCTCTAGCCGGACGGCTAGCTCAGTTGGTTAGAGCATCTCGTTTACACCGAGGGGGTCGGGGGTTCGAGTCCCTCGCCGTCCACCATTCGCACTTCGCCTGCCGCAAATCCCACTCAAATAAGTTCCCATGATGCGCCACACGATCTCGGTTCTCGTTGAAAACAAGTTCGGCGTCCTCGCTCGCGTCGCCGGAATGTTTTCCGGTCGCGGTTTCAACATCGACTCGCTCAACGTCGCCCCGACCCACGACCCCTCGCTGTCCCGGATCACCGTGGTGCTCAAGGGCGACGAGTCCTCGCTCGACCTCGCCGTGAAGCAGCTGCGCAAGCTGGTCAACGTCGTCGAGGTCGTCGACTTCAAGGAGGGACAGGCGGTCATTCGCGAACTGATCCTGGTGAAGGTGAAGGCGAGCTCAAAGACCCGCTCGGAGATCATGCAGATCTGCGACATCTTCCGCGCGAAGATCGTGAACGTCGGCCACGACTCGGTCATCGTCGAGGCGACCGGTGCCGAAGACAAGGTCGGCGCCTTCCTCAATCTTCTGGATCCCTTCGGCATCCTCGAACTCGCCCGCACGGGCGTCCTCGCGCTCAAACGCTGAGTTCGGCTCGCCACGTCTCACAACCACGCATCCCAACCTCAAACGCATCACGAATTCCCAACAGCGGATTCCTTTCAACATGCCTGCCAAAGTATACACCGACAAAGACGCCGATCTCGGCGTGTTCTCCAATAAGACGATCGCCGTGCTCGGCTACGGCTCCCAGGGTCATGCGCACGCGCTGAACCTCAAGGATAGCGGCTGCAAGGTCATCATCGGCCTCTACAAGGGCTCGAAGTCCAAGGCCGTCGCTGAGAAGCACGGCTTCGAGGTGTTCGAGACCGCCGAGGCGGTCCGCCGCGCGGACGTCATCATGGTCGGCCTGCCTGACATGAAGCAGGCGGACGTCTACACGAAGGACATCGCCCCCAATCTTTCCAAGGGCAAGTGCCTGCTCTTCTCGCACGGCCTCTCGATCCACTTCGGCTTGATCAAGGTTCCCTCCGATGTGGACGTGATCATGGTCGCCCCGAAGGGCCCGGGCCACATGGTCCGCCGCCTCTACACCGAAGGCAAGGGCATGCCCGCCCTGATCGCGGTGTACCAGAACAAGTCCAAGCAGGCGAAGAAGATCGCCCTCGGCTGGGCGAAGGGCATCGGCTCCACGCGCGCCGGCGTGCTCGAGACGAGCTTCAAGGAAGAGACCGAGACGGATCTCTTCGGCGAGCAGGCCGTGCTCTGCGGCGGCGCCTCGGCGCTCGTCCAGGCGGGCTTCGAGACCCTCGTCGAGGCCGGTTACCAGCCCGAGATGGCCTACTTCGAGTGCCTGCACGAGCTGAAGCTCATCTGCGATCTCATGTACGAGTCCGGCATCGCTGGCATGCGCTTCTCGATTTCCGAGACGGCCAAGTATGGTGACATCACCCGCGGCCCGCGCGTCGTCAACAAGCAGACCAAGGCCGAGATGAAGAAGATCCTCAAGGAGATCCAGTCCGGCCAGTTCACCCGCGAGTGGGTGAAGGAGTACAAGGGCGGTCTGAAGAACTACAACAAGCTCCTGAAGAAGGGCGAACAGCACCAGATCGAGAAGACCGGTGCCCGCCTTCGCAGCATGATGCCTTGGATGGCCAAGAAGAACATCAAGGGCGTCCAGGCCGCGTACTGAGCGGTTCGCGCACCCTCCGTTTGAAGAAGGCGGCCCCCGGGCCGCCTTCTTCGTATCCGGAGTCCGGTGCCGATGTGAAAATTCCGACTCGATTCCCGTTTCTCCGTCCCCGATCCTTCGGCCCATGTCCTCGCTCGTCATTGCCACCCGCAAGAGTCCGCTCGCACTCGCGCAGACGGAAATGGTCGCGGCGCATCTGCGCGCTGTGCTCGGGGTCGAGACCCGTCTCATGAAAATGGTGACAACCGGCGACCGGCAGACCCAATGGTCACTCGAACAGCAGGGTGGAAAGGGGCTGTTCACCAAGGAGCTCGAACAGGCCCTGCTTCGCGGCGAGGCCGACATCGCCGTGCACAGCACCAAGGACCTGCCCGGCGAAATGCCCGAGGGGCTCGCAATCGCGGGCTACATGCCACGCGCCGATGCCCGGGACGTGCTGGTGCGGCGGGTGGACACGCCGGTCCCCGCCACGATCGCAACCGGCAGCCCGCGCCGGCGGCTGCAGCTTGCCACGATCTATCCGAGGGCCGTGTTCAGCGAGATCCGCGGAAACGTCGACACGCGTCTCAGGAAAATCGCCAGCGACCATGTGGCCGATGCGACTATGCTCGCGGCGGCCGGCCTGGCCCGGCTCGGGATCGCGTCCTGGCCGGATCTCGAATTCGTGCCCCTGCCGATCGACCAGATGGTGCCCGCGGTCGGTCAGGCCGCCATCGGGATCCAGTGCCGGGCCGGCGAGGAGTCCCGGTTCGCACGCGCCTTCGACTCTGCCACCGCCCGCGCGGTGGTCGTGGAACGCGCGCTCCAGACCGCACTCGGCGGCGGATGTCACACCGCCTTCGCCGCCCACGTCGCGGGCGACTCCCTGCACGTGTTTCACGAGTCCTGCGGGCGCCGCAGGTTCGACCTGACCGCGACCGATTTCGCGGAGCCCGACGCGGCCGCGTCGAGGGTCCTCCACGCGCTCGGCCTCCGCTGAGCCGCCGATTCCAATCGCTTCACAATCCTTTCGCAGTCCATGACCAAGCCTTCCCTCTCCGGCCGGCGCATTGCCATCACCCGGGCCTCCGAGCAATCGGGCAGCCTCCGCACCCTGCTAGAGGAGCGCGGCGCCGAGGTGCTGGAGCTTCCCCTGATCACCGTGTCCGCCGAGATCGACAAACAGACGCTCGCCGACTGCATGCTCGAGCTGGGCAGCTACGACTGGATGGTGTTCACCAGCGCGAACGGCGTCCGATTCTTCTTCGACCAATTTCTGCGTCTCTTTGACGACATTCGTTCGCTCGGCCTGATGCGCATCGCCTGCGTGGGCGAGACGACCGCCGAGGCGGTGCGCGCCTACCATCTTCGGGTCGAGTGCCAGCCCAAGCGCGCCACGGCCGAGAGCCTGGCTGACGCGTTGATCGAGACGGGCAGCCTCGATAGCGCGAAGATCCTCATGGTGACCGGCAACCTCAACCGCGACGTCTTGGAGCGGAAGCTCGAGGAGGCGCGTGCGATCGTCGACCGCCTCCAGGTTTACAAGACCGAGCAGACGGACCTGACCAACGACCCGGCGGCGGCGGCCTTTCGCGAGAAGGGCGCTGACGCCGTGCTCTTCGCGAGTTCATCAGCCGTCGAGTCGTTCGCGGCCCAGGGCGATGCCTTGAAGCTCGGCCGAAACGCACGCCAGCCGCTCTACGGGAGTATCGGGCCGCAGACTTCGGAGAGCCTCGGGAAGGCCGGCCTCGGACCGTCGTTCGAGGCTCGCACGCCTGGGCTCAAGGAGCTGGTTGACAGCCTCCAGCAGGCGCTCGCAAAGGCCGGTTCCTGACCGACGCAGCCCCTTCGCCCATGGCTGAATCCTACACCGTCCCCGAGGGCATTCGCGCGCAGCGCGCCGACAAGATCCTGGCGCAGGCGTTTCCGGAACACAGCCGCACTGCTATCCAACGCGCCTTCGATGCGGGACTCGTGTCCTGCTCGGGACGGATACTGGCGAAGAAGGACGACGTGCGCTCTGGCGACGTGATCGAGTTCGCGCTTCCGCCCACCCGGGAGACCGACCTGACCCCGGCTGACATCCCGCTCGATGTGCTGTTCGAGGACGAGCACATGATCGCCCTCAACAAGACCGCGGGCATGATCGTCCATCCAGGGGCGGGCACGGGCGACGACACGGTGGTGCACGCGCTGCTCTCGCATTGCGAGGGCGAGTTGAGCGGGGTCGGCGGCGTGGAGCGTCCCGGCATTGTCCACCGGCTCGACAAGGAGACCTCGGGCGTGTTGCTCGTGGCGAAATCGGACGCCGCCCATCGTGGCCTCGCGAGCCAGTTCGCGGGGCGCGAACTCAAGAAGGAGTACCTCGCTTTGATCGCGGGCGTTCCGGACCTGCTGTCCGGCGTGATCGACAGGGCCATCGCCCGGCATCCCATCCACCGTCATCGGATGACGGTGGGAGAGGGGGGGCGCCCCTCGCGAACCGACTGGGAGCGGGTGGAGGCATTCCCGCCGATCGCGGCGCTCCTGCGCTGTCGTATCCACACCGGCCGCACGCATCAGATCCGGGTTCATCTCAAGTCAATCGGGCATGTCCTGCTCGGCGATGCAGTCTATGGCTGGAAGGCGGACCCGCGCCTCCCGGAACAGCCGCCGCGCGTGATGCTTCACGCGGAACACATGGCCTTCCTGCACCCAATCACCGGAAGGGCCATGGACATCCGGGCGCCTCTGCCCGAGGACTTCCGCCGCATGGTCGAGGTCCTGAGGACCGCCAGCGCTCCCAGGCGTCGTTGAGGACCGTCCGGCAAAAAAGAGGAAACATGGCGTTGCATGCCGCGGGTTGGTTGGATTGAAGTGCCTCCTTTCCCTCTCCCGGCTTGTTCCAGGCGGGGGATATCATGAGCCCATTGCCATTCAAAAACCTCGGCGGTCCGGACGGTTCGCACAGCGCGCTGTTTTTCGCGCGTCTGATGGAGCTCCTTCCCGACCACGTCTATTTCAAGGACCTCGAGGGCCGCTTCTTCTGCATCAACCGGGCTCAGGCGGAGTTCTTCGGACTCGCAAATCCGGACGAGGCGGTGGGCAAGACCGACTACGATTTTTTCCCGGAAGAGTTTGCGCACCAGAAGGACGAAGATGAGCGGGAGATCGTCCGCACGGGCGTCGGCTTCGTGGGCAAGGAGGAGCGCAATGACCGCGACGGGCGCGAGCGCTGGAGCCTGTCGACCAAGCTTCCGCTTTACTCCGAAACGGGCGAGCCGGTGGGGACCTTCGGAATCTCACGCGATGTGACGGACACCAAGTTCGCCCACGAGGCGCTCGAGGCCCAGCATCGCCTGCTCCAGACCCTCATCGACATTCTGCCCTGCCGGATTTTTGTGAAAGACCAGACGGGGCGCTTCACGATCACCAACCAAGCCTACCGCCGCTACCTCGGTTTCGAGAAACCCGAGGAGGTTGAGGGACGTCGCCGCGACGAGATCGTGAGCGATTCCCACGATGCCCGGGTGGCCGCCGACGACCTGCAGGTGCTGCAATCGGGGTCGTCGATCCTCAATCGCGAGGACCTGGATCAGTCGCCCTCGGGCGAGAGGAAGTGGATGCTCCTGTCGAAGGTTCCGCTGGTTGACCGCGAGGGCCGGGTGCAGGGCATTGTTGGCATGTCCGCAGATATCACCGCGCAGAAACTGGCCGAGGAGCGGGCGGTGCGTGCTCAGCGTGAGCTCGAGGTGCGCACACGGGTGATGGAATCCGAACTCGCAATGGCGCGCGAGATGCAGCAGGAGCTGATGACAGCGAGCGTGCAGACCGTGAAGGACTCCCTTTCAGGCTCCGCCCGGCTCAATGCCGACATCGCGTTCGCGTACGAGCCCTGCGCGCACCTGGCGGGCGACTTTTTCCAATTGGTGAACCTGGCGCCGACACGGTTCGGGCTGCTGGTGGGCGATGTCATGGGACACGGCGTGAAAGCCGCGCTCGTGACCACGCTGCTGCGCGGCCTCCTGGCGGAGGTCACGGCACACACCGTCCATCCATCCGAGGTGATCGCAGCGCTCAATGACCGGCTGTGCGGATTGCTGGACCGGCCGAGTTTCCCGAGGTTTGTGACCGCCCTGTACGCGACGATCGACCTGCACGAGGGGATGATCACCGTGGCGAATGCGGCGCATCCCTGGCCGCTCCTACGCCGTCAGGGGAATCCCGCCGGCCCGCTGGTATCCGCGGAATGCGGACCGGGCTTGGGATTGATCCCGGGAGCGACCTACGAGGCGGTAAGCCTTTCGCTGAATGCCGGGGACCGGCTCCTGTTCTACACCGACGGACTCAAGGAGGAGCAGAACTGGGCGGGCGAGGAATTTGGCCCCGAGCGGCTCGCCCGGACTTTGGACTCGATGGACAGCCAGGGCCTGCAGGTCTCGCTCCAGTCGATCCTGTCGCAGGTGCGCGGTTTTTCGGGCTCCGCCGCGTCGGGCGACGACCTCTGCGCCATCCTGCTGGGGCTCTGACACCGTCGGCACCGCGTGCGACGCGGTGCGCGACTAGGACGGTCAACCGAGCATCTGCGCGTAGCCGGCGGAATCGAGCAGGGCCGACGCGTCGGAGGGCGCGGCGAGCTTCAGGCGGATCAGCCAGGCAGCGCCATAGGGATCGCTGTTGAGTAGCTCGGGTTTGCCGTTGAGGACTTCGTTGACCTCCTGGACGACGCCAGCGACGGGCGCATAAATGTCGGACGCAGCCTTCACCGATTCGACGACACCGAAGCTGTCGCCGACCTTGAGCAGCGTGCCCACTTTCGGAAGCTGCACGAAGGTGATGTCGCCGAGCGAATTCTGGGCGTAGTCGGTGATGCCGACGAGCCCGGTGCCGTCGCCGGACAATTTCAGCCATTCGTGGGATCTCGCGTACCGAAGGTCGGATGGAATGTTGCTCATGTTAGGTAGGGGGCACCTGCGTTTTTGTCGGATTGGCGGAAGCCTGCAATCAGGTTTTGCGCTCAGGCTTTTTCAGGCAGGGTGACGAACGGCGGCTTGACGAGGGTCAACGGGAGGAGGGTTCCCCGGATGTCGACCGACAGGGGGGCGGATGCTGCGGCGGTCGTCACCAGGGCGGATCCGATCGCCTCATTGAGGATGGGCGAGAGCGTCCCCGAAAGGACGCGGCCGACCTGCGTGCCTTCGGCGCCGAGGACCGGGGTATCCGCCCGGACGATGCGGCGGTCGCCGGTGCGGAAGTGGATCACCTTCTCGCCGCAGCCCTCGCGTTTCTGCCTCAGGAGCGGCTCGCGGCCGTTGAAATCGCCGCCCTTGTCGAGCTTCACCGTCCATCCGAGGCCGGCGGCCATTGGGGAGATGGTCTGGCTGAGTTCGTGTCCGTAAAGGGGATACCCAGCCTCGAGTCGCAGGCTGTCGCGGGCGCCCAGGCCGGCGAGCTCCAACCCGCGCGATGCCCCGGCTTCGAGGAGGGCTTCGGCGAGGCGGGGCGCTTCAGAGGCCGCGTGATAGAGCTCAAAACCGTCCTCCCCGGTGTATCCGGTGCGACTCAGCAGGCAGTGGATGCCCGCGACCGTGCCCTCGCCGAAATGGTAATAACGAATCGTGCCGAGCTTTGCGCCGGTGAGGGTCTGGACGATGCCCGCGGCGGCGGGCCCCTGTACGGCGATCAGGGCATAGTCGTCGGACCGGTTGGTCAACGTGACGTCGAATCCACGGGCCTGCTCGGCCATCCACGCCAGGTCCTTGTCGATGTTCGAGGCGTTGATGCAGACGAAGTAGTCCTCGGGACCGCGCATGTAGACCAGGAGGTCGTCGACCACACCGCCATCGGGGTAGCACATTGGGGAATACAGCACTCTCCCGGGGTAGAGTTTCGAGACGTCGTTCGTGACGAGCTTCTGGAGAAACGCCAGAGCACCCGGGCCGCGGACGTCCGCCTCGCCCATGTGGCTCACGTCGAAGAGTCCGGCGCCGCGGCGCACGGCCTTGTGCTCCTCGAGGATGGAGCGGTATTGCACGGGCATCTCCCAGCCGGCGAAGTCGACCAGGCGGGCGCCATGGGCGGCGTGGAAATCGCGAAGGGGCGTGCGCTTCAAGTTGCTCATGTCCGAGCCTAGGCGGGCGGGGTGCCCGGGCGGCAAGGGAAAAGCGGAATCCGACACGCAAGATTGGAGTGGCAATCTTGGGCGACCCAGTGAACCTTCTGCCTCCTTATGACGCTGGCGCCGCTTGCTTATTGGGTGCACGACCTCAACCCGTTCCTGATTCGTTTCACTGACAAGATTGGAATCCGCTACTACGGCCTGGCCTACGTCCTCGGCTTTGTCGTCGCCGCCTGGATGTGCGTGCGGTACGCGCGCAAGGGCCGGTCCGCGGTGCCCGCCGCAAAGGTCAACGACCTGATGATGGCCTTGATCATTGGCGTGCTCGTCGGTGGACGGCTGGGGCACTATTTCCTCTACGACGACTGGAAGAGCTTTCCGACCGATCCGTTCGGAGTCTTCAAGGTCTGGGACGGAGGCATGGCGTTTCACGGTGGCCTGGTCGGCGTCATGATCGCGCTGATCTGGTTTTCCCGTGCGAACAAGATCCCGTTTTTTCACGTGTCCGACGTGATCGCGTCGGTGACGCCGGTCGGCCTGTTTTTCGGACGCATCGCCAACTTCATCAACGGCGAACTCTGGGGCAAGGTCAGCCACGTGCCGTGGGCGATGATCTTTCCGCTAAGCGCTCCTCCGGGAACGCCGATTTCGATGATTCCCCCGCGTCATCCGTCGCAACTCTACGAGGCGGGCATGGAAGGCATCCTGCTCTTCGCGTATATGCAATGGCGGTTCTGGAAGACGCCAGTCGTCGAGCGCTCGCCGGGCCGGCTTACGGGCGAGTTTCTGGTGGCCTATGCGATCGCCCGTTCCATCGGCGAAATCTTTCGCGAACCGGATTACGGCATCTCACCGATCATGGGCCTCAGCCGGGGCACCTTCTACTCGCTCTTCATGATCGTGGGAGGTTTCGGCGTGATCATCTACACGATCCTCAAGGAGGAGCGGAGCAAGAAGTCCTGAGCCCTGCCGGGGCCGCCCATGCGGTCCACGGGGCATGAAAAAGCCGCGCCCCGTCGGAGGCGCGGCTCGAAAGTGCGGACCGATGCGGGTCAGACGACCGTATTGGCCGGAATGACCTGTCCCTTCGGGACGACGAGCACGCCGTCGCGGATGATCACGGCGCCGCCCGCGTAAACCCCGTCGGGCTTGCCGTCGGGCGACAGCGAGCAGTTGTCGCCGATGCGCGCGTTCTTGTCGATGATCGCAAAGTGGATCCGGCAGTTCTTTCCGACGCCAATCTGGGGAATGCCCTTCGCGACGTTCGCCTTCTGCACGTCCCACTCCTCGAAATAATCGGCGCCCATCATGATGACATCCTCCATCTGGGTGCCTTCGTCGATGAACGAGCGCACGCCGACGATGCAACGGCGCAGGTTCGTGTCGGTCACGATCGAGCCCTCGCCCACGACGACGTGGTCGACGTTGCAGCGGTTGAGCTTTGCCGGCGGGAGCTGCCGCGAGTGCGTGTAGATCTTGCCCGAGGGATCGAAAAAGTTGAACGGCGGAAGCGGCTGGGTCATCGCCAGGTTGGTCTCGAAGAATGCGCGGACCGTGCCGATGTCCTCCCAGTAGCCCTCGAAGATATAGGAGTAGAGACGTTTCCGGCCGAGCAGCGACGGGATCACCTCCTTGCCGAAATCCTTCATCGAATTGTCCAGCGCCTCGGCCAGTGCTGCCCGGTTGAATACATAGATGCCCATCGATGCCAGGCAGCGCTTCTCGGTCGACGGCGTCAGCCGGGACTCGATCGCGGGGCTGATCGCGAGGCCCTCGATGATGGCCGGATCCTTGGGCTTCTCGACGAACTCCGTGATTGCGAGCTCATCGTTGACGCGCATGAGGCCGAGCCCCTCGACCTTGGAGGTCGGGAACGCGATGGACGCCACGGTGACATCGGCCTTCGTGGCGATGTGCTGGGCGATGATTTTCCGGAAATCCATCCGGTAGAGCTGGTCGCCCGAGAGGATCAGCACGTAGTCGTGCGGGAAGGTGCGGAAATGGACAAGATTGCGGCGCACCGCGTCGGCGGTTCCCTGATACCAGTCGTTGGTCGACTCAGTCTGCTCGGCGGCGAGGATGTCCACAAACCCACCCCCAAAACCGTCGAACTGATAGGTGCTCTGGATGTGGCGGTGGAGCGATGCCGTGTGAAACTGCGTGAGGAGGAATATCCGATTGATGCCGGCGTTGATGCAATTGCTGATTGGGATGTCGACCAGGCGATATTTGCCGGCCAGGGGGACCGCCGGCTTGCAGCGCTCCATCGTGAGGGGGTACAGGCGGGTGCCGCGGCCACCGCCCATGATCACAGACAAAATACTTTGATCGATTGTCATGGGATAAAGTGTCAATTGCCTTGTGGAAGGTTTAGAGAGAACGCTAATTTCGCGAGCCAATTTAATCGTAATCAGCTCCAATACACATGTGCGGCATCGTCGGCTACGTTGGTAAACACAAGGCGGCAACCATCCTGCTCGAAGGGTTGAAGCGGTTGGAGTATCGTGGATACGATTCCGCGGGTTTGGCGGTGCTGCAGAACGGGCGGATCGACGTGGCGAAGAAGGTGGGGCGGGTGGACGTGTTGGTGCGCGAGGCGTCGCGGCATTCGTTCACCGGACGTTGCGGCATTTGTCATACACGATGGGCGACGCACGGCGGGGTGACGGATGCGAATGCGCATCCGCACGTATCCAGCGACGGGAAGCTGGCGCTGGTGCACAACGGGGTGATCGAGAACTTCTCCTCGATCAAAAAGTTTCTGCTGAGCAAGGGCTACACGTTCCAGTCGGAGACGGATACGGAGGTCCTGTGCAACCTGGTGGCGTACCATTACGCGAAGGAGCAGGAGACTGCCGGGCACAGCCGGTTTTTCGAGAGTGTGCGCAAGACGCTGCTGCACGTGGAGGGTACCTACGGGATCGCGGTGGTGTGCGTGGACAACCCCGACGAGATCGTGGCGGCGCGCAAGGGTTCGCCGCTGTTGCTCGGGGTGGGGGATTCGGAGTACCTGCTGGCCTCGGATGCCTCGGCGCTGGTGAGCCGCACGCGCAACGTCGTGTACCTCAAGGACGGCGAGCTGGTGCATCTCACGCCGACCGATTTTGCGATCTCGACGATCGACCAGGCGGAGGTGGCTCCAGTGGTGGACACAATCACGTGGTCGATCAAGGACGCGGAGCTCAACGGGCACGCGCACTTCATGGAGAAGGAGATCTTCGAGCAGCCCGCGGCGCTTGAGAACGCAATGCGCGGACGCTTCTCGGAGGACGGCTCCACGGCGCAGTTTGGCGGACTGAACATCACGGCGGCGGACCTGCGCATGATCGACCGGCTGGTGTTCACCTCCTGCGGCACGGCGTGGCACGCCTGCCTGGTGGCGGAGCATCTGATCGAGCGATTTGCCCGTCTCCCTGTGGAGGTGGACTACGCCTCGGAGTTTCGGTACCGCAACGCGCCGCTCGACCGCGACGTGCTGTTCTTCGTGATCAGCCAGTCCGGCGAGACGATCGATACGCTGGCCGCGCTTCGCGAGGCGAAGCGAAAAGGGTACAAGGTGATGGCGATCTGCAATGTGGTCGGCTCAACCATTGCGCGCGAGGCCGACGGAGGCATTTACCAGCACGCCGGACCCGAGATCGGCGTGGCTTCGACGAAGGCCTTTACCTCGCAGCTGCTGATCGTCGCGATGTTCGCCCTGTATGTGGCTCGCCTGCGCGACATGAGCTTCGCGGACGGCGCCGCGTACGTGCAGGCGCTCAAGGGAACGCCGGACCTCGTGCGCAAGACGCTCGAGCAGGCGCCGCGCATCCGCGAGATCGCGAAACGTTACTCACAATACGGCGACTTCCTGTTCCTCGGGCGCTTGTCCCTGTTTCCAATCGCGCTGGAGGGTGCGCTCAAGCTCAAGGAGATCTCGTACATCCACGCGGAGGGCTATCCCGCGGCCGAGATGAAGCACGGACCGATCGCCCTGGTGAACGAGCAGTGCCCGACGGTGTTCTTCGTGCCCAAGGGCGAGATCTTCAACAAGCTCGTCTCCTCGATGCAGGAGATCAAGGCGCGCAAGGGAAAGATCATCGCGATCGTGACCGAGGGCTGCGAGATCCCCGCCGGCCTGGCCGACGAGGTGATCTCGATCCCCGACTGCCACGAGGCGGTGCTGCCGATCATCGCGAGCGTGCCCGTGCAGCTGCTCAGCTACTACATCGCGGTGGAGCGCGGCTGCGACGTCGACAAGCCCCGCAACCTCGCGAAGTCGGTCACGGTCGAGTAGGGGGCGGAGCCGCCCAAAGGCGGCCCGGGATCATTTCGCCTTTTTGGGAAGTGGTCTCCCCTTCTGGTGGAGCATTTCCCCGACGAGCTTGTACACGACCGACTCTGCGGGCGTGCGCAGCGAGGTGGGTGACACATAGGTCGCCGACGCGAGGCCATTCCCCGTGACTGGGTCACGCATCTCCATTGAGAGCGTGACGAGATGGTCCGTGAAGTCCCAGCTCCAGTGGTCGCGGTAGCCGATCACGGCATCGACCTTGGAGGGGACCATGGTCAAGGGACCGTACTCGGCCTCCTTGCCCTCGGCCTTGAGCGCGTCGACGATCATCACGTCGATGCGGTGATTGTCGTCCAGGTTTCGCACCACGAAGAAGCGGTGCGGCTGGGATGCATCGATCCCTGGCGCCACATGGGCGACGTAGGTGGCACAGCCACCCGAAAAGGAGAGCAGGACAAGCAGAACTGATAAGAGCGACCAGCGCTTGATTTGCATAGAAATGAGAAAAGGGACTGGGAATGGTTCTCAGCGCAAGTGCGCGGAACGCTTTTATTCGGGATTAAGAAGATGATGAAATCCAGTAAATTGCGGGCGATGTGACCGGTAAAACCAGCATTGGTTCTGATCAAAAACTGGCATCAAATTCGCAAGAAACGGGGATCCTTTCAAATGGCATTAGATGGATTGATGCTTAGGAATTCTGGAAGGTCAGAGTTTCATAACTAATCGACCCGATCCGTACAGCCTAACCGATTACCTCGGCCCATCAACCTAACCCGTATATGCGCGTTCATATTCGCAAACTTCTAAAACCCTGGGCTATCACGTCCGCTTTGGCGGCGTGGAGCCTTGTTTTTGTCGCCTGTATGACGACCCAGCGACCCATCGCGGTTCCTGGACAAAACGGAGGAGCAAAGCTCGTCGGCATGAGCCAGTGCTCGCCCTGCCATGACGACGTCATCGCCAAATTCCAGAATTCGACGCATGCGCGTCTGATGGTTCAGGGAGCCGGCCCGAACGTCGCGGTCGGCTGCGAGTCCTGCCATGGTCCGGGCAGCGCCCACGTGAAGGCGGGCGGCGGCCGCGGAAACATCATCAACCCGGTCCGCGATCCGGAGACCTGCTTCAAGTGCCATCTCGACAAGCGGGCTGAGTTCAGTCTCCCGAACAGCCACCCGGTGCTGTCCGGCAAGATGTCCTGCTCGGATTGCCACGACCCGCACAGCGGCGACGCGATCAAGGGCCAGGGCGCGATGTCGCTCGAAGACGAGAACGCCACCTGCACCCGCTGCCACACGCAGGAGAAGGGGCCGTTCATTTTCGAGCACAACGCCATGCGCGAAGGCTGCACCGTGTGCCACAACCCGCACGGCACGGTTAACCAGAAGATGCTCGTCGCCCGCGACGCCAACCTGTGCGTCAAGTGCCACCTCGAACACCCGACGGTCGCCGGAAACGGAACAATCGTCCTGGGCGGCGAAGACCACCGCACCCGCCTGCAGAACGGCACCTGCTGGAGCGCAGGCTGCCACGAGGCCGTGCACGGCTCCAACGCCAGCAAGGCCCTCCGCTACTAACCTTCGCCTACCCAAGCCATGCACTCGAAATATTCTCTCCTGACCCGCACTGCCGGTCTCGTGGCCGGTGGCCTGCTCGCCCTCACCTCGGTCGCCCAGGCTGATGAGTCGTCCTCAAGCGGAGCAGACTCGATGCCGGAGTTCACCAACAACTACATCACGCTGTCCGCGCAGGTCTCGTCGCCCTCCGGCGACAAGGCCGCCTACCAAAAGGATACCCGCAACTACAAGACGGGCGTCTATGGCATCGAGGACATGCGGATCGGCAAGCAGCTGTCCAAGGACTCCACCATGCAGTTCGATGGACACCTGCTGACCGGCACCGCGGATTACCTGGGCAAGTTCACCCTGTCCAAGGACGACGTCGGCACCGTGCAAGTCGGATACAAGCGCTTCCGCACCTATTACGACGGCGTGGGCGGGTTCTTCCCGATCAACCAGCAGTGGAATCCGCTTCCCAACGAGGCGCTCGCCACGGACCGCGCCAGCTTCTGGGCGGACGTCACGATCAACCTCCCGAACGCCCCGGTCTTCCACATCCGCTACTCGAACGAGCTGCGCGACGGCCAGAAGGACTCCACCATCTGGGGTGACACGGACCTCACGGGCATCCCGGTGTACAGCATCGGCAGCTTCAACCCGATCTCGTCGGACCGTAAGATCGTCCCGGGATACATGCAGATCGACGAGCGCCAGCAGACACTCGAGGCGACCATGACCCAGACGGTCAACGACAACACCACGATCGTGGTCAGCGTCGTTGGCAATCGCGTCGAGAATCTGGATACGCGCTACATGAACCGGTATCCGGGTGAGCTGAAGCCGTATCCGGCGATCCCTTCCAGTCCGCTTTCGCTCATCCCCGGCACGCTGGTTAACAACCCGATCTGGGGCTACGACCAGCAGGGCAACAAGACCGACTCGATGATCTTCAGCGGCAAGGTCGACACGCAGCTCAACGAGAAGGTCGCGCTCTTCGCCGGCATCCGGTATGAGCACGGCAACGGCGACCTTATCAGCGGTCGTCTCCTGAACATGACGGTCAACACCAAGACCGGTCCGGTGACGGCGCCAGGCGGCCGCCTGACGGTCGGCTATCGCGGGGCCTACACCTACCAGACGGTGGCTGGCGAGATGCGCCACGACAACCTCGCGGCGAACTTCGGCGCCCACCTCAAGCCGGTGAAGGATCTGTTCGTCGACGTCGCCCTCAAGGGTGAGCAGGTCATCACGGGCGGATACAACATCCTCGGTTACACCGACACCCTGATCAACCAGGCGACCGGCTCCACACTGACCCAGCCGTTCACCGCCCCGAACAACAGCCATGCGAAGGAGAACTCCTGGATTCCCGAGATCGACGTCCGCTACAACGGCATCCAGCGCGTCTCGCTGTATGGCTCGGCCGACTACCGCTACACGCCCGGCTACGAGCGCGCGAGCAACATCGGCCTGAGCGGCAACGGCACCGTGATCTTCCCCTCGTACTCCGGCTACTCGGACAACGTGCGCGAGAATCACGGCCACTACCGCATCGGCGCCAACTGGGTCGCCACCGATTCGCTGACCTTCCGCGCGGAGACCTTCTACAAGGACCACCGCAACAGCTTCGCCGACAACACGGGCGCGACGACCTTCTTCGTGCTGGGCTATGACTTCTACGGAGTCACCCTCTCGGCGACCGCCAAGGCCACACCTACGCTGACCTTCACGACCCGTTACATCGGCCAGGTCGGCCAGATGGACGTCACCACCGACGCCACCGCACAGTACCAGTCAATGGACTCGAAGAACCACATCTTCGGCGAGACCGTGGATTGGAATCCCAACAAGCAGGTCTATGTCCAGGGCAACGTGAACGTCGTGTTCGACACGATCTCCACGTCGTATCCCTCGGCGGGCGGCAACGCCAACGTCGTGCTCCAGAATGCGGACAACAACTACTGGGATGGCAACGTGGTCGTCGGCTTCGTGATGGACAAGGACACCGACGTGCAGCTCGAGGGCACCTATTATCGGGCGAACAACTACAACCCGAGCTTTGCCTTCGCGACCGTGCCGTACGGCGCCGGAATCAAGGAGTACACGATGACCGCGGGCATCAAACACAAGATCACCGCGACCCTCGTGGCCAATGCCAAGGTCGGCTACTACTACAGCGAAAACGAGACGACCGGCGGCATGACCAACTACAAGGGCCCGCTGGCCTACGTCGGCCTGACCCAGGCTTTCTGATTTGTTCTCATCGGCGCGGCGCCGGTCGCCTCCGATCGACGCCGCGCTTTCCACTTCCAAAAAACGATTTATCCGCCAGGGCCGCCACCCGGATCGGTTTCCGGGAGCGCCGGGCGAAAACCCAGACTCAAAACACGTCTCCATGAAAAAGCTCATCGTCACGTCTCTCGGAGCGCTGGCGCTCATCGCCTCCGCCTCCCTCCTCAATGCCGCGTCAGCCAGTGACAACTGGGACAACCACTGCGCCAAGTGCCACGGCGCCGACGGCACCGGCAACACCAAGATCGGCCACAAGCTCCACCTGAAGGACTATACCGACGCCAAGACCCTCGCCGACAAGACCGACGCCCAGCTCGAGCAGGACATCCTCGACGGCGTGAAACGCGGCGGGCGCGAGGTGATGAAGCCCTTCAAGGGCGACCTGACGCCTGATGAGGCCAAGGCGCTCGTCCAACACATTCGTTCGTTCGCCAAGAAATAATCGCGGACTTCGCGCGCGGTTCGGGGGGACGCCCCTCCGATCCCGCCAATTTGCAAACAATGCCTGTCCGCCCGACAGGCATTGTTTTTTCCGGTGACGAGATCCGCCGTCAACCTTCCGGCCTCAACCCTCCTGCTTCTTCCGTCCTGTCATGAATCCCGACACTCCAAATTCCGAGTCCAAGAGAGACGTCCCGTCCTCGTTCAAGAATTGGGTCAGCCTGGCGGGCTCGATCCTGGCGATCGGCAGCCTGTTTGCGTTCCTGTTTCTCGTGGCGATGGACACGATGGCGCACAACGGGAATCCGTATCTTGGAATCCTCACCTACATCGTGGCGCCGGCCTTCTTGATCGCCGGCCTCGCGTTGATCTTTGTCGGGTGGTGGATGCAGCGTCGGCAGCGCGCCCATGGAGCGCAGGTGGAAACAGGGCTTTTCGCGCTCTCCATCGATTTCTCGCGCCCCCGCGACCGGCGCTTCCTGCTCATCTTCGGCTCCGGTTCGATCGTCTTCCTGCTGTTGACCGCATTCGGAAGCTATCAGACTTATCACTTCACCGAGTCCGTGCAGTTCTGCGGTGAGACCTGCCACGGCGTGATGCAGCCGGAGTACACGACTTACCAGCAGTCGCCGCACGCGCGGGTGTCGTGCGCGGAGTGTCACATCGGCTCGGGCGCCTCCTGGTACGTGAAATCGAAGCTCAGCGGCGCCTATCAGGTGTACGCGACCATTTTCAACAAATACGAGCGCCCGATCCCGACGCCAGTGGCGAACCTTCGCCCGGCGCAGGACACCTGCGAGCGGTGTCACTGGCCCGAGAAGTTCACGGGCAGCCTCGATCGCACCTACCAGCATTACCTGAGCGACAAGAACAACACGCCCTACACGGTGCGCCTGCTGCTGCGCGTCGGTGGCGGCCAGCCCGGGCATGGGCCCTTCGGCGGCATCCACTGGCACATGAATGTCGCCAACAAGGTCGAGTACTACGCGAAGGACCGCCAGCGCCAGAACATCCCCTGGGTTCGCGTCACCTCGCGCGATGGCAAGGTCACCGTCTTTCGCACCCCCGATTTCAAGGGCGAGCCCCCCGCCGCATCGATCCGCGTGATGGATTGCATGGACTGCCACAATCACCCCGCCCACATCATGAAGACCGCCAATCAGGTGGTCGAAGGGGAGATGGCCACCGGCGCGATCCCGACCAATCTGCCGTTCCTCAAGCGCAATGCGGTGGATGCCATCAGCGCGAAGTACAAGACCGAGAGCGACGCGATGAGCGGCATCGCCGCGTACATTGAGGGCAAATACAAGGGTGATAAGGAAGTGCCCGGCATAGTCGCCGCGCTGCAGTCCGGCTACCGCGAGAATTTCTTCCCGGAGATGAAGGCCGACTGGCGCTCGTATCCGAACGACATCGGCCACAAGGACTGGCTCGGCTGCTTCCGTTGCCACGACGACAACCACGTCAGCACGGACGGCAAGGAGATGGTCAAGGGCAGCGATTGCAACATGTGCCACGTGATCCTTTCGCAGGGCAGAGGGGCGGAGCTGACGCGGATGGCGCCCACGGGCCTCGAGTTCAAGCACCCGGGCGGCGACTTGGATCCGGCGCTGACCTGCAGCGACTGCCACAACGGCCAGAACCAGAAATGATCCGGTGTCCCGACAGCGCCCGTGGAGGGGCTTCCTCTGCGGGCGTGGGGTCCGCCTTCGGGCGCACCGGGGGGCGGTCCGGCGCGGTATCCGCATCGCTCAGACTCGAACCGGCCGGGATTTCACCCTTGACCCGCGCGCGGCTTACCCTAGCAAGGGCTGTTTCAAATTTTCCAATCCATTGATATGAGAGACGACTACATCAAGGAAGCGCTCAAATCGATTCCCGACGCCAACCTGCTGATCAACGTGGTTTCGCGCCGCGTCAAACAGCTCAAGCGCGGCAACCGTCCGCTTGTGGAATCGCTCGAGAAGCTCTCGCCCGAGGACATTGCGCTCCGCGAAATCATCGAGGCAAAGATCACTTTCGACGTCGCGCAGGCTGACTGAGTCCGACTCAAGTCGCGCGATCCCGACGGCGGCGCACGTCCTGCAAAGGAGGCGCCGCCTTGGCATTTTGGGGAGGCGAGGAGGGAATTGCGTTCCCGGTCAGTCTGATTTTCCCTGAGCGATAGCAACCATGGCCGCAAACAAGGAGAAGAAGGATCCGCGCCACGCGGAGATTCGCAACGCGAAGGCGTTGCGCGACTTCTTCGTGGACGAAAAGTTCGAGGCGGGCGTGGCGCTGCGCGGCACGGAGGTGAAGGCGATCCGGGAAGGCAAGGCCCAGATCAACGACGCATTCGGGCGCATGGAGAAGGGCGAGCTGTGGCTCTACAACATGCACATCGCCGAGTACGCCTGGGGCAACCGTTTCAATCACGACACCCGTCGCAAGCGGAAGCTCCTGCTGCACAAGCATGAGCTCAGGAAGATCGCGATGGCGCTGGAGGCGGGAGGGCGGACGCTCGTGCCGCTCCGCATGTATTTCAAGGAGGCGCTTGTGAAGATCGAAGTCGCGCTGTGCACGGGCAAGAAGCTGTTCGACAAGCGCGAGGACCTGAAAAAGCGCTCCGAGCTGCTGGAGGCCCGGAAGGTCCTGAAGGCGCGCCGCTAGGCCTCGCGGATCGAGGGTGCGGGCTGGATCGGCCAGTGCCGGATCACCTCATCCGCAAGGGTGCGCCACGTGAAGGGCTTGTTGAGCACCGCGCGCACTTCCGGAAGGTCGTCGAATCCGCGGGCCACGAGCTCGGCTCCGTGGCCCGTGATGAGGATGAAGGGCACCCCCGAGACGATGCTTCTGGCCTTCGACACGAGTTCGAGGCCGTTCATGCCCGGCATGTAGTAGTCGGTCGCGACCGCGCCCACATCGAGCCTGCGCATCGCCTCGAGCGCGGCCCCGGGGCGGGAGTACGTGTGCACGGGACACGAGAGGTGCTCCGACATCAGGTCTCCCAGATAATCCAGGTAGGATATCTCGTCGTCGATGATGACGAGTGATTTGTGCGCGGTCGGATTCAAGTCGGGCGAAAAATTTGTCTAGATGATCGACGCGGTACGCCAAGAGCTAAAGAACGATCCTGCAGATCGCTTGTGTAATTTTACGCAGTGGGCCGGGGCGACGCGAAATGGGTGCGGGAAGTTGAAGGAGGTTGAACACCAAACACCGGCCCGAACACTGGCGGTGTGCTTCACCTCGTGCTCTACTGTCCGGAGATCCCGCAGAACACCGGCAACATCGGTCGCATGTGCGCCCTGACCCGGTCGCGGCTTCATCTCATCCATCCCCTGGGCTTTCGGATCACGGACCGAAACCTGCGGCGCGCGGGCATGGATTACTGGCATGCGCTGGACGTGCACGAGCATGAGAGCTGGGCGGCTTTTCGCGCGAGCCCGGTCGCGCCGTCGCGTCTGTGGCTGTTCACCACGAAGACGAGGCAGTGCTTCTGGGATGTCCGCTTTGCCGACGGCGACGCCCTGGTGTTCGGCAATGAGGGGTCGGGTGCGCCGGAGTGGCTTCATGCTGAGATCGGAGAGGCGCAGCGCGTGACGATCCCGCATGCGAATCCGAATCTACGGTCGTTGAATTTGAGCACGGCTGCGGGGATTGCGACCTACGAGGCGTTGCGCCAGATCGGCGGCCTGCGTTAGGGAGTGCCGGTCCGCAGGCGCTGAAAATGGCACGCCGCGAAATCGAGGAAGACGGGCCAGTCCGGCAGGTCGGTGTGGCCGCCGCGGTGGAGACGGAACGCGAGGTCGCCGCGGTCGAGTGCGACGTCGGGGCTTGGCATCACCGCGGTTCCCGGCCCGCGTGCACCCAGCAGGCGGTAAACCGGCGCCGCGGCAACGCAGGCCTGGAATTCCCCGACGGGATCGGACCAGAGGTCCTCGGTGCCGCCGGTGATCAACAGGGCCCTCGGGGCGACGAGGGCGATCAGCTCGTGCTGGTCCACCGGAATTCGATTCCAGTGGCCGGCATAACGCAGGAAATTTGCCGCCATCCAGTGGTATTCGGAGGGACCGCACACGTTGTCCACGGACTCGCCGATGTCGTGGCGGTGCAGCTTGGCGCCGCATTCGCCGGAGCAGCTCGAGTAGGTCGCGGTCCAGCGCGTATCGAGTGCTGCGGCGAGAAGGGCGGCCTTGCCCCAGCGGGAATGCCCCTCGAGCGCGAGACAGCGGCTGTCGATGGACGGCAGGCGTTGGAGAAGGTCCGCGGCGCGGCTCAGGCCCCAGGACCAGGCTGCGAGCACGCCCCAGTCGTCCGGCTTGCGCGGCGCGCCGCGATTGACCAGGCCGATGATCCCGGTTCGCAGCCCTGCGCCCGAGTCCTCCTGGAGCGGTGCGGTGGTGAAGACCGCGTAGGCCCAGTCACGGGCAAGCACCTGGTCGCGCGGGGTGGGGCCGGGAGGTGGGCGCCAGCCCGGGAACCGGAATCCGCCGTCGAGCACCACGACCACGGGGACCCGACCCTTCGCCCCGGCGGGGAGCGTCACCGACAATTCGATACGCGGATGGGCCGAGGGGTAGGCTCGGTTGTCGATCAGGCCGGTCCACCGGGTGGTGACCGAGCCGTCGGCCGCCGACTGCGGCGCTGAGGAGTGCCAGGTGACGGCGGGCGTGTGGTCGGGGATTTTTCCATACACGTCGGTCGCGAACAGCCGCAGGAGCTCCGGGCGTCGGACCTTCCACCAAAGGGCGGGCGTGGTCACCGTGCGCCCGTCGTCCGTTGTCAGCACCTCCGGAAGCGGACCGATCCAGGCGCGGGACTCGTCGTAGTTGTTCCAGTGCCCCCAGCCCGAGCGGACGATGGTGTGTCCTGGATTGCCGTCGGTCCAGTTGTACGGACTCCCCTGAACCCGGGTCGTGCCCGCGGGGCGATGAGGGTCGATGTCGGGCGGCGGAAGGGCGGGCACCGTGAGCCCGAGGGTCTTCAGCGTCGCGGCCCAGTCGACCTCGGCGGCCTGCTGCATCCGCGCCCGTCGGGTGGAGGTCGCAGCGGGGGTCTTGGTCAGCGGTGTGGCGGCGACGGAAGTCGGCGGAACGAACACTGCAAGAGCGAGGCAGGCGATAAAGAGGGCGAGTCGCATGGGGTGTCGTGATCGTTGCACGCTCCGCTTCAGCCATCAAAGTCGGCGAAGCTCTAACAATAAGGCGGAGGCGCTCGTGTCAGGCGCCGACGCCGCCGATTACGGTGAAAACGGCTCGAGTTCGCGGGATCGCAGGCAGGCCACGTCATGGGCACCGGCGATGGATTCGAGCGCCGGGCGAATCGCACGGCAGGCGTCGATGGCGTAGGGGCAGCGCGGGTGAAAGGGGCAGCCGGGCGGGGGCGCGTAGGGCGATGGCGGCTCTCCCGGGAGAATGATGCGGGAGCGGCCGACCGCATCGGGATCGGGAACCGGGATCGCGCTCACCAGCGCGCGCGTGTACGGGTGGACCGGCGAGCCGATCACGCGCCCGGCCTCGCCCTGTTCGACGATGCGGCCCAGGTACATCACGGCCACCCGGTCGGAAAGGTGCTTGATGACGGACAGGTCGTGCGAAATGAACACGAGGCTGAGGCCCAGCTCGCGGACCAGGGTGGCCAGGAGATTGATGATCTGGGCCTGGATCGAAACATCCAGGGCTGAGACCGGTTCGTCGGCGATCAGGACCCTGGGGTCGAGGGAGAGCGCGCGGGCGATTGCGATGCGCTGGCGCTGGCCGCCGGAAAACTCGTGCGGGTATTTCCGTAGATGCGCGGTGGACAGGCCGACGCGCTCGATCAGCCTGGCGACGCGCTGGGGGACCTCGGACGCGGCGCATTTTCGGTGCACGAGCAGGGGCTCCGCCAGCGCGTCGAAGATCGTCATGCGCGGGTTCAGCGACGCGTAGGGGTCCTGGAACACCATCTGGATTCGTCCGCGGGCGCTGGCGAGGGCGGCGCCGTCCAGGGCGAGAAAATCATGGCCCTCGAGCATCACGCTCCCCTGGTGGGCTGGGGTGAGCCGGAGGATCGTGCGCGCCAGGGTAGATTTTCCCGAGCCCGATTCTCCGACGAGGCCGAGCACCTCTCCGGGCGCCAGCGCAAACGAGACGTCGTCGACGGCATGGACGACCGCGGCCGGACCACGCGAGAACAGACCGGGTCGCTTCACGAAGCGGGTGGACAGGTTTCGGACCTCGAGGATGGGGGCGGCCATGACTCGATCAGAGGTTGATTTCGCCCCGGGCGGACCTCGGGCACGCGTGCCGGTGCCCTGCAGAGACCTCGATCAGGGCGGGCGCGGATCCCGAGCGGCAGGACTCGTTGGCGTGCTCACAACGGGGAGCAAACGGGCAGCCCGGCGGCAGATTCGAGGGATCGGGCGGAGTGCCGGGGATTGTCGGAAGCACCGAGCCGCGCTCGTTGGCCGAGGGGAGCGAGCGCCTCAGCGCATGGGTGTAGGGGTGAAGTGGATTCGCGAACAGCGTGCGGACGGGCGCGCTCTCGACGATGCGGCCCGCGTACATGACGTTCACCCGATGGCACAGGCTGGCGACGACCCCCAGGTCGTGCGTGATGTAGATCACGGCCATGCCGGACTCACGCTGCCGCGCGCGGATGAGATCGATGATCTGGGCCTGGATGGTGACGTCGAGCGCGGTCGTCGGCTCGTCCGCGATGAGCAGCTCGGGGTTGCCGATGAGGGCCATCGCGATCATCGCGCGCTGCCGCATGCCCCCCGAGAATTCGTGGGGGTATTGTCCGAGCCGTCTGGATACATCCGGAATGCCTACGGCCTCGAGCATCCCGCCCGCACGGCGGCGCGCCTCGCGGCGGGTGCCCCGGCCGTGGATCAGGAGCGGTTCCATGACCTGGTCGCCGATGCGCATCGTCGGGTTCAGGGCGGTCATGGGATCCTGGAATATCATCGCGATGCGCCGACCCCGCAGCGAGCGCGCCTGGGCCTGGCTGCAGGAGAGCAGGTCGATGCCGTCGAACAGCGCACGCCCGGCGTCGACGTGAGCGGGCGGCGAGGGAAGCAGGCCCATGAGCGAGGCGCAGGTGACGGATTTTCCCGAGCCGGATTCGCCGACGAGGCCGACGATCTCGCCGCGTTCGACCGAGAAATCCACGCCATTGACCGCCCGGGCGACGCCATTGCGCGTCTGGAAGCGGATGCGGAGATCGTTGACCTCGAGGAGCGGCACGGTCAGGCGGAGCGGGGCTTGAGCTCGCGAAGATAGATCCGTTCCATGGCCTCGGCCATGCGGGACACGGAGTAGCGTTCGGCGATCATGGCCGCGACTTCCCGCGCCGCGGGCCTGGCGGCGTCGGGATCGCGGAGGAGCGGGGGAAGGACCCGCTCGAAGCAGTGTCCGGCGACGGGCTCGGGCGAGCGTCCGTGGTCGGCGAAACAAAGGGTGCGGCCCTGTTCGAAGTTCGAGGGCGTCACGAGCCCCATGAAACCGGTGCGGCCGGCGGCAATCGTGGGCGTTCCGCAGGCCATCGACTCGAGCGCGGTGTTGGCTGTGCAGACGGCGACGGTCGCGAGGCTCATGAAGTGCTCGACGTCGCGTCGCGGGCCGATCATCCGGGCGAGCGGCTGGGGAAGTCCGACGTTCACCCGGGCCGCGTGGTCCGCCAGGGAGGCGGACTCGGGGCCCTCGCCGACGAGCAGCACCCGAAGACCCGGCACGGCAGCCGCGAGCGCCGGGGCGGCGTCGAGGAGCGCGTGACCGACATCGGCCTTGCGATTGGAGAACCGGCTGATGAACGCCACGACGGGAGTGCCGGCCGTGAGACCCAGCTCGTTCCTGAGCGGAGCCGGATCGATCCCGGGATGGAAACGGTCGGTGTCGATGCCGTAGAACTCGAGGAGGATCCGATTTTTGGATACGCCGCCCGGCCAGGCAATATTCTCGCGGTCGCCCTCGCTCATGACCACGACGGTCCGGCTCCAGTCGCGGAAAAGCAGCTGCTTGAGCCTGGGGCGCGGGCCGTGGACGCTCATCAGGTACGGCAGGTGCAGCTCGGCCGCGAGGCGGCGTCCCACGCGGGCGGAATGGTAGTTGTGGGCGTGGACGATCTGGTAGCCAACGGCGCTGAGCTCGGGCAGGACGTTCTGCCAGGAACCGGCGAGCGAGGGTACCTTGTGCAGGCGGGCCCCTGCCTCGACCACCTTGGACTCCCAAAGGCCGCCCTCGGTGAGCAGGCCGACGCGGTGGCCGCGCGCGACGAGGCCTGCTGCGAGGCGGTAGAGATAGGTTTCCACGCCGCCGATGTTCATGTGGCGGTTGACCAGCAGGATTCGGAGCTCGGCCATGGCGTGCGAAGTCGGGTTACTGGGGGATCGGGCGCCCGAGGAGGCGGTCGCGGATCACGCAGATGCACTCGGTCAGGTAGCCGGCGCCCTTGGCGCCGCGCGTGATCCAGCGTTTGCCGCCGCCCGGATTGAACACGATGAAATTGAGCAGGCTGAGGAACGCGCACATCAACACGTGCAGGCAGTACGTCGGAACGCGGGAGATCAGCCATGGCATGCCGGTGCCGGGGCGCGAACTGCGCTCGATCACGCGGGAACGCGAGGAGTCGAAGGCGTGGCGGAACGCGTACTTGAAGGTAAGCCGGTTCGCTGGGATCTGATGTTTCAGGCCGGCGGCCGGGCTGAACCAAATCTCGTATCCGGCGCGCTGTACGCGTCGCACGAGGTCGTGGTCCTCGCTGCCGGTGAGTCGGTTTCCAAAGCGCCCGAGATCGGTGCGGAATCCGCCGATCTCGCGGAGGACCGACGCGCGAAACGCGAGGTTGGCCGTGGCCGGCAGCTGCGTCGGCTTGAGCGGCCCGACGTCGGTCCGGTAGTTGAACGGCTCCCACTGGCCGTCGAGCCACCGGGGCAGCCCGTCGGGAAAATGGGGAATGACCTCGCCGCCGACGGCGCCGACGCGCTCGTTGCCGGCGCGAATGAACGGTTCGACGATCGCCGGCAGCCAGGAACCGTCGCCGAGCATGTCGTCGTCGGTGAAGATCACGAGTTCGCCTCGGGCCTCCGCGATCGCGCGGTTGCGGGCGTAGCTGGACCCCTGCTGCTCCTCGTACACGTAGCGGGGCGGTTTGGGCGCGTTGGCGAAGGACTCCACCACGGCTCGGGTGTCGTCGGTGGAACGGTTGTCGACAATGATCAGTTCCCAGCGGTCGTCGGGATAATCCTGGCGCGTGAGGAAGGCGAGGGTCTCGCGCAGCCAGCGGGCGCGGTTGTAAGTGCCGATGGCGACGGTGACGAAGGGAAGCGTCTGCGGGTCCGAGGGCATGGTCCGATCAGCGTTCCACCGGCTTGCCGGTGATCTTCCTCTTGATCACCAGGACCGCCTCGGTGACGTAGCCGGCGGACTTGGCGGCGCGCGTGAGCCAGCGCTTACCCTGGCCCCACTGAAAAGTGACGAACGCGAGCAGGCTGACGAGTGCGCAAATGGGGATCAACAAGGTGTAGAGGATGACGCGCGAGACCAGCCAGCCCGTGTAGCCGGGGAAGGCGGCGCGCTCGACGACGCGCGAGCAGGAGGCGTCGTAGAACAGCTTCATCATGTAGCTGAACCGGAGGCGGCTGCCCGGCACGACGTGCTGCAGGTCCGCGAGCGGCGTGAACCAGAACTCGACACCGGCGGCCTGGATGCGGCGCATGAGGTCGTGGTCCTCGCCGGCGGTGAGCCGGTTGGGGAGCCGGCCGAGATCGGTGCGAAAGGTGCCGACCTTGTCGAGCACGGAGCGGCGGATCGCGACGTTCGCGGTCGACGGAAGCTGGTTGCGCTTCAGCGGGCCGACGTCGGTCCGGTAGCCGAAATTCGTATACTGTCCCTCGATCCACTTCGGGAGGCCGTCGGGGAAAATCGGGAACACCTCGCCGCCTACCACGCCGACGTTCTCGTTGCCCGGGCGCAGGAAGGGCTCGATCATATGCCGCAGCCAGTCGGTCTTCCCGAGCACGTCGTCGTCGGTATAGACGATGATCTCGCCCTTCGACTCCGCGAAGGCGCGGTTTCGGGCGTGGCTGGAGCTCTGTTTGGTCTCGAGAAAGTACTTCGGCGCCTTTGGCGCCTGCGCGAACTCCTCCACCACCTGGCGGGTGCCGTCGGTGCAGTTGTTGTCGACGATGATGAGCTCGTAGCGGTCGAGTGGATAGTCCTGACGGGTAAGGAACTTGAGCGCCTCCCTCAGCCAGCGCGCTCGGTTGTAGGTCCCGATCGCGACCGTGACGAAGGGAAGTGTCGAGGAGGGGGAGGAGTCAGACATGGATGCGGCCTGCGAACGAAACAGCTTCGCCGCCAGAAAGCCAGCGCTCAATGAGGCGGTTTGGAGCGGTGTGAAACTACCCGTCATCGCGCCCGGCAACGCAGTTGCATCAGAGGGAGGGCGCAGTAAAATAGGCGCCTTCCCACATGGCCAACATGATTCCCTCCCTGCTGAGTCGCAGGCTCCTGGTATGGATTGGTGGTTTGCTTATCGCGGGCGCGCTCGTCGTGTACGTCCTGGCGCCCTGGCTGGCACGAAGGATCCTGGTTCGCGAGGCCTCCGCAGCGCTAGGCCGCCCGGTCCACATCGAGTCTGTGTCCATCAACCCGTTTCGCCTCTCCGTCGGCCTGTCCGGCGTGAGCATCCCCGACGCGGACCATTCGGAACTGCTCGGCTGGGACCGCCTCGTGGTTAACCTGTCGGCTGCGTCCCTGTGGAACGGAACCTGGAGCTTTGACGAGATCCGGCTCACGAAGGGGCGCATTCACGTCGCGGTGCTGCGTGACGGGACCACGAATCTCGCGGCGCTTCTCGCTGCGACCAAGGCGAAGGAAAAGTCGCCGGAGGCCGGCCCCACCAAGGCCAAGGCCCCCGCCAGTGCGCGTCCGATCGCGATTTCCCGCCTCGTCCTCGACGATTGCTCCGCCTCGTACAGCGACGACTCGGCGGGCGCCCATTTTGCCACGACGGTCGCGCCGATCCGCGCTACCTTCGAGAATCTCACCACCCGCGACCAGGAGTCGGGCCTGTGCTCGTTCTCGGCGTCGACCGACTCGGGCGAGCGCATCTCGTGGAGCGGCCGCGTGCGTCTGCAGCCGGTCGTGAGCGAAGGTCATGTCGCGCTCGAGGGTATCCATCTGGCCAAATACGCGAGATACATCGATGCCGTCGCGCCGGTTCGCGTGCCGTCCGGCCTGCTCGCACTCGCCTTCGACTACAAGGCGGCGCTGGGTCCGAAGGGACCCTCGGTCTCGGTGTCGGCGGGCCACCTCGACCTCAGGAATCTTTCGGTGTCAAATCCCGGCGAGGCCTCCAATCTGCTCGAGGTGGCCTCCGTCGTGGCCGACGGGCTGCATGCCGACCTGGCGACCCGGGTGGCGGGCGCAACCTCGGTCGTCGTCTCGGATCCTTCGATGACACTCCGCCGATTTGCGAACGGACGTCTCGACCTCCCCGCCCCCTCCGGCCTGTCCGTGCCCGGGGCACCCGCGCCTGCGCCGTCCGGTCCGCCGTGGGTGGTCGAGGTCGGTGCTCTCAAGGTCTCGGGCGGCCGAGCCTCGTTTGCCGATGCCTCCACGCCGAGACCGGTGTCGCTGCAGATCGCAGGTCTGTCGATGTCCGTGGACAACTTTTCGACCCGGCCGGGCTCCAGGGCAAACCTGGACCTCGGTCTGAAGGTGCAGACTGCCGGCGAGGTTCATGTGAATGGCAGCTTCGGCATCGATCCGTTGGCGGCGGACCTGTCGCTCAAGGTCTCCGGCATCGACCTGCCGGCCGCCGGGCCGTACCTCGCGCCCTTCGTCAACGTCATCGTGTCGGGCGGTTCCGCCCGGATCTCAGGACACCTCGTTGCAAGCATGGGGTCGGACGGACGCATCGAGGGCTCCTGGAAGGGCGACGCGGGCCTCGCGGGTCTCGACCTGGTCGACCCGGTGGCTTCGGAGCGCCTGCTTTCGCTGGGAGACCTCGCGGTCAACGGCATGGACGTGACCCTCTCGCCGCTCGCCGTGTCGATCCAGTCGGTGGTCCTGAAAGATCCGTCGGTGAACGCGGTCGTGCTGAAGGACAAGCGCCTCAACTTTTCGCTGATCCGTCCTAGCGTGCCGGCATCCGCCGCCGCGACCGCGCCGCAGGCTGACGGAGCCGCAGCGCCCGCGCCGGAAATCTCGATCGGCTCCGTGGCATTGGCCAATGCGCGGGTTTCGTTCGAGGATCGTTCGTTCCAGCCGGGCTTTTCGATGGCGCTCAGTCACCTGGACGGCCGGATCGAGGGATTGTCGTCGAAGGATCTCGCCCGTGCGTCGGTGGATCTCTCAGGTGACCTGGGCGGTTCCCCGCTGAAGGTCAAGGGACGGATCAATCCCCTCGCGAAAAACGTGTATTCGGACGTCACCGTTGCCTGCGATGGCATCGAGATGCCGCTTTTCACGCCTTACGCGGGGCGCTACGTCGGCTACACGGTGTCGAAGGGCCAGCTGTCGCTCGATCTTCGATACCGGCTTTCGTCGGACGAGTTGATTGCGGAGAACCACGTACTGCTGGACCAGTTCTACCTGGGGGATCCCGTGCAAAGCCCCGACGCGGTGAAGCTGCCGATCAAGCTCGGGCTGGCGCTGCTGCGCGACCGCGAGGGGCGGATCAACATCGACATGCCGATCCGCGGCAACCTCAAGGATCCGGATTTTCGATACGGCAAACTCGTGTGGCAGACCGTGGGCAACCTCATCGTGAAGGCTGCGGCGTCTCCGTTCTCGCTGCTGGCCGGCATCGTCGGCCGCAAGGAGGACCTCAGCCGGATCGACTTCGATCCGGGCCGGAGTGTGCTCACGCCTGAGGCGCGCCAGAGGTTGACGGATCTCGCGAAGGCGCTCCAGGAGCGCCCGGATCTCACGCTTGAGATCGCGCCGGATGCCTGGTCGGGTGCGGATGACCGCGGCTTGCGGGAGGTCGCGCTCGAGGGAGACTTGCGCCGCATGAAGTGGCGCGAACTCGCCAAGGAGGGCAAGGCACAGGGAGACGCCTCGTCGGTCACGTTGACGCCCGGCGAATTCGAGCGGTATCTGACCGCTGCATACCTTGCCGAGCATCCGGCTGCGGCTTCCGGAGCGGCCACCCACGCGGGAGCTCCCGCAAAGGCGCCGGAGCCCGCGGCGCGGGAGCGGCACGCGTCCGAGCGCAGGCTTGCGATCTGGCGCGGCCTGATGCGGATCCTTCGCTTCCCCTCGAGGCATCGTCCCGCGCCCGAACCTGTGCCCGCGACCTCGGTCGCCGCCACGGGGAAGGCCGGCGCCCCGGTGGTGCCGCAGGGGCCCAGCCTCATCGAGATGAGAAGCGCGCTCCTCGCCGAACAGACCGTGACAGCACTCGATCGGGAGAAGCTTTCCGCGGATCGCGAGGCCCGGATCCAGGCATTCCTCACCACCGAGGGAAAGATTCCCGCGAAGCGTCTGTTCATCGTGAACGCCCCGCCGTCCGCCACCGGACAGGCCTCGGCTGCGGCGCCCGGGGTGCGCTTCACCCTCAAGTGACCCGTGCAGGGGCGGCGTTCACTCGATAAGTCCGCCCCGCCGCTCGACCAGCTTGGCCATCTCGCCCGGGCGATCGAGGATCCGCCAGCGCTGGTGAAGCCAGAGCCAGGAGGCGCAGACGTTCTCGTCGCGCCGCAGCAGGGACTCGAACTCGCGGTTGAGCGCGAGCGTGACCCCCTTTTCCGTGCGATCCGTGGCGACCGGGATGAGGTCGATTTCGAAGTGCCAGAAGGCGAGGCGCCGGGTGAAGATGATGGCCACGTCGGCCCCGCTGCGTTCGACGAGCATTCCTGGCAGCGGCGTGGTGGAGCATTCGCGTCCGAAGAATTTCGTCAGGTATCCGTGGGATCCCGCGCTCTGGTCGAAGAGGATGCTCGCAATGCCGTTTCGCTGAAGCGTGTGGAGCGCCGCGTGGAGGCCGGCCTTTCGGGAGATCATGCGCACCCCGAAGCGTTCGCGCGTGCGCCGCAGCCAGTCGTCGAGCGCGGGCGTGCGCAGGGGGCGGAAGATCGTCACAATCTCGGTGTCCGCGAGTGCAGGGGTGACAAAGGCCCTCAGCCAGGTGAGCCCCTCCCAGTAGGCGAGGTGCACGGTGCCGAGCACGACGGGATGCCGCTTTTTCACCACGTCTTCGAAGTAGGAGCGGGTCGCCTGCGAGGCCGAAGCCATCCGCCGGATACGTTTCTCGGACAGGAAGGGCGCGCCGAGCGACAGGAAACCGGTCTCCACGACCCGCACGCAGGAGGTGAGGGCGATACGCCTGCGCCAGGCGGGATCCCTCTCGGGAAACGAGTGGCCGAGACTGGTGAGCATGAGCCGCCGCCTCGCCGGGTACCCGTAGTACAGCGCGGCGCCGATCACGCGGGAGGCCGTGGCGAGGAGAAACTCAGGGCAGCGGGCGATGAGCCAGCCGATGACTTGGACGAGGGGGAGCATGGAGGGTGTGCGGAAGGCTGCGGCGCCGCCGCATTTTGTGATAGCCAGTCCACACAAATGGCGGAGACTCGCCGCCGTCAAAGACTGATTTCCGTCTCCCATGCCCCCCGACGCCGCTCCCCGTTCGATCTGCCTGGTCCGACTCTCCGCGCTCGGGGATGTCGTGATGGTGCTGCCGCTGGTCCGGGCTATGCAGTCCCGCTGGCCCGGGGTGCGGATCACCTGGGTGATCGGCCGGGCTGCGCACGCGGCGGTCGCCGGGTTGGCTGCGGAGGGGATCGAGTTCGTCGTGATCGACAAGCCCAGGCGGATTTCGGACTACCGGGCGCTCTGGCGTGCGCTGAAGGGCCGGCGTTTCGATGCGCTGCTGTGCCTCCAGGCGAGCTGGCGGGCGAACCTGATTTACCCGGGGATAGCGGCGAAGCGAAAGATTGGATACGGTCGTGACCGTGCGAAGGACCTGCACCGGTTGTTCGTGCGCGAGACGCTTCCCGATTCGCCACCGCACATCGTGGACGGTTTTTTCCAGTTTGCGGAGGCCCTGGGCATCGACCGTCCGGCGGCGGCCGACTGGAGGCTTCCGGTCGATCCCGAGGCGGACGCCTGGTGCGACCGGACGCTGCCTGCGTCGCCGTTCGTGGCCGTGAGCGCCTGCGCGAGCAAGCCGGAGCGCGACTGGCCGCTCGATCGCTGGGCCGAGCTTGTGCGCCGCGTGCATGGACGGTGGGGCCTTCCGGTCGTCCTGTTTGGCGGCCCCGGAGATCGCGAGACCGCTGCGGCGCGCGAGATCGTCGCCCGCTCCGGCGCTGATGCGCTCGACCTCGTGGGCCGGACCCGGATTCCCCAGCTCGTAGCCGCGCTTGCCCGATGCCGGCTGCTGGTGGCGCCGGACACCGGCGCCGTGCACATCGCCAACGCCCTGGGGCGCCCAGTCGTGGGACTCTACGCCGTGGCGCCTTCCAGCCGCACCGGGCCCTATGGAAATCTCGACACCTGCGTCGACGTATTCGGCCGGGCGGTCCGTGAACTTCAGGGCCGCGATCCGGTCTCCGTCCCGTGGTCCCACCGCGTGCACGATCCCCGGGCGATGCAGCTCATCACGGTAGACGAGGTTTTTACCAAAATCGATTTGATCCTTCGACGTGGTGAAACCTAGTTTCCGTTCCGTTTTCGCATAGAGCCATGCCCCGCGTCCTCATCATCAATCCTTCGTCCCTGGTGGAAATCGTCCACGGCCTTCAGGTCGCGACTTCGATGAAGGCGCAGTGGTCAAAATCGAAGGACCCGCTCGTGATCGACTGGGTCGTGCGCGACATCTATTCGCCGCTCGTCTCCGCCTGCGAGGCCGTCGATGCGACCTTCGTGTTCAAACGCTTCGGGTCGACTCTCGATTTTCTGAAGCTTGTGCGCGAGATGCGGAAGACGAAGTACGATTTCCTCTTCGATTTCCAGGGGCTGCTCAGGACTGGGTTGATGACGTGGCAGGCCCATGCGAAACGCAAGGTGGGGCGAGCCAATGCACGCGAGGGGGCGTCGACCTTTTACGACGAGAAGGTGCCGCTCCCGCCGATGGGCAGGCGCAGTCACAAGCTCGAGGTGCTGCTGCAGTTCTGCACGGTGCTCGGCCTCGAGCCCGTCCTGGCCGGCGACCTGCACTTCCGTGAGGTTGAGAAGCTCCGCCTCAGCTTCATCGAGGGCAGGCGCGGGGTTAAGCCCGTGGTGATGTTTCCGAACGCGCGCCGGGTCGAAAAGAACTGGTCCGGCTACAAGCAGCTCACCCGACTGATTCTCGATGCCGACAAGACGCGGCGGGTCATCTGGGCGGGCAATGCGTACATTCCCGACAAGGGTTCATTCCCCGGCGAGCGATTCCTCAATCTCACCGGCAAGACCAGCCTGCTCACGCTCCCGGCTCTCGTTAAGCGCGCAGACTGGGTCATTGCCAACGACAGCGGCCCGATGCACCTTGCCGCCGCGTTCAATGTGAAGACGCTGGGCATCTTCGGCCCCTCCGATCCACGCATCTGGGGACCCTATCCTCCGGGCTCGCCGCATAACCATGTCGTCCAGGCACCGGTTGGAAACCTCCAGTTGCTCCAGGCCAAGGAAGTCTTCCAGCGCTTCCAGCAATACGAGCTGGGCGAGTAGGGGCTGGCCGAATACCGCTGTCACGCAGCACCGGCGTCGAACGCGCGAAGCAGGCGGAGCGCCGCCGGATCGTCCGGTGCCCTCAGGATGGCTTGTAGCCCGACGCTCAGTCCGTTGGCGAGGCGGAGCGGAAACGTCAATGCGGGCAGACCGGCCAGGCTCGCAGGTGCGGTCAGGTCGAGGATGCGGGTGCGGTCGTAGCCCGCGCACTCCTCGTGTCGCGGCGCAGGGGAGGGCGCCGCGGGAAGGAGCAGGACGTCGTGTGTCTGGAAATACGAACCAAGAGTGCGGACCAGGCGGGTCCGGATCGCCTCCGCTTCGCGAATCTCTGCCGCGGGCCACCGCCTGCCGCGTTCGATCCGCTGCCAGACGGCCGGACTGTAGCGGTCCTTCATCGTGTCGAGCCACGGAGCGTGAATCGCCGCCGCTTCGATGCTGGTGAGCACGGAGTAGGCCACAGTGGCCCCGGCGAAACTCGCGGTGAGTTCGCGGACGGTCTCCGGGTCGTCGTTCGGGATCAGCTCCACGGCCCGGGCGCGGCAGGCATCGCGAACTTCGGCGTCGAGGCGCCCGTAATCGAGATAGACGCCCCGGAGTGTGCCTGCGGTCTCGGCGGGTTTGAGCAGCGTTTTCAGGACTTCGACCATGTCCGCGGCGGACGCCGTGAACCATCCGGCCGCGTCGCAGCTCGGCGCGAGCGGAAAGGCATCGCGAATCCAGGGGTGACCGGGGATGTGGCGGTAGCCGTACAGTCCGCAGTGGGCGGCGGGCAGGCGGACGGAGCCTCCCGTGTCGGTGCCGATGGCGATTGGGACGATTCCCGCGGCGACGGCAGCCGCCGAGCCGCTGCTCGAACCGCCGGTCGTGCGATCCGGGGCCAGCGGATTCGCGCAGTTCCCAAAAAACGGATTCTCGCCGGTGAGGCCGCAGGCGAACTCGTACAAGTGCGTTTTCCCGGCGAGCGTCGCGCCCGCGGCTCGAAATGCTCGAACCAGGGCGGAGTCGCTGTCTGCCGGCGGGCGGGCTTCGGCCAGAAACCCGGATCCAGCCCTCGTCATGAGTCCGCGGACATCGAAGAGATCCTTCACGAGGAACGGCACGCCCGCGAGCGGACCGTCGGTGCCGGAACTCTCGTCGGATTCGTCGTCCGGCGCTTCGAACAAGTCCGCGAGGACGGCCCTGCGCTGAGTCTCGTCAAGGGCCCGTGCCACACGCCGGCCGACCTCGTCAATCACTGCACGGCGCCCCTGCCGCGCAAGGGCAGACCAGTCGCGGAGGGAAAGCGGGGGAAGAGAGGCAGGGCGGTCGTTGGGCACGCTGCGAAAACTGAGGGTGCGCGCCAGAAATGTCGAATCGCCGAAGTGAAACTGGGCCGGCGCACTTTTGGTGTGCCTCGGGCCGCGATTTTTGGTTCATCGCGGGCATGAATCCTGAATCCAGACTAGCGGAACTCGGCCTATCGCTTCCCCCTCCACCGGCGGCCGCCGGCAGCTACGTCCCCGCCGTGCGCACGGGCAGTCTCCTGTACTGCTCGGGCACGCTGCCGATCCTGGAAGGGAAGCTCACCCACACCGGACAGGTGGGGCGCGAGCAGACGGTCCAGACCGCCGCGAAGGCGGCCGAGGCCTGCGTCCTCAACACGCTCGCAAACATCAAGGCCACCGCGGGTTCGCTCGATGCCGTCGCCCGGATCGTGTTCGTGAGCGGCTTTGTGAACGCGGTGGACGGCTTTGCCGACAGCCCCGCGGTGGTCAACGGCGCCAGCGACCTGCTCGTGAAGGTCTTCGGCGAGGCCGGTCGCCACGCCCGCGCGGCGGTCGCGGTCAACGGCCTGCCCCGCGGGGCGACCGTCGAGGTCCAGCTCGTCGTTGAATTGAAGTCCTGAATACAAGGCTCCTCCTTCCCTCTGGAGCCCCCGGTGGATTGTAAAGAATATCTTATGACGTGATGAAATCGCGCCGGGGTGAATCCCCCAGGCGCGGTGGGTAATGAACCCGGGCTGAAATCCCTTCCCCTCGGACGACGTAGCGCGGATCATTTGCGGCGTCATCGATCCGTCGTGAAGGGACTATTAGGATACATCATCGCAGCGTTGCTCACCGTCGTCGCCGCCAGGGCGCAGACGACGGTGATCGCGCAGCCCGTGGCGGACGCCAAGGGCGAGGTCGCCTTCGAGATCGTGCGGGTGGTCAGGATCGAGGGAAAATGGAAGACGCCACCGCGGCCCGGCATGCTGCTGTACCCGGAGGGTCACCAGAAAGCGTATCCGCTTGGCCGATTCGGCGAGGCCGTCGTGATCGCATTCGAGTACAACGGCAGTTATCAGCACTGGTGGGGGTACCACGTTTACGACGGGTACATTCCGGGTCTGAATGGCGAGTCGCTTGCGGACCTCATCCAGGAGGTCGAGCACAAGGCGGCGCCCGCCGCGAGTCCCGCGGTTGCCGCGGTTGCGACAAATCGGGCGGTGGCGCAGGTCCAGACGCCGGTGGTCGGCGACGACCTGGCGGTCGGCCGGATCCAGAAGCTCCGCAGCCTGGGCCCGAGCCTGTGAGGGCGGCGGGCTTCCGGGCGTTACGGGAGGCCTGAGGTCAGGGGAAGAGTCCGCGGCGCTGCTTGGCTTCGGCGACGCGCGCGATCCCGAGGGTCTGGGCAGCGAGGCGTCGGCTGAACTTGTACTTGCGCTTCTGGTAGTCCACGGACTCCTTCGCGCGGTCCAGGATGCCGTAGAGTTTCGTCAGCACCTCGTCGCGGGTCCAATAGAAGTTCTGGAGATTCTGGAGCCACTCGAAGTACGAGACGATGACGCCGCCCGAGTTGCAGAGGATGTCGGGGATCACCTCGATGTCATCGCGTTCGTCGATCACTGCATCGGCCTGGTTCGTGGTCGGCCCGTTGGCCCCCTCGGCGAGGATGCGGCACCGCAGCCTTTGAGCGACTTCGGGGGTGATGACCCGTTCGAGGGCGCAGGGCGCGAGCACCGTGCACTCAAGGGCGAGCAAGTCGTCGTTGGAGATCGGCTCGCCGCCGTCGAAATCGTGCAGCACGCGGTTGTACCGCATGTATTCGAGCGCCTTGGCGATGTCGATGCCCGCGGGGTTGTGGATCGCGGTCGTGTAATCGGAGATGGCGATGATTCGCAGGCCCTGGCGGGAGAGGGCCAGCGCGGTCTCGCTGCCGACATTGCCGAAGCCCTGGATCGCGACCGTGGCCTGGGAAAACGGAATGCCCAGGTCCTGCAGGTATCGAGTGACCAGATACGCGACGCCGGCGCCCGTGGCCTCGCGGCGGCCCGCGGAGCCGCCGACAGAGACGGGCTTGCCCGTGACGATGGCGGGTTCGACGTGGCCGCTGTGGTTGGAATAGGTGTCCATCATCCACGCCATGACCTGCTCGTTGGTGCCGACGTCGGGGGCTGGAATGTCGACCTGCGGGCCGATGAACGGGATGAGCTCCTGCATGTATCGCCGTGCGAGACGTTCGAGTTCGCTTTCGGAGAGGGCGGACGGGTTGACGATGACGCCGCCCTTGGCGCCGCCGAAGGGGAGCCCGACCAGGGCGCATTTCCAGCTCATCCACATGGCCAGCGCAGCGACCTCGCCGATGGTCACGTCCTGGTGGAACCGGACGCCGCCCTTGGCGGGTCCGTTGGTGAGGCTGTGCTGGACCCGGTAGCCCTCGAAGACGGTCACAGACCCGTCATCTCGGCGGATAGGGAGGGCCATGGCCATGCATCGGCGGGGGTATTTGGTGCGGTCGCGGAGGTCATCGGGGAGATTGATGGCGTCGGCGGCGCGATCGAATTGCCGGCAAGCCATGATGAAGACCTCGGAATTGTAGAGGTTGGAAACGATGACCTTCGACATGGAGGTTTTTGTGCAGACGATGCCGCGCCGTCGAAGGCGCGGCAATACGACGGCGATAAGTGGTTGTACGGTGGACGAATGTGCGTCCGGTATTGAAAAAGGCGCGAATTGCGAAATGACTCGGGTCGATGGGTGAACTGCAACAACGGACGACCCTGTGGCTGCTCAGGAAGGCGGGCGGCATCCTGGCAATCCTCGCGATCATCCTGGGAACGGCGGGCGTCTGGAGTTACCTGCGCGACGCGGTGGACATCGAGGGGAAGCGGCAGGAGGTGATGCAGGTGCTGACGGGCGAGCGCCACCGCCTGATGGAGGCGAAGGCACGCGTCGAGGAGCGGAAGGCCGCTGAACAGCGCGAACTCGGTCAGCAGCAGCAGCGCGTTGCGATCGCGACCCGGGGGATTCGGACGATCGACGAGTTGGAGAGCCCCTGGCAGCGCTGGTTCGGAGGCGGCGACAAGGGTGGCCTGGGCGCGCGGAGGGCGGACCTTGCGAAACTTCGCTCGGCGGCGGAGCTCCGGGCGAAGGAGCTGGGGGAGAATCTGAAGATCGAGGACTACACGCTCGAGGGGCTGGATGTCGCGATGGGCAAGGTCGACCGTCGAATGGGGCTGCTGCAATCGACCGAGCCGATCGTCGTGCGCTACGCGAAATCGGCCTGGATCAAGACGCGCGCCTACGTGATCACGGCGCTCGCGGCGTGGCTGCTGGGACCGCTGCTTGGCAAGCTCCTGCTCTATTTCGTCGTGGCGCCGCCGGTTTCGCGGGGCCGTCCGATCCGGTTTTCCGACAAGCCCGCGACGGGGGTCCGGGTCTCCGCCTCGAACGCGGCCCTCGATGTGGGGCTTCGCGAGGGCGAGCTTCTGCGGGTGAAGGAGACCTTTCTTCAGGCCAGCGACGAGGGGCTGCTCAAGCGCATGCGGTGGATATTCGATTGGCGGATACCGTTCGCCAGCTGGGCCTGCGGGCTGGTAGAGTTGGTGGAGCTCGGAAACCCGGCCGGGAGCGGCGGCGACTGTCGCGTCACGGTAGCGTCGTCAGAGAATTCGTCGACCGAGTTCAGCCTCGTCGAAGTGCCGGAGGGCGATTCGCTGATCGTGCGCCCGTGGTTCATCGCGGGCGTGGTGCTCGCCCAGGGCACGCGGCTGCGCATCCGTCGGCGCTGGGTGTTCGGGCGTTGGCAGGCGTGGATGACGATGCAATTCCGATTTTTCGAGTTCGAGGGCCCCTGTCGGCTGGTGCTCGCGGGGTCGCGCGGAATCCGGGTCGAGACTCTCGCCCTTCCGGCGGACAGGATCTCTGGGCGGGATCCTGCGCGCCGAGCGAACCAGCAGGCGATCATCGGATTCACTCCGGGCCTCGAGTACCGTCCGGTCCGCGCGGAGACGTTTTGGGCGTATTACCGGGGCATGAACCCGCTGTTCGACGAGCTGTTCGTCGGCCAGGGGCTGTTCCTGTGCCAGGCAAGCGCGGGCGGTCGCGTGCAGTCGGGCTCGCGCTTCTGGCAGTTTGTATGGCGCGGCCTGCGCCGCGCTGTCGGCCTGTGAGCCGGCTCCGCGATCAGGCGACTGTCAGCACTGCGTAGGTGCGCTTGCCCTTCCGCAGGAGCAGGTACTTTCCGAAGAGAAGGTCGGCACTCGTCGCGATGCGGCCGGCCTCTGCGACGCGCACGTTGTTCAGGTAGATGCCGCCTGACTCGAGATCCTTCCGGGCCTGGCCCTTGGACGGGGCGAGTTTTGCGTGGACCACAAGGTCGACGACGGAGGTGCCGGTGCCCTCGAGCTTCGACTTCTCGAGCGGCAGGGTGGGGACCTCGCCGACAACGTCCTGGAACAGCGCTTCCGAGATTCCGTCGAGTCCGCCGCCGAACATGATCTCGCTCGCGCGACGGGCGTCCGCGTAGGCCGATTCGCCATGAACGAGGGTCGTCAGCTCGCGCGCGAGGGCCTTTTGGGCCGCGCGTGATCCGGGATTCGACTGCAGCTCGGCGGCGAGCGCGTCGATCTCCTCGTGCGACAGGAAGGTGAGGACCTTGAGGAGCTTGATGACGTCCGCGTCCTCCGACTGGATGAAGAACTGGTAAAACCGATACGGGCTCGTGCGCTTCGGGTCGAGGTACACGGCGCCGGAGGCGGATTTGCCGTACTTGGTGCCGTCGGACTTGGTGAGGAGCGGGAAGACCAGGCCCCAGACCGTGGCGTTGAGCTTGCGGCGGCAGAGCTCCGTGCCCGCGGTGATGTTGCCCCACTGATCGGTGGCCCCGACCTGAAGCTCGCAGCCGAAGGTCTTCCGCAGGTGGTAGAAGTCGTACCCCTGGAGCAGCATGTAGCTGAACTCCGTGTAGCTGATGCCGTTTTCGCGATCCTCCATGCGGGCTCGCACGGATTCCTTCGCCACCATCCAGTTCACCGTGAAGTGTTTTCCGACCTCGCGGAGAAAATCCAGAAAGCTGATACCGGCGAACCAATCCGCATTGTTGACGAGCCGGGCGGGATTAGTGGCGACGTTGAAGTCGAGGAACTTGGAGAGCTGGGCCTTGATGCAGGCAATGTTGTGGGCGACCTGGTCGGGCGTCTGGAGCTGGCGTTCGCTGGCTTTGCCGCTGGGGTCGCCGATCATGCCCGTGGCACCGCCGGCCAGGGCGATCGGATGGTGTCCGGCGAGCTGGAATCGGCGCAGGGCCAGGAGCGGCACGAGGTTGCCGACGTGGAGAGAATCGGCGGTGGGATCGAAGCCGCAATACAGCGCGGTCGGACTGCTCGCGAGACGCTGGGAAAGCGCCTCGAAATCCGTACAGTCGGCCGAGAGGCCGCGCCAGTTGAGGTCTTCGAGGATGTTCATGGGTGAAAACGGCTCTGATACACGGTGCGTTGCGCCCCAGTCAACGGCACTTTGCAAGCGCGATCGCCCGGGGGCGGGTGCTTACCCACCCAGGTCGGGTTAAATTCGATTTGCGCGCGGCGAAAACCGGCTTGTACTTTAACGTTTCATCCCGGTTTCGCGCGCAGTCGCGCCGCCGGGCCGTTCAACCTCATATTCCGCTCATCATGCCCATCAAAGTTGGTTCCAAGGCCCCGGATTTCACCCTCAAGGCAAAGGTTGCCGACGGACTCAAGGATGTCCGCCTCAGCGACAATTTCGGCAAGAAACAGACCGTGCTGCTCTTCTTCCCGCTCGCGTTCACGAGCGTCTGCACGCAGGAGATGTGCGACATTTCCAACGGCCTTTCCGGCTACTCCGGGCTCAATGCCGAGGTGTACGGAATCAGCGTGGACAGCCCCTTCACCCAGGAAGTCTGGGCCAAGCAGAACAAGATTGGCGTGACCCTCCTGTCCGACCTGAACAAGTCGGTGACGAAGGCCTACGACGTGCTCTTCCCGAACCTGGCCGGAGTGGGCGACACGAGCGCGCGCGCCGCGTTCGTCATCGGAGTCGACGGCGTCGTGAAGTACGCCGAGCAGACGCCGACGCCGAAGGATCTTCCGAATTTTGAGGCGGTGAAAGCCGCGCTGGCCAAGTAAGACCCCGCCACTGATCGGCTCCGTCCCAGGGGCCGGCGAATCGACCTGATTCGCCCGGCCCTGACGTCCGCCCCGTCATCCAACCGCAGACTCTCTTCATGAGCTCACTCCCAAATCCGTTTAACACACTGCAAACCTTCCGCGCAGGCGGAACCGAGTATCGCTACTACTCGCTGCCAGCGCTCGGCGCGGCCGGGTTCGCGGTCAACCGACTGCCCGTCTCGGTGCGAGTCGTGCTCGAGTCGCTTCTGCGCAATTGCGATGGCAAGCGTGTGTCGGAGCAGGCGGTCCGCGACCTCGCGTCGTGGAAGCCCAACGCGCCGCGGACCGAGGAGGTTCCCTTCGTCGTCGCCCGCATCGTGCTTCAGGACTTCACCGGCGTTCCGCTCCTCGTTGACCTGGCCGCGATGCGGTCTGCCGTCGAGCGCCTCGGGAAGAACCCGAAGATCATCGAGCCCCTCGTGCCCGTCGACCTCGTCGTCGATCACTCTGTCCAGGTGGACTACAACGGCACGATGGATGCCTACACGAAGAACCTGGAGATGGAATTCCGCCGCAATCGCGAGCGGTACCAGTTTCTCAAGTGGGGTATGCAGGCCTTCGATACCTTCAAGGTCGTCCCGCCCGGCATCGGCATCGTTCATCAGGTCAATCTCGAGTACCTCGCCAAGGGCGTGCTGAAGGATGGCAACAACACCGTCTATCCCGACACGCTCGTCGGCACTGACTCGCACACGACGATGATCAACGGCATCGGCATCGTGGGCTGGGGCGTGGGCGGCATCGAGGCCGAGGCCGGCATGCTTGGCCAGCCTGTGTATTTCCTGACCCCCGACGTCGTCGGTGTGCACCTGACCGGCAGCGTCCGCGAGGGCGTCACCGCGACGGACGTCGTGCTGACCCTCACCCAGATGCTCCGCAAGGCGAAGGTCGTGGGCAAGTTCGTCGAGTTTTTCGGCCCCGGCTCGGCTTCGCTGGGCGTGGTCGATCGCGCCACGATCGCAAACATGGCCCCCGAATACGGCGCCACGATGGGCTTCTTCCCGGTCGACGGGGAGTGCACCCGCTACTTGCGCGCGACTGGTCGTACCGAGGCTGACATCGCGGTGTACGAGGCGTACTACAAGGCCCAGGGTCTTTGGGGCATCCCGCAGAAGGGCGACGTCGACTACTCGCAGACGCTCGAACTCGACCTTTCCACCGTCGTTCCGAGCCTCGCCGGCCCGAAGCGTCCGCAGGACCGGATCGAGCTGCCGAAGCTCAAGAACGAGTTCGTCACGGCCTTCTCAAAGCCCGTCACCGAAAATGGCTTTGGCAAGAAGGCGGAGGAGTTCTCGACCGTGAAGGCCGAGGTCTCCGTCGACGGTCGCGGCGCGGCCTCGATCGGCCATGGCAGCGTGCTCATCGCCGCCATCACGAGCTGCACCAACACCTCCAACCCGAGCGTCATGCTCGCCGCCGGCCTCGTCGCCAAGAAGGCGGTCGCCAAGGGTCTGTCCGTCAACCCGGCCGTCAAGGCCTCGCTCGCCCCCGGTTCGCGCGTCGTGTCCGACTACCTCGACCGCTCGGGCCTGCAGCCCTACCTCGACAAGCTCGGCTTCAACCTCGTCGGCTACGGATGCACGACCTGCATCGGCAACTCCGGCCCGCTGCCCACGTCGATTGACGAGGCCGTGGTGAAGAACGATCTCGTTGCTGCCTCCGTGCTCTCGGGCAACCGCAATTTCGAGGCCCGCGTCCACCAGAACATCAAGGCCAACTTCCTCATGTCCCCGCCGCTGGTCGTCGCCTTTGCGCTCGCCGGTCGCGTCGACATCGACCTGTCGACGGAGCCGCTGGGCAGCGGCAGCGACGGCGCCCCGGTCTTCCTGCGCGACATCTGGCCGTCGATCCAGGAGGTGCGCAACCTCATGGAGTCGACCCTCAAGCCCGAGGTCTTCCGCAAGCTCTACACCGATTTCGCAGCGCAGAATCCGAAGTGGAACGAGATCCCGTCGTCGGTCGGCAACGTGTACGCGTGGGATCGCTCCTCGACGTACATCCAGGAGCCGCCGTTCTTCGAGTCCTTCGGCATGGCGCCGGGCTCGATCGCGGAGATCAAGGGCGCCCGCGCGCTCGGCATCTTCGGCGACTCCGTCACCACCGACCACATCTCTCCCGCGGGCTCGATCAAGCGCACGTCTCCGGCTGGCAAATACCTGCTCGAGAACGGCGTGAACTTCGAGGATTTCAACAGCTACGGTTCGCGCCGTGGCAATGACCGCGTCATGACCCGCGGCACCTTTGCGAACGTCCGGATCAAGAACCTCATGCTCGGCGGCGAGGAGGGCGGCAACACGCTGCTCCAGCCCGAGGGCACGAAGCTGTCGATCTACGATGCCGCCATGGAGTACCGCAAGCGCGGCACCCCGCTCGTGATCGTCGCAGGCCAGGAATACGGCACCGGCTCGTCCCGCGACTGGGCCGCGAAGGGCACCAACCTCCTCGGCGTTCGCGCCGTGGTGGCGCAGTCCTTTGAGCGAATCCACCGCAGCAACCTCGTCGGCATGGGCGTGCTACCGCTCCAATTCAAGGAGGGCACCTCCGCCAAGACCCTGGGCCTCGATGGCTCGGAATCCTTCGACGTCCTCGGACTCGGCTCCACCCTGAAGGCCCAGCAGGATCTCACGCTCCGCATCACGCGCAAGAGCGGCGCCATCGAGGACGTGCCCGTCCGCTGCCGAATTGATACGCCGATCGAGATCGAGTACTACCAGCACGGCGGCATCCTGCCGTATGTGCTGCGCCAGATCCTGTCCCGCTGAGCGACAAGCATTCTCAAGTACCCGGGGAAGGATTCGTAATTCCTCCCCCGGGTTCTGATCTTGCTTCTTCAGGTCCCCTGGAGTCCGATCTGCGATCGCTTCATTTGCCCATGGCTGACACCGTCAAGCCCACGTACCTCGTCGATGCCTATGCAGATCCCGTGCTGATCAGGATCGACGGTCGCGCGTCGTTTCAGAATTCGACGAGCCTGCGCGATTTCATCTCGGAAATGATCCGCCAGGGAAAACGCAGGCTGGTGATCGACTTCCAGCAGTGCACGAGCATGGACAGCACCTTCCTCGGGGTGCTCGCCGGCGCCGCGCTCGAGCTGCGCAAGCAGCAGCCCGCCGGCAGTCTCGTCCTGGCTCGTCTGAGTCCCCGGAACTTGGAATTGGTCCGCAATCTGGGGCTGCACCGCTTGCTGACCATCGATGCGGGCGAGGCGCCGCTGAACCTGAGCTCGGCGTCCGCGACCCCGTTGGCGAAATCGCCGGAGATGACCGAGATCGAGCATGCGCGTCTGGTGCTCGAGGCTCACGAGAACCTGATCACGGCGAACGAGGGCAATCAGAGCAAATTCCAGGACGTGTTGACGTTCCTGCGGAGTCGCATCCAGCAGGGTTGAGAAGCCGTGGTGGTATCGGACTTGCGCGGCGCCGCGTCTGGTTTAATCAATCGTCTGGCAAAAAACCTCAGCGGTCCGGCCGTGTCGAACACGGCTCAGGCGTTTTCGCGCCGGTCGTGACCACGCGAGCGATGCGTTCCATTTTTCAAGCACCCCTGTCCGCCGCGCCGGCCTTCGCCGGGAGGGCAAGCCGCGTTCGCCAATCCGGGATACCATGGTGACCGTCAGCATGCTGCTCTACGCGCTGGTCGCGATCGTCCTGCTGTTCGCGTGGTGGTGGAACCGGCGCGAAGCCCTGCGGCTCGAGGCCGAAAACGCGCATCTGCAGCAGGAGAAACGCGTCGTCGTCGAGTTCATGCACCGGATGGCGACGGCCCTGGACGACAGCCCTTCGCGCGACCTGCTGATGCAACGCATTGTGCGGGCCGCGCTGGACAGCACGGAGGCGACCTCGGCCTGCCTTTACGAGCGGGTGGGGGACGACCAACTGCGCGGCGCCGCGGTCGAGGGGCTCTTCCCTCCGCATCGTCCGATCGTTCCCGATGCGGCCAGGGACCGGCTTGCGACGCGCGCCCGTTTCCTGGAGAGCGTGCTGCGCTCGGAGACGCTGGCGTTCGGCGAAGGGGTCATCGGCCAGGTCGCGGCGACAGGCCGTGCGGAGCTCGTGAGGGAGGCTGCGGAGGATGCGCGCATCGTGCGGCACAACGATCCGGCGCTCGTGATCCGGTCGTTCATGGCCGTTCCGCTGCTGTTCAACCACCAGTGCTTCGGCGTGCTGGCCCTGACGAACCCCGCCACGGGGCGTCCCTTCGGACAGACGGATTTTGAACTCGTGAGCTGGATCGGCGAACAAGCGGCTGTGGCGCTGCACAACGCGGATTTTCTCAACCTTCACATCGAGAAGCAGCAGATCGACCTGGACCTCGCGCTCGCCAGCAACATCCAGCAGATGATCCTGCCCTCCTGTGCGCCCCGGATTGCCGGGCTCGACATCGATCTTCGCTATGCGGCTGCGCAGAAGGTCGGCGGCGATCTGTACGATATCATCGAATACAGCGACGGGCGCCTCGGCGTGGCGATCGCCGATGTGTCGGGCAAGGGCGTTCCCGCCTCGCTCCTCATGGCGATGTGCCGGAGCTACCTGCGCCAGATCGCACCGCGCCACGATTCCCCGAGCCGGGTGCTCGCGGAGCTCAATCAGACGATGCTGGGCGACGTGCGCCCGGGCATGTTCGTGACGCTGATCTATGCCATCATCGATCCGGGCGTGGAGATCATCACGTATGCCCGCGCCGGGCACGAGCTGCCACTGATGGTGCGGCGCGTCGCGGGCGAGGGGCATCCCAAGATCCAGTTCCTCGAGTCCGAGGGCATGCCCATCGGGCTCGTGCCCGACGACCTGTTCTCGGCCAGCATCGCCGACGGTTGCGTGGAGTTCCGGACGGGCGACGTGTTCATGCTCTACACGGACGGCATCACCGAGGCTCCGAACGAGGAGGACGGCGAGTTCTCGGGTGCGAGGCTGGCCGACGTCGTGCGAGGGATGCAGGGGCGCACGGCGCGCGAAGTGAACGACGCCGTCCTCGAGACCGTCACCCATTTCATCGGATCCCGCGCCCAGCGCGACGATTACACTCTGGTGACGGCCCGGCGACTGTGAGGTGCGGCGCCGCGGGCGCAAACCGAGGTTGCCTTGGAGGCCGGGGGCTTTCTCACTGATCGGACGCCATGTCCCACGACGCGATGAAAAGCCCGACCCTGGACCGCTTCAGCCTTCCCGATGCCACCGGCCATTTTGGCAATTACGGCGGCGTCTATGTGCCGGAGACCTTGATGACGGCCCTGGATGAACTCGCGCACGCCTACGAAAAGGCGAAGGCGGACCCTGCGTTCCAGGCGGAGCTTCGGCACCACCTGAAGGAGTTCGCCGGCCGGCCCACCGAGCTGTACTACGCCTCGCGTCTTACGGAGATGTGCGGCGGGGCGAAGATCTATTTCAAGCGCGAGGACCTGCTCCACACGGGTGCGCACAAGATCAACAACGCACTAGGCCAGGCCCTCCTCGCGCGCCGCATGGGCAAGAAGCGGGTGATCGCCGAAACCGGCGCGGGCCAGCACGGTGTCGCCACGGCGGCCGTGTGCGCCAAGTTTGGCCTCGAGTGCGTGGTGTACATGGGCTCGGTCGACATGGAACGCCAGGCGTTGAATGTCTTCCGCATGCGCCTGATGGGGGCGGAGGTCAGGGGCGTGGACGCCGGCCAGAAGACTCTCAAGGAGGCGATCAACGAGGCCATGCGAGACTGGGTCACGAATGTCCGTTCGACCCACTACATCCTCGGCACTGCCTACGGGTCTCATCCGTATCCAATGATGGTGCGGGATTTTCACCGGGTCATCGGTCTTGAGGCGAAGGAGCAGATCCTCGCGCGCGAGGGGCGTCTCCCCGACGAGATGATCGCCTGCGTCGGCGGCGGCAGCAATGCCATCGGCCTGTTCTTCGAATTTCTGGAGGAACCCAACGTGCGCCTGATCGGCATCGAGGCGGGCGGCCGTGGAATCAAGCGGGGCGACCATGCCGCGCGTTTTGCCGGCGGTCGACTCGGCGTGCTCCAGGGGTGCCAGACGTACCTGCTTCAGGACGGCGACGGTCAGATCGAGCTCACGCATTCGGTCAGCGCCGGCCTCGACTACGCGGCCGTTGGGCCCGAGCACGCGTTCTATCGCGAGCGCGGCCGCATCGAATTCGACTACGCGACGGACGACGAGGTCATGGAGGCTTTCCAGCTCTGCTCTCGTGCGGAGGGAATCATCCCTGCGCTCGAGTCCACCCACGCACTCGCCTACGGCCTCAAGCGCGCGCGGGCACTTGGCAAGGACAAGGTCATCGTCGTCAACCTGAGCGGCCGTGGCGACAAGGACGTCCAGCAGGTCGCAGCGATCCTCTCCGGCAAGAAGCTCTGAGCCCTCGGCAGTTGGCCGGCCGGCGGATTCACAGGGATGAAGGGGATGAAAGGGATGGGGCGCAGGCGTCGCCGCGCATGCGGGGCGTGGTAGAGTCCAGCCTCCGGCCGGGGCGGGTTTGGGGATCGATGTGGAGTGCCTAAGGGAAAACGCTGAAATGCTGAAAAGCTAAAAGCTGAAATTGGAGTGCGTTGCTAATCGATGTGGAGTGCGGTGACCTGGCACCGCCCTTGGACGCGAGGCCTGACTCGCGCCCGGTAGGTTTCGGATTCCGAAACCTGCGTTCCCCGCGGGCGGTCGGGCCCGCCCGTCGACGGCGGTGTCGGGCCACCGCACTCCACACTTCTAGCTCCTAAATTCTAGCTCCTAACTCCTCTTCCACCATCCCTTCCATCCCCTTCATCCCTGTGAACGATCATTTGAAGTGGATTCCGAGTTTGCGCCGGTGCGCATCCGAGAGATTGGGGTGGCGTCCGGCTGCGATCCTTGGAATCTCGTTACATGCGAAGCATGACCGGTTACGGCCGCGCCGCGGCCCCCCTTGGAACCGATACGCTCACGGTCGTCGTCAGTTCCGTCAACCGCAAGACCCTCGATCTCGGGGTGAAGCTGCCCACGGAGTGGGAGGACCTCGAATCGGCGGTCACCGAGCTGGTTCGCCAGCACGCGACCCGTGGACGCATCGAAGTCACCTTCGAAGTGAGTGGATCCACGGACGCAGACGCGGGCCCTGATTGGGACGATGGCGCTGTGGGCGCGGTGCTGGATCGACTTCAGGCGCTGGCCCGCTCTCGCGGAGTTGCCTTTCAGGCGGACGCCCGGCTGCTGTGGGAGATCGCATCCGCGCAGCGAAACGAGCAGCAGCTGCCGTCCAGCGACGACGCGCGGGAGACCGTGCTCGCGGCGCTCGGAGAGGCGCTGCGGGCTTTCTCCGCGATGCGTGCACGCGAGGGCGAGGCACTGCTCGTTGATTTTATTGCCCGCATCATGACGCTCCGGCGCCACGTGGACGGGATCGCGAATCGCGCTCCGCTCGTGCCCGCGGCCTACCGCGAGCTCCTGATGAAGCGCCTGCGTGAGGCCGGACTGGAGCTTAGACTCGACGACGAGCGCGTGCTGCGCGAGGTGGCGATCTTCGCGGATCGCTGCGACATCAGCGAGGAGCTCACCCGCTTTCGCAGTCACCTCGAGCAGTTCGAGGCGCTGCTGCGCGGCGACGGGGAGATCGGCCGGAAGGCCGAGTTCATCCTTCAGGAGATGGGCCGCGAGACGAACACGATGGGCTCCAAGGCGAACGACCTCGGGATCGCCCGGCACGTGATCGAGATGAAGAATGAGCTCGAGCGGATACGTGAGCAGGTGGCCAACGTCGAGTGAGCACCCCCGGGCGCTCAGGCGCCGGCGGGAAACAGCTGGTCCATGCGGGCCACGAAGGCTGCAGGCGGACGTACGGGGCGGCCTGAGCGGTCTATGAACGCGTGCACGGTGAAGCCCGTGCACAGGAGTTCGGTGTCGCGGAAAACCTCATACTCGATCCGGATCTTCAGCAGCGGCTTCTCGGAGAGGCGGGCGACCACCGTCAGCACGTCGTCGTACCGCGCGGGCCGCTGGTAACGTATCCCGATTTCGAGGACCGGGAGGAAATAGCCTTCCGCTTCGAGCTGGCGGTACGGAAGTCCGTGTTCCCGCAGGAGGGTGGTGCGGGCCATCTCGAACCAGGGCAGGTAATTGCCATGGTAGGCGACCGCCATCTGGTCGGTCTCCGCGTAGCGGACCCTGACTTGCTCGCGCGTCTCGATCATGAGCGACGAGGAAGCGCCTGGGGGTGAGGCGGGGCAACTTTTTTAATCGCGGCGCGCGCCACGCTCGGGTGTCGTTGCGCAGATGTCCACGCCCGGCCGTCCGCGCAAGGTCCGCCTCGATGAACTCCTGGTCTCCCGGGGGCTGGCGGCGTCGCGCGCGCAGGCCAAGGGCCTGATCATGGGCGGCAAGGTCCTCCATGGCACCGAGCGGCTCGACAAACCGGGGCGCGAGTATCCGGAGGACTTCGAGCTGCGCGTCGAACAACCTCCGCGCTTCGTCAGCCGGGGCGGCGAGAAGCTCGCGGGATTTCTTGAGCGTTATCCACTCGACCTGCGCGGCGCGGCGATTCTCGACGTTGGCGCCTCGACAGGCGGGTTCACCGACTGCTGCCTGCAGGCGGGAGCGACCTCGGCCGTATGCGTCGACGTCGGGCGCGCCCAGCTGCACGGGAAGCTCCGCTCGGATCCGCGGGTCACGAATCTCGAACAGGTCAACGCGCGTCACCTCAAGCCGGGCGACCTCCCGCGCAACGTCTTCGACCTGGTGGTCATGGACCTGTCCTTCATCTCGCTGCGCCAGGTGCTGCCTGCGGTCTGGCCTTTCGTGCGCCCCGGCGGCGCCCTCATCGCGCTTGTGAAACCACAGTTCGAGGCGGGCAAGGAGGAGGTGGACCGTGGTCGAGGCGTCATCCGCGATCCGGCGGTGCGGAAGGCTGTGCTCGAGGGAATCCTCGCATTCTGCACCTCCGAACTCGCAGGCAGTTCGCTCATCGGCTGGGTCGAGTCGCCGATCGCGGGAGCCGACGGCAACCTAGAATACCTGGTCGGGCTGCGACGCGCCTGAGCGTTTCCGCCGCGGGCCTTGCGTTTTCGCAGGCGCTGGCTTGGCTTGGCCGGTAACTCCCATTCAGCGAATGAACCCATTGCGCCGCATCGCCTTCGTGATCAATTCCGGCAAGTCCGGCGCCCCGGAGCTGGCGGCCGACCTGCTTCAGGTCGCAGAGGAGTCGGGTGTCGATACCCGCATGAACGCCCGGTTTCCGCTGGAACCCGGGTATTTGAAAGACTGCGACGCCTGCTGCGTGATCGGCGGGGACGGCACGCTGTTGGGCGTGGCCGCGGAGGCAGCGCGTGAACAGGTGCCGATCATCGGCGTGAATCGCGGCAGCCTGGGGTTCCTCACGACGTATTCGTCGGAGGAGGCCCGGCATCACTTCAAGGACATCCTCGAGGGACGCTATCGGATGGCCCACCGGTCTATGCTGACGTGTTCGGCCGGTTGCGAACGCTCGGAGTTCGCGCTCAACGACGTGGTGGTGAAGGACGAGGTCAATTCGCGTCTGGTCAGGCTGGAGGTCTTTGCCGGCGACGAACTCGTCACGCAGTATGTTTGCGATGGACTGATATTCTCCACGCCGACCGGCTCGACGGCCTACAATCTTTCCGCAGGCGGCCCGCTGATCCATCCCGAGGCGGACGTCATCGCGATGACGCCGATCTGTCCCCACACGCTGAGCAATCGCTCGATCATCTTCCGTCCGGACGTGACGTTGCGGGTCTTCAATCGCACGCCCCGGGCGAAGATCCAGGTGTCGGTGGATGGCCAGCGGACCGTCGTGCCGTGTTCGGATGGGCCGCTTGAGATCGGTCTCTGCGCGGGGCGGTTGCCCCTGATCCAGCGTGCCGACTATTCGCACTTTTCGGTCGTCCGGGCAAAGCTCGGTTGGAGTGGTTCGATGAATACGCAACCCGGCGCCTGGATCTGAGACGAGTCCGGCGGAGCTCCGCTTCAGCGGGGCCCAGGCAGTCTGTCCGGCGTGCGGGCGAAGATCGGGGGCCCCGGCAGATGGGCCCGGAAGTCGACCTGAAAGAAATATGGATGGTGTCGCATGAACGCCACGGCCTGCCGACCCGCCGCGTTCGAGCCGAGCGCCAGGACGAAGGCCAGCACCGCGAGTGCGGTCTGCACGCAGCCTCGGGTCCGGCCCCGGGTTCTTCGGAGAAGCCCGCCGGCCAGGACGGCTCCGAGCACGGTCCACGTGATGAAACTCATCGAGGTGTAGTAATAAGGCCACTCCCGCTGATGCGCCCATTCCTGATACTTCATGGTGATGGCGAGAAGCACGTTGGGCGCATAGGCGGCGAAGACCAGGAGTGCGCCGAAACGAACGGCATTGCGTCGAACTGGCGGAGCCTTCAGGTCGCCCGGACTTCGGGCGGCGAACCAGAGGGCTGCGCCTAGCAGGATCGAGACGAGCATCCCCGGCAGCGTGATCCAGGTCTCGACCCGGGTCAGCCAATCGGCTGGGTTCAACCACAAGGCGTCGGTCCATCGGGCGCACCAGCCGTCGAGGCCTGGAAGGCCGCTCAGCGAATAGACGTTCAGCGCAAACACCGCGTCGCGCAGGTGCCAGCTCAACTGCGCGCCGTCATAGATCGGTTCGTTGAGCAGGACCCTGACTTCGTGTCGCAACGCGAGGGAAAGGGCGGCGTAGCCGAGCAGGACGACGAGACAGGGGGCGAACTCCCGCGCGGCCGTCGCGCGCCAGCCTGGTTTTCCCGCCGCCGCCCGGACGAGCGCGGGCCAGACGACAAACGCGGCGTTAGACTCATGGGACGCGAGCGCCAGGCCGAATGCCGCCGCCATGAGGCAGCGGCCTGCCACCGACTCGTCCCTCAGCGCGAAGACGCCCATCATCCAGATTGCGCCCCAGCCGATCCAGAGGAGCGGGAAAGACAGGAAGGCCTGGTACCCTGCCACGACCGGGAACAGGCCCAGCGAAAGCGCGAGCACCGAAAACGCGACGAAGCGATCCCGTGACCATTCCCAGGCGAACCACGACGCCGCCGCAAGTGCGAGCAGTGCGGACGCCAGCCGCACGAGCGTGCGGATGACCTCGGAGTGGATCGCCATTAGCCGTTCCAGCAGGAAGAATTTGGTTTCCGCGTAGAACCGGCCCATTGCCTCGTCGTGGATGCGGTTGCCGGTTTGTCCAATGGGATCCGAGAGCGCGTGGTCGAGGGTGAGGTCGTCGGCGCACGCGAGACGCAGCCCCTGTGTGTAGGCTCCCAGGTTGAACGCGAGCAGCGCGAGGACCACGACTGCGAGCAGGACTGCAATGGGCTGGCGTGAGAGTGGCATGAATCGGCGCTTGGTCCGCCGATTGTGGGAGGGCACTCCTGGCGCGCAAGCAGATGCGCCGACGACCGGCCGCGGAGGGCGCAGTCAGGAAGGGCTCGGACCGGTGTCAGCGAGCAGTTCCCGGAAGTGTGCCTCGTCGATGACAGGAATGCCGAGTGAGCGCGCTTTTTCGAGTTTCGAACCAGCCTCCTCGCCCGCGAGGACGTAGCCGGTTTTTTTGCTCACGCTGCCGCTGACCTTTCCGCCCGCGGCTTCGATGAGCGCGGTCGCCTCCTCGCGCGAAAGCGTCGGCAGGGTGCCTGTGAGGACGAAGGTCTTTCCCGCAACAGGCGAGCGCGTCGCGGCGGGCGGAGGAGGTGGGGCAATGGGAGCGAGCCCCACCTGCCGCAGCTCGGCGATCAGGGCGCGGTGTGACTCGTTGCGCAGCCAGGCGAGGATCGACGCGGCCGTCTTTTCGCCGATTCCCTCGATTCCGAGCAGCGCGGGCTCCTCGGCGGCAGCGAGCGCTTCAAGCGACCCGAATTTGCGCGAAAGATCCTTCGCGGCGGCGGCGCCCACCTGGGGGATTCCGAGGCCATGGATCACCCTCCACAGATCCGTCGCTCGCCGTGCGGCGATGGCCGCGACGAGATTCGACGCCCAGAGCTCCCCGGATTTCTTGAGCGGAAGCAGGTCTTCGACGCGAAGCCGGAATAGGTCGGGAATGGTCTTCACGAGGCCTTGGCTGACGAACAGATCGACGATTTCCTCGCCGAGGCCGTCGATGTCCAGGCAGGCCTTTGACGCGAAATGGGTGATGCGACGACGCATCTTCTCCGGGCAGTCGGGATTCGGGCAACGCCAGACGACCTCGCCTTCGGCCCGCTCGGCCACAGCCAGGCATACAGGACAGTTTCGGGGAAATTCGTAGGGCTGGGCGGCGTGCGGGCGTTTTTCGAGGACGACCTGCACGACGGCGGGAATGATCTCGCCGGCCTTTTCCACGAGCACGGCGTCGCCGATGCGCACGTCCTTGCGTGCGATCTCGTCGGCGTTGTGGAGTGTTGCCCGACGCACGGTGGTCCCTGCAATCAGCACGGGTTCGAGTTCGGCCACGGGGGTGAGCGCGCCGGTGCGTCCCACCTGGATCGTGATGGCCCTGATGCGAGTCTCCGCCCGGTCGGGTGGAAACTTGAACGCACAGGCCCAACGCGGGGACAGTTTGCGTGCCGCCTGACCCTCGCCGCGAAATCCGGCCACGCGCTGTTGGTCGAAGCGGTCCAGCTTTACCACGGCACCGTCGGTCGCATACGCCAACGAGCGCCGACGGCGGTCGAGCTCCTGGATTGCCTCCCATGCGGCATCCACGCCGCGCACCGCTGCCCAATGCTCGACGGTCGGCAAACCCCACGCAGCGAGCTGGCGTTGAAAGTCGGACTGCGATCCGACGACGTCCGGCGTGCACGCGCCGAGTCCGTAAACCACGATCCTGAGCTCGCGAGCGGCCACCTCGTTTGGATCGAGAAGTTTGAGCGTGCCGGCCGCGAGGTTCCTGGGATTTGCGTAGGGCTCCAGCCCGTTCTCTTCCTGAACTTGGTTGATGCGCTGAAATTCCTCGAAGGCCAGATAGACTTCGCCGCGAATCTCGATGAGGTCTGGAATTGGCAACCCGGCGAGTTCCTGGGGGAGATTCCGGATGGTCCTCACGTTGGCCGTCACGTCGTCGCCTTCCTCGCCGTCGCCGCGTGTCACGGCCCGGGTGAGGCGTCCGTGTTCGAACGTCAGGCTGACCGCGAGCCCGTCGATCTTCGGTTCGACCGTGTAGGCGAGCGACTCGTCACCGAGCAGCTTTGCCAGCCGGGCATGGAATTCGCGCAGTTCGCCCTCGTCGTAGGTGTTGTCGAGGGTTGTCATGGCCTGCCGGTGACGCACGCGGGCAAATCCCTCGGTCCGGTCGTCTCCGACGCGTAGAGTGGGCGAGGCGCCCATGGCCAGCTCCGGATGCTCCCGCTCCAGGCGCGCGAGCTCGGCCTTCATCGTGTCGTAGTCGAAATCGGATACTTCAGGCTGCGCGCGCCGATAATAGAGCTCGTCGTGGCGGGCGATTTCACCGCGCAAGGCGGCGATGCGAGAGCGGAGGGTGTCGGACGACATGCGACGGGAGAGGGAAGGGTTCGGTCTCGGAGCGGTCAATCCGCGGCGGCTGGCGCGGAACGTGCACGGTCGGCCACGGGGTCCCGGCCGAGCAGATCGGCGGCGATTCCGTAACGCAGATTGTAGAACGAATGGGTGAAGGAGTCGAATCGGCCGACCTCGGCAACCGCGAGCATCGTGGCCAGAGCCGCTGGGAAGACGTCGGCGCGCGTCGCAGGCAGACCCTTGATGTCCGTGCGGCGGTGTTCGAGTGGGAGAGCCGACACTGCCCCGAGCAATCGTGCGAGCTCGGCTCGAGTGACCTCGCGAGGCGACTCCATCAGCTCGCGACCGTCCGCGGCGGCCCGAATCGCACGCGCCGTGGTCATGGTGCCACCCGCAAAGACTGCGGGCGCCGCCGCCCCGAAGGGAAATCCGCTGGCGGCGAGCTCGGCGCGGGCGTGACTGGACACGGCGTCGAGGACGGATGCTGCGACGGGGGCCGCCGGGTTCGCGACAAAGCGCTCGGTGAGGCGTACGCAGCCCAGCGGAAGACTGATGGCGGCGGCGATCTGCTTGTTGCGGAAATACAGGCATTCGAGGCTGCCACCGCCCAGGTCGAACACGTAGAAGTCGCGAAAATCGCCGAGCCCGGGGTCGGTCAGGAGGCCGCGGCCGATGAGATTGGCCTCCTCGTCGCCGCTGAGGACGCGAAGGGGAAACCCGGTCGTCGCCTCCACGCGTGCGGCAAACTCGGCGCCATTGCGCGCGCCGCGCACCGCGCTCGTGGCGACGATCACGAATGAACTGGCGCCTGCGGCGCGTCCCGCCGCGACCAGGTCGGCCACCGCCTTGAGCCCCGCGCCAACGCCCTCCTCCCCGAGAACCGGAGAGGCGTGGGAGATGCCCCGGCTGATTCGTGCGTCGATGGTCCGCGACAGCACGGTGTCCAGTCCGCCCTGTGCGGAGCGGCGGGCGACAAGGAGCTTGATGGTATTGCTGCCGACATCGATGACGGCGACAGGGGACGAGGCGTTCATCAGAGCGAAAATTCGGCGGGGGCTATGACGTAGACGAATTCGCCCTTCAGCGACGTGCGAGCAAGCTGGTCGCGGACGGCGCCGCAGCGTCCCACCAGGAAAGTCTCATGCACCTTGGTCACCTCCTTGGCGACGCATACGACTCGGTCTGGGCCGAGGAGCTCGACGGTCTCGTCGACAAACGCGGCGATCCGGTGGCAGCTCTCGTGCAGGACGAGGGTGTACTCGAAGGAGCGATACTTCTCGAGGAACGCTCGGCGTGCCGAGGTCTTTGCGGGCAGGAATCCGGCGAATAGATATCCGTTGGTCGGGAGTCCCGAGGCTGAAAGAACGGCGACGGCCGCACAGGCGCCCGGCACGGGCACGACGGGCAGTCCGCGACGACGGCAGGCCCGCACCAGCCTGAACCCGGGATCGCTGATCGCAGGCGTCCCTGCGTCGCTCACGAGGGCGATGGACTTGCCCTCGGCCAGCAGGCCTGCGAGCCGCTCGGCGGCCTCGGTCTCGTTGTGCTCGTGGTACGCGACGAGCTCGCGCCGGATTCCAAGCCGGTTGAAGAATAGCCCAGTCGTGCGGGTGTCCTCGCAGGCGACGAAGTCGACCGCTCCCAGCAACGCGCGGGCACGGTCGGTCAGGTCCGCCAGGTTGCCGATGGGTGTTGCGACCACGTAGAGGTGTCCGGGAAGCGGGTTGAGGGAGGCGTTTTCCATGTCCGGCGGCGAAGATGAAGCTGGGGGACGGATGAAACTCGAAGCCGAAATTGAACCACAGAGGCGCAGAGGGCACGGAGAAAGGCAATTTCAGGAATCTCAGGGGAGCCGAAGTCTGGCAGCCGGTCCGGGCGACACAAAAAATCCGGCGACCCGAGGGGCGCCGGATTCGAAAGGGGAGGCTCTGGCTTACTGCATGCCGGCTCCAGGGATGCCGCTGCCAGGGGTGGCGCCCATGCCGGGAATCTGACCCTCCCAGTTGGCGGGACGTCCCCAGGGAATCGAGCTGTCCCGGTCGGTGCGCGTCGTGCATCCGGACATGATGAGGGCGAACAGACCGAGCAGGAGGAGAGCGAGAGGAATTCGGAAAAACTTCATGACGATTATTGAGCTAAAACGATGGAATCGCCTTTGTGCAAGGCTGAGCGCAGCGCGTGGGGATCGACCTGGCCGATCGACAATTGATCGCGCACGTCGCTGATGAGAGCGACTCCGATCAAATCGGTTCCGCGCCGAATGAGCAGCCGCTGATTCGGCTTTGCACCCTGCGGGGCGCCGTAGTTGACGACCACGAAGCTGTTGTCGGGTCCGACGGCCAGCACTGAATAGGATCCGGCCGCCGCCTTGGGCACTGGCCCGCCGTCCGGCGCGATGGGATTTCGGGCGAGGGCCACAGCCTGTTCGAGGGCATCGACCCGGCCCTGCAACACCGGAATCTGCTGCAGCCGGAGCTGTGCATCGTCCAAACGCTGCTTGAGATTGACGATCTCTCCGTTGAGCGCGCTGATGACCTGGTCTTTGACAACCAGCATGTTGCGTGATTGCGCGAGGGCGGATGCCGTCTCGGCCTCGCGGGATTTCAGGGCGGCGAAACTAGTCTGCAGGCTGTCGTCCCGGGCCTTCAGGGCATTGAAGTCCTGCGAGAGCCGAGCGACGCTGGTTTTCAACGCGCTGCGATCGGCCTGCAGCGAAGCGACCTGGGCTTCGGAGCGGGACAAATCGGCATAGGCGCGGAGTTTCTCGCCCCGATTCGTGATGAACAGAATCGTCGCCGCAGTTGCCAGCAGGGCCGCCAGCACGTTGAGGGCGAGGAGAAACACTTTCATCCTGACGCATTAAGGAGCACGAAAACGCCGAAAAAGAAAGTCGGAAGCAGCCCGGGGCGCTGTCGTTGCAGGAAATCGCAGAAGAGCATTGATCGCCGCACTTTCAGCGGCTACCGAAAAGCCATGGGACGTCAATGGCTCCACGCTAAGCGCGCGATCGTCAACCTGAAGAAGGGTCAGGTCGTGCAGAAACTCGTCAAAGAAATCTCGGTTGCCGCCAAGCTCGGCGGTCCCGATCCGGCGGGCAATGCGCGCCTCTTCGCTGCGGTGGAAAAAGCGCGAAAGGCAAGCGTGACGCGAGACGTCATCGAGCGCGCGATCAAGAAGGGCTCTGGGACCGGCGACGAGAAGATGACCCTCGAGCACATCGTCTTCGAGGGGTATACGCCGCACAAGGTGCCGGTGATCGTCGAGGTGATGACTGATAACAACAACCGCACATCGTCGGAGATTCGCGTGATCTTCCGCAGGGGCCAGCTGGGCGGCGCGGGCAGTAACAAGTTTCTCTTCGACCACGTGGGCATCGTCGAGGCTCACCATCCCGACAAGGCCGCGGACCTTGAGGCCGCAGCGATCGAGTGCGGCGCCGACAACTTCGAGCCGCTGACGCACGACCAGAACGACGACATCCCCGAGGACACGGCGGGCGCGCGGTTCACCACGGACCGCACCGCGGTGCACTCGGCGTCGTCCTGGCTCTCGAAGAACGGTTGGACCGTCGTGACCAGTGAAATTGGGTACGTCGCCAAGATGTTTCCCGAGCTCGACGAGACGGCGCGCGCCGAGGTGGGCGAGTTTCTCCAGGAACTCGAGGACCACGACGACGTCCACCGCGTCTGGGCGGCGGTCAAGTAAGCAACCTCGCGGGTCCTTTCGGGCGGGGCGCCGGCGTCTGTCCCGGCGCCGCCCGGTTGCGAGCCGCGGTCAGAACCCGGCGTTGCCCGGCGTGCGCGCGAAGGGGATGACGTCGCGGATGTTTCCCACGCCGGTGACGAACATCAGCATGCGCTCGAAGCCGAGGCCGAAGCCCGCGTGGGGCACGGTGCCGTAGCGGCGGAGGTCGAGATACCAGCCGTAGTCCTTCGGATCGAGGTGGTGTCGCTCCATCGAGGCCAGCAGCACGTCGAGGCGCTCCTCGCGCTGGCTGCCACCGACGATCTCGCCAATGCCGGGGACGAGCACGTCCATCGCCGTCACGGTCCGGTCGTCGTCATTGAGCCGCATGTAGAACGGTTTGATCTCCTTCGGGTAGTTGAAGACGGTGACCGGGCATTTGAAGAGCTGCTCCGTCAGGAAGCGCTCGTGCTCGGACTGGAGGTTGATGCCGTACTCCACCGGATACTCAAAGGCCTTGCCGCTATTCTTCAGCAGCTCGACTGCCTCGGTGTAGCTGATGCGCTGGAACGGGCGCTGCAGCACGAAATCGAGGCGCTCGAGCAGGGTCTTGTCGACGAATTTGGAGAACAGCTCGAGGTCTTCCGCGCAGTGCTCGCGGACGTCGGCGATGAGGTGTTTCACGAACTCCTCGGCCACGTCCATGTTGCCGGAGAGGTCTGTGAAGGCCATTTCGGGCTCGATCATCCAGAACTCGTTCGCGTGTCTCGACGTATTCGAATTTTCGGCACGAAAGGTGGGGCCGAACGTGTACACCTTCGAAAAGGCGCAGGCAAATGCCTCGGCCTCGAGCTGGCCCGAGACGGTGAGGTAGGTGTTGCGCTTGAAGAAATCCTGGGACGCGTCGAGCCCGCCGTCGGGCGTGCGGGGAACGTTGAGCAGGTCGAGCGTGGTGACGCGGAACATCTCGCCCGCGCCCTCGCAGTCGGACCCTGTGATGATCGGCGTGTTCACATAGACGAATCCGCGGTTCTGGAAGAACTGGTGGATCGCGTACGCGAGGCGGCTGCGGACGCGAAACACGCTTCCGAAGAGGTTCGAGCGCGGGCGCAGGTGGGAGATCTCGCGCAGGAATTCGGCGGTGTGGCCCTTCTTCTGAAGCGGATAACTCGCGTCGGCGGTGCCGAGCACCCGCACCTCCAGCGCCTTGACCTCCCATTTCTGACCCTGGCCCTGGGAGGGCACCAGGGCACCGCGGATTGCGACGGAAGCGCCGGTCGTGAGATGCTGGATCTCGGCATAGTTTGCCAACCCGGCGTCCGCGATCACCTGGAGGTTCTTCAGACACGAGCCGTCGTTGAGTTCGATGAACGAAAAGGTCTTCGCGTCGCGCCGGGTCCGGACCCAGCCATTGACGAGAATCTCATCCTGGGGCGCCGCGCTCGTGAGCGCAGCTTTTACGGAAATGGGTTTCAGCATGGCGCAAAAATACGGGGTGCCCGGGGCAGGCCAAAGAAAAAGTGAGGAAGACGGCCGGATTCCGGATTCGCAAAGATCCTGCAAGAGTGGGGGTTGCGCTGCGACGTTGGGGCCGCAATTATTGTTCACGGCCCGCTTGGCAAGGTTCGGCCTTTGTGCACCATCGCCGGCATGTTTGTCGATGAATGTGTTATCAAAGTCCAGGCCGGCGACGGTGGTCGCGGCTGCATCGCGTTCCGCCGCGAAAAATACGAGCCGTGGGGCGGCCCCAACGGCGGCGACGGCGGCAAGGGCGGCGATGTGGTGCTGGTCGGCGACGACGACACCAATAACCTGATCGACTACAAATTCCGCCCGCACTGGAAGGCCGAACGTGGCGAGCACGGCCAAGGCAAGGACTGCAACGGCCGCGAAGGCGAACCGTGTATCCTGAAGCTCCCGCTCGGTACCATCGTCATCAATACCGAGACCGGCCAACCGGTCGCCGAGCTCACCGAGGACGGCCAGCGCATCGTGTTGTGCAAAGGCGGCAATGGTGGTTGGGGCAACACGCATTTCAAGACCTCCACCAACCGCGCACCGAAACACGCGAATCCCGGCCAGCCGGGCGAAGCCGGCGTGTTCAGGCTCGTGCTGAAGAGCATCGCCGACATCGGCCTCGTTGGATTCCCCAACGCCGGAAAGTCGTCGCTCACCAACGCGATTACGAAGGCCCGGCCGCGCATGGCGGCGTATCCCTTCACGACCCTCCACCCCCAGATCGGCGTGATCGAGTTTCCCGAGACCCACCAGCGGCTCCTGCTCGCGGACATTCCCGGGCTCATTGAGGGCGCCAGCGACAATCGCGGGCTCGGACACCGGTTTCTCCGGCATATCGAGCGATGCTCCGTGCTCGTGCTCATCATCGACATGGCGGGCGTCGACGACCGCGATCCCCGCGACGATTACAAGACCCTGCTCAACGAGCTCGGGCTGTATTCCAAGGATCTCCTGAAGAAACCGCGTCTGGTTGCATCCAACAAGATGGACCTGCCGGAAGCGAAGGCGAACCTGGCGAAGTTCAAACGCCGCCACAAGGTGCCGGTGGTCGAGATTTCCTGCTCGGAGCAGACCGGCCTGGATAAGCTCAAAAAGACTCTGCTGAAGAAGGTGATTGCGCTGAAGGGCGAGGATCACGTGGCGATAAAACGCTGACGCGCGTCGCTCCCGCCCCCCCGGCCTTTATCCGCCTCGGGGCTTGGCAAGGCTCGTGCGGCCCCTACGCTCTGACCGCATGAACCCCGAGTATCGCCCCCTTGTGATGCGTGCCAACCGGCTGCTTGGGGCCTCGCTCGTGGAGCACAACCTCGTGAAGATCGAGGACCTAGAGCGGGCCAACGAGCGGCTGCTCGAGATCATCAACGCCGACGACCTGGGCCAGGCCACCGTGCTCGGCGTGCTCGCCTACGAGCTGAAATGCGTGAAGGAGGACGACGTCCTCGCACATCTGGTGGACACGGACGGCATTGGGCTGGTCGACCTGCGCGCCTACGACGTGAGCGAGGAGCTGAGGAAGAACGTCGACCTGGCCGCCTGCTGGGCTACCTGGTCCGTGCCCTTCGACCGCGAGGACGAGTTTGTCCTGATCGCCACCGCCTACTACCTGAGCCCGGCCGTCCGGACGTATTGGGAAAAGCAGCTCAACGCGCCGATCCTGTGGTTCGGCACGACGCTCGAGAACGTATCCACTCTGCTGGAACGCATCGAATCCGAACGCGGCTCGGCCGCCTGATCCGCCATGGCCCTCGGAAAGATTCAGACCCAAATCATCGCCGCCCTGGAGGACATGGGGCGCATGACCCCGGAGCAGCGAGCCCAGGTGGCGGCGCAACCCACCGAATTTTCGGGCGAGGCGCTCGACCGGCATCTGGAGGAGGAATACCGGATCACGCCCTTCCAGCTCCTCGCTGCGAAGGCCAAGGCCGTCGGCCTCGCCCCCTGCAATGTAGCGCGCATCCGCGTCACCCCAGCCAGCTACGAGCGCATCCCCCAGGATTTTTGCATCGAAAACACCGTCCTGCCCGCGGGGCAGATCGGCGACATCCTGCTGGTCGCACTCTCGAATCCCTTCGACCTGGCGCTCATCACGAAAATCCAGGAGATGACCGGCAAACGCGTCGTCCGACTCCTCGGGCGCGAGCGGGATATTCGCGACAAGGTCAGCAAGGCGGGAACAGCCCAGGGCCCCGCAGGCTTCGACGATGTCGTCGAGCGCATCGGTCAGGAGTACGGCGAGCAGGAAGCCGTGGAACTCAGCGACGATGACGTTTCCGAGGAGTCCGGCACGATCATCCAGCTTTCCAACCGAATCATCGAGGACGCCTTCTACGCCGGGGCTTCCGACATCCACGTCGAACCGTGGGAAAAGGAGATTATCGTCCGCTACCGAGTCGATGGCGTGTGCCACGAAAAGCTTCGCCTTCCGCGCAAGGTCGGCCCCGCACTGATCGCCCGCCTGAAGATCATGTGCAACCTCGACATCGCGGAACGCCGGCTTCCCCAGGATGGTCGAATCGTCTTCAAGCAGTTCACTAAGAAGGGCATCGATATCGACCTCCGCGTCTCGACCGCGCCGCTCAATCACGGCGAGGGCGTGGTGATGCGCATCCTCGACAAGCAGAAGACGACTCTGCCGCTTCCCGCACTCGGGTTCACCGCGGAGAACCTCGCGAAGTACCGGGAAGTGATCCGCCAGCCCTACGGCATGATCCTGCATTGCGGGCCGACGGGCTCCGGCAAGTCGATGACGCTCTATTCGGCGCTCAACGAAATCAACACGCCCGACATCGTGATCCGCACGGCTGAAGACCCGATCGAATACACGCTTTCCGGCATCAACCAGATGCAGATGCACCGGCAGATCGGCCTGACCTTCGCAAGCGCGCTGCGTTCGTTCCTCCGTCAGGACCCGGACATCATCCTCGTGGGGGAAATCCGCGACAAGGAGACGGCCGACATCGCCGTCGAGGCCGCGCTCACAGGACACCTGCTCATGTCCACGCTGCACACCAACGACGCTCCGTCGACGGTGGCGCGTCTCACGGACATGGGCGTGGAGCCGTTCATGCTTTCGTCTTCGCTGCTGTGCGTGTGCGCGCAGCGCCTGATGCGGCGCGTGTGCAAGCAGTGTCGCGTCGCCTACGAACCCGAGGGACGCGAGCGCGAGATCATTGAGAAGGCCATCGGCTGGAGCGGCCAGGTCTACCGTCGGAATCCCAAGGGGTGCCCAAAGTGCGGCGGCAATGGATACAAGGGCCGCGTTGGCATCCACGAACTGATGGTCACCGACGAGGCGTTGATCGAGGGGATAAACAAGCAGCTCGAGACGGCCGAGCTGAAGAAGATCGCCGTAAGGGGCGGCATGAAAACGCTCCACCAGGATTCGATGAGCAAGGTGAGGGAGGGGATCTCCACCATCGAGGAAGCGCTCAGCACGGTGCCACCCGACCTTTGATCCGCGGGCAGGCCCCCGGAATTGTGAACGCGCGCTTGAGCCGTGCCGTGCGTGGGCCGACAGTGGGCCCATGGAGATCATCTTTCTCGGCACCGGAACTTCGCATGGCGTGCCGATGATCGGCTGTCAGTGCGGCGTGTGCCGGTCGTCGGACCCCCGCAATCGGCGCACCCGATCCTCCGTGCACGTGGTGATGGACGGTCTGCATGTCCAGGTCGACGCGGCGCCCGAATTCCGCCTGCAGTGCGTGCGCGAGTCGATCGACTGGATAGACCTCTTCATCCTGACGCATGAGCATGCGGACCACGTCGGGGGCATGGACGACTTGCGCCGATTCTGCGATTTTCTCGGAGGCAACGCGCTGCCCGTGTACACCACGCCCGAGGCCGGGCGGCGGTTGCATCAGGTTTTCCCCTACGCGATTGGCGAGAAGCCGCGGAGCAAGGGCTACGCCGCGTTTCGAGTGGCTCCCATGCCGCCGAGGATGGAGCTGCCACAGGGCACCATCGAGTCGACCCGCCTGCCGCACGGCCCGGTTGAGACGCTGGGCCTGGTGTTCACCGAGCGGAGCTCGGGGCGGAAGTTCGCCTACTACACCGATTGCAAACGCGTGCCCCCCGAAGCGCTCGCGCTCGCCCGCGGCGCGGATCTCGTGGTCCTGGATGGACTGCGGCCGCAGGACCATCCGACGCACATGACGATCGACGAGGCCTGCGCCGCCGCGAAGGCGATAGGCGGGCAACGGACGCTCCTGATCCACTTCACGCACCACGTGGATCACGGCCCGGTAGAGGCTACTCTGCCCGCCGGGGTGGGCCTGTCCTACGACGGCCTGCGCGTCACCCTGGGAATGGGTTAAGACCGGATTGGAACAGAAGCCAACGAAGTTTAGGAAGAGGTGATACGCTGTTTGTTCTTCGTTCCCTTCTGTTCCAACCTGACTCGGACCGACTGACAAAAAGGCGCAGCGTGTGAGGCTGCGCCTGAGCGGAAACAGACTGAAGCGGCAGGCTAGAGTTTCACGACTTCGGCGAGCTTGGTGGCGTCCTTGCCTCCGCCCATGGCGAAGTCGGGTTTGCCGCCGCCCTTGCCCCCGAGCTTCTGCGTGAGCTCGGTCACGATCTTGCCAGCCTGGTGGCCGGCCTTCACCGCGGCGGGAGTGCAGAATGCGACCACCGAAGCCTTGTCGCCGAAGGCGGCTCCGAGGATCACGACGCCGTCGCCCAGCTTGGCGGCAATCTGGCTTCCCAGGGAGCGAAGTGCGTCGGGCGAGTCGACGGAGACTGGCGTCGCCACGAACTTGAGTCCGTCGCGCACTACGGCCTTGGCCACGAGTTCGTCGGCCAGACCCGCTGCGGCTTTCTGCTCGTAGACCTTCAGCTTCTTCTCGACCTCGGCCTTCTGCGCGATGAGTACCTCGAGCTTGTGGGCGACGTCCTGGGCGCCGGCGTTGAGCTTGGCGCTGACGGCCTTGAGCGCGTGCTCCTCGTCGTTGACATAGTCGTAGGCGGCCTGGCCTGCGACCGCCTCGATGCGGCGCGTGCCTGCGGCGACGGCCATTTCGGCGACGATTTTGACCATGCCGATCTCGCCCGTCGTGGAAACGTGGGTACCGCCGCAGAGCTCGCGGCTGTAGCCGCCGATGTCGACGACGCGGACGATCTTGCCGTACTTCTCGCCGAAGAAGGCGAGGGTGCCTTCGGGCTTCTTGTCGAATTCGGTCTCGTAGGCCTCGACCTTCGCGTTATCGAGGACCTTCTCGTTGATCAGGTGCTCGATATCGCGCAGCTGCTCGGGCTTGACCTGTTCGAAGTGCGTGAAGTCGAAGCGGAGGCCCGTCTTCGTCTTGGACGTGCCCGCCTGCCGGACATGCGTGCCGAGGACCTTGCGGAGCGCCCAGTGAATCAAGTGTTCGGCGGAGTGGTGGCGGGAGATCGCGCGGCGCGCCATCGGGGAGACCGCGAGCTTGGCGTCGTGGCCCACCAGGGAGAGCTTGGAGGCATCGAGTGCGCAGGCGGGGGCGAGCTTGTGGAGGAAGCGCCCTGACTTGTCCTTGACCGTGTCGAGGATCGCGAAGGTCTGGCCGTCGATCTTTGCGGCGCCATGGTCGCCGGCCTGGCCGCCCATCTCGGCGTAGAAGGGCGTCTGGTCGAACACGAGGTAAGTGTCCTTCTCGGTCTTCACCACGTCGATCACCTTGGCGTCGGCGACGAGCTGCGTGTAGCCGAGGAAGGTCGTGGGTTGTTGCTCGACCGTTGCCTCGCCCTCGGTGGCGGCGACGACGATTTCCTTTTTCATGGCGGCGCGACCACGATCACGCTGCTTTTCCATCTCAACGTTGAATCCGTCGACGTCGACAGTCAGCCCGCGCTCTGCGGCAAGGAGCTGAGTCATGTCGAGCGGGAAGCCGTAGGTATCGTAGAGATCGAAAGCGAGCTTACCGGATACATTCTTGAGGTCCGAATTAGCAACTGAGACTCCGCCAGCAGGCTTGGTTGCATCGAGATTCTTGCCTCCAACGACAATTCCCTTCTCGGGGGATACCGACAGGCCCTTGCCGGCAATCAATCCACCACCGAGGGCCGGAGACTTTATCACCTTATCTCCGACGACAATACCGCCTCCAACGACCAACGAGTCGGACGGCGCGATGCCTTTGAGAAATTCTGTAAGCCCGCGATCCAGCGTCCGACCGAAGCTTTCCTCCTCGGCGCGGATCACGCGGCGGATGATGTCCTGCTGTTGTACCAGTTCGGGGAATACCGAACCCAGCGACTCGACGACCGGCGTCACGAGCTGCTCGAAGAACCCGGTGTTCAGGCCGAGCTTCTTCCCATAGAGAATGCCGCGGCGGAGGATGCGGCGAATGACGTAGTTGCGGCCCTCGTTGCCGGGCAGGATCGTGTCGGCGATGGCGCAGGAGATCGTGCGCGAGTGGTCGGCGAGCACGCGGAACGCGATGTCGATCTGCTCCTGCTCGGTGAGACCTTCGCGTTTGGTCGGGACCGTGCCCTTGTAGACCTTGCCCGAGAGCTCGGCGACCTTGCGGAAGATCGGGGCGAAGACGTCGGCGTTGTAGTTGGAGGGCTCGGCCGAGAAGTCCTTGAAGCCTTTCGTCGTGGCGTAAATGCCGGCGACGCGCTCGAAGCCCATGCCCGTGTCGACATGCTTGGCGGCGAGCGGCGAGAAGGTGCCGTCGGCGTTCGCGTTGAACTGGATGAAGACGTGGTTCCAGATCTCGATGCAGCGCGGCGAACTCTGGTTCACGAGCGCTCGGCCCGCCGCCTCGTCGTCGGAGGGGAGCAGGTTGAAATGAATTTCGGAGCAGGGACCACAGGGGCCCGTGTCGCCCATCATCCAGAAATTGTCCTTCTTGTTCCCGTACACGATATGCACCGCCGGATCGAGTCCTTCGGCTTTGAAGATGCCGGCCCAGATGTCGTAGGCCTCCTGGTCAAAGTCGGACGGATCGCCGGCCTTTGGCTTGTAGACCGTGGCAAAGAGGCGCTTCGCGGGAATGCCCCAGACTTTCGTCAGCAGCTGCCAGCCCCAGGTGAGTGACTCCTTTTTGAAGTAATCGCCGAAGGACCAGTTGCCGAGCATCTCGAACATCGTGTGGTGGTAGGTATCGAAGCCGACGTCCTCGAGGTCGTTGTGCTTGCCGCCCGCGCGGATGCACTTCTGCGTGTCGGCCGCGCGTCGGTCGGACGCGGCGCGCACGCCGGCCCACTTCGAGACGTCCGGTGCGCGATCACCCAGGAAGATCGGCACGAACTGGTTCATTCCAGCGTTCGTGAACAGCAGTCCCGGCGAGTCCGGCAACAGCGACGACGACGGCACGATCGTGTGCTTTTGCCCGTGGAAGAAATCGAGGAAGGACTGGCGGATCTCGGCGGAGGTCATTGATGGGAGAATCTAGAATCTAGGAGCTGGGAGCGAGAAAGGAGGAGGCAGGGATCAGGATGGGGACGGGCAGGCGGCAGTTTCGTTTTTTGCCTGCCCTGAGCGAAGTCGAACGGGCTTCCCGCTTCTCACTGCTCGCTTCCTTGTCATCAGAGGGCGGCGATGATCGCGTCGGCCATGGCCTTGGTGCCGACTGATTTTCCACCGAAGGCGATGTCGGCGGTGCGGACGCCGGAGGTGACGGCCTTCTTCACGGCGGCCTCGATGCGCGCGGCGACCTTCTCGAGGCCGAAGCTGTAGCGCAGCATGAGGGCGGCGGAGAGGACCTGGGCGCAGGGATTGGCGACGCCCTTGCCCGCGATGTCGGGGGCCGTGCCGCCGGCCGGCTCGTACAAGCCAAAGGCGTGGCCGAGCGAATTTTTCCGAGCGCCCAGCGAGGCGGAGGAAAGCATGCCGAGCGAGCCGCAGACGCAGGCCATCTCGTCGCTCAGGATGTCGCCGAACATGTTCTCGGTGACGAACACGTCGAACTGGTTGGGCGAACGCACGAGCTGCATGGCCGCGTTGTCGACGTACATGTGGCTCAGCTCGATGTCGGGGGCGTTCTTCGCGACGTAGTCGACGACCGTCTTGCGCCAGAGCACGGAGGTCTCGAGCACGTTGGCCTTGTCGATCGAGCAGAGCTTCTTCTTGCGCGCCCGGGCGGCGGTGATGGCCGTGGCGAGGATGCGTTCGATCTCGCTCTTGCGGTAGATCATCGTGTCGACCGACTGCACGTCGCCGTCGGGGAGCGTGGTGGTCGTCTTGGGCTGGCCGAAATACAGACCGCCGGTCAGCTCGCGGATGCAGACGATATCAATGCCGTCGGGGATGCGCTCCGACTTGATCGGCGAGGCGTCTGCCAGCTCGCGGTAGAGCAGGCCGGGGCGGATGTTGGCGAACAGCGTGAAATGTTTGCGCAGCGGGAGGAGGGCGGCGCGCTCGGGCTGCTCCTTCGGGGGAAGCTTCTCCCACTTGGGACCACCAACGGAGCCGAACAGGATCGCGTCCGACTGCTCGCACAGCTTGAGCGTCGAGTCGGGCAGCGCCTTGCCGTGGTTGTCGATGCCCGCGCCGCCGACGTCGGCGATCGTGTAGTCGAGGGTGAGCCCCTCCTGCTTGGCGACGTGCGCGAACACGCGGAGGGCCTCGGTCATGACCTCGGGCCCGATGTAGTCTCCGGGGAGAACGGCGAACTTAAGCGTCGGCATATAAAAGGGCATTGCTTAGAGCCAGAAGCGGCCGAGGGGAAGGTGAATTTTCGGCGGCGCGTCGTCGGATTTCGCGATTGCACGGGCGGCGCAAAGTCCATTCAGCAATTCCGTGAACCTTCACATCCTGCCCAGCGGCCCCATCCAGACGATCGGCTACCTGCTCACCGAACCCTCGAGAGGTGAGGCGGTTCTCATCGATGCGCCGGGCGATATCCTGGAGCGGATCGAGCCGATCCTCACGAAGGAGGGATGCCGATTGAATGAACTCTGGCTGACCCACGGCCACTGGGATCACACCCAGGACGCGGCCAAGGTCGTGCGCGCCACCGACGCCCAGGTTAGGGCGCACCGCGATGACCAGCGGCTAATCGAGACTCCCGAGACCATGGCCCGATTCCTGGGCCCCGGCATGACGCTCGAGCCCGTCAAGGTTGACCTGTGGATGAACCAGGGCGACCGCTTTGAGATGCTGGGCGAACCGGTAGAGGTCAGACACGTGCCCGGTCACTGTCCTGGGAACATTCTCTTCTATTTTCCCCGCCTCCGTGCGGCGTTTGTCGGCGACGCATTGTTTAATGGAAGTGTCGGCCGGACGGATCTTCCCGGCGGGAGCTTCGAGGTGCTCGAGCGTTCGATCCGCGAGCAGATCTACACGCTTCCCGAGGACACCCAGGTGTATCCGGGGCACGGTTCAGCCACGACGGTAGGAGACGAAAAAGCCGGCAACCCTTACGTTGCCGGCCTATAGAAAGGATCTGCGGATCAGGTTTGGTCCGGATGGGGCGGACTGTCGGGCACGTTGTCGTCTTCCTGCTGCGGCTGACTGGCCGGCTTGGCGGGCGCGGCCTTGGGGGCCGCCTGAGGAGGTTCCTTGTGCTCGACTTCATTCGGAGCGGACTTGTCGCCAGGAGGTGTGCCTGGGGGCGGATTGTGGATGAAACCGCGTATCCGCTGCCGCTCCATCTCGCGAATCTGTTCGAAACGTGTCCGCTGCTCGGGATTCAGCACAGTCTCGATTCGTGAATCCATGTGGTCGAAAATCGTCATCACCTGACGTAACGAGTTCTGTCGGACGCGGCGGAGGTTCATGCTGGCCTCGAGGACGATCACCTGGAGCTTGTCCGACTGGTCGGGCGAGCACTTGAGGACCTTGGTGAGGTGCATGACCCGGTTCTTGGCGAACCGTTCGAAGTTCGGGTGGCGGATGATGGGACGCTCGTGGAAGCGCAGTGTGATGACGCTGCCAGTGATGCCGCCGAACAGGAAGACGCCGATGAAAACGAGGATGACCTTCCAGGGTTTGTTCATGGCAATTATCCGCCGATGTCGACGACCTCCGCGACAGGATCGGCCAATGTGGTGACGTCGTCCTGGCTCGAGGACGAGGTGAGAAACGGCAGCGCGCTGGCCAGGCAAAGGATCATGAGAAGGGCGGAGACGACGAGGGCCTTCCACGAGAACCGCTCAAACAGGATGCGCGCGGGCAGTGGCGAGGGGGAGGCGAAGGCGAGGGCGGCCACGCGGGTGGCGAATCCGTAGGGCACCGTCGTCTCATCCTTGAGGACGGGGGCGGTTCGAGCGGCGGCGACGAGTCGCTGCCAGGCGAGATCGGCTTTCTTCGGGTTCATGTTCTTTCCTTCCTACTTAGGGCGATGAATAGCTTTTGCAGTTTCTTGCGAGCTCGGAAAGCCCGCACTTTGACCAGGGGCGGCTTCCAGCCCGTGATCCGGGACACGTCGGCGACGCTTTTCTGCTCCAGATCCATGAGCCGGATGACCAGCTGGTCCTCGGGCTTGAGCATTCCCAACAGTTTTTCGATGAGTTCGCGGGCGGCGAGCGCGTCGTCCGGGGCCTTGTCCGTGTCGCTGGTTATGACCGCGTCGAGCACATCGGCTTCCGTCTCCGACAGATCGGCCCAGCGCAGCTCGGGGCGGCGTTTCTGGGCCCGGAGTGCGTCGATGCACGTGGTGACAGAAATCCGGGACACCCAATGAGTGAAAGGCACTTCGCCACGGTATTGTTCGAGACGCGCAAACATTTTCATGAACACCTCTTGAGCGAGGTCCTCCTCGGATGTCCGACGCGGCAGATGAGCCCGAATGATGCGGATGACCAAAGGATAAAGGTGCGCGACAAGATCGCGGGCTGCGTCCTGGTCGCGGTTTCGTACGCGTTCCAGACAGCCCGCGAGGTCGAGTTCCGGCGGTTCATCGGACATGGGAAAATGGAAAGTGCGTCCAGCACGGACGGCAAGACGCTTGAAGCGGGAGGGCGGTTACCCGCAAGGGAAGCCCTTGCCTGGAGCGTGATCAGGTTGGACAGTAGGGGTCAATCCCGCCACGTCCATGCCCACCCAATCCTGGTTTCCCACCCTGATCTATTGCGAGCCGCTCCAAAAGGCCGGACTGGCCCGTCTGAACGCGGAACTGGCGCAGGAGTGCCAGCAGTTGAGGGATTTCGATACGGAGGGGAGGAACTGGTCGAAGCGTCATTATCCGCGGGGATATACGAGTTACGCCTCGATCAACGAGCTACACCGGTTCTCCAGCAGCTTTGAGCGCCTGGAGCGGAAGATCAGCCGGCACGTCCTGGCGTTTGCGCGGGCCCTGGAGATGGATATGCGCGGAAGGAAGATACGGATGACTGATTTCTGGGTGAACATCATGCCGAACTCGGCCGGGCATCCGCTCCACTTGCATCCGCTTTCTTTTGTCAGCGGGACCTACTATGTCCAGACCCCGCCGGGCTGCGCGGGGATCAAGTTCGAGGATCCCAGGCTGGACCGGTTCATGGCGGCGCCGCCCAAGCTCCCCGGGGCGAAAGGGGAAAATCGTTGTTTTGCCACTTATCCGGCGGTGGCGGGCAACGTGATCCTCTTCGAGAGCTGGCTTCGGCACGAAGTGCCGGTCAACGAGACGGACGACGAGCGAATCAGCGTGAGCTTCAACTACGCCTGGGAGTAGGGCGGGCTCAGGCCTTCCAGTCGGTGACGGTCTGGACGAGTGTCTCGACGCAGTCGATGCGCGCCTGGGGCATGATGCCGTGACCCAGGTTGAAGATGTGGCCGGGCTGGCCGCTCATCTTGTTTAGCAGGGTGGTGGCCTGCTCGCGGACAATCTGCGGCGTGAGGTTCATCAGCACGGGGTCCAGGTTGCCCTGAAGTGCGATCGTCTTTGGCAGCTGGTCGCGGACCACGCGCAGGTCGACAGTCCAGTCGACGCTGAGCACGCGTGCACCGGAAAACGACTGGTCGAAGAGGTGGGGCGCGGTGCCCTTGGCGTAGAGGATGACCGGGAAGTCCTTGGGCAGTGCGGCAATGATCGCCTTGATCCAGCGGAGCGACGCGGCCTCGTAGTCCTGTCCGGCGACGATGCCGCCCCAGGAGTCGAAGATCTGAATCGCGTCGGCGCCGGCGTCCACCTGGGCCTTGAAATACGCGATGATCGCGTCGGTCAGCTTCTGCATGAGGCGGTCGAACGAGGGGCGGTCCTGATAAAACAGGCTCTTGATCAGGAGAAAATCCTCGGAGCTTCCGCCTTCGACCATGTACGTGGCCAAGGTCCAGGGAGAGCCGCCGAACCCGAGGAGCGCGTGTGTTCCGGCGATTTCCTTTCGAAGCAGCTTCAGCGTGTCGACGACGTAGGCGAGCCGCGTCGGCACTGCGTCAGCCGGCGCCAGGGCATCGATGCGGGCGCGGGAATCGATTCGATAGTCCATCGCGATCCCACCTTCCTCGCGAAAGCGGTAGGGCTGACCCAGGGCTTCGGGGATGACCAGGATGTCCGAAAACAGGATGGCGGCGTCGAGAGCGAAGCGCCGAAGCGGCTGCAGGGTCACCTCCATGGCGAGCTCCGGGGTGCGGACCATCTCGAGAAACGAGTGGGACGATTTCAGCGCGCGGTACTCGGGCAGGTAGCGACCGGCTTGGCGCATGATCCAGATGGGGGGCCGCTCGAGCGGCTGGCAGGCGCAGGCGGCGAGGAAGCGTTCGCGGGAAGTCATGGAAGCTGAACGTTGAGCGAGGCGGCGGCAGGGCTCAACGTCGCAATCGCACGTCGACCCCGGGGAGGGCTCATCTCACGCCGAAGACCATTTGAATCATGTCGGCCAGGTCGCGTCCGGGGACGAGCTGGCCTCGGCGGTGGTCGACGAGGATGCGGCAGGGGTGGTGGCGCAACAGATCCTGGTCGTAGCCCGTGATCACGACCTGGTCCGGGCGCATCCCGACCACCTGGGCCGTCGAAAGTGGAATCCAGTGGACGGGGAGGCCCGTGAAAGTGCACCACACTTCCCAGCCGCCGAGCAGTTCGTAGCCGGGCTTGCGCTCCACCAGCGACGGATACTGACGGACGAAGAACGGCCGGCGGGTGGTTGCGATGCGGAAGCGCACGGCGATCGGCTGGTGTTCGAGAAACTGATACGGCTGGTCGACCTGGTGGTGTTCCAGTGCCTGAACAAAGGCCCAGGGGTCGAAGCCCATGAGATTCATCCCGTTGAAATTTCCGTGCTCATTGCGTCCGCCGAACCGCTTCCAGTCGTACCAGGACTGGAAGTTGTCTGAAATCCGGAGGCCCATCTCGAAATGGAGGTGGGCGCGGGACAGCGGGATGTAGTACCCGCCCGCGGAGTGTCCCATCAGTCCGATGATCTGCCCGCGGGCGACGTGCTCGCCCTCGTGGAGTCCGGGGGCGATGCGGGCCAGATGGGCGTAGAGCGTGTAGATCTCGGGCACCGCGTCGGGGTGTTCGAGCACGATGTAGCGGCCGTAGTTGCTCTCTCCCGCGTAGCGACTGATGTGGCGGACGATGCCGGCGATCGCAGCGTGGACCTCGTCGGCGGGTTCGCCGCGGGCGTTGCGCTTGTAGGGCTTGATGTCGAGGCCCTCGTGATACTGGAACCCGTGAGTGCGGACGCAGCCGAAGCCGCCCGAGGGCGGATCACCGGCGGCGGTGGCCTGGAGAAAATCGTCCTCGGAGTGGACGCTGGGAAGGGTCGGCGAGGGAACGGGCCACGAGAACTCGAGGCGCTCGGCACGGGCAACGGAAACAATGAGGGCGAAGACCAGCAGGAGACGGAATTTCATGCGACGCGCAAAAAGTGAGGCGGCGACGCTTCGGCCCGGCGGGCGGCGGGTCAAGCGTTAGCCGTCAGAAGCCCCGTCAATTCTGCGCCGACGGAGTCCGCGACCATGCGGCCGCGTCGAGTGAGGCGCACTGTGTCGCCTTCGCGTTCGAGCAGGCCGTCGCGTCCCAGGGCTTCGATCAGGGCGTCGACCCGCCCCCAGGGCGCGCCGGGCGCAAGCGGGCGAAGGGCTCCGGGCTCCACGCCGGCGTTCATGCGCAGCCCGAAGATGAGGGCATCCTCGGCCAGCAGGGCGCCGGACAGAGGGGTCCGGTCCTCCGTCGCGCGCCGTCCCTCGGCGGCTAGCGCGAGCCAGCGGTCGAGGTCGGCGATGTTGGAGCAGCGCCAGCCGTCGTATTGGGACGCCGCGGACGGGCCGAGCCCGATCCATCGCTGCATCCGCCAAGTGTTGAGATTATGGAGACAGCGGTTGCCGGGGCGCGCGAAGTTGGAAATCTCATACTGTGCGTATCCGGCGGACTCGAGAAAGTCCCAGGTAAAGGAATACAGCCGCGCCTCGGCCTCGACGTCTCGGCGGATGCGGCCCTGCGACAGCTTCAGCCAGAGCTTCGTGTCCTCCTCGAAGGTGAGGCAGTAGGTGGAGAGGTGGTCGGGTCCGAGGTCGACGGCCTGGCGAAGGTCCGCCTCCCAGTCGGCGTCGAGCTGACCGGGCAGCGCGAACATGAGGTCGAAATTGACGCTCGCGAATCCGGCTGCCCGGACCCGTTCGGCCGCGCGAAAGGCCTGTTCGGGCGTGTGCTGGCGCCCGAGTGCGTCGAGGAGCGCGGATTGGAAGCTCTGGACTCCCAGGGAGATGCGGGTTACGCCAATCTCACGAAGCGCGTCCAGCCGCGCCTCGGTGACGGTCAGGGGAGTCATCTCGACCGACCACTCCGACGGAGGAATGGGCATCCGGCGGCGAAGGGTTTCGCCCAGCCGGATCAGGTCGCGCGGCGCGAGCAGGCCGGGCGTGCCGCCGCCCCAGAAGACGGTTTCGATCCGGTCGGGCCAGACAAGGAGGTCGGACTCGCGCTCGATCCCGTCCAGGTAGGCGCGCACGGCGGAGGCGTCGGGTGCGCTTTGATAGAACGCGCAGTAATCGCAGGTGCGGGCGCAGAAGGGCACGTGCACATACAGACCCGTCGCGGTCGCGCGGTTCGCTTTGTCTTGCGCTAGGGCGCCGTGACTCATTACTAGGTCGCTCAATCTCTTCCCGGCCTTTCCGTAAATTTCGCAATGCACACCAAGCCTCTCTCACTCGCGAGAAAATTCGTTGTCGGCCTGTTTGCCGTCTTCGCCCTGCTGGCCCTGGCCGGGTGCAATGACGTCACGTTGACGAACCTGACGCCTTCGACGCTGCCTGAGAACCCTTCGGAGATCTACACGATCACGCTGCGCGCCAAGCGCTTTGCGGGTGCGGTCCAGGAGAAGTCGATCAATGCGGTACTGGTCGTGAACGGGCAGACCTATCCGATGCACAAGAGCCGGCTTGGTGACGGGCTCTACGAGTGCGACTACCAGCTTCCCCCGGGCCACGACAAGATGGTCTATTACTTCCTGGTGAACTACAAGGCGCTCGAGGGCGGCACTCTCCGCGACCTCCAGACCTACACGGGCCTGCAGACGACAACGATCGCGACCCGATATGTGCTCTCGCTCGAAGTCACCCGTGGTCCCGTCGGTTCGCGCATCGCGGTGCTCGGACGCGGCTTCACGCCGCAGGACGTTGTCATGATCGGCAATGTGCCCGCCCGCACGGTGTTCGAGTCGTCGACCTCGCTGAGCTTTTTCGTCCCGCCCGTGCCCGCAGGCCGGAACTACAACGTGACGGTGTCCAACTCCGCCGGCAGCTCGCCGGTGGGCACCTTCCGCGTCGATCCGGCATCGGTGACGGTGTCGCCCAGCTCGCTTTCGCTCAGCTCGGGCCAGTCGCAGCCCCTGACTTTCACGCTTTCGTATCCCGCGGCCGACGGTGGCCAGCTCCTGGACGTCACGACGGACGTGCCCGAGAGCGTGATCATGAGGGAAGTGGTGGTGCCCGCCGGCCAGACCTCGGTGACCGTGAATGTCCAGGGCGGACGCCCGGGCAGCGGCAATCTCTACCTGAAGGGGTTTGGCGACGGCACAATCAAGATTCCCGTCACGGTCCAGTAAGGATCGTATTCAATTTCAGCGCACGAAAAGGCCCGCCGGAGACGGCGGGCCTTTTTGTGGCCGCGCTTCGCGAGGGACTCAGCGGCCGAGCGTGATCGCCTTGTAGCTGAGATAGCCGAACAGGGCAGAGACGGGGAGCGTGAGGATCCAGGCCCAGACGATCCGTTCGACGACGCCCCATTTGACCGCGCTGAATCGCTTGGTGGCCCCCACGCCCATGATGGCGGAGGAGATGATGTGCGTGGTGGACAGGGGGATTCCCAGGATCGATGCGCCGTGGATGATGAGGGCCGACGTGGTCTCCGCTGCGAAACCGTGCACCGGTTGGAGTTTCACCATCTTGTGGCCCATGGTCCGGATGATCCGCCAGCCGCCCGCGGCGGTGCCGGCGGCCATCGTCAAGGCGCAGGAAAGGATCACCCAGAACGGCACGTCGAACGTGGGCTGCCGCAGGAATGAGAGCCAGGCCGGCACGTGGTCGAACAGGCCGGACTTGGTGCCGGTGAAGAGTGTGAGCGCGATGATGCCCATGGTCTTCTGCGCGTCGTTTGAACCGTGGCTGTAGCCCATGAAGCCCGCGCTCAGCAGCTGGGCCTTGCCGAACACGCGGCCCACCGTGCGCGGACGGACCTTTCGCAGCAGCCAGAGGAGCATGAACATGAGAATGCCGCCGAGGATGAATCCAATCACTGGAGACGTGAGCATCGGCATGACGACGAGGGGCCAGAGGCCGCCCTCCTTGCCCTTGGCGGACACGACCGACCACGTGAGCACGCTCCAGCGGCCGTGGGTGGTCGCCAGCGCGGCGCCACACAGGCCTCCGATCAACGCATGGCTGGAGCTCGAGGGCAGGCCCAGCCACCAGGTGATGACATTCCAGATCACCGCCCCGATCAGCGCCGCGAGCACGGTTTCGAGGGTGACCGCTGCTGTGTCGACGAGGCCCCTGCCGATGGTGGCGGCCACGGCGGTGCCGGCCATCGCGCCGATGAGGTTCCAGAAGGCGGCCCAGACGACGGCCTGGCGGGGTGTGAGGACCTTCGTGGATACGACCGTGGCGATAGCGTTCGCGGTGTCGTGAAAGCCGTTGATGTACTCGAAGACGTATGCCGTCAGCAGGACCAGGATGAAGAGCAGCATGGAAGGCCCGCTCCCGGTTATGAGTGTTTGAATACGATCTGCGTGACGACGTTGCCGGCGTCGCGGCAGCGATCGATCACCTTCTCGATCATTTCGTAGAAGTCCTGGAGGATGACGAGTTCCTTGGCGTCGTAAGGGCCGTTGTAGAGGTCCTTGATGAGCGCGAGCATGACCTTGTCGGCCTCGCCCTCGGCCCACTGGAGGCGGTCCTGCGGTTCACGGACCTTGTCGATATCGGTGCCGTGCCGGAGCTGTTTCACCATGAAGTCCACGGCCTCGGCGGCTTTCTGCATGAGCTGGACCTGTCGGAGCATGCCTTCGGTGGGGAGGCGCCCATTGTAGATCGAGAGACGTTCGACGATTTTTTCGACCGTCTTGGGAATGCGGTACAGCGAGAATGAAAGCGCCTCGATGTCCTCGCGTTCGAGGGGAGTGACGAAGGTGCGTGCGAGGGCCTCGCTGATTTCCTGTGTGATCCGCTTATCCTTTCGGCGGCTCTGGATGAAGTCGTCGATATTGATGGTGCCGGAGTTGCGGCTTGGGGTCTGGAGGTATTTGGACAGCAGGTCGATGCTTGTCTTCGCCTCGGTCGCGCTGGCCTCCAGGAGATCGTAAAAGCGACCTTCGTTGCCGAAGAGTTTCTTCAGGGAGAACATAAGTTACAATTGCGTAACAAATGGCAGTCCTGAGGGAATTCCAAACTGGCTCTCGAACTGCGCGTTCCTTGGCAAACTCAGCGCTGATTTCGAAGGCGGGTCCACAGCAGGCCGAGGTACTCGTGGATGGCGAAGGTGCTGCGTTGAAAGCTTTCCGCGTCCCAGGCGAGATCGTGCCAGTCGAAGTGCGCGGGGGCCTTGGCGAGGTAATCGGTGGGGCAGGGAATGATGCGGACCTGCTGCTTCAGGAACAGGCCGGCTGCACGAGGCATGTGCCAGGCGGAAGTGACGAGGGCGATTGGGGCGTCGCCGACGATCGATTTAACTGTCAAGGCCTCATCATCCGTGTCGTGGGCGGTCACGATGAGGCGGATGCGAGCGGGGTCGATCCCGAGGGAAATGGCGGCGGCCCGCAGAACCTCAGCGTGAGGCTTGCCACCGTCTTCGGAGGGCCCGGAGAGGATAAGCTGAGCGGTGGGCAGGAGTCGTGCGAGACGCACCGCTTCGGTGATGCGGCCGAGGGCGGAGGTACTGAGGCGGTCGATGGCCGCCATCCCTGGGGAGTCCGCGTTGCCTCCGCCGAGGACGACGATGTAGCGGCAGGCCGCCAGGGGGGCGGGAAGCGCCTGGTTTGCGGCGATTTCCGGGATGGGCGGGTAGGCGGACTCGAGCGGCTGGAGGAGCCATCGGCTTAGGATTGGCTGGGACAGCGTGAGGAGAGTGAGCAGGGCTGCGGCGACCAGACGGCGTCCCCAGCGACTATCGGGCCGGCGAGCCATAAACCAAAGTCCCAGGGACAGGCAGCCGAGGACGACAGGGAGGGGCATGCAGAAATACGCGACGAATTTCTTGAGCCAGAAGGCCATGGCACGAACTTGGTGCATGCCCGAGCCGTGGCAAAAGCAATCAAGTTCGACACGGTCGGGGTGTCCCATAAGAAGGGATTGACAGAGGGCCGAGGGCTCGTGATTTTCGCCCGCTCATCTGGATCACGGCGACCATAGCTCAGCTGGTTAGAGCATCAGATTGTGGATCTGAGGGTCGCGGGTTCGAATCCCGTTGGTCGCCCCAGATTCCAGAATGACAGAGGTCAGAGGCCGGAGGTCAGCCCTTCGAATACCTCAAGGCCCAGGGATGAGAACCCGCGAAGCGGAGTTCGACGACCGGAGCGCAGCGTAGGGAGAGGGGATGACGCGCAGCGTCAGTGCGGAGCACCGAGCACCCCTTGGGTGCGAGTCCAATCCCGTTGGTCGCCCCAGATTCCAGAATGACAGAGGTCAGAGGCCGGAGGTCAGCCCTTCGAATACCTCAAGGCCCAGGGATGAGAACCCGCGAAGCGGAGTTCGACGACCGGAGCGCAGCGTAGGGAGAGGGGATGACGCGCAGCGTCAGTGCGGAGCACCGAGCACCCCTTGGGTGCGAGTCCAATCCCGTTGGTCGCCCCAGATTCCAGAATGACAGAGGTCAGAGGCCGGAGGTCAGCCCTTCGAATATCTCAAGGCCCAGGGATGAGAACCCGCGAAGCGGAGTTCGACGACCGGAGCGCAGCGTAGGGAGAGGGGATGACGCGCAGCGTCAGTGCGGAGCACCGAGCACCCCTTGGGGTGTGAGTCCAATCCCGTTGGTCGCCCCAGATACCAGAATCCCAGAGGCCAGAGGACGGAGGTCAGAACGCCGAATGTCTCAAGGCCCAGGGATGAGAACCCGCGAAGCGGAGTTCGACGACCGGAGCGCAGCGTTTCGAGGGGCGTATTCCGCCTCGCTTCGATTCGGCATGCGATTATTCCTTGGAGCCATGGCGACGGATCCCTCCTGCTCGGGTTTTCACCCAAACTGCGGCGGCGAGGACGCGACTGCGTTCGCGCCCGCGCGGAGAAATGAGCTCGGCACAGTCCGGGATCAGGCGGCCCTGTTTTCGGGCAATCCACTCGCCTCGGCGATGCTTGAGGGCGGTATCCACTGCATGGTTGTGCTCAATCAGAGTCGTCAGATCGTCGCCACGAGTCGCAATCTCTCGTCGCTCGCCCGCGGCAAGACCATCGAATCGCTGCTGGGTCTTCGTTTTGGCGAGGCGCTTGGGTGTGCGCACGCTTTCGAGTGTCCGAACGGCTGCGGTACGACCGAGGCCTGTGCCGAGTGCGGCGCGATTCGGGCGAGCCTCGCAGCGCTGCGCGGTGAAAGCGCCAGGGGCGAATGCCGGATTTCCCGAATCGTGGACGGCGAGTTCGAGGCTCTCGATCTCGATGTCATGGCGACGCCCTTCGAGATCGGCGACCAACGGTTCGCGATCGTCTCGATCTCCGACGTGAGCAACGAGAAGCGGCGCAGGGCGCTCGAACGAATCTTCTTTCACGACCTCATCAACCTGGCGGGTGGCATCGAGGGCCTTCTGGGTGACCTTCGGGTGAACGCCCCAAGCGATCTGCTCGAGGATGTGGAACTCTCCTACTCGATGACGCATGAGTTGATCGAGGAGATCGTATCGCAGCGCGACCTCGCTGCGGCGGAACGGGCCGAACTCAAGGCACAGCCTGCGATGACGAACTCGCTCGCCTTGGTCCGCAAGATCGCAGCGGCGTACCAATCCCATCCGGAGTGCGAACAACGCGAGATCGTGGTGGATTCCCGGAGCGAGTCGCTGGAGTTCGTGACGGATCCGCGTCTGCTCACCCGGGTGATGGGCAATCTCGTGAAAAATGCCGCCGAGGCGTCGGAGCGGGGCCAGGCCGTCACGCTGGGCTGTCGTCTCGGCGGATTAAAACTGACGTTCTGGGTGCACAACCCCGGGGTGATGACACGCGACGTGCAGCTGCAGGTGTTTCAGCGCTCGTTCACCACGAAGGGGGCCGGGCGCGGTCTTGGAACCTACAGCGTCAAGCTGCTCACGGAGCGCTGCCTCGAGGGCGCAGTCGCCTTTGAGAGTTCGGAGGAGACGGGCACGACGTTTCGGGTGATCCTTCCTCTGGTGATTCACTGAGGGGAGCCTTGCGCCGCGTCGTTTGCCGGCGTGAGAATCGTGTCCTGCCCATGGGAGGAACCGCCAGATTTCCGACGATCGCACACCTGGATGCCGACGCGTTTTTCGTATCGGTGGAGCAGGCATTGAACCCGGCCCTGCGCGGCACGAAGTGTGCGGTGGGTGGTCGCGAGAGAGGGATCATCTCGTCGGCGAGCTACGAAGCCCGTGCCTGCGGCGTGTACACGCCGATGCCGACCGTGCGGGCGCTCAAGGTTTGTCCGGATCTGATCCTGATTCCGCATTCAAGCGGCAACTACGGCAGGGTGTCGCGGCAGATGTTCGACCTTTGCGAGACGCTGACGCCGCTGGTGCAGCGCAACTCGATCGACGAGGGCTATCTTGACCTGGGGCCGTGCGGGCATCGCACGGAGGAGTCCCTCGTGGCGGCGGTGCGCGGGCTGCAGGCCAGGATTTGGACAGACCTGCAGATTCCGGTTTCCCTGGGGCTTGCGGCCAACAAACTGGTGGCGCAGATCGCGAGCAAGCTGCGCAAACCAAGGGGCTTTGTGATCGTGCCGCCCGGAACGGAGGCGGACTTCCTGGCTCCCCTGCCGGTCGGCAAGCTGCCCGGGGTGGGCGTGAAGACCGAGGAAGTGTTCAAGGCCCGGGGCGTCAACCTGGTCAGCGATCTATTCAGGCTGAGCGAGGAGGAACTCGGGGTCCTGGCGGGGAACGGTTGGCGGGGGCTGCTGGCTGCCGCGCGGGGCGAGGACGACCGGCCCGTGGAGACGGAGGATGACGACGCGAAGTCCTATTCGCAGCAGGAGACCTTCGGCACCGACGTCTCGGATTTCGGCCAGGTCGAACGGGTGGCCAAGGGCATGCTCGACGAGCTGATGGCCAAGGTGCGGGCGGACGGGAAGCGGGTGCGGACGATCACGGTCAAGGTGCGGTATCCGGATTTCGAGCACGCCTCCCACTCGCGTTCGCTCGCCGAGGCCAGCGATCTCGAGGCGCCGTTTGTGGCGCCGCTTGCGGAATGCCTGAGGGCTGCCTGGAAGTTGCGGCGCCCCCTTCGGCTGGTGAGTGTCAAACTCTCGAGCGTGGAGGACGGTGGCGGACAGCTCGACCTGTTTCCCGGGGATGACGAAAAGCGTCGCCGCCTCGCCGCCGCGGTCGACGCCCTGAACCGCGGTACCGGGTCGCGGGCCGTGGTGCACGGACACCAACTTGCCAAGCGCCGGCGGTCCGACTAGAGCGACGTTCGATCATGCCGATCTACGAGTACTACTGCCCGGACAACGAGACGATCTACCAATTCTACGCCCGCACCCTGGCGCAGGGAGCGTCGATTCCGCGTTGCCCGGACAATCCGGCGTACCGCATGGAACGCATCGTCTCCACCTTTGCGATCACAGGAGGAAAGGCGGGTGAGGAACCTCCATCGGAGGCGCCAGGGGGCGATCCCGCGGCCGATCCACGCATGGAGGCCGCCATGAACGCGATGGAGAGCGAGTTCTCTAACATCGACGAAAACGATCCCCGCGCGATGGGGAGGATGATGAGGCGCCTGTCGGAGCTCACCGACGAGAAGATCGACGGCGAGCTCGAGGAGGTCGTCCGGAAGCTCGAGGAAGGCAAGGATCCCGAGGAACTCGAGGAGAGCCTCGGTGGGACGGATGAACCGGATGAGCTGCCTGGAGCGGGCCCAGCGGAGACGGATGCGAATTCGAAAGAGGAGGAGCGCCCGCGCCGCCGAGTCCTTCGCAGGGCGCCCCGACGCGATCCGAAGCTTTACGACTACGAGACCTGACGCGGCTTCCCGGCTGCCCATTGGACGTTACCGCGGAAAACGCAGTTGGATTGGAACCATCCACCTTCGCCAAGACTACGGCGTACGGCCGAGCCGCAACCGAAACCCCTGAAGGTCATGGCCGCGAGAAACGCAAAAATGTGCCAGGGCTGCCGCTTTTGATCGGAGCGCGCCCATAAGCGCACGCAACGCAAAGCCGATGCCCCTGAAACTTCGTGTTTTTCGTGGCGATTCGATTCAGGGGTGGAAGGGCCCGGTGGCCGAGGGGAATTGTGCCGGGAAAGCACACTATTGAATGGTCGGACAAACTGCCCGGGATTCAATTGGGACATCGAAAACAAAAGAGCGGCCGTCTTGTGAACGGCCGCCATGGAAAAGAGCGAAGGCTCAGTAGTGTTTGACGTAACCGTCGCGTCGCAGGCGTTCGAGCCACCGCTCGCGGCTACGCTGGGACATCTGCTGGGCGAGGATGTGCTCGATCTGGTCGCGCACGTCGTCGATGGGCTGAATGCCCGCGTACTTGCGGTCCTCGACATAGAGGATGAAGCAGCCCTCGGGTGTGATGATGGGGTCGGTGACCTGGCCCTTCTTCAGTGCGAAGAGCGGCGTCGCGAATTCCTTCTTCAGGTCGGTGCGTTTCTGCCAGCCCCAGTCGCCGCCGCGGAGACGGTGAGCGTCCTGGCTGTAAGTCTTCGCAAGGTCCTCGAAGCTCGTGCCGGCCTTGAAGCGGGCGATCAGCTCGTTTCCGCGATCGATCAGCTGCTGGTCGGTTTCACCGGGATCCCGGTTGATCTGGATCATGCCCATCTTGACCGCGTCCTCCTGGTAGAACCTATCCTTGTTCTCGTTGTAGTACTGCTCGATCTTGACGGGGCTGACGATGCTCGCGGACTTGCGCTGCTGGCCGAGCATGTAGTTGTAAATGATGTCGTCTTCGACCTCCTTGCGGTAGTCCTTCATGGTCATGCCGCGGGATCGAAGGTAGGCGAGAAACTTGGAGCGGTCGCCGTCGAACTGGTCGTTCTGGATTTCCTCGATGCGGTTGTCGATGTAGCTCGCGGGCACCTTGCGGACCTCGTCGCTGTCGTCCTTCTTCTTCTTGAAGGCCTTCACGATCAGCACGCGGTCGATGAGGTTTTGGATGACCTCGTCCTGCAGTGCCTGGAGCTTTTGGTCGAACTCCTGCTCGTTGTGCGACTCGCGTTGAAGCTGAGGAATCAGCGGGGCGATTTCGCGGCGGATATCGTCCACCGTGATGGGCGTGTCCTCGACGATGGCGGCGATGCCGTTGGCAAAGCGCAGGTCGAGTCCGTCGTTCACCTTCTTGGTGAGCTCCTGGGTGGCCTTTGCCGGTGCGGTGGGGGAGGCGGCCGCCTGGTCGGCTCGGGCGCAGAGGGCGGTGAGCAACAAGGCAATGAGGGTAGCGCCTAAGGAACGACGGAGCATCATGTGAGGTTGTTTAGGAAAGTGACGATTTCGCGCAACCGTAGAAGGGGCTTCGGCGCGGTCAACCTTGGAAACCGGGTGCCCAGCATCACCCAGTCGTCCCGCCGCCCGCTAGCCCGAAGCAGTTTCAGGCGATTGGAGTCCGTTTCGACGGAACTGATCCCCTTTTGTTCCGCTCTCAGGCGGATTTCGGTGACGAGGAGGAGGGCCTTGACCTCGTCGCCGAACTTCCCGAATCGGTCCTGCAGATCCGCTTGGAGCTGTTTGAGTTGATCGGGTGATTCGACGAGGGCGAGGCGCCGGTACAAGTCGATGCGGAGGCGGGTTTCGGAGACGTAGGAGGCGGGGATACGCGCCTGGATCAGAGCAACTTCCACGGCTCCGGCGGCCTCGAGTTCGGCGTCGCGCACCGCGGTGTAGGCGTCTTCGTAGCTCGAGTCGCGGCGATCCGGGGCGGGCGTCCCGTCGCCGAGGAATACGAAATCGAGTTTGACGGTCGCGCGGATGCGGGCGGCGGGCTGTTCGCCCTTCAGGCGCGCGACCGACTGCCGCAGGAGCTGGCAATAGAGATCGAAGCCGACGCCGACGATGTGGCCGCTTTGTTCCGCGCCGAGCAGGTTGCCGGCCCCGCGCAATTCGAGGTCGCGCATGGCGATGCGAAATCCGGCGCCGAGCTGGCTGTGCTGCCGGATCGCGGCGAGCCGCTGGCGTGCGACGTCGAGCAGGTGCGTGTGCCTGTGGAGCAGGAGGTAGGCGTAGGCCTGATGACGGAAGCGGCCTACGCGTCCACGAATCTGATACAGCTGCGAGAGGCCGAAGCGGTCGGCGCCCTCGATGATCAACGTGTTGCAGTTGGGGATGTCCAGGCCGCTCTCGATGATCGTGGTGCAGACGAGCACATCGAATTTGCCGGCGACGAAGTCGGTCATCACCTGCTCGAGTTCGTCGGCCTCCATCTGTCCGTGTCCGATCCCGACGCGCAGATCGGGCATGAGCTGGCGCAGTCGGTCGGCGACGAGCCCGATCGTGAGGATCCGGTTGTGCAGGTAGAAGACCTGGCCGCCGCGGGCGATCTCGAAGCGGACGGCGTCGACGACGATCTTTTCGTCGTAGGTTTTCACGATCGTCTGGATCGGAAGGCGGTTCGTGGGCGGGGTCTCGATGACGCTCATGTCCCGCGCGCCGGTGAGCGCGAGGTACAAGGTACGCGGGATGGGGGTGGCGCTCATCGAGAGGAAATCGACGGTGGCGCGCATGCGCTTGAGGTTCTCCTTGTGGCGCACGCCGAAGCGCTGTTCCTCGTCGACGATCACGAGGCCGAGATCCTTGAACACGACGTCGGTCTGCAGCAGGCGGTGCGTCCCGATGAGGATGTCGACCTGGCCTGCGCCGGCCGCGGCGAGGATACGGGCCTGCTCGGAGCGGGAGCGGAAGCGGCTGACCATGTCGATGACGATCGGGTAGCCGGCCATGCGCTCACGGAACGAATTGAGGTGCTGCTGGGCGAGGACGGTTGTCGGGACCAGGACGGCGACCTGCTTTCCGCCTTGGACGGCCTTGAAGGCGGCGCGGATGGCGACCTCGGTCTTGCCGTAGCCGACGTCGCCGCAGATGAGCCGGTCCATGGGGCGCTCGCGTTCCATGTCGGACTTGGCGTCGACGATGGCCTTCATCTGGTCGGGCGTCTCGGTGAATGTGAAGGCGGCCTCAAATTCCTTCTGCCAGGCGGAATCGGCTGGGAACGCGTGGCCGGGCTGCGCTTCGCGCTGGGCATGGATGCGCAGGAGCTCGGCGGCGAGATCGATCGTCGCTAGCTCGGCCGCCTTCCTGGCCTTTTCCCAGCGGTTGGAGCCGATGCGCCCGAGCTGCGGACGCGACTTGCTGAGCCCGACGTAGCGACTGACCAGATGCGATTCCTGGAGTGGCACGTGCAGGATCACGTGGTCGTCGAATTCGAGCGAAATGACTTCGCGCTGCCCGTCGCGCGTCTCGATCCTGGACAACCCCCGATACAGGGCGATGCCGTGCTGGAGATGGACGACGAAATCGCCTTCGACCAGCTCCGAGAAATCGAGCAATTGGTCCACCTGGTGCCTCTGGGCGACGGCGCGCAGACGACGGGAAGGTCGGCGGGGGCGCTGTCGTCCGAGGATCTCGGTTTCTGTGACGACCACTAGCGCGGGAGCGCCGGGCGAAAGCAGTGGCAGGGCGGGTACCGCGAGATCCGCGGCCGAGGCACGGGGCGATGCCGCGACGCGGAAGCCCTCGGAGGCGGTTCCACGGAGAAAGACGGGCTTCCACGATTTCATCGCCGGATGGGCGGAGAGGATCTCGCGAATGCGTTTCTCCTCGCCCTCGCGGGTTGCGACGCAGGCGAGCCGTGCACCGGCCTTTCGCCAGGCACCGAGCTGGGTCAGGAAACGGTCGCGGGCTTCCTCCTCGAACTGAAGTCGTTCCTGGGCGAGGAGGTTTTCGCCCGGGTAAGAGCGGGAGTGGACCAGGCTTTCGCTCTCCCAGAGCAGTTCGGGAGTGCCGTCCACGAGGCGGGCGTCGGGCTCGTCGAGGTCGGAGAGTGAATCGAAGGAGGTGCAGCGCGCGATGACCGGTGCGAGCGGATCGGCCTGGAGGGCTTCGGCGAGCTGACTGAAGGCGCGCTCCATCGAGGCGGGTTCGACGAGGACGAGCCGGGTGCCGGAGGCCAGGTAGTCTGCGAGCCCCGTGGTCGACCTGCCCATGGGCACGCGCGGAGTGGCGGTCAAGGTGATCGAATCGACCTGGGCGCCCGAGCGCTGGGTCACTGGGTCGAGCGTCCGCATGTCGTCGATCGAGTCGCCGAAAAAGTCGAGGCGGTAGGGCTGATCCGCCGTGACCGGATACACGTCGATGATTCCTCCCCGCACCGCGTAGCTGCCCGGCGACTCGCACAGGGCCTCGGAGTCGTAGTCGAGTGCCTTGAGGGTTTCCACGAGTGCGGCGAAGGCCTGGCTGGCGCCCCGGCGGAGTACGAATTCGTGCGCTTTCAGGTCGGCCCGCGCGGGCACGGGCTGGGCGAGCGCGGCGGGGGTGGTGAGAATGACAAGCCGTCCGGACGCCGGGGGGGGCGCCAGCAAACGCGAGAGGACGGCGAGGCGGTCGCTCGAGGCTCCGAATGCGTCGCGCATGTCGCCCCCCTCGGGCATCGACTCGGGAAGCACGAGGCTTTCCCAGGCCAGCTCGGCGCCGAGCGCGCGGCCGAAGAGGACGACGTCCTCGGCGAGCGACTCGGCCGTTCGGAGATCGGGGACGACGACGAGCCAGGGACCGGCCCCGCGGGCGTGTATCCAGCCGGCGAGCACCGCGCCGCGGGCGGGCGGGCAGACGCCGAGCAGGCGTGTGCGGGACTGGGCGGGGGACGACATGGAGCCGCAAACGTGGCGCCGCCCGGCCCGGGGCGCAAGTTCGGCGGGTCAGCGCTGGGGGGCCGACGGAACGCCGTCTCGGCGCAGCGCCTGGAGTGCGGCGCGCGCTGCGGCCTCCTCGGCGGTCTTCTTGGATGAGCCGCTTCCGGATCCTAGCAGACGGTCGAAGAGATAGACGCCGGATTCGAAGGTGCGCGCGTGTTCCTCGCCGGTGGTGCCGAGGAGTGCGTAGCGCAGGGCTTCGTTCCCGAGCGCAGGTTGCACGAGCTCCTGGAGGCGTCCCTTCGGATTTTCAAAATCCTCGAGTCCGGCGAGGCGGCCGCCGAGGTCGCCGTAGAGGCCGACGACGACCGTCCGACACCGGTCCCAGCCGGCGTCCATGTACACGGCTCCCACGAGCGCCTCGAATGCGTCCTCGAGGGCTGCGGACCGGTTGCGTCCGCCGGTGGATTCCTCGCTTTGCCCCAGGCGAAGGCAGGGAGGGAGGTCGATTTCGCGCGCCAGGGAAGCCAGGAAGCTTCCCTTTGCCAGCATGGCGCGGCGGCGCGTGAGGTTTCCCTCGCGCTCGGCCGGATACAGCGAGAAAAGCGCCTCGGCGAGCACCAGTTGGAGCACGGCGTCGCCCAGGAATTCGAGCCGCTGGTTGTTTTCCGATTCCTCGGGGTGGTCCTGGAGGTAGGACATGTGCGTCAGCGCGCGACGCAGGAGCCCGTGGTCGGCGAAGCGATGGCCGATGCGGGCCTGCAACGAATCCAGGAGGCCGGAGTCGCGCGTTTCGCCGGGGCTCGTCGTCGTGGTCATGAGCTTGCGCTGCTGTAGCGGCGGAGACCGCGTTTGAAACACCAGACCGCGATGGCAAACCAGGCGGCGGCGACGACCGTCAGCCACAACATGTAAGTCGGCTTGAAGCCGTGGATCAGGACATTGGCGGGGACGTTGCTCGCGATGACGGCGGGGAGACCGTATACGAAGATCAGGCTGGCCACCCCGCGCAGGGCCTCCTTGGGCAGTCGGGAGAATTCGAAGAGATTGAAATATCCGCCCTCGATGCCCTGGGTTCCGATGATCCAGAAGGTGGCCGAGATGATCAGCAGCAGCGCCGAGTAGTGAATCACGAGGGAGATGAACAGGAGCACGATGTAGAGGGCGATGTCGATGATGCCCGGGTGCAGGCCGAGCTGGTGCGCCGAGTAGATCACCACGGCGATCGCGACGAAGGAGTTCAACAGGCCGTCGGGGTCGATCTTCCGGGTCGAGACCATGAAGATCGGATTGCCGGGCTGGCACAGGAAGAAGTCGAACTGTCCGCTGCGGACGTTGCGCCCGAGCTCGAAGAGATTCGACCAGAACAGGCCCATCATCAGGCGCTGGAGGATCATCGAGGTGCCCACGAGCAGGAGCATCTGGTATTTCGTCCAGCCGGCGATCGAGCTGGTGTGCTCGTAGATCACGCCGATGAGCAGAATGTTGACGGCCATCCAGAAGAACTCGACGAGCGTCCACATCAGGAAATCAAACCGGAACATCATCGCCCGGATGATCGAGTAGCGGGCGCTGGCGAGCCAGATGCGGGCGTAGTGGGTGAGCTTCATCGCGGGCTCCGTTCCTCAGCCTCCGACGGCCGTGTGACGGCGCAGCCCCCGCCGCCAGAGCAGGGTCGCGATCGATAGCAGCGCGACAACCCAGCACGCCTGGATGCCCAGGCCCGACAGGGCCTCGGCCGGGGTTGCGATGCGGCCCGTGAAGATCGCGGCGGGAAAGTACATCTGGTAAAAATACGGCAGGTATTGGGAGATTCGGTACAGCAGGTGGGGCATCAGATCCAGCGGGAAGACCTGTCCGCCGAGCAGCGTCTCGATGGCGTAGGACAGGATCACGAAGGACTGGATCTCGAGGAACCAGAAGCTGAGCAGGCCGAAGCAGTAGGCTATCGTGAATTGGATCAGGGCCGACATCAGCAGCGCCGGCAGGCCGAGCCAGAGCCGCCAGCTCTCGTGGGGCAGGGCGAGGTCGTGGCGAAGGAACAGGTAGGCGATCGAGACCGGAATGAGTATCAGCAATCCGGAGACCGTGCGGGCGGACAGGAAGATGCTAAAGCGGTAGGAGAAGTAGTTGATCGGCTTGAGGAGGAACTGGTTGATGAGGCCGTTGCGGATCTCCTCGCTGACCTGGTAGTCCTCGTTGAAGGCGCCGATGAAGAACTGCAGGGTGAGGATGACGACGAAGTACGTGAGCGTCTGGCCGAGCGAGAATCCTCCGATCGCCGAGTGTCCCTGGTAGGCGGCGGACCACAGGGCGTAGATGACGATCAGGTGCGTGAGCGAGAACAGTCCGCGCAGGAAAAAGTTCCAGCGGTAGACGATGTTGCTCTGGATGCCTACGAGGAAGGACTGCCAGTACTTGTTGAGCGAGGCGATCATGGCCTGGGGGCGGACGCGCGCCGGGCGGCGCGGGGAATCACTTTTCCTTGAGGGCGAAGCGCTCGATCAGTTCGCGGGAGAGGCTCTTGTACGCGCTGGCGCCGGGCGAGAGAGGATCGTATTCGAAGATGGTCTTGCCGAAACTGGGGGCCTCGCTGAGGCGCACCGTGCGTGGGATGACGGTGTTGAAGATCTTCTCGGGAAGGTGCTTCTTCACCTCCTCGACGACCTCGCGCGACAGGTTCGTGCGGATGTCGAACATCGTCATCACGATCCCGCCCACCTCGAGGGAGGGGTTGATCCCGGCGGTCTTGAGGCGCTCGACGTTGCGGAGGATCTGGCCGAGCCCCTCGAGTGCCATGTATTCGCACTGCAGGGCGATCAGCAGGAAGTCGGCCGCAGCGAGGCTGTTCATGGAGAGCATGCCGAGGGCGGGGGGGCAATCGATGATGATGGCCCGGAAGGAACCCGAGTTGCGGACCGGTTCGAGCACGCTGCGAAGGCGCGCGAGGTAATTCTCGGATTGCGCGATCTCGACCTCGGCGGCGGCCAGGTCCTCCTCGCTCGGAATGATCGACAGGCTCGCGTAGGAGGTTGGCACAATCATGTCCATCGCGGAGCCCTCGCCGTGGATCGGTCCGTAAAGGCTGCGGCCCGCCTGCTTCTCGACCCCGAGCGCGCTCGTGGCGTTGGCCTGGGGATCCAGGTCGATAAGGAGAGTGGCGATCTTCTTGTCCGCGAGCGCCGCGGCCAGGTTGACGGCCGTGGTCGTCTTCCCGACTCCGCCTTTCTGATTGGCGATGGTAAATACGGTGGTGGGCATGGAGAGACGGCAGGGTGGAGGGTGCCGCGGAGCGCGACAATCCAAGAAAACGGCCGTCGGCCTCGAGTTCGCCGCGCCCGACGTTGGTCCCGCGGGGTCGCGTCACTCGAGGCGCGTGACGTCCACGGCGACCTGCAGGTCGTGGTGGCCGCTTGAAACGAAGATGCCACGCAGGGGGCTTACGTCGGAGAAGTCGCGTCCCCAGGCGACGGCGATGTGGCGTTCGGAGGCGCGCCCGTCGTTGGTGGGATCGAGGTCCACCCAACCATAGGGCGGACAGAACACGGACACCCAGGCATGGGACGCATCGACGCCCACGAGTTTGGGCGCCCCGGGCGGGGGAAGGGTCTCAATGTAGCCGCTCACGTATCGCGCGGGCAGGCCCAGGGACCGAAGGCACCCGATCATCAGGTGTGCAAAATCCTGGCAGACGCCGCGTCGCATCCGGAAGACCTCGTCGAGGGGCGTGGCTACGGTGGTTGCGGTGGGGTCGAAGGCAAAATCGCGGTGGATGGCGCCCATAAGGAGTCCGGCGGCCTCGGCGAGCGGACACCCAGGGCTGAAGAACGGACGGGCGTAGTCTGCCAGATCGGGGGAGCGTGCGACGAGCGGGGAGGGGCAAACGTATTCCCGTGCGCCCCACTCGGGAGATTCGGGCGTCGAGGCCGTGACTCCGGCGTGCACGTCGTCCCAGGCGGCGCTGCCGAGGTCGAGTTCGGCGTCGGGAACCGAGCGTTCGACCACGGACCGGGCGGTGACCTCGAGCGTTCGGTAGGGGGACTCCACGGAAAAGGTGGCGGTGCGGTTCCCAAAATAGTCGACGCGCACCGAGCGTTGGCGGGGGGCTGGCGAGATCGACAGCGCGTGTTCGACGCAGGCCTGGCCGGGATACTGGCGGGGCTCGAGCCGGGCAACGTGGTGGGAGGCGGAGACCTCGGCGTCGTGCACGAAGCGGGTTGTATGAACAATCTGGTAACGCATGGCCGTGTCAGGCGCTGCGCGGGCCGGGCGAGTGCGCGAAGAACCGCTGGGTGACGACATTGGACAGCCTGCGCATTTCCTCCGCCAGGCCGCCCAGGGTGGCGGGGAGCGGGTCGTCCTCTCCGGGGTCGGATCCGCCCTCGGTGAGGTCTGCGAGTCCGAGCTGGGCGAGCCTTTTCCGGAGTGAGCCGAGATCGCGTGCATCGCGCCGGGAGACGCCCTCGGGCCCGGCGCCGGCGGGCAGGCGCTGGAGGTGGTCGAGCAGGGCGGACACCTGGAAGGCAAACGAGCGCGGGTTGCTTTCCTCGGCGACGAGCAGGTCGGCGACGGTGGGCCACTGCGGCTGCGAGAAGTAGAGGCGCCGGTAGGTCATCGCGCTGTCGGCGATTTCGAGGATCGCTCCCAGGGCTCCGTCGCCGGACTCGCGCCGCGCCGAGAGTCCCGCCTGCAGGAGGGTCGACACATTGATGGCGCGCTCGATGCGGCGGCCCATGTCGAGGAAGCGCCAGGCGTGGCCGCGGGTCATGTTGTCCATCTCGAGGCCGCTGAAGGCGGCGAGGTGGAGCAGGCAGTCGTTGAGGATTCGAAGGGCCGCCAGGGGGCGGGCGGAGCCGGGGTGCGGGGCGCGAAGCCCGCTGTTGAGGAGATTGAGGACGCGCTGGGTGTCTGCGGAAAAGCGATCCCGGAGACTGAAGGCCAGGGTTTGGAGTCGGCCCTGCACCTCGCGGACGGCACCGAGGCGTCCGGCGGAAAAGATGAGCTCGAGGCAGGCCTTCTCGACGGGCGCAGGCGACCGCTGTCCGAGCATCTCGCGTGGAAGGACCTCGAGACCCACGAGGAGACGCACCAATGCCGCGAATTCGGGAGACTCCTCGGCGGCGGATTCACTCGCCAGCCGTGAAAGCACGCTGCGGAGGATGCGGCATGAGTCCTCGAGTCGCTCGGCGTAGCGTCCGAGCCAGTACAGGTTGTCGGCGACGCGGCTTGGGACCTCGGACGGGGCGCGTTCGAGACGGACGACCTGGGTTGCGGGGCGGAGGAGTGAGAGATTGGCGACAGGTTTGTCGGAGATGACCCACGTGTCCTTGCTGGCTCCGCCCTCCTGCATCGAGATGAAGCGTTCATCGGGGGCCCCCGCCACCCGCGTAAGTCCGCCGGGAAGCACGGAGGGGCCCCGTTCGGTTGCGCAGACGAAGGTGCGAAGGACCAGGGACCGGTCCTCGATCCCGGAGGCGCCGAGGACGGGGGCGCGGCTCGGGGTGACGATGTCCTGGGCGGTGAAATCGATGGGGGAAAAGTCGAGATCCCGGAGGATGGCCTCGCGCTGGGAGTCCGAAAGGCCGGGTCCGAACAAGTGTCCGGCCCGCGCGGGACGGAATGTGCGCTTGACGACGAGGCGGTCGAGGTGGGTCCGGACATGGGCGTGTTCGCGTTCATGTCCACACCACCAGCTGTCGACGTCGGGAAGCAGGAGATCCTCGTCGAGGAAGTTGCGGCACAGGCTCGGCAGGAAGGGGCCCAGCGCGGGGGTCTCGATCCAGGCCGACCCCAGGGCGTTGGCGAGGGCGATGCGGCCGGCGCGCACCGCATCGAGCAGGCCGGCGACGCCGAGGCAGGAATCGGACTTCAGTTCGAGCGGATCGCAGAAGGCGTCGTCGACGCGCCGCAGCAGCACATCGACGGGTCTCAGGCCGTCGAGGGTTCGGATGCAGATGCGTCCGTCGCGCTCCGTGAGATCGGCTCCCTCGACAAGGGGGAATCCGAGGTAGCGGGCGAGAAAGGCATGTTCGAAGTAGGTCTCGTTGAAGGGGCCCGGAGTGAGCAGGGCGATCGAGGGCGACTCGCGATTCTCGGGAGCGAGGGTGCGGAGCGATTCGCGCAGATCCATGAAGAACCCCGCCAGCCTCTGAACCTGGGCGAGACGGAACTCCTCGGGTAGTACTCGCGAGAGCACGATGCGATTGGCGAGCGCGTAGCCGAGTCCCGAGGGCGACTGGGTGCGGTCGGAAAGCACGCACCAGCCGCCCGAACGACGTCGGACGAGATTCACGGCGTGGAGGACGAGCGGGCGCGCCCCGGGCGGTCTGAGACCGACGCAAGGCCGAAGGAAGGCGGGGCTGCCGTACACGAGTTCGGCGGGCAGCCAGCCTTCGCGAAGAACGCGCTGCTCGCCGTAGATGTCGGTGACCAGCAGGTTGAGCAGGCGGTTGCGCTGGACGAGGCCGGCCTCGATCAGGCTCCATTCATTGGGAGGGATCGGAAAGGGGATCGGATCGAGTGTCCACGGGCGCTCCTGGCCCAGCGAATCGGCGTACACGTTGTAGGTCGCCCCGAGTTCGTCGAGCGAGCGACGGATCGACTCGCGGCGAAGGGTGGTCTCGTCGCCGGGCATGGGATCGAGCAGGCGCGAGAGGGGGGCCCAGTGGGTGCGCAGGCTGCCGTCGTCCGCCCGGGACTCATCGAAACCGTCAGCTGCCGCGGCGGTGATGCCGGGACTGGGTGCGTTGGAAGGGTCAGTGGACAAGGAGAGGGAGGTGGAGCGATTCGAAGGACGCCGCGGGGCGCGGCGCGCACGGCTCGGGGAACGCCTGTGCGGCGAGGGATCAAAACGGCGCGGTGCGCCTTAGGTCGAGCGTGAAGGGGAAGTCGGGGTTGCGCTCGTCCGGTGGCAGGACCATCGCGCCCGGGGTGTGCCCGTGGGGGAAGAAGCGGGCGAGGCGCCGGCTCTCCGCCTCGAAGGCATTGACCGGAAAAGTCGTGTAATTCCGTCCTCCTGGATGCATGACGTGCGCGGTGCACCCGCCGATGCTTCGTGAGTTCCAGGTATCCACAATGTCGAATACCAGCGGAGTTGCGACGGGAATTGTGGGGTGCAGGCAGTTGGGCGGCTGCCAGGCGCGATACCGGATTCCCGCGACTGCCTCGCCGGCGGTTCCGGTGGGCTGCAGGGGTACGCGGCGGCCGTTGCAGGCGAGGGCATAACGCTGGCCCAGGAGTCCGGAGACGCGGACCTGGAGGCGTTCGACCGAGGAATCGACGTAGCGCACCGTGCCACCGGCGCCGGACTCCTCGCCGAGCACGTGCCAGGGTTCGAGCGCAGTCCGCAATTCCAGACGCATACCCAGTCGTGCAATTTCTCCGACGAATGGAAAACGGAACTCGAAATGCGGCTCGAACCAGGTGGATTCAAACCCGAAGCCGTGGGCCCGGAGCTCGTCGAGGACGTCCAGAAAATCCTGGCGCACGAAATGCGGCAGCATGAATCGATCGTGCAGGGCGGTTGACCATCGCACGGGGCCGTTGGCGTAGGGCGTCTCCCAGAAGCGGGCGACGAGTCCCCTGAGCAGGAGCTGCTGGACCAGACTCATGCGCGGATGCGGAGGCATCTCGAAACTGCGAAGTTCGAGCAGCCCGAGGCGTCCGCCCGGTCCGTCGGGGGAGTAGAGCTTGTCGATGCTGAATTCGGCCCGGTGAGTGTTTCCTGTGGCGTCGACCAGGAGGTTTCGGAACAGGCGATCGACGAGCCAGGGAGGGCAGGGATCGCCCGCCCTTGGCGTTCTCTGGAACGCGAGCTCCAACTCGTGCAGCGAGTCGTTTCGCGCCTCGTCCACGCGGGGATGTTGGCTCGTGGGACCAATGAAGAGTCCGCTGAAGAGATAGCTGAGCGAAGGGTGATTCTGCCAGTAGGCGACGAGGCTGCGAAGGAGATCAGGCCTGCGGAGCAGGGGGCTGTCCGAGGGATGGGATGCGCCGATCACGATATGATTGCCGCCGCCTGTGCCGGAGTGGCGGCCGTCGAGCATGAATTTCTCCGTTCCCAGGCGGAGGAGGCGCGCCTGTTCATAGACGACTTCGGTGATGCGGACCAACTCGTCCCAGGAGTGTGCAGGCGGGACGTTGACCTCGAGGACGCCGGGATCGGGAGTGACCCTGACGGAGATGAGCCGAGGGTCACGAGGCGGGGGCGTGCCCTCCAGGACGACGGCCACGCCGAGCGTTGCGGCGACGGATTCGATCGAGGAGACGAGATCGAGATATGTTTCGAGCTCGCGCAAAGGCGGGAGGAACACGTGCAGACGACCCTCGCGGGGTTCGACGCAAAGGGCGGTGCGGACGATCCACCGAGCGGACTCGCCTGCCTGCGGTCGCCTCAGGTCGGCCGCCGATTCGGGAGCGGAACCGGTTCCGGGGATTCCGGACTCCGGCGGATGCTGATGGGCGAAGGTCGGAGGCAGGGGCGTCGCGCGAACCATGGGATCGACCGGGACGACCCAGGGATATTCCTGCTCGGAAACCCAGGGCAGTGATTCGAGTGGAAGCCGGTATCCCATCGGCGAGTCGCCGGGGAGGAGCCAGAGTGTATCGTCGCGAAGAAACCAGGGGCCGCTTCGCCAGCGGCGCCCGAGGACGGAAGCGGGCTGGAGCGGGAGAACCCAGCCGACCGCGGTCCCCAACCCCTGTTCGAAGACGCGGGCGATGCGAGCCCTGGCCTCCGGATCGCGGAGGTTTGAATGCAGGGGGTCGACGTTCGCGGGGAGCCGTCGTTCCTTCCACAGGTAATAGGCGACATCCTCATAGGCAGGCTGCAGCCAGCGTTCCTCGACGCCCAGGACTGCGGTGAGGGCGCGGGCAAACCGACCGGCGTCCTCGATGCCAAGCGAACCGGGCGCGGAGAGATCCGCGACCAGCCGGGGATCCTTCCAAAGCGGCGCGCCATCCTCGCGCCAGTGACACGAGAAGGCCCAGCGCGGGAGCGACTCTCCGGGATACCACTTGCCCTGACCGTGAAACAACAGGCCCCCGGGGGCGAGGGTGTCGCGGAGCCGCACGATCAGGCGGTCGCCGAGCGTGCGTTTTGCGGGCCCGAGCGCCGCGGTGTTCCACTCGGCTCCGTCGACGTCGTCGATCGAGACGAAGGTGGGTTCGCCGCCCATCGTCAGGCGGACGTCACCCTCGTCGAGCCGCGCGTCGATGAGGCGGCCGAGCTCGTGGACCGCGGACCATTGGGCATCGGTGTAGGGGCGGGTGACCCTTGGGGACTCGAACACCCGGGAGACGGACATCTCGTGCTCCATGGTGGACTCGCAGGCGTCGACGGCGCCCGACACTGGGGCGGCGGCCGTGGGGTTCGGCGAACAGGCGAGCGGGATGTGTCCCTCGCCGGCGAGCAGTCCGGAGGTGGGATCGAGCCCGACCCAACCGGCTCCGGGGAGAAAGACCTCGCACCAGGCATGCAGGTCCGTGAAGTCCTCGGCGGGGCCCGCGGGGCCGTCGAGTGGCTTCACATCCGGGGCGAGCTGAATCAGATAGCCGGATACAAAGCGTGCGGCAAACCCGAGGCGGCGGAGGAGCTGGACCAGGAGCCAGGCGCTGTCTCGACAGGAGCCGCATCCCAGCCGCAGGGTCTCCGCAGGCTCCTGGACGCCGGGTTCCATGCGAATGAGATATCTGACGCGCTCCATCACGGCGTGGTTGAGGCCCACGAGGTAGTCCACGGTTCGCCCGCGGGGCGGATGCGCCGCAGCGAACGCTTCCAGCTCGTCGCCACCGTTCGCGCAGGCGAGGAACGGCGCCAGTTCGCCTGAGAGTCTCGCGTCGTACGAAAACGGTGCCTGCTCGGCCTCCGGTTCGAGAAAGAAATCGAACGGGTTGTAGACGGCCATTTCGGCCACGAGATCGACGGTGATGTCAAGTTCCCGGCAAGGCTCCGGGAAAACGATCCGGGCGACGTGATTGCCGAGCGGGTCCTGCTGCCAGTTTATGAAGTGCCGGGCCGGCGAGATGCGCAGCGAATAGCTGAGGATGGGGGTTCGGCAATGCGGCGCCGGACGCAGGCGCACGATGTGCGGCGAGTGGGATACGGGCCTGTCGTAGCGGTAGCGCGTGCGATGATGCAGTGCGGCGTGTATCGGCATGGCAGTCGTTTTCGGAACGGGGAGGCCTAGGCCTGAAACTGGGCGGCAGGCGATGATCCCGGAGCCTTCAGGGCGAAATACGCCTCATGGATCCCGTTTCCAATCTGGTTGAGACGGGTCTGCAGCTCGTCGACGTATTCGTGGAGGCCCCGGCGGAGGATTTCCTCCACCGAGGTGTAGGCGAGGTCTGAACAGAGGAGGCCCATGTGGCGCTCGGGCTCGTGCCGAAAGGCGCCGAGCGGCGTGCCCGAGATCGCGTGAAGGGAGGCCTGTGCGTCGAGCAGGCTGAAGCGGACGGCGCGGGGGAACTCCTTGTCGAGCAGGAGGAACTCCACAACGCCCACCGGCGAGATGCGGCCGTGCCTCTTCCGGTACATCTCGAACGCCGAAGCGGAGCGGAGGACGGCGGCCCACTGGATGTCGTCGAACGGCGTGCCCACATCCTCGATACTGCGAAGAAGCAGGTAATACTTCACGTCGAGCAGCCGCGAGGTCTTGTCGGCGCGTTCAATCATCCGGCCCAGCCGGCCGAAATGCCAGCCCTCCGAGTGGGTCATGGTCGCATCCGTGACGCCGGCAAACAGGTGGCTCGACTGCCGCACCTCCGAGACGAAGTCGGTCGGATTGCTCAGTCCCCGCTCGTTGACGGCCGCCTCCTTCAACATCAGGTAGAACGTGTTCAGGTGGATCCACATCTCCGACGAGATGATCTCGCGGACGGAGCGCGCGTTCTCCCGCGCGGCGCGGATGCAGGAAAAGACCGAGTTCGGGTTGTCGGCATCGCTGGTCAGGAAGCGCAGGACGTCATCCTGACCGTTGCCCGGATAGCGGCGGCTGAAGTCTTCGTGGTCACCCGTGGTGTTAACCAGTGACTTCCACTGGTTGGGCGCCTCGGCCGGCGAGTCGAGCATGAGGTTCAGATTGACCTCGATGAAGCGGGCGACGTTCTCGGCGCGTTCGACATAGCGGCTCATCCAGTAAATCGAGTCGGCCACGCGGCTCAGCATGGCAGGGCCTCCCTCGTCTGGCTAGCGTCCGGAACCGATGTGGTCGGCGCGGCGGTCCCCCGTGCGGTTTCCGAAAGCACCCAGGTGTCCTTGCTCCCGCCGCCCTGCGAGGAGTTTACCACCAGGGAGCCCCGCTTGAGCGCCACGCGCGTGAGCCCGCCGGGCAGTACGAAGATGTCGCGGCCATAGAGGATGTAGGGCCTGAGGTCGACGTGGCGTCCCTCGAAATGGTCGTCGATCAGCGTTGGCACACGGGACAGCGACAGTGTCGGCTGGGCGATATAGTTTCGCGGATTGGCGCGGACTTTCAGTGCGAAGTCGGCGCGCTGTTCGGCGGTGGAGTGGGGGCCCACGAGCATCCCGTAACCGCCGGACTCGTTGGCGGCCTTGACCACCAGTTCGTCGAGATGCTCCAGCGTGTAGGCGAGGTCGTCCGGCTCTGCGCAGATGTGCGTGGGGACGTTGGGGAGGATCGGATCTTCCCCAAGGTAATACCGGATCACCCGGGGCACATAGGCGTAAACGACCTTGTCGTCCGCGACGCCCGTGCCAGGTGCGTTGGCGAGGGACACGCGTCCGGCCTTGTAAACGTCCATCAATCCGGGAACCCCGAGCATCGAGTCTCGGCGGAATACTGTTGGGTCGAGAAAGTCGTCATCGAGTCTCCGGTAGATCACGTCAACCCGCTCGAAGCCGGTGGTGGTGCGCATGCAGACGAAGCCGTCCTTGACCACGAGGTCGCGACCCTCGACGAGTTCGATGCCCATCTGCTGCGCGAGGAATGAATGCTCGAAATAGGCCGAGTTGTAGACACCCGGCGTGAGCAGCACCACGCGAGGCGAGGAACCCGCGTCGGGCGCGAGAAACTCCAGCATGTCGCGCAGATGGCTCGGATAGTCGGAGACCGCGCGGATCTTCGACGATTCGAATACGCGCGGGAACATGCTCTTCATGACGTGCCTGTTCTGGAGCACGTAGGAGACTCCGGAGGGACAGCGCAGGTTGTCCTCGAGCACATAGATGGTTCCGTCGTTGTGTCGGACGAGATCCGTGCCGGTCACGTGGCACCAGATTCCGCGCGGAGGCCGGAGCCCGATGCATTCGCGCCGGAACACCCGTGAGGATTCGATGATCTCGCGCGGGATGACCTTGTCGCGGAGGATGCGCTGGTCGTGATAGAGGTCGTCGATGAAAAGGTTGAGTGCGTGAATACGCTGCCTGAGCCCCTTTTCGATCACGCTCCATTCGCCCGCCGACAGCACGCGGGGAAGAATGTCGAACGGGAATATCTTCTCCACGCCCTGGCTTGCTCCATAAACGTTGAACGTGATGCCCATCGCGAGCAGGGCGCGTTCGGCGGCCTGTTGCCTGTTGCGAAGCTCGCCCTCGGGAAGGGCTTCGATGTTGCGCACCAACGTGCGGGCCGCGCTGCGGGGCATCAGGTCGGACGAGAACATCTCGTCGTAGAAGGGACCGACATCGTAGTTCGAGAAACGCATGGTCAATTCGGCGGCTGGGTCTCGGGAGAGGATCGACCGCCTTGGACCCTCCAAGCAACGCCTGTGCCAATGCGGGTCCTGAATCCGGCGGGGGGCAGTCCAGGGATGTATGAAAAAATCATGTGCGAGATATGAATCCCATGGATGCAGGCGCGGAGGCGGCCGGCTATGATCGCGACCCCAACCGAATGTGCACCATGTCTTCTCCGCTTTCCATCGTGCCCTCCGCCTCGTCCGGCAGGGGGGCGGCCTCCGATGTCTCGCGCTGGTACCGCGTCTTCTCGGTCGTCCTGACGATCCTGTTGCTCGTGAGTGCGACGCACCAGGCCAGGGCGTCAGATCGGCTCGTAACCGGGCGCGTGCTCAGCATCGCGGAGGTGAGGCAGATGATCAGGGCCCAGACCTTTGTCGGTGACGACGCCTACGCGGTGCTCGAATCGGGAAGCCTGCACGAGTTGCAGCATCTCTTTGAAACGGAGCTGGCCAGGGAGGGCGTGTCGACGCGGCGCGACAGTGAGGCGATGACGGATGCATTCGTCGCGACCGCGCAGATGGCCTTCGTCGTTCGAAACTGGAGCAGCCGCACGCAGGCGAAGGCGGTGGCGGTGGGCGAGGTCTGGTTGCAGTCGCCCGACAGGCATCGCCGCGCGGTGGTGGTGGCGATCACGGAGCGGGGCGTGATTTACTGGGATCCTGAAACCGCCTGTGAATTGAAAGGTGGGAGCATTGCCCGCTCGACCCCCACGCTCTGCCGGATCTAGGAACGCGCGAGGAGGTTCCCATGAGAGTCGAGCCATGTTTTTCCAAACTGGGCAGGGTGTTGGCCGCGTGCGTTGTGGCGGTCCTGTGCCTCGCGACAACACCACCCGCCCGCGTGGATGCGGAGGCGGCCGACGCCTACAGCACTGGCGTGGTTTTGAACGCTTCGCAGGTGCAGGCGCTGTTTCCCAACAACACCTATGTCGAACGCGACCGCTATGCGGTGCTTCGATCCGACAGCCTTCGCGACCTGCAGGAGCTGTTTGTGAAGGCCGTATTCCGCAATGGCCTCCGGCCGGCATGGAGTCCGCGGTTTGCCTGCGGCAAATTCTCGATGGTGTTTGTCGCCACGGCTAGGCTCGCCTACCTGGCGGCCCATCCGGAGGCGCGCGCCGTCCCGGAACTGGCGGTCGGGGAGGTCTGGTTCATGACGGGCCCGAACTCGGCGCACGCGATCGTTGTGGCCGTGACCGAGCGGGGCGTCGTGTATTGGGATCCCCAATGCGGACATGAGGTCGCCATGCCGGGGGACCGCCTTGCGGCGACGTTCCTGCGAAAGTTCTGACCGCTCCCTAGCGGAGTGGGGGGATGAGCCCGGCGTCGGCGGCGTAACGGATGAGAGCCACCGGCTCGTGCGCGCCGAGCTTCTGCTTGATCCGGGTCAGGTGATTGCTCGCCGTGCCCGGGGTGATCGTGAGCAGCGACGCGATCTCCTTGGCTGAGCGACCCTCAGCGTAGAGCTTGAGCACGGCGCGTTCCTGCCGGGTGAGCGATTCGACGCGTAGACCGGATTCGCCGAAGACATGGGTTCGCAGGAGCGAGCTGCTCCGGGGACAGAGGAAGGTGTTCCCCGCGCGCACCTGCTGGATGGCCGAGCGGAGCACAGGGATGTGTTCCACCTTCGCGATGAAACCGTTCGCCCCGCGTGCGAGCACCTCCCGGATGAGCGAGGCTTCGAGGCGGTCCGAGAATATCAATATCCTGGCGGATGGCGCGGTACGCCTCAGGTGATCAATGACGTCGAGGCCGGGCGTGCCAGGCAGCACGAGGTCGAGGAGAACGAAATCCGGGGTCTCGACGGCGAGGCGGGCGAGCGCGGCGTCGCCGTCGGAGAGCTCACGCACGAAGGCGAAGCCTCCCGCGTCCTGGACGACCGCCGACAGGAGCTGCCGGAGCATCGATTGGTCCTCGATGATCCAACACAGGCCCGAGGCCGCCGCACGGGTACTGGGGGATTCGTTCATCGCAGTCGCATGGAGCCTAATCCTGGCTGCGACCCAAAGACAGAGTTTTCGGCCTGCGAACGGCTTGATTGGGCCGGAAATTGACGCCGACGGGCGCGAGGCTAGAATCGCCGCTGTTCCAGGTCGCACCCTTCGCCGCAGGAGTTGCCCCCGTCGGGCGAATCGGGACGCCCTTGGATAAGTCCCCATGACAAAGCCGCGCTCCTCGGGCACCGCCCCGACCCTGGGCGAAGACACGCACCGCCGGACGATGCGAGGGGCGGTGTTGGTGATCGAGGATGAGGCCATGGTTCGAGAGGTTCTCTCGGCCTGCTTCATCCTCCTGGGCTACACGGTCGACTCGGTTGATCGTGTCGAGGGCGCGCTGGCGCTGCTGAATGCGCGGCGGTACGATGTGATCTTCGTCGACCGGGTGATGCCGGGAATTGGAGGGGCGGCGGGAGTCGCGAAAATCCGGAAGCTGCTGGCCGGACGGCGTTGCCTGATCATCGGGATGAGCGGAAACGCGTCGCCGAAGATCGTCGAGGACTGGAGACTCGAGGGGATCGATGCCTTTGCGGAGAAGCCGATCAACCTCGATCGCCTCCGCGCCATCCTGGGTATCGGCCAGCCGGGTATGTCAGCCAGCGGCCATCCGCATGCCGGGCCTGAGTCGGAGCAAAGGACTCCCGCGGTATTGGATGACTCGGTTCGCGAGGAAATCGAGGCGCTGGGACGCCGAACCGGGCGGGAGCTTTACCTGCCGATGTGGCGGGAGTTCGTGGCGTCGTTGCCGGGCCATTTGAAGGAGATTGAGACGGCTCTTGCGGACTCAGATCCCGGACGCATCGCGGACTCGGCGCATGGTCTGAGGGGATTTGCGCGGGCGATCGGTGCAATGGAGCTGGCCGAGGCCTGTGGCGCGATTGAGGACGAGGGGCCAGTGGCGCGCGATTCGCGACGCGGTGAACTGCTTGCCGGACTGCGCCACGCGATCGCCCGGGTGCGCGCCGTGGACCTTGGCTGACCGGGAGGCGTCGCTCAGTGGGCGATCACGACCCAGCCCAGCATCGCCGCCATCGCGGCCAGGGTGACCGGAGCACCCAGCCGGAGGAAACTCTTGAACGAAATCGGAATGCCGAGCTCCCGGGCCTGCTCCACGACTATGATGTTCGAAACGCTGCCGGAAATCACCAGGCTTCCGCCGAAGCTGTTGGCCAGTGCGAGCACGTAGGCGGCGGGGGCGTGCGCGACGTTTGCGACCTTGAGCAACAGGAGCACGGCGGCGGCGTTGTTGATCAGGTTTGAGAGTGCGGCGGTCGACAGGGCGAGGACGACTGGCGAGGACAGTTGGAGCCCGTGTGCGGCGAGCCAGTGAACGGCGAGATCGCCGTAGCCTGTTGTCTGAAAGGCGCCCGTGACGACAAACAGGCCCATGAACAGCACTAGGATCGGCCAGTCCACGATTCCGAGCAGGTCGGCAGTGCGGAATTTTCGGCTCGCGAGATGAATGCCCGCGGCGGTCAGTGCGACGATCTCCTTGGGAATGGGTGAAAAGAACAGGGCGATCACGACGCCCAGGATCGCGAGTCCTTTCACCGTGTGCGGCTTGTTGTACGCATGTCCCTGCGCGGCGTGGGCTGTTGCCTCAGGTGCCGCCTCGAACGCCTGGAGCTGATGGCGGGAGAGAAGCCAGGTGATCCCGTAGGCGCTGCCCAGGGCGACGAGCACGGGTGGCAGACACCACAGCGCGTAGCGGCCGAAGCTGAGTCCGGCGATCTGGGCGATCATCATGTCCTGGGGGTTGCCGACAATCGTCGCCGCCGCGCCGATGTTGCTGGCGATGGCGAGCGCGATCAGGAACGGCACCGGGTTGATGCGACGTTTCAGCAGGGCCGCGCCGACGATTGGTGTGAAGGCATAGCACACGATGTCGTGATTCAGGAACGCCGATAATCCGGCCGTTGCCAGCATCAGGAGCATCAGGAAATTCGCAGGATGATCCAGCCTCCGGGCGACGGCGCGCGCCACGCTGTCGAAAAATCCCGAGAGCCGCAGCTGGGCCGAGATCACGAAGAATCCGAACAGCAGCAGGATCGTCGGCCAGTTCACATACCCAACCACGTCGCCTGTCGTAAGTCCGCCGAAGACCATCAGCGCTATGGCGCCGAGGATGACAATGCCGGTGCGGTCGAGCTTCAGCCCGGGCACGCGTCCGGCCGCAAGGCCCAGGTAGGTGAGTATGAAGATGACCAGGACGGCGGGCCTGTCCATGTGCGCTGCGGCGGCATTCATGCTGGGCGCGACGGACTATTTCGAGAGGAGCTTGCGGATGGCCTGGAGCTCCCGGCGGTGCGAGATGCTGGGTTTCGGGTAGCTCAGCTTCAGGCTGTCCAACACCTCAACCAGGACTTCCGAGACGATGAGCCGCGCGTTCTCCTTGTCATCCGCAGGAACCACGTACCACGGAGCCTCGTCGGTGCTTGTGGCGGAGAGGCAGTCCTCGTAGGCGCGCATGTACGATTTCCACAGGGCGCGCTCCTCGATGTCCGCGCGGCTGAACTTCCAGTTCTTGTCGGGATCGTCGATGCGGGCCAGGAAGCGCCTGCGCTGTTCGTCCTTTGAGAGATGGAGGAAAAATTTGACGATCCTCGTGCCGTTGCGGTGCAGGTGCTTTTCGAGGTCGTTGATGGAGCGTTGGCGATGCTCCCACAGTTTTCCGTCCTTCATCGATTCCACGGGCAGGTGCTGGCCGGCGAGGACCTCCGGATGGACGCGCGCAATGAGGACCTCCTCGTAGTAGGAACGGTTGAAGATGCCGATGCGCCCACGTTCGGGCAGGCAGCGCGTCGTCCTCCAGAGGAAGTCGTGGTTTCGCTCCTCTACACTTGGCTGCTTGAAACTGAAGACCTGGCAGCCCTGGGGGTTGACCCCGGACATGACGTGTTTGATCGCGCCGTCCTTGCCCGCGGCATCCATCGCTTGGAAAATTACCAGCAGCGCGTAGCGGTCGTCGGCATAGAGCAGATTCTGTCGGCTGCTCATCCGCTCCACGTGGTGCTCGAGGAGCTTTTTGTAGTCGTGTTTGGAGGTGTAGTACGGGTCGACGCGGGTGGCCCAGTGCTTGAGATTGACGGAGGTGCCCTCTTTGACGCGGAAGGATTTGGTATCGATCTTCATGGTAGAAATTCTGTCTCGCCCCGCGGCGAGGCGTTCCTGGGAGTGGGGTGGAAACTTCACCTTGGACAGGTCTCGCCGTGCTGGCCAGACCGGATACGGTGCCGAATTCGCGAGTCCCCGGGCTCCTCCGGATCCGTTTCCCGGAGAGTCGTCGCCAGAGTTGCCAAAGAGGGGAGGGGAATCTCTAAAGAGATCAACCCTCCGGTTGAAACGTGATTTTCCCGGCGCCGTACCTCCAGAAAACCAGCACATTCCCTGCCTCATGACCCGCAACTCGTCCATCCTAGCCCTGTTCGCTTTCCTCGTCGCAGCCCTGTCTTTCAGCGTGCCGAGGATGTCGGCTGCCATCGCCGGGCATTCCAAACCCGGGCCGCATCGCCTTATCGTCCTGACGGACATTGGCGCCGACCCCGACGACTCGGAGAGCATGGTCCGGCTGCTCCTGTATTCGGATGAAATCGACATCCAGGGGCTCATTGCCACCACGTCGACCTGGAAGCGGAGCTCCGTCTCCCCGGAAATGATACGACACATCATCGACGCGTACGGCAGGGTGCGGGGGAATCTTGTGCTCCACGATCCGAACTATCCCGAGGCCGCCGCGCTGCAGGCCTTCGTGAAGCAGGGTCTCCCGGTCTATGGCATGCAGGGAGTCGGGCCGGGGCGGGAATCCGAGGGCTCCAATTGGATCATCCACTGCCTCGAGCAGAAGGACGATCGCCCCCTGTGGGTTTCGATCTGGGGTGGAGCCAATACGCTCGCCCAGGCCCTGTTCACGCTTCGGGAAACGAAATCCCCCGCGGAGCTTCACCGGCTCGTCTCCAAGCTGCGCGTCTATTCCATTTCGGACCAGGACGACAGCGGACCGTGGATCCGAAAGGCCTTCCCCGATCTCTTCATGATCGTCTCGCCGGGCGGCGACTACGGGAGCGCGACCTGGATTGGGATCAATTCCGTCGTTCCCGGCATCGACAACACGACGATCAGCAATCGCTGGATCGCCGCGAATATCCAGCAGGGCCACGGCCCGCTCGGTGCCGTGTATCCGGACGTAGCCTACGGCATGGAGGGCGACACGCCCTCCTGGCTTGGCCTGATTCCCAATGGGCTTAACTCTCCGGAGCATCCCGACTGGGGAGGCTGGGGTGGGCGTTACGAGCTGGTGCGTCCGAACGTGCCCGTGGCCGATCCGAAGACCTTCATAGGCGGAGTGCCCATCCCTCAGGAGACGCGGCCGATCTGGACCAACGCGGTCGACACCTACACGCCGCCCGTGCATGGCGACTACGGCCGGGCCATCAAGCCGGGCGACGCGTCGTTCACCGGCGCCGCCGTTTCGCTCTGGCGCTGGCGTGACGACTTCCAGAATGACTTTGCTGCGCGAATGGAGTGGGCGACGCGCCCGTTCAAGGATGCCAATCACCCTCCTGTCGTAACGCTCACCTGTCCGGCGGCGTTCACCGTGAAATCCGGACAGGGCTTTGCGCTCAGCGTGCGTGCCATCGATCCGGACGGCGATAGCCTGAGCTATTACTGGTTTCCCTATCCGGAGGCGGGCACCTACCGGGGACCGATCGCGATCGACAGCGCGGAGGACCTGCCCGCCGCCTGGGTAATCGCGCCGAAGGTCACCTCCCCGGCGACCATGCACTTCATCGTGCGCGTCACCGACAAAGGCACTCCGCCGTTGACGCGGTATGGGCGCGTCATCGTGACGGTGGTACCCTGACGCGTCGATTGCCGCCGGCGCCGGTCCACGCACAAGGGTTTGCGACGTGGAGAAAATTGGATTGTGTGCTCGGCGCCCGCCACTCGTTGGGTCCGCACCATGCTAATGAATCACCTGACCGAACTCCTGCTCACCGTCATTGCCACACTGTTTCCGATCACCAACCCGCTGGGCAATGCGGCGATCTTCCTGTCGATCACGGATGGAGACACCCCGGCGGAGCGGCGGGCGCAGGCGCTGCGCGGGTCGTTCTACATGTTTCTGCTTCTGGCGGGATTTTTCCTCGGCGGGGCGTGGATCATGCGCTTCTTCGGGATCACTCTTCCGGGAATCCGAATCGCCGGAGGCCTGGTGATCGCGAAGATCGGGTTCAATCTCCTGACGCCCAAGGTGGAGCACACCCACACGCCGGAGGAAAACGCCGAGGCGAAGAACAAGCCCGACATCGCGTTTTCGCCGCTCGCGATGCCTTTGCTGGCCGGCCCTGGGGCGATCGCGGCGGTGATGGGGATCGCGGCCAACTTGCCGCCCCGCTGGGATCCGGTCGACGATGGCGTCGTGTTGATCGGCATCCTACTGGTGGCGGTCGCCTGCTGGCTGATCCTGCGCGAGTCGGAACGCCTTTTGAAATTTCTCGGCGTGAACGGTGCCAACGCGCTCACGAAGATCATGGGCTTCCTGCTGCTCTGCATCGGGGTTCAGTTGGTGATCAACGGCGCCTCGGCGCTGAAGTTCCTGTGAGTTGCCGGGAGGACCGGACGAACCGGACTTGAATCTCAGGTGTGTGCCGACCTACGGTGCAGGCATGAGCCCCGAAGAAACTCACACTCTGATCTCCGTTGGCGGCGCGATCCTCGTGTTGGTGGACCTGCCCCTGTGGCTGGCTGTGTGGGTGCTCCGGGTCGACACGTCCGCGGATCCCGCAGAAGCCCAGTCGGAGGGTGTTGGTGGCAAGGGCGCGCGACGTCTGCTACGTGGATTTCTGATTCTCACGGCAACCCTGTTCACGCTGCTCGCGCTGCTTCTGATCGCAGCGGGTGAAGGCAGCCCGGTGGCGCGGAAAATCATAGAGTCTCTTTAGGCGAAACGCGTGGCTCGCGCCCCGCTGGTGCGGTCGATTCCGGCAGGTCGATTGCCGCCAGGACGCTCCACGCCAGGCTCCGGCTGCTGTCAGTCAGCGTGTGGGGCGCGAAAGGGGGCGGGAAACAGGAGGTTTGTGTTTTCCAAAACTTTCCTATCATTCGGCCCTCCCATCCATGTCGCACTTCAACAAACCCAAGCTGTCCACCGCACGCGGGAAGAAGAAGGATATCCCGCCCGGGCTCTACACCAAGTGCCCGATCTCCGGCGAGATCATCTTCAACAAGGAGTTGGAAGCCAACCTGATGGTGGTTCCGAAGAGCGGCTATCATTTCCCGATCGGCGCCCGCGAACGGATCGTCGCCTTGATCGATCCGGGCACCTGGAAGGAGATGGATGCCGAGATCAGCGCGGCCGACCCGCTCGGTTTTGTGGACGCCCAACCGTATAAGGACCGGCTGGTTCGTTATGAGCGCGAGAGCGGTCTCCCCGAGGCTGTGGTGACCGGGACGGGCAAGATCTACGGCATCCCGGTATCGCTGGCGGTCATGGATTTTCGGTTCTGCGGCGGCACCCTCGGTTCGGCGACGGGCGAAAAGATCACCCGCGCCATCGAGACCGCCCTCACGCGCAAGATCCCGTGTATCATTTTCAGCACGTCGGGCGGTGCGCGCATGCAGGAAGGCATCCTCTCGCTGATGCAGATGGCCAAGACCAGCGCCGCGCTCGGTCGGCTCGCCGAGGCCCGCCTGCCCTACATTTCGGTCCTGACCAACCCCACCACCGGCGGTGTTTCGGCCAGTTATGCGACGCTTGGTGACGTGATCATCGCCGAACCCGGCGCGCTGATCGGCTTCGCGGGACCCCGCGTGATCAAGGAAACCACGAAGCAGACGCTTCCGCCGGGATTCCAAAGCGCCGAGTTCCTGCTGCAGCACGGCTTGGTCGACCTCATCGTGCCGCGCACGGAAATGCGCGAAAAGCTCCGGGATGTGCTCCAGGCGCTCTTCGTGCGCAAGGTCGGCGGCAAAGACCGCAACTGATCGCTTTCGCAGACCGCCGCCCTCGACGACGGCGGTTCTCTCCACGCACGATTGCCTCCGAGACCGGACGCCTCCCTCGACGGTGAAGCGCCTTCTGCCGTGACTCCCAATCCAGCAACTCCGCAGCCTCGGCCTGCGCGCTTCGCCAGCTATTTGGCGGTGCAGGACTATTTGTTCGGGCTGAAGTCCAAGGGAGTGCACTTCGGGATCGACCGCATGCGCCTGCTGGCGGACGAGCTCGACCACCCGGAACTTGCAATCCCGACCATCCACGTCACGGGCACAAATGGAAAGGGGTCCGTCTGCGCGATGCTCGACTCAATCCTCCGGGCCGCAGGTTGGAGGACCGGTCTCTACACGTCGCCGCATCTGGTCAGGCTCGGCGAACGGGTCCAGGTGAACCGTCGCATCCTGCACGAGGACGAGTTGTCCGCCTATGTCGCGGAGCTGAGGCCCATCGCCGAACGTCTCGATCGGCGGGGCGAGGACTGCCATCCCACGTTTTTCGAGTTCATGACGGCGATCGCCTTCCTTCACTTCAAGAGGAGCCAGTGCGACATCGGCGTGATCGAAGTCGGCATGGGAGGAGAGTTCGATGCGACCAACGTGGTGCTGCCCGAAGTGGCAGTCGTCACGTCGATCGGCCTGGACCACTGCGAGTTCCTGGGCGACACGATTGAAAAGATCGCACGCACGAAGTCCGGCATCATCAAGCCTGGCAGGCCCGTCGTGATCGGCCGACTGCCCGCGGCAGCCGAGACCGTCGTGCGCGAGGTCGCGGCTCGCTGTGGCTCGCAAGTGGTGTCCGTGCGCGAGGAGTACGGCGACGATATCGAATGCTATCCCTCGACCTCCCTCGAGGGCGACTATCAGCGCTGGAACGCCGCCACCGCCGCGCTCGTGGCGCGCGCCCTGGGGCCGCGTTGGAAACTCACGGACGAGGTGATCGCACGGGGTCTCGCGGAGGTCTGCTGGACCGGACGCTGGCAGCGGGGCAGGATAGGGGCGACGGAGGTCGTGTTCGATGCCTCGCACAATCCCGAAGGGGCCGATGTGCTGGATCTCAACCTTCGCCGGCTCGTGGCGGAAACTGGCCGCCCGCCCGTGGTGATCGCCGGAGCCCTGGGGCACGCGCGCGCCCGGGCCTTGCTCGAGACCGTCTGCCGCCATGCGCGTGAAGTCCATCTCGTCGTGCCCAACCAAGCCCGCGCCTGCGGTTTCGAGGAGTTGGAATCGTTGATCCCTCCCTCGTTCACGGGTCTCTTGGCCAGGGCGACGCTGGACACCCTTTTCCCGACCACCGACCGGTGCACGGTCGGCGGGCCGGGCGATGTCGTGGTTGTCACGGGCTCGATCTACCTGCTCGGCGAAGTGCTGTCCCGGGTTCATCCGGAACTCGGTGCAAATGAAGGGCGCCTGCAGGATTTCTAGGGCCCTAAAGCGGGCTGGTCCCGACCGCGTCCGGCGTCCGCTTCTGCGCTTGCCCTTCGAGGGGGCCTTGGCCGACAGTGATTCGGTTATTTATGAAACAACGAACCCTTGCGCGTGAAGTGACGGCCAGCGGCCACGGTCTGCACACCGGTGAAACGGTGACGCTCACCCTGAAGCCCGCCCCGGTCAACCACGGCATCGTCATCCGTCGCACGGACTTGCCCGGCAGCCCGGAGATCAAGCCCCACATCAATCTAATCGGGGACTTGGTCCGCAATACCGGCCTCACCGATGGCAATGTGCGCATCCACCTGGTCGAGCACGTGCTCAGCGCCCTGCACGGCTGTGGAATCGACAATGTGGTGATCGAGATGAATGCCTCCGAGCCTCCGATCATGGACGGCTCATCCAAGCCGTTCGTGAACCTCATCCTCCAGGGTGAGCCCGTGGAGCAGGAAACGGAGCGCGAATACTTCACGCTGGACACGCCCGTTTCCGTGTCGCGCGGCGACTCGTCCGTCATCGCACTGCCCTGTGACGAGTTCCGCATCTCCTGCACCTCGTCCGACAACCGCGGCATCCACACGCAGCACCTGTCGCTCACGATCGACCCCGACACCTACATCACCCAGATCTCGGCGGCCCGCACGTTTACCGTGTACGAGGACATCGAGGAGCTGCTCAAGATGGGCAAGATCAAGGGAGGCTCCCTCGATTGCGCGGTCGTCATCAAGGGTGACAAGATCATCTCCAAGGAGCCGCTGCGATTTCCGGACGAGTTCGTCCGTCACAAGATTCTGGATATCATCGGCGACGTGCGCCTGCTCGGCATGCCGCTCAAGGCCCACATCGTCGCGATGCGGCCCGGTCATGCGATCAATGCCGAGCTGACCAAGGCCCTGTTCGCCCGACTCGAGGAGCTACGGAAGGGCCCAAAGAAGAAGCCGCGGCCCGCAACCTTGCTTCCGACCGAGACCTCCCTCGATATCCGCCGCATCCTCGACACAATCCCGCACCGCTATCCGTTCGTGATGGTCGACCGCGTGATCGAATTCATCGGGACCGATGAGCTCGTGGCCGTGAAGAATGTGACCATCAATGAGCCGTTTTTCCAGGGGCACTTTCCGGAGAACCCGGTGTTCCCCGGCGTGCTTCAGATCGAGGCCATGGCCCAGGCGGCCGGCATCCTGATGCTCCGTCGCACCTCGAAGGATTGCTCGACGGCTCTGTTCATGAGCGCCGACAAGGTGAAGTTCCGCAAGCCCGTGCGTCCCGGCGACCAGATCATCATCAACGCGAAGATCACCAAGATCCGCGGCAACAAGCTGGCCGCCGCCGAGTGCTCATGCACCGTCGACGGCCAGGTGGTTTCGTCCGCCGAGTTGATGTTTGCCGTCGTCGCCCAAGGGGAGGAACTTTGAGCGTCATGGCCACGACCATCCACCCGTCGGCGATCGTCGAGCCTGGCGCCCGTCTGGGCGAGGGCGTCGTGGTCGGTCCTTTTGCCTATGTCGGCCCGGAGGTTGCCCTAGGCGACGGCACCCGGCTCCACCATCATGCCACGGTCGAGGGCAACACCGTGGTGGGGCGGGAGTGCGAGATTTTTCCCTACGCGTGCATCGGAGGGAAGACCCAGGACCTCAAGTTCAAGGGCGGAAACCCGGGCGTGAGAATCGGCGACCGGAACGTCTTCCGCGAGTTCACCAGCGTCCATGCCGCAACGTACGACGGTGATTTCACGGTCGTTGGCAACGAGAACACGCTCCTGGCCTATACCCACATCGCCCATGACTGCGTCGTGGGAAATCGTATTGTGATGAGCAACTACGCGGGTCTCGCCGGTCACGTCACGGTCGACGACTTCGTGGTCATCGGAGGCTACGGCGGCGTGCACCAGTTCTGCCGCGTTGGACGTCACGCGATGGTCGGCGCGTACGCCAAGGTAGTTCAGGACGTGCCCCCTTATTTCATCGTGGACGGTTCGCCCGCCACGGTGCGCGCGATCAACAAGGTCGGCCTCGAACGCCACGGGTTCACGCCGGAACAGCTCGACCGGGTGAAACTCGTGCACCGAGTCCTCTACCGCGAGGGTCTCAACCGCTCGCAGGCCCTCGAGAAGCTCGCCGGCCACGCGCAAGCGGAATCCGACGAGGTGCGGCGGATCCTGGAGTTCGCACAGAAAAGCGAGCGCGGGATGGTGTCGGGCGCCTGAGGCGCCGCGAGCCGCCGCGCAAACGTTGTTTGCGCTGGAATCCGACCGTGGATTTCTGAATCCTCGCCCCAGCCATGTCCGCTCTCGCCCTGCTTACCTCCAAGCTCCAAGGCCGCCAGGATCTCTCCGCCGACGAGGTGTCGGCGGTCGCCCTGCTCCTGGCCTCGGCGGAGGAACCCGACGCGGACAAGGCTGCGTTCCTGGCCGCGCTGGCCGACAAGGGTGAGACCGCAGAGGAAGTGGCGGCATTCGCCGCCGCATTCCGTCGTCTTGCGATTGATCCGGGCGTGCAGGAGTGGGCGCCGCGCGCGATCGATATTGTGGGAACGGGCGGCGACCACGCGGGTGGATTCAACGTGTCGAGCCTGGTGGTGCTGACGCTCGCAAGCGCCGGGGTGCCTGTGATGAAACACGGCAACCGGGGCATCACCTCGAAGTGCGGTAGTGCCGACCTGCTCGCGGGCCTGGGCTTCGATCTGGCTGCGCCCCCCGACAAGCTCCGCCGGGCCCTGGCCCAGCTGGGCTACGTGTTCTTCTTCGCGCCAAACTATCATCCCGCGTTCAAGCACGTGGGGCCCGTGCGGAAGCTGCTCGCCGCGCAGGGACGTCGTTCGGTGTTCAACATCCTGGGCCCGCTTATCAACCCGGGCCGCCCCGCACACGTGCTGCTTGGCTCGTTCTCGGTGGAGTGGGCGGGCAAGCTCGCCGCCGCGGCGGACGTGCTCGGCGTCGGCGCCGGGCTCGCAGTCCACGGGGTGATCGAACAGGGACGCGGTATCGACGAACTCACCACGGCGACCGCCAACCGCGTCTTCGGCGCCGGCCGCCTTCGTGGACTCGACGGCGTGTGGCGCGCCTCGGACTTTGGGCTTCGTGAGTCGCCGTTCTCGGACCTCGCCGGTGGCGATGTCGCGGCAAACCTGAAGCTCGTCTCCGACCTGCTCGACGGACGCGGCCCGGCGGGTCTCGTGGACACGATCGTGCTCAACGCTGCTGTTTGCCTCTGGCTGGTGGGGCGGGCCAACGACCCGCGCGAAGCGCTGGGCGAGTGCAGGAACCTGCTCCTCGGCGGGGGCGTTCGGACCAAAATCGAGGCAACCCGCGACTTTTTCTCCCGCTCGTGAATCGCGTCTATTTCGGCACTGATGGCGTCCGCGGCCTGGTGGGCGGCCCGTTGATCAATCCAGAGTTTGCCGCGCGGCTTGGCGAAGCTGCGGCTCGCTGGGCCCTCTCGGCCAACCTCGCGTTGCACGACGGCGCGCCGCGGCGCGTATTGATCGGTCGCGACACTCGCGCCTCGGGACCGGCCCTCGTGGAGGCGCTCGCCTCGGGACTGGCGGCGGGCGGGCTCGCACCCGTGAGTCTCGGCATCGTGCCGACCCCCGCCGTATCCCAGGCCGTGCGCACCCATGGTGCCGCGCTGGGTGCGGTCGTGACCGCGTCGCACAATCCGGCTTCGGACAATGGCATCAAGTTTTTCGGTCCCTCCGGAATCAAACTCGACGATACCCAGGAATCCGCGATCGAGGCGCTGATCCCATCCTCAGCCTCTGCGAAACCCTCTGCTCCACTTCCAACGCTTGAGGTTGCTGGCGACTATGTCCGCGCAGCCCTGCAACTTCTGCCCGCAGCGCGGTTGACCGGCTGGCGCATCGTGGTCGATACCTCGAACGGAGCCACCTGTTCGACGACGCCTGTCGTGCTTCGGGCGCTCGGGGCCGAGGTCGTTTCGATCGGAGCCTCTCCGGATGGCTCGAACATCAATGCCGGTGTCGGAAGTGAACATCCCGGCGTGATCGCGAACACGGTGATCGCCGAACGAGCCGTCCTCGGGATCGCGCACGATGGCGACGGCGACCGGTGCATCCTGTGCGACGAGCGGGGGGGGCCGCTCGATGGGGATGAACTGCTCGCGATCCTGGCCGTCCACGCGCTGCGCGCCGGACGCCTGGCAGGCAATACGCTTGTGGCGACGATCCAGAGCAATCTCGGCCTTGATCGCGCCGTGCGCGCTGCAGGCGGACGGGTCCTGCGGACGCCCGTGGGCGACCGCTATGTCATCCAGCGCATGCTGTCCGAAGGAGCGAGGCTCGGCGGCGAGACCAGCGGTCACGTCATTTGCGCGGACTTCACCCCGTCGGGCGACGGTCTTGTGGCGGCTCTGCGGGTGATCCAAGCCATGCTCGAAACGGGGCAGCCGCTGTCCGAGCTGCGCAAGGTGATCTCAAAGCTTCCCCAGCGCACGGGCGCCCTGCGTGTGCGGGAAAAACGGCCGCTGGCCGACCTGACGGAACTGCGCCGCGTGGTCGAACGGATCGAGCGGGAGTTTGGCGAAGATGGCCGCCTCCTGGTTCGCTATTCCGGCACCGAGCCGAAATTGAGGCTTCTGGTGGAGGGACCGGACGAAGGCTCCGTTTCCGACGCTTACCTGCGCCTTGAATCTGCCGCGCGTGCCGAGCTCGAGGTGCTCTGAGGTCGCTGGTCGGACGGCAGGAACCAGAAGTCAGCGGCCAGAGGTCAGAAGCCAGAGGAGGGAGTCAAGGCTCCGAATCCTTGGCAGTGTGACGTCTCCGTGCTCCGGATGCGCCCGCTTCCCGCGGTGGAATCACGCCGCTCGTCGGCCGCGTTCGGCCAGTACGAGGGCGAGGGCCAGGACGGCGCCTCCGGCGAGCAGGCGGGGTAGGTTGGTGTGCTCTCCAAAGACGAGCAGCGAGACCAGCACGGCGATCGGCAGCTTGACGTTGTTCATGACAGCGAGCGTGCCCGCATTGACCTTTTCGGCCCCGAGATTCCACCAGTAGAAGCAGACGCCGGCCGGGATGATTCCCAGGTAGACCAACGTCGCGATCTGAACCCCGCCAAGATGGAATTGAGACCACTTCGTGATGAATGCGGAGGCCGCTAGGCTCGCGACAAACGCTCCGGCGTAGGGCAGGGCGAAGAGCTGGGCGTCGCTCACGTTTGAATCCGAGAGGCGGATACGCTCCCGGCGCCAGGCCAGCTGGCCCGCGGCGAAACAGATATTGGAGGCCTGCATGAGAAGAAACCCCTTCACGTGCGAGGCGTCGAGTGAGCGGATTTCGAGGATGATCGTCGAACCGGCCGCCGCGAGGAGTGCGGCCCACAGGTAATGCCATCGCCAGGCGCGCTCTAGGCTGGCGTCGATCAGCACCACGTAGAGGGGCGTGAGCACGGTGAAGAGGGCGACTTCGTGCGCCTGCAGGTAATGATACGACTGCAGATAAAACAGGTACATAGCGCCAAACTGCACTGCGCCGATGAACGCGAGGCGCACCCGAGACGCCATAGGGACCCGGCTCAGGCGGACGAACGGAAGGAAGACCAGGAAGGCGATGCCGAGCCTGAGCGTCGCCACGGCCGTCGCATCGACAGTCGAGAGCTGATCCTTCACGAGGCCGAACGAGAATGCCCAAAGCAGGGAGGTGATGATCAGGTAAAACATGCCGATGCCCGGAAGCACCGGCGAGCGACGCCACCGGGTCAAGCGGGAAGGCTCTGGACTGAACGTCCCCGGAGTTTAAATCCCCGCCTCGTGGAAATGGCCCCGGTTCACGCAGTTGCCGTTGGGTCAATTTGCCATGCCAGGGTTGATCGGCTCGTGCAGCCTTCGTGCTCGGGCTCAGGCAATTGAAAACGCCGGCTTCATCCCGATCGATACGATGAGCAGCGTTGCCAGCGAGTTTGCAGGCATGAGGATGGCCGCGACGAGTGGGTCCATGAGGCCTGACACCGCCAGTCCGACGGCGAGCAGGTTGTAGACGACCGAAAAGCTGAGAATGATCAGTTGGGTGTGATGGCGTATCCGATCGACGTCGAACAGCGCGCGGATGCCTCCGATGCCTCGTCCGAGGTAATAGAAATCCGCTTTCCGTTCGAGCAGTCCGCGATGCACGACGGGCGTCCCGCGGCAGAACGCCTTGTCGAAGGCAAGGCTGTCGTTTGCGCCGTCGCCGAGCATGAGTGTGTCGTCGGAGCCGCTCTCGGATATCCAGGAAGCCTTGTCCTCCGGTGAACGTCCGCCGAGGGCGCGGGAGGGCGGGATTCCGAGTTCCGTGGCGAGGCGTCGAACCTTTTCTGGATGGTCGCCGCTGAGAATCCAGGTCTCGAAGCCATGGGCCGACAATTGGGCGAGTTCTCCGGTGGCATCGGCCCTTGCTCGATCGGCAAACCGGAATTGGGCAAGCTGCGCGCCATTGCGGGCAAAGATCACTTCGCCTGCGGCACTGTCGGCGGTTTCCGGGCCCGCCAGTGCCCATGACGGGCGGCCAAGCCTCCACACGACTCCGCAGGCATCGTGCAGGCTGACGCCCTGGCCGACCTCCTCGTCCGCCTGGCCGGTAGCCGGTTCCGGAGCGCCGATCGCCAGCAATTCCGCCAGCAGCGTCTGGCTGATGGGATGGGCATTGTTCCGGACCATCGCATGGAGCGCGGCCCGGGCCTCGCCAGCGAGTGCGGAAAGCTCCTCGGGATTCTCCAACTCAGGTGTCTCAAGCGTGAGTGTGCCGGTCTTGTCGAAGACGATGCGCCGGACCCGCCTCAGTTTCGCCCACAGGTCATTCTCGCGCACGAACACGCCGCGCCTGCGCAACGCGACGGCCGCCATCTCGTCGGCAAGGGGAAACGCGAGGCCGATGGCGCAGGGGCAGGAGACGACCAACACGGCGGTCACCACAGCCCCCGTCCGCAGTGCGTCGTGCGTGGCGATTCCCCACGCGATGCCCGCGAGCGCCGCGATGACGAGGATCCCTACCAGGTACCCGCGAATTATGCGTTCGAGAAAACGATGCCGCCAGCCCAGGCGTTCACCCGGACCGACCAGTTTCGCGAGCAGCGAGTCGTCCCAGACCTGGCGCGCGCAGAGGCGCGCGTCGGCCCGGCTGACGTTCAACGCGCCTGCCGGCACGACTTCGCCCTGGCGGTAAATGCGGGGCTCGGATTCGCCGTTGATCGACGACAGAGAGAACGCGCAATCCGCGGACTCGAGCCGCGACTCCACCGGGGAAGTCTGACCATTGGCGAGCAGGTACTGCTGCCCGGTGCGAATCTGCTCGGGCGAGACCTCTGCCGATCCCCCGTCCTCACTGAAGATCCGCAGGCTCGCCGGCTTCACCTGCTGGGCCAGCAGGCGTCGCTGGTTCTTCTCGACCGCCGCCACCTGGGCCCAGCGGCCGATCAGCATCAGGAGAATGAATACCGAAAGAAAATCGAAATAGACGAACCGGTCGACGCCCGCGACAAACCCGTAGGTGGAGCCGGCGTACGCGCCCAGGATTCCCAGCGCGATGGGCAGGTCGATGTGCAGCGCCCCCTCGCGCAGCGAGCGCACCGCGCGCCCGAGAAAATGGCTCCCCCCCACGAGCAGGCTCAGCGTGCCGCACCCGAACGAGATCGCGCCGAAGAGCCGTGCGTATTCGAACGAGGGCTTCATGCCGAAATAGGTCGGCAGGGTGAACAGCATGACGTTCATCGCGAACGCCCCGCAGAGGCCGATCCGGCGTACAAGGTCGCGGCTCTCCGAGTTGTCCCCGACTCCTCCCGCCGGGCCGAGCAGGTAGCCGAACGATTGCAGTTTCGCGGCGAATGCGGGCAGGTCGCACGCGCCGGCATCCCAGCGCAGGCGCATCTCGCCGGTCTGCGCGTTGACCACCGAGTCCCTCGCGCCCGGGTGCTGCTGGTACAGGCGTTCGATCAGCCACACGCAGCCCGCACACGAGATGCCCTGGATCGAGAGCGAAAGCTCAGGATGACGACGGTCCTCGCCGCGGGCCGCCTCGGCCTTTTCCGCAGCCTCCTGCGCACGGGCCAGCCACGTCGTGTCGCGGGGCTGGAACAGCGAAGCGTCCGCCGGCGGCGTCACGGTGTCCTTGAAACGGTAATACGCGTCGAATCCGCCCTCGTGGATCAGTCGATTCACGTACGCGCAGCCCGCGCAGCAAAAGCCCGTATCCCGCGCGCGCTCGTCGAGCAGTGGCGAACCGCAATGCCTGCAAACGGGGCGGTCGCGCGTCCGCGCCGGCCGCGAATCGGTCTCCGGCGTTGCGCTCACGTCAGAAGCAGCAGACGAAGTTGTCCAGGCTAGGTCCCTCGAATCCGAGGGTGGCCCGCAGCCGCCACGCGACCATGAGCGCTGCAGCGAGCGCGAGCGTGACCCGGATGCCGGAGACCCAGGAGGGGGAGAGCTTGGCGCGGATCCAGGCAAACTGCGACTGCGCGAGCCACAGCAATGGCATGGTGCCAAACGCGAAGCAGAGCATGAATTCGAGGCCGCGCAGCGCCGAACCCGCGATCAGCGAGGCAGCGAGCGCGAAATAGAGCGGTCCGCAGGGAAGCAGGGGCGTGGCGAGGCCCAGCGCGACCGCCGCCTGCGTGCGGGAACGCCGCTTGAACCAGGCATGCAGCTGGAAGGTCCAGCGGCTCATCGCCGCCAGCTTCGGAAGATGGCGCTCCCAATTGAATGCCAGCCCGATGAAGAACACGACCATCAGCCATGGAATCCATCGCACGACCCCGTGAGACAGAAATCCCACCGCGAAGCGACCGAGGCCGCCCGCGAGCGCGCCCATGGCGCCGTAGCTTACCGCCCTCGAGACGTGATAAAGCGTGCCGGTCGTCACCGGATCCGCGCGCTCTCCCGGTGAGGGCATGATGATGCAGGCGAGCGGTCCGCACATGCCGGCGCAATGCAGGCTCGTGACGAGTCCCGCGATGAGGGCTGTGGTGGCGGAGTTGATCGCCGGAAGGGTCATGGGATCGATTCCTGTTCGATCGGGATCTCCTGAGGCCTATGCTTCTCCGCGAAATAGACGACCGCAAACCAACCCAGCGCCTGGGCGACCAGCACGGCGCTGATGATCAGCATGAACGGGTTTCTCTTGGACTTGGTTTCCATGGTGTTCCTATTTGAGAAGCGCCGCATCGGGCCCGAGGAAGTCCACGCTGCGCCTGATTTCGAAGGTCTTCTTTTCGTCGCTCATGACGATGGTGAAGGTGAACGGCCCCGTGTACTCAGAGCGGCTCTCGGTATAGACGACGGGCAGCAGTTCCTCCGCCATCGGGCCGATCGTGACCGGGCCATCAAGGCCCGTCTGCACAAGGTGCGACCCGCCCTGGAAATTCACGATGAAGTTCGCGGGCTTGTTCGTCTTGTTGACCAGACGGACCATGAACTGATTTCGGATGTCGTGGCTGTCGATGATGTACGGCGTGCCCACGATGCGCGTGACCGCGAAGTCGGCGGGACGTACGCGGGAGAACGTGATGCCGGAGACGATCGCGCCCACCAGGAGGGCGGCCGCGTAGACGATCGTGCGGGGACGGATCCAGCGGGTTCTTCCTCCGGATAGTCCGTCCAGCGAATCGTAGCGAATCAGTCCACGCGGACGCTCCACGCGGTCCATCACCTCGTCGCAGGCGTCGATGCAGGCCGCGCAGCCGACGCACTCGAGCTGGAGTCCCTGGCGGATGTCGATGCCGGTCGGGCAGACCTGGACGCAGCGATTACACGAGATGCAGTCGCCTGCGCCCGTGGTGCCGAGCTTGCCGCGGGGTTCGCCGCGCTTCTTGTCGTAGCCGATCACCAGGGAGTTGTCGTCGATCAGCGCCGATTGGAGCCGCCCGTACGGGCAGATCACGATGCACAGCTGTTCGCGAAACCAGGCAAAGTTGAAGTAGAGGACGCCGGTCGCGATCATCATGAACGCAAACAGGCTCCAGTTCTCCTCCGGTGCCGAGTTTATCATCCGCCACAGCTCGGGGATGGACACGAAGTAGGCGAGGAACAGGTGGGCGATTGCCGCTGAGGCGATGATGTAGAGCGCGTGTTTGGCGGTCCTGCGTGCAATCTTGCCCCCCGAGAGCGGGGCCTCGGCGAGGCGTCGGCGCGCCACCGAGTCGCCGTCGATCCATCGCTCGATCCGCCGGTACACGAAATCCAGGAATACCGTATGCGGACATGCCCAGCCGCACCAGATGCGCCCGAGCAGTGCCGTGACAAAGAACAGCGTGAAGCCCAGCCCTGTGATCAGGAAGAAGAGCATCCACATATCCTGCGCGGCAAAGGTCATTCCGAACAGATGGAAGCGCCGCTGGGCGACATCCAGGAACACCGCCGGAAACCCGTTGATCGGAATCCACGGCATCAGGCCGTAAATCAGGATCAGCGCCGCCGCGGCGATCGTGCGCCACTTGAAGAAACGGCCGCGTGCGTCGGCCGGATACAGGAAACGGCGCGAACCGTCGTCGCGGATCGTGGTGACGGAGTTCAGGCTCGGGGCCTCGTGGGTCCGGGCGTGCTTCGGGTTCTGATTGGAATCGGGAGTATCCACGAGTCGGATCTTCGGAATGGGTCCGGGCGGGACCAGCCGGGCGCGTGCCGCGGAGGCCCCGGGTCGGGAGTCAGTTCAGCGGCGGTTGCTTGTTCATGCTGAGCACGAACGCCACGACCTGCGTGATCTTCTTTGCGCCGAGGATCGGCCCCCAGGTCGGCATGCCCTTGGCCTTCACCCCGGTGGTGACGGTGTGATAAATCTCCATCGGGCGGCCGCCGTGGATCCACTGCTGTTTGATCAGGCGCGGACCGATGTTGCCAGACAGGTCGGGACGATGGCAGGCCGCGCAATTGGCGAGGAACGTCGCGTGGCCCTCCGCGACGATCTGCGGATTGCGGCTCATCGCATACAGGGTTTCGTCGTTGAGATTCGCGACGCTCGCCAGACGTTCTGCCTGGATGCGCGTCATCTCGGCATTCACAATCTGGGCCTGGCTCGGGAGCACCTTCCACCACTCGTAACACGAGTAGTAGCCGACGGCGAAGATGATGGCTCCGTAGAACGTGGCGAGCCACCAGTTCGGAAGGCGACTGTTGTACTCCTGGATGCCGTCGTAGGTGTGCGGCCGGAGTTGATCCTCGTCATGATGGTCCGGTGAGGGCGTGGATTTGTCAGGCGTCATGGCGTTCAGATGGGCGTTCGTCGACGAAGGGAAGGTTCTCGAACTGTTCGAGCTGCTTCGATTTCATCCGCATGGCTCTCCAGAAGAAGGCCACGTAGATCGATGCCGAGACCACGAAGGCGAGCGTCCCGACGAAGACCACGGAATGGTCCATTACGATGCGTTGGAACATGGGCAGGCTCCCTCGTTATTTGGCTTCCGCGACCGCGTGCGCGGCCGGCGGAATGATGATGGTTTTGCCCAGTTTCTGGAGATATGCGATGAGCGCGATGATCTCCTTGTCGGGCGTGGCGTATCGGCCCTGCGAGCGGAGAGCGGCCACGATCTGGCTCTCCTGCGTTTCGACGTCCTGACGGATTTGTGCGGGCGTCATGGGAGCGTAGGGCACGCCGAGTTCACGAAGAACGTGGATCTTGCTCGGCAGTGCGGCCACGTCGGTCTTCTGGGTATAGAGCCAGGGGAACGGCGGCATGATCGATCCCGGCGACGTGCGCCGTGGATCCATCATGTGGTCGAAGTGCCAGGCGTCATTGTATTTTCCGCCGATGCGGGCCAGGTCGGGTCCGTTGCGCTTGGAGCCCCACTGGAATGGATGGTCGTAGATCGATTCGCCCAGGCGCGAGTAGTCGCCGTAGCGCATGACGTCCGGCACGAGCGTGCGGATCATCTGCGAGTGGCACAGGTAACAACCCTCTCGGATATAGATGTCGCGGCCGGCGAGCTCGAGGGGTGTGTAGGGCACTTCGATGCGGTCCTCGACGTTTGAGGCGCGGTGCATGATGACCGTCGGAATGATCTGAATCGCTCCGCCTGCGGCAACGGCGATGAAGGTCAGTATCGTGAAGGGGATGGCGCTCTCGAGCAGTTTGTCGTACCAGTCGCCCCACTTCTTGCCTCGCGTTTGGAAGTGCGCATAGGCCAGGACGAGGATGATCGCGGCGCCAACAAGTCCGGAGATGCTCACGAAGGCATCGCCGAACATCCAGGCGCACAGGAAGATTGCGGCGAGGCAGGAGAAGACCACCGGAGGATTGAGGATCGCGCTGATCGCACCGATCGGGGCCGAGCGGCGCTCGGGTTCGTCTGCGGGCACCTCGATCGTGCCGTTCACGGGCTGTGAGCCGCGGATCGTACGGTAGAAGTTGTAACCCATCATCAGCCAGCCCGAGAGATAGAGCACCCCGCCGATCACGCGGAAGAGCATGAGCGGAAGGATCGTTTGCAGCACCTCGATGAAGTTCGGGTAGGCGAGGACCGTACCATGCTCGGCCGTGGCATTGAGCATGTAACCCTCGGTGATGCCCGAGGCCCACATGGCGCCGATGTAGAAGAGGATTCCGATCAGGCCGATCCAGAAGTGAAGGTTGGCAAGGGTATTGGAATACAGCTTCTTGTTCCAGAGCCGCGGCACCAGGTAGTAGAACATGCCCGCCGCCATGAAGCCGTTCCAGCCGAGGGTGCCAGAGTGGACGTGACCGATCACCCAATCGGTGTAGTGACCAAGGGCGTTGATCGATTTGATCGCCAGAAGCGGCCCCTCGAAGGTCGCCATGCCGTAGAAGGTAAGCGCAGCCGCGAAAAACTTCAGCACCGGGTCCGCTCGCATGCGGTCCCATGCGCCGCGTAGCGTGAACAGGCCGTTGAGCATGCCGCCCCAGGACGGCGCCCACAGCATCAGCGAGAACACCATGCCCAGGGTCTGCAGCCAATTTGGAAGTGCCGTATTGAGCAGGTGATGAGGGCCGGCCCAGATGTAGACGAAGACCAGCGACCAGAAATGGATCACCGAAAGGCGATAGCTGTACACCGGACGCTCCGCGGCCTTGGGAACGAAGTAGTACATCAGGCCCAGGATCGGAGTCGTCAGCACGAACGCCACGGCGTTGTGTCCGTACCACCATTGCACCAACGCGTCCTGCACGCCTCCGAAAATCGGATAGCTGTGCGTCCAGCTCGTCGGAATCGACAGGTGGTTGACTATATAGAGCATGCCCACCGTGACGATCGTCGCGATATAGAACCAGATCGCCACGTACAGACTCGGCTCCCGGCGGCGTTTCAGCGTCCAGAAGAAGTTCACGGCGAACACCACCCAGATCACCGTCACCGCGATATTCAGCGGCCAGATCATCTCCGCGTATTCCTTTCCGCGGGTCAGGCCCATCGGCAGCGTGATCGCCGCAGCCAGTATGATCGCCTGCCATCCCCAGAAGTGGAGCTTCGACAGGAAATTGCTCGCGAGCCGCGCCTTCACCAGGCGCTGCGTCGTATAATAGATGCCCGCGAAGAACATATTGCCCACGAGGGCAAAGATCACCGCGTTCGTGTGCACCGGTCGAAGGCGCGAGAACGTGATGTACGGGATACCGTGATTGAGCTGCCAGAAATTCAGCTCGGCGGCGATATAGACGCCCACGAGCATGCCGATCGCGCCCCAGATTACTGAGGCGAGAAGGAACATGCGCACGATGCCGTCGTTGAACTCAATCGTCGTTTTTTGTGAGGACGCTGACATGGTTGGAGTGGAAGAAAGTGGTTCAGGAGTGGCGGCCCCGGCAGTCGGGACAGCGCTCGTGGTCGGGCTTGTCTGAATGGCATCCGCCTTCGTGGCGGCGCTGCCCGCCGGGCTTATGATCCTTGAACGAGATCACCATCGCAGGCTCCTTGTCCCGAGCGCGCGGCTTCTCATCCCCGAATGGCAGCAGCGAGTCGCGCTCCGGGCTGCTCATGCGCGAGCGCGCGTGCTCCCGCAGGAAGAACACCACGAAGGTGATCACCAGGCAGAGACTGATGGTGAGCGTAAGCGGAATGACGGACATGGACCAATACAATGAATGCGTTCAACGGACGAGGTTCGAGGCGGGGTGCACCTGCGACAACCGGGGAAAATACTGACAGCCCCGAGAATTGGCCGAAGATTCCACCCACCGCGAATGGTGCGAAAGCAAAGTAGCAATGCTTACGCGTTGGAAAGGCTCTTTTCTGAGCATATTTTGTCATTAGCTAATCAAATTCCGGCTATGATGTTAACTATGCGTATAGATAACACTGCATTGTGCATTTCTTGACCGACCCCTCTGAACGGCACTTCCGCCGTCTGCACAAAAGATGCAATCGCTTGGGCAAGCGGTGCGCAGCGCAAAGCGATGGCCTTGTGCATACTGCGGACCATGGACGAACGGATGCTTCACGCGCTCGAATCCCAACGTGACCAACTTCATTCACGCTGGGAGGCCCTGCTGCGGGTTGAGCCGGTGACAACGCCCCTCGGTCAACCCGAGGCGTTGATGCACATGATCGACTATACGCTGAACACGCTATTTGCGGCCCTCCGCACCCAGCATGCCCCTCGTCGTCATTTCCGCTCGATCTCCGCCGCGGCTTCGGACCGCAAGCTCTGCCCCTGCGGACGAAATCCGCTGCTCGCCTATTTCGTCGCCGGAGAACAGGCCATTCTCGAGGCGTTGATCCTCGCGCAGGCCAATCTGCCCGATTGCGCGGAGACACGCTCGGCCTCCCTTCAGGAGCTCAAGCACACCCTCGCCTGGGTCGCCTACCGTGAGATCGAGACCTTCTGCGCCCTGTGCCAGATGCGCGATCAGTCTCATGGCACGCCGCCGGCCACTGAGGAACACGCCGAGGCCAGTCCGGCCTGAGCGAATCCAACGCAGGCCGCGACTCAGACGAGATACGTCTCGAGCGGCACCGGATCGATGACCTTCGCTTGCGGCATCGCCGCGGAGATCTGCTGCGCCATCCAGGCTCGCGCCTCGGGATCGCCGTGCGTGAGCACCACGCTGCGCGCCCGCGTCTGCTTCGCGAATTCCAGGAGCTGGTCGCGGTCCGCATGGCCGCTCAATTCGAATCGCTCGATGTGCGCGCGCACCTTCGTTTTCACCTGGCAGGCCTCGAACAGGAACGAGTCACCCTGCTTCGCCTGCTGCAGCTGGCCTCCCGGCGTGTCGGGATCGCAGTAGCCAACAAAACCGATCGTGTTGCGGGGATGCCCCACGAGCCCGCTCGCCAGCATGTAGCTTGGCGTGCGCTCCACCATCATGCCCGAACTCACCACGTAGATCGCGTTCGCACCGGTGTCCCGGCCTGCTTCGATCTGCCGCGGAAGGGGCTGGATTTTGAGCTCCTTGACGATGCTCCGGCTGAACTGCACCTGCTTGGTCTTTCGGGCGATCTCGTCGAAATATTCCACGAGATCCATGCCCAGGCCCGACGCGTAGATAGGACAGTCCACCAGCTTCCGGAACTTTCGCGCGTCATGCAGCACCGTGAGGATCTCCTGCATCCGCCCCAACGCAAAGGTCGGGATCAGGTAGGACCCGCCACGCTGGATCGTGTCGTTGACGGAGTCCATCAGCCGCTGCATCTCCGCCGCACGCCCCTTGTCCGCGGGCCGCTCGGTCGCGCCGCGCGTCGTTTCCGTCACGAGCGTGTCGCAGGGCGACGTCGGGAATTTCGCCCCCTTGAGCGTCCGCTGGTCGTCAAATTGCACGTCGCCCGTGAAGAAGATCACCCGGTGCTTGTGCTTGATCTCGACGGCCGCCGCGCCGGCCACGTGGCCCGCGGGGTGAAAGGTCACCTGGATCTCGTCGTTCGCCGAGCGGTAGCGTTTCGCGAGGTTGAATGGGACCGCATGCAGCCTGGACGAGTAGCGCCCCACCTCTTCGTGGGTGAAAAGTGGATACTCAGCGATTTTCTCCTCGTCGCGCTGGCGGAGCATCACGCTGGCCGAATTCTTCAGCATGCGTTCGATCAGCATCCGGCTGCCGTGCGTCATGATGACCTGGGTGTTCGGGTGCTCCCGCATCGCGATTGGGAGGCTCCCGATGTGATCGAGGTGGCAGTGCGTGATGATGATCAGGTCGATCGTCTTGTCCCTGATCTTGGAGTAGTCTGGTGCGGCATGGCGTCCCGCAATCTTGGGGTGCAGCCCGCAGTCGATCAGGAGGTTGAAGTCGCCGAGTTGGACGAAAAGGGAGTTGGCACCTATGCCGCCTTGGCGGTTCAGATCGGTTAGCTTCATGTCGTGCCCGCGAGGGAGCGTGAACGCAGCTCCAAGTGCAAGTCTTTGCTTCCGCGGCGGACCTGCGGCTGTTCATTCCATCGAGCGTGGAATGTGCATCGGGAAAGGAGCCAGGCGCACGTGAATCTTGCGCCCCAGGTCATCCATGCCGTGGAAGCAACCGTTCGCAACACCGTCGATCGCCGTCACATGATAGCTATTGTACGAAAACCGCTCGCCGGGCGCGAGTGTGGGGGTTTCGCCCACGATTCGGTCGCCTTCCAATACCATGCGAGTCCCATCGCAGTGCTGTACGACCCACTTTCGTCCGAGCAGCGTGATCGTGCGGTCCGACCGGTTCTCAATCGTGATGAAATACACGAACGCATGCGGTTTGTCCGGAGGCAGGTTGACCCCGCCGTGCTGATGGCACAGCCGGTCGAGCCGGGCGGTGAGACCGGGAAGTTCGATTGAGTGACAGTCGGACACTCCCAAAAACAAGCACGGTTTTCGCATCGCGCAAGCGCCCGCGCACGGGAGTTGGTTCGGCGGTCGGAGCACGGAAGCCATAAGGCAGAAGGCGGACCTCGGTCCAATTTCGCCTTCCTACCTCCGACTTCCCCCCGTCCCGTCCCGTCTTCTGGCTTCTTACTCCTGGCATCACTGGATTCCGTCCTCTGTTCCGTTCCCTGTCCGCAGCCGCGGTGGAGAATCATGCTTGCCGCCTGCCGTGGGGGGCCGCAGAACGCCCTTTTCTCACCACCATGGAAAAGCTGGCTCTTCTCTCTGTTAGCGACAAACGCGGGCTCGTCGAATTTGCGACGTCGCTGGTCAGGCAACACGGCTACCGTATCCTCTCGACGGGCGGTACCGCCAAGCTTCTCGCGGACAAGGGACTCCCTGTCACCGAGGTCAGCCAGCATACGGGTTTTCCCGAAATCATGGAGGGCCGTGTGAAGACCCTTCACCCCAAGATTCATGGCGGGCTCCTTTGCCGCCGCGACAAGGAGGAACACCTCGCTGAGGCGCGTAAGAACGGCATCGCCTTGATCGATCTGGTCGTCGTGAACCTCTATCCGTTTGAACAGACGGTCGCGAAACCCGGGGTGCACTTAGAGGAGGCGATCGAGAACATCGATATCGGCGGTCCGTCGATGCTGCGGAGCGCCGCCAAGAACCATGAGAGCGTCACGGTCGTCTGCGATCCCGATGACTACTCCGCCGTGCTCGCGGCGATGGCCGGAGCTCCTCAGGAATTGTCCGCGCTTCGCCGAAATCTTGCACTGAAGGTGTTCCAACGCACCGCCGCTTACGACGCTGCCATCTCCCGCTATCTCGAAGGGCAGCTGGCTGAGCCCGACGTCGATGCGATCAGCGGATTTCCCGCCACGTTCACGCTTTCGCTCAAGAAAGCCCAGGCGCTACGCTACGGCGAAAATCCCCACCAGAAGGCTGCCCTCTACGGCACCTTCCACGAGCATTTTGAGCAGCTCCAGGGCAAGGAGCTTAGCTACAACAATATTCTCGATATCACATCGGCCACGTACCTCATCGGCGAATTTGACCGGCCGACCGTCGCCATCCTCAAGCACACCAATCCCTGCGGTGTCGGCAGCGCTGATTCCCTGTTGGAAGCTTGGAACAAGGCCTACGCCACCGACCGTCAGGCCCCCTTTGGCGGCATCATTGTGGTCAATCAGACGCTCGACAAGGACCTGGCCGAGCAGATCAAGGAACTTTTCACTGAGGTGATCATCGCCCCTCGTTTTACCGACGAGGCACTGGAGATCCTGCGCAAGAAGAAGAATCTCCGCCTCATGGTCGCAAAACACGGTCAGGGCGCCGGCGCCCTTCAGGACATTCGCTCCGTCGTGGGCGGTGTCCTTGTGCAGGACCGCGATCTGACGCTTGGGAACATGAAGGAATTCCGCGTCGTGACCAAGCGCCAGCCCACGCCCGACGAATGGGCGGCCATGATCTTCGGCTGGAAGGTTTGCAAGCACGTCAAGAGCAACGCCATCGTCTATTGCAACGGCGAGCAGACCCTCGGCATCGGCGCGGGTCAGATGGCGCGAGTCGATAGCTCCCGCATTGCGGTTTGGAAAGCCGGCGAGGCCGGCCTCAGTCTCAAGGGCTCCGTGATCGCGAGCGAGGCCCTGTTCCCGTTCCCCGATAGTCTTGTCGCCGCGGCCGATGCAGGCGCCACCGCTGCAATCCAACCTGGCGGCGCGATTCGCGATGAACTCGTGATCCAAGCCGCCGACGAACGTGGAATGGCGATGGTGCTCACCGGCATCCGCCACTTCCGGCACTGAGATCGCGGGCGCTTCGGCGCCCCCACCGCTCAACCGATCAGGATTTCCGTGTGCGCCTGGAGGTAGTCCTCCAGGCGCTTGAGAATTCGTGTGGACGACTCCGCAAGACCGGGTTCACCGATGAGGTCGGCCAGGGGCGTGCGGATGATCCGCTCAGCCTGCGGGCGCAGACTTGCCGAAAGTCCGTCCAGCCAGTGCTGCCGCACAGGGTAACCTTCGCCCTGGGCCAAGGCATAGAGCGCCTTGAGGTGGATCACCACGGGAGGCAGGGGAGAGGAGTCAAATGCGTCCAGCACCTGCCGCAGTAGGTTTCGCGCGGCCGTGCGCCCCTCCTCGGGAACCGCGTTCCTGGCGACCACCTCGGCGAACGCGGAGGCCGCGCGAAGCGTGTCGTAACTCCGTCCGATGCCGCGCCGGCTGCGACGTGTCCGGGCCTCGGATACAAACCAGGTTCGTCCCTGGTTCGAACTCGTGAGTACCGTGTCGGCATCGTCGAACAGGTCGAGCACCGCTTCGTGCCGGCCGCCCGACGCACGCTGGTGCACCGTAAGGCTGCCGTGCTCGAGGCAGAACACCGTCAGCGGCGCGTACCGCTCCTTGGCGGCCCTTCGCAGCAGCACGGTGACGTCAGCCTGGAGTGTGAGGGCGGGCATGGGCGTGACTCGCCCCGCGACTCAGGCGCGGTTCGCATGGTCTGGCGCCGGAGGCACCACCGTGCCTCCCGAGATCACCATCTTCATCCCGTCTCCCGTGCTCATGTCCAGTTCCACGACGTCCTCCTTGGGCACCATCAACAGGAATCCGCTGGTCGGGTTGGGCGTCGTCGGTACGAAGACCGTCCAGATATCTCCTTCGAGCCGACTCTGCGGAAGGCCGCGGTTCTTGTTCGTGAGAAATCCAATCGTCCAGCTGCCCTTGCGCGGATATTCGATCATCACGACCTTCGAGAAGCTGTTGCGGCCACTTGAACCAAAGGTGTCCACCACCTGCTTGACCGTCGCATAGATGGCGCCCACGCCGGGAATGCTCATCATGATTCGCTCGGCGACGTTCGCGAAGAACTGGCCGAAAACGTAGCGCGACAGCCAGCCGAGACCCGTGATCGCGGCGATGACCATGAGCGTGACCACCAAGTCCCAAAGAAACTGAAGTTCGGGATGTTCCTTTAGGCTTACGGGCAGGATCAACGGCCGCAGGCCCCCGCCCACCGTTTCGATCAACCATGAGAACACCATCCAGGTGATCGCCATGGGAAGAAGGAGGATGAGGCCGGAGATGAACGCGTTGCGGAGTGAGCCTATGCGTGTTTCTGACATGTGTCCCCCATCAAATACGGCAATCCAGCCTTTTTCAACCGCAGGGAAAGGCGTGGGTTGCCCCAATCCTACGGCGGCTCAGTCAAGGCCGTTGACACGGCAGGGGAAGGGGCCTTGCATCTCACCTTTCGCGCTCCGCGCGAACTGCGCTTCTCCAAGCATTTCACCATACATAAACACTCGTTCCCTATGGTTGCCAAAAAGAAACCCTCCGCGAAAAAAACCGCGGTCAAAAAAAGCGGCGCTGCCAAGGCGCCCAAGTATGTCTACGTCTTCGGCGATAAGAAGGCCGACGGCGATGGCTCGATGAAGCCGCTCCTCGGCGGCAAGGGCGCCAATCTGGCTGAGATGGCCCGCATCGGCCTGCCCGTTCCGGCCGGCTTCACCATCACCACGGAAGTCTGCACTTACTATTACGACAATAAGCGGACCTACCCGGCCGCCCTTTCGAGCCAGATCGAGGCGGGCATTCGCCACCTCGAGGGCATCATGAAGCTGAAGTTTGGCGATAAGAACGCCATGCCGATGCTCGTCGCCGTCCGCTCGGGCGCGCGCGACTCGATGCCCGGCATGATGGACACCATTCTCAACCTCGGCCTCAACGACGAGAGCGTCGTCGCCCTCGAGAAGGCCACCAACAATCCTCGCTTCGCCTGGGATTGCTACCGCCGCTTCATCCAGATGTACGGCGACGTCGTGCTCGGCGTCCAAAAGCGCGCCGGTGAGGACCACGAGCCGTTCGAAACCGTGATCGGCGAACTCAAGGATGAGCGCCACGGCAACCACGACATCGAGGACACGAAGCTCACGACCGACGATCTCAAGGAACTCGTCAGCCGCTTCAAGGCCCTCGTCAAGGAGCGCACCGGCAAGGCATTCCCGTCCAATCCCTGGGACCAGCTGATCGGCGCCGTCGGCGCGGTGTTCGGCTCCTGGATGAACGACCGCGCGATCGTTTATCGCCGCAAGTACAACATTCCGCACGAGTGGGGCACCGCCGTCAACGTGCAGGCCATGGTGTTCGGCAACACGGGCGACGAGTCCGGCTCCGGCGTCGCCTTCACCCGTGATCCCGCCTCCGGCGAGAAGGTGTTCTACGGTGAGTTCCTCATCAACGCCCAAGGCGAAGACGTCGTTGCCGGCGTCCGCACCCCGCAGCCCGTGCAGGAGCTGTCGAAGGTCATGCCGGCCGCCTACAAGGAACTCGAGCGCATCCGCGGCGTGCTGGAAAAGCACTTCCGCGACATGCAGGACTTCGAGTTCACCATCCAGCAGGGCAAGGTATTCATGCTCCAGACCCGCAACGGCAAACGCACCGGCGTCGCCGCTGTACGCCTCGCCGTGGAAATGGTGAAGGAGAAGCTCATCGACCAGACCACCGCCGTCACGCGCGTCCCCGCAGACCAGCTCGACCAGGTGCTCGCCCCGATCTTCGACCGCGCCGCAATCAAGGAGGCCAAGGTTATCGCGTCCGGCCTCCCCGCCGGCCCTGGCGCCGCCGCCGGCAAGATCTACTTCAACGCCGACCGTGCCGTTGAAGCCCATGCCAAGGGTGAAAAGGTCCTCCTTCTCCGCATCGAGACCTCCCCCGAGGACCTCCGCGGCATGATCGCCGCCGAAGGCATCCTCACCGCCCGCGGTGGTGTCTCCTCGCACGCCGCCCTCGTCGCCCGCCAGATGGGCAAGGTCTGCGTCTGCGGCGTCAGCTCGCTCGCGATCGACTACGACAAGCGCACGCTCGAGGTCGACGGCCAAGTCTTCAATGAGGGCGATTACCTCTCCATCGACGGCACCTCCGGTACCGTCTACGCCGGCATGGTCAAGACCGCCCCCTCCGAGGTCATCCAGGGCCTCATCCACGACAACGCCGAGGCCCGCAAGAGCCGTACGTTCCAGAATTACACGCAGCTCATGGCCTGGTGCTCCAAGGTCACGCGCCTGCAGGTCCGCACTAATGCCGATACGCCCGAGCAGACCCGCAACGCGGTCGCCTTCGGCGCCACCGGCATCGGTCTCACCCGCACCGAGCACATGTTCTTCGAGGGCGATCGCATCGACGCCATGCGCGAGATGATCCTCGCCGAGACCGTCGAGGCCCGCAAGGAGGCGCTCGCCAAACTGCTCCCATATCAGCGCAGCGACTTCTTCGGAATCTTCAAGGAGCTGAAGGGCTTCCCCGCCACGATCCGCTTCCTCGATCCCCCGCTGCACGAATTCCTGCCCCACACCAAGGAGCAGCAGCTCGATCTCGCAAAGAAGCTCGGCATTCCCGTCGAGAAGATCATGGCCCGCGTCCACGAACTGCATGAGTTCAACCCGATGCTCGGTTTCCGCGGCTGCCGCCTCGGCATCAAGTATCCCGAGATCACCGAAATGCAGTCCCGCGCCGTTTTCGAGGCAGCCGCCGATGCCCGCAAGCAGGGCATCAAGGCCCAGCCCGAGATCATGATCCCGCTCGTCGGCTTCAAGAAGGAGCTCGATCTGCAGGTCGCCATCGTCCACGACGTCGCCAAGAAGGTGATGTCTGAGAAGAAGGTGAAGTTCACCTACAAGGTCGGCACGATGATCGAGGTTCCGCGCGGTGCCCTCACTGCCGACCAGATCGCCGAGACCGCCGAGTTCTTCAGCTTCGGCACGAACGATCTCACCCAGACCTGCCTCGGCATGAGCCGCGACGACTCGGGTTCGTTCCTCACGCCCTACATCGAGGCCGAGGTCTTCAAGAAGAATCCCTTCGCCTCGGTCGACCAGACCGGCGTGGGCCAGCTCATGCAGATCGCGATCGAGAAGGGCCGCAAGACCCGCCCCGACATCAAGCTCGGTATCTGCGGCGAACACGGCGGTGATCCCGATTCCGTCAAGTTCTGCCACAAGATCGGGCTCACCTACGTGAGCTGCTCGCCCTTCCGCGTGCCCGTCGCCCGCCTCGCCGCCGCCCAGGCTGCCGTGGCCGAGCTGGCCGCTGCGAAGAAGAAGTAAGCGCAACGCCGCTTCGGTTTCCCAAGCCCGCCCGGTCCTTCCGGGCGGGCTTTTTCATGGGTGCCCGGCCCGCGGCACAAACAAAAAGGCCCGGTCGAAACCGGGCCTCGCTCGAATCGGTGTTGAATTCGCGGATACGCGTTCAGCGCAGCGCGTAGGTTGAATTCCACCACGGCTGCTGCACGGTCTTTTCGACGCCCGTGCCCGGGTTTGCCGCCAGGTGTTCGACGATCTTGTGGACGAGCTCGGCCTTCTCGGGAGCGCCCGCCTTCGCGGCGAGCGCCTCGATGGTCAGTCCCGTGCCTTTCGCCGCCTTCAGTGCCTCGACAACCTTGAGCTTGAGCGCGATGACGCCCGTGGCCGCCTTCTTGCCGGCCTCCACTCCCGGCTGGTGGTAGGCGTTGATGCCCACGAGCGTCGCGTAGAAGCCCACCGTGCGCTCGAACAGCGCGATCAGCATGCCCACCGTGCGCGCCGAGCAGTCGGGAACCGTGATCGTCACCGAATGACGGTTCTTCTCGCTGAGCGCGTCGCGCGTGCCCAGGAAGAAGCCCTGCAGGTAGTCGCCCGAGGTGATGCCGCTCTCGACTTCGATGCTCGATCCCTCGCGGTCGCGGAGCACTTCGATGAAGGTGACGAAGAAGTTGTTCACGCCCTCGCGCAACTGCTGCACGTAGGCGTGCTGGTCGGTCGAACCCTTGTTGCCGTACACCGCGATTCCCTGGTTCACGGGGCGGCCCTTAAGGTCGAGCTCCTTGCCCAGCGACTCCATGATGAGCTGCTGGAGATAGCGCGACATGAGAAGCAGGCGGTCCTTGTAGGGCAGCACCACCATGTCGCGGCTGCCGCGACCCTCGGTGGCCCAGAACCAGGTGGCCGCGAGGAGTGCCGACGGGTTTTCCTTCAGGTTCGGCACGCGCGTCACGGCGTCCATCGCGGCTGCTCCGGCGAGCATTGCATCGACGTCGATGCCCTGCAGCGCGGCGGGTAGCAGGCCCACGGCGCAGAGCTCCGAGGTGCGGCCGCCCACCCAGTCCCACATCGGGAAGCGCGCCAGCCAGCCTTCCCTCGTCGCGACTTGGTCGAGCTTCGAGCCCGCACCGGTCACCGCGACGAACTGTTTTGCAGGATCGAGTCCGGCCGCCTTGAACGCGGCAGCAGCCTCGAGCATGCCGTTGCGCGTCTCCACCGTGCCGCCCGATTTCGAGATCACCACGACCAGCGTGTCCGCCAGCCCGGCGCCGATGTGCCCGAGCACATAGTCCATGCCGTCCGGATCGGTGTTGTCGAAGAAGTGCACCACCAGCTTGTCCTTGCCTGGCTGGGCGAGGGCCTGGTTGACCAACTGGGGTCCGAGCGCAGACCCACCGATTCCGACTACCAGAAGGTGCTTGAAGGCGCCACGGGGACCTTTGATCGCTCCAGAATGCACTTTGGCAGAGAAATCCTTGATCGCCGCAAGCGTGCCCGTGATCTCCCTGCTCAGCTCCGCGGTCGGGGCGAGGTGGGCCGCTCGCAGCCAGTAGTGGCCGACCATGCGATTCTCGTCGGGATTCGCGATCGCGCCCTTTTCGAGCGCCGACATTTCGGAAAAGCATGCCTGCATCGGCGCGGCCATCTGTTCGAGGTAGCCGTCCGGAAACGGCATCCGGCTCAGGTCAAGGGAGACGCCGAGCGCTTGATTGGGAAAGTTCAGTTCCTTGTAACGTGTCCAGGACATTGGAATCGGGTGGTTTGAGTTGTCGTTGGTCGGACGTCGCGCCGCAGCGAACGGAGCCGCTGCGATCAGGGCGGGGGAGAGGTCAGAGCCCGTCGGCGTCCGTGTAGGCTCCGAGCGAGGCGCTCACTGCGAGGGCGCGATATTTCGCCAGCACGCCGGTGGCCGGATTGGCCTTGCGCTTCCACGCCTTGGCGCGGGCCTTCAGTTCCTTCGCTGGAAGATCGAGGGTGATCTCGTTCTTCTTGGCGTCGATCGTGATCGGGTCGCCGTTCTTGATCAGCGCGATCGGCCCGCCGTCGAAGGACTCGGGCGTGATGTGGCCCACGACGAAACCGTGGCTGCCTCCGGAGAAGCGTCCATCGGTGATGAGCGCCACGTCCTTGCCCAGGCCCTTGCCCATGATCGCGCTAGTGGGCGCAAGCATTTCGCGCATGCCCGGACCGCCGCGCGGTCCCTCGTTTCGGATCACAATCACATGCCCAGCCTTGACCTTGCCCTCGAGGATCGCCTTCAGCGCTGCCTCCTCGCCCTCGAATACGATCGCCTTGCCGGAGAATGACAGGCCCTCCTTGCCGGTGATCTTCGCAACCGCACCCTCGGGCGCCAGGTTGCCGTAGAGGATGCGCAGGTGGCTGTCGGACTTGATCGGATTGTCGAGCGAACGGATCACGTCCTGGTCCTTCGAATACGGTTTCACCCCCGCGAGATTCTGCGCGAGCGTCTTGCCGGTGACCGTCATGACGTCACCGTGCAGCAGCCCCGCGTCGAGGAGTATGCGCATCAGCGGCTGGAGACCGCCGATGCGGACCAGGTGCGACATCGTGTACTTGCCGGAGGGTTTCAGGTCACCGAGCACCGGAACCCGCTTGCCGATGCGCGTGAAATCGTTGAGCGAGAGCTTCACCTTGGCGGCATGGGCGATCGCCATCAGGTGCATCACTGCATTGGTCGAGCCGCCCAGGGCGATCACGACCGCGATCGCGTTTTCAAAGGCTTTCCGCGTCATGATGTCGCGAGGCTTGATGCCCTTCTTAAGCAGGTCGACCACCGCCGCGCCGGCGCGGATGCAGTCCTCCTTCTTCTCTTTGCCTGCCGCGAGTTGTGCGGAGCTGTCTGGAAGGCTCATGCCGAGCGCCTCGATGGCCGAGGCCATCGTGTTGGCCGTGTACATGCCGCCGCAGGACCCTTCGCCGGGGATCGAACAGGACTCGATTGTCTTCAGGCCCTTTTCGTCGAGCTTGCCGGCCGCATTCGCCCCGACCGCCTCGAACACCGAGACGATGTCGCACTCCTTCTTCGTCTCGGGATGGATGCCAGGAAGGATGGTACCGCCATAGACGAAGACTGATGGACGGTTAAGGCGCGCCATCGCAATGAGGCAACCGGGCATGTTCTTGTCGCAACCACCGATCGCCACCAGGCCGTCGAAGCCCTCGGCACCGAGCACGGTCTCGATCGAATCGGCGATCACCTCGCGCGACACCAGCGAATAGCGCATGCCGGGGGTGCCCATGGCGATGCCGTCCGCGACGGTGATGGTTCCGAAGATGATCGACTTGCCGCCCGCCTCGTCGACTCCCGTGCCCGCGCGACGTGCCAGCTCGTCGATATGCATGTTGCAGGGCGTGAGCATGCTCCAGGTTGAGGCAATGCCGACAACCGGTTTCTTGAAATCGGCGTCCTGGAATCCGACCGCCCGCAGCATGGAGCGGTTCGGGGCGCGGTCGGCGCCGTCGTGAACAATGGAGGAGTACTGGCGGAGGCTTTCAGGCTTGGATTTGGAGCTCATGTTCGGGAAAGGCGCAGCGAACCAAACGACGCCCGCACGGGCAAGCATCATCCTCGACGGCGTTTGCATGCCGGACGCCTCCGTTTTCGTGATTGCTTCGGCTCCCGCACGCCCCTTTCACTCGCGCAGGTTTTCATGGCCTTCAACCTCAAGAAAGTTCTCCGCGCCCTCCTGTTCTCGTCGAGCCGGCCCCTGTCGGTGAAGGACGTGCAGGCGGCGTTCACCCGGTTCCATGAACAGGCATCTCTCCCCTCGAGCGAAGGCGACGAAACGGCGGCCGCCCTGGGAGCCGATGCCGCGGGTGAGCCCAGCCTGGAGTCTGCCCCCCAGGCCGTTCCCGAGGGTGTCTCGATCCCGGCTCTCCAGGAATCCGCTCCCGAGGTGGATCCCCTGGCGCTTGCGCCTGACGATCCGGAACTTTACCAGGAGGTGCCGTCCCTTGTCACGGCTTCACAAATACGCGAGGCGATGGATCAGGTCGCCGAGGAGGTGCGGGGGCTCGACCTCGGCCTCCGGCTCGTGGAGGGCAGCGGTGGCTACCAGCTCGTGACCGAGCCGCGGTTCGCAAAATGGATCCGCGTGCTCCGCAATGAGCCGCCGCCGGTGCGACTCACCCAGTCGGCCCTCGAGACGCTCGCGGTCATCGCCTACCGCCAGCCGGTGACACGCACCGAGATCGAGAATATCCGAGGGGTTTCCGCTGAGGCCGGCGTCAACAAGCTTCTCGAGCGCGAATTGATCTACATCGTGGGCCGCGCCGACCTGCCAGGTCGTCCGCTTCAGTACGGCACGACCGACAAGTTTCTAGAATTTGTCGGCGTCCGCTCGCTGGAGGAATTGCCCGCCTCCGATGTCCTCTCCAATCGCCAGATCGACGATTGGCTGCAAAAGACGAGCTCCGCCCGCCCACCCACCGATGCCGAGATGGGTCTCCCGCTCGAAGTGGGCGAGGGCGAGTCTCCCAATTTCGAGGAGGTGTCCGTCGAACATGCCCCCGCGACACCCGCCGACCAGGCTCCCGCACCGGAAGCGTCGACCGCCGAATCCCAACCCTCCTGAGTCTCCCGCAACCATGGACCTCACGCCACTTCGCGAACAGATCGACGCACTCGATCACAGGATCGTCGACCTTCTCAACGAGCGCCTCGCGCTTGCCGCCGAGATCGGTAAGGTGAAACGCTCGAAAGGCGGCGAGATCTACGTGCCCGAGCGGGAGGACGCGGTCCTGCGCAAGGTCGCGGGCCTCAACACGGGGCCGATCAAGAACGAGGCGCTCCAGGCGATTTACCGGGAGATCATGTCGGCCGCGATCGCTCTCGAGAAACCGCTTCTGATCGCCTACCTCGGACCCGAGGCCACCAATTCCCACATCGCGGCAATGCGCAAGTTCGGCGCGAGCGTCGATTACCGGCCCATGCCCAGCATTGGCGACATCTTCACCGCCGTGGAGAAGGGCGAGGCCGACAATGCCGTCATCCCGATCGAGAATTCCACCGAAGGCAGCGTGCGCGAGACGCTCGACCATTTCGTCGACAGCGATCTCAAGATCGTCGCGCAGTTCTATACCGAGATCACCTACGCGTTCATCTCCGCTTCGCCGATCGAGGAAATTACCAAGGTTTACTCGAAGGACCAATCCCTCGCCCAGTGCCGTAATTGGCTTTCCCGCCACGTTCCTCACGCCCAGTTGATCGACGCGCCCAGCACTGCCAGGGCCGTGCAGATCGCCCGGGATGAAAAGGGCGCAGCCGCCGTGGCCAATGAACTCGCGGCCCAGCTCAATGGCGTGCCGGTCGTTGCCAAGAACATCCAGGACAAGGCGGACAATACCACGCGGTTCTTCGTGCTCGGCAAGAAGCCCGCCGGGCCTGTCGGCGGCCGCCGCGACATGTCCAGTTTTCTCATCTCCCTCGGTGACGAGGCCGCCTCCCATTCCGGCGCGCTGCTGAAGATGCTCATGCCGCTGGCGGAACGCGGTATCAATCTTACCAAGATCGAATCCCGTCCGAGCAAGAAACGTCCGTGGGATTATTACTTCTTCATCGACGTCACTGGACACTTTGATGACGCGGAAATGAAGGCCGCGCTCGCGGAGCTGAAACGATTCTGCCCGCTCGTGAAGTGGCTTGGAAGCTATCCGGCCGTCTCCTGACGACTCACGGTGCGCCCTGGCTCATCGTTGGGGCGGCGGCGCCCGACAAAAAACCCCGGACTTTTGGTCCGGGGTTAAAAATTTTCAGAGGAAGCCCGTCGACTTACTGCGCTCCTGCATCCGCTGGGGCAGGCGCTGCTGCGCCGGACGAAGCATCCGGACCCGCACCAGCTGCAGCGGCCGCAGCTGCGGCGCCCGAGCCCGGGTTCTTCAGGATAATGATCTCCACGCGACGATCCTTGGCCATCTGGTCCTCGGTGCCGTTCTTGACCGCCTCGAGGCTGCCCTTCGAGGTCGTGTCGAGGCGGGACGCATCGACGCCGTGGCCGGTCAGCCACTGCTTCGCAGCTTCAGCGCGACGCTCACCCAGGCCCATGTTGTATTCGGCCGTGCCGCGCCAGTCGCAGTGGCCTTCGAGCAGCAGGCGCTGCTGCGGGTGGCTCTGGAGATACTGGGCAGCGGCTTCGAGCTTCGGGCGCTCGGAGGATTTGATCGCAGAACGATCGAAGGCAAAGTAGACCGGCTTCAGCAGGCCGCGGATCGTAAACTGGTCTTCAAGCACATCCGAACGGGGCGCGAGCGCCGGCGCGTCCGGATTGATATTCACGTTCTCGGGCGAGACACCCGAATCGGCCGTGGCGGCGGGCCCCGCATTACCGGGTCCCATCATGGTTTGGTCCGGCGTCGGGCGCAGGGGTTTCTTGGTGCAGCCGGCAAGAAGGACGACGGCTGAAATTACGGCTAGGGAAAACGGCTTCGCGGCGATTTTCATGGAAAAGGGATCAACGAGATCGCGGTTATTGGATAAGTACCGGTGGGCGGCAAGGTTTTAATGGACGGCAGAGTCGGCTTAACAACCTGCTCAAAGCTGCCTCCCTGAGGAGGGAGGCCTCACGTCGGCCCCGTCGGCCCTCCGAGGAGAAAATCAATTGGCCTTCTTGGGCTCGACCAGGCCGATTTCGAGCGCATAGCGCGTCAGGCTGGCGACATCGTGCAAATTGAGCTTGCGCATCAGGTTGGTACGATGGTTGTCGACGGTCTTCACGCTGATTCCCAGCTTGTTGGCGATGTCCTTGGTGCTGTTGCTCTCGGCAACCAGCTGGAGAATCTCCCGCTCGCGATCAGTCAGGAAGTCAGGCGTGTTGCTCGCGCTTGGATTTGCCACAACATTGCGCAGGAGCGCCGCCACGGCGGGCCCGAAATAGGTGCCTCCGTTGGCCACCGTTTCCAAGCCCTTCTTGAACTCAAAGAGTCCCGCTGTCTTCTCGACAAACCCGTGTGCTCCCGCTTCGAGCATCTCGCGTACAAGCACCGGGTTCTCGTGTCCCGAAAAGACCAGCACGCGCGTGTTTCGAAGTTGCTTCGACACGCGACGCAGGATCTCGACTCCGTTGAGGCCCGGCAGCTTGGCATCGAGAATGATCAGATCCGGCTTGGCCTCCAAGCACAGCGTAAGCGCGGCCTGCCCGTCGCCCGCTTCACCCACAAGCTTGTAATTTGGATCGAGGCGCAGAATCTCCGCCAGCATTTCGCGGATGGCGGTCTGATCTTCAATGATGACAAGGCGCTTCATGGGCGGCGATTTGGGAAATTTCGACTGGACGCTCCACGCGCGGTGGGTCGGCGGGCTGCGTATCAGGAATCTTGCGTTTAAAATGATCCAGGTTCCCCTTTCTTGTAAAGCGTCATCCTCCTCATGACCGGCACCGACGATTCCATCTCTCGCCTGAGCCGAGGTGCGGGCCTCCTCCTGCTATTGTTGCTGACCCTTGCCGGCTGCGAATCCGATTCCGCCGGTCCGAGTCTCAAGCGACCGTCCGAGCCTCTTCCAACGCCGTCCGCCAATGTCTCACGCCTGCAGGCATGGAAGGATGCCAATCTCATCGCGTCGCGAGAGTCCGGGCGCGAGGCCCTGGTTGGGGGCGGTACGTCCATGAATCCTGTTTATGGTGACAACACGATGCTGGTGGTCCAACCCATCGACTACGACCAGCTGAAGGCGGGAATGACGGTTGTCTACGTGAACGATCAGGGGAAACGCGTCGCCCATCAGCTCATCAAGAAGGAGGCTCGCGGATGGCGCGCCCAGGGGATCGACAACGATGTCGAGGATTACGATTACGTGACCCCCGATAACTTGGTTGGAGTGGTCTATGCCAGTCTCGTGAGCGAGGATCCCGACGCCCCCGCAAAAAGCGGCGATTCCGGTGGTAAGTAATGGTGGGTCGACTGGGATTCGAACCCAGAACCAACGACTTAAAAGGACGCTGCTCTACCGTTGAGCTATCGACCCCCATTCGCCTCTCAAGAGAGGAGCGCGGGGTAATACGCGACGCCTCAACTTGCGGGCAAGGAAAAACTGACCCCCTCGACTCCTGTTGTGCGAGCGGAAATTTTGTGCGCGCCGGTGTGGAACGTAAGTGGGAATACTGACTCCGCCCGGCGACATTCGGATTGTCCCCATGTGCGGTCTGTCGACGATGCCTTTGACCGGTTGCCTACCCCTGTCCCGGCTGGCCGGTGTTTATGCAGAGCCAAGGCCTTCGGATTTGCCGTCGCCGCGCGCCGCACCAGGATGGAATTCCCCGTGTGATCGTCGGCGCGGCTCTCTGGCTGTGCATGGCCGCATGCGGAATCTTCCCTGCGGCCATGCGCGGCGCATCGCTGACGTCCCCTGGCGAAATCACGGATGCGGCCCAGATTTGGATGTTGCCACCGGACATGCGGGCCGTGGCGCAACGGATCCACATTGAAGGTCGGGTGGATTACGTGGATGCCGCGTGGAAATTGCTCTGGATCGGCCAGGGCAATCACGGCACTTTTATCCAGTTGGCCGATACACCTCCGGCTTTGGAGCCCGGCCAGTACGTCCGTATCGACGGTACCCTGGTGCCCGACGAGGGGCTCTCCGCGCGGCGTGTCCAGGTCACGGTCCTGGGGGCGCAGGAACCCGTCGAGCCGGTCGGCGCCACCGGGCACATCAATGACCTGGCGCGACTCGACAGCCGGGTCGTCTCCGTGGACGCAATCGTGGACGGTATCCAGTTGATTGATGCAGAGCACCTCAGGCTCTACCTTGTCGTCGACGACCGAATGATCATCGGTTGGGTGAGGCCCGACGACCCCGACCGCCTGCCCGACCTTGCCGGCAGGGCCATCCGGGCGGTTGGACTGTATTCCATGAGGCTCGATCCAACCCGGACCAACGCGACCATCGAGCTTTGGATCAATCGCGAGTCCGATATCGCTGTGACGGGAACGATCGCGGACATGCCTGCCTTCGCTTCAACGATCACGCCCGTGGCCGAAATCGTCCAGCGGCCCGCCGGAGCATGGGTTCATGTTCGAGGACGAGTCGAGGCTCGAGTCCCGGGTAGGCGAATTGTCGTCCGCGACGACACCGGCGAAATCGCGGTCGAATCTGTGCAGCGGCAACCGCCGCCTCAGGGGGCAGAGGTCGAGGCCGTGGGCCAGGTCGCTCATGCCGAGGGACGTTGGCGCTTGGTCTCGGGACTCGTCAGAGCAGTCTCCGTGGCAACGACGAAGCGTCCTCGCGACGGGGTGCTTTCCAGTGTGGGTGAGGTGCGCGTGTTGTCGTCGGTTGACGCGGACAGGCACATCCCCGTTCGCATCGCTGGCGTGGTCACATGGTCTCTTCCGAAAGCTGATTTTTTCTTCCTCCAGGATGTGACTGGCGGAGTGCGAGTGCGCTTCCCGAGATCGACGATGCCAAGTCCTCCGCTGTGCAAATTCATGGAGGTTTCAGGCGTCACCCGATCTGACAAGGCTGGTGTCCCAGAAATTGAACTACAGACCTACCGGGATTTGGGCGCCATGAACGCCCCCGTGCCTAAGGTCATCACGCTCGCGCAGGCCATGACCGGAAGGGAGGACGGGCAATGGGTGGAGATGCAGGGCTTCGTTCAGCGGGTGGTCTCTGAAGGCGACTGGCGTTGGATCCACCTGACGTCTCCCGAGGGCGAATTTGTCGGGCACCTGCAATCACCGGTCAATTTTGTGGCCAATCCCGGATCGCTGGTCCGGCTCCAGGGTGTCTGCGAGACCGTTCGGTCTCCATTGGGGGACGTGCAGCTGGTTCGCCTTCGCATCCCATTTCTGCACAGCATCACCATCGACGACGATGCGCCGGCCGATCCTTTCGATTTGCCGGCACAGTCAATCGCGAGCATCGACCAGCTGGCGATGAGCGGAGGGCTGCGCCGCGCGCGCGTTTCCGGAGTTGTCACGTTGAACCGGTCCTCGGAGCATCAGTTGACCATCCAAGACGGGGGACGCGGGCTTCTGGTGCTCACCCGGGATGCCGTCGACATGAATCTCGGCAGCCGCGTCGAGGCTGTGGGTATTGTTGGCAATGAGGGTGAGCGGACGTTGCTCCGGCAGTCGACCGTGCGGCTGCTCGGTAGCGCGGGCATTCCTGACCCGGTGGCCTTGCCCAGCCCAGAGGTTCCCGCTCGGAGCTTGGACGAGCGTTTGGTCACCGTGGAGGGTCGGCTACTCGATGTATTTCGTTCCCCCACCGACGTTCGGCTGCGCCTACTCAAGGGCGACTACCTGTACGAGGTATTGCTGCCTCGGACCTTTGCATCTGCGACGCTTCCGCCGATCGGATCGGATCTGCGGCTGACCGGCATTTACAAGGCCGACTACGATGATTCGCGCCATCTGAGGGGTTTCCACCTGGAACTCCGAAATCTTTCGGACGTTGCGGTTGTTCACCCGCCGCGTCTGTGGACTCTTCGCAGGGCGTTGATTGCGACCGCGGTGCTGGCTGTCGTATCGCTGCTCAGCTTTATGTGGGTGTTTGCATTGCGCCGGCGTGTGCGCAGGCAGACCGATCAGATTCGGACGCAGATGGAACGCCAGGCCCGCTTGGAGGCCAGTGTCCAGCACGCTGCACGGCTTGAATCGCTGGGTCTGCTGGCAGGCGGCATCGCCCATGATTTCAATAATCTGCTTACGATCATCATCGGAAACCTGGGGCTTGCGATGATGAGCGAATCCGCCGTGACCGAGGTCGGGGCCAACCTGCAGGAGGCACGGCGTGGTGCGGCGCGAGCCCAGGAGTTGACTCGTCAGTTGCTGACGTTTGCGAAGGGGGGGATGCCCCAACGCGGTCCGACGCCTCTGGAGGATTTGGTGAAGGATGCAGTTGGATCCGTCATTCGCCTCGCAAGTGGACAGATCGAAGTCGCCTACGACCTTGCCTCAGATGCCCGGCCGGCCCTCGGCGACCGTCCGCAGCTTCTGCAGGCCATCCAAAATCTCGCGCTCAACGCTGTCCAGGCCATGCCTCGCGGCGGACGCCTCGGGATAGCGCTTCGCAACGTCGAGATCGGCGAAGGAAACGAACACGCGCTTGCGTCCGGGCGGTACCTTGAACTTGTTCTCGAGGATTCGGGCGAGGGTATTTCGCCTGAGAATCTGTCGAAAGTGTTTGATCCCTATTTCACTACCCGGAAAACCGGCAGCGGCCTTGGGCTGACCGCAGTCTACTCAATCGTTCGGAAACACGGTGGGGCGGTTGAGGTCTCGTCCGCCAAAGGCCGTGGAACGACCGTGTCGCTTTGGATCCCTTCCGCATCGGAAGCGCCCGTCGAACCGCCAGCCGCCCCGGTTTCCAAGGCGGTGGATGCCGGTCAAAAAAGTAGGCCCCGCATTCTTTTGATGGATGACGAGGACAGCATCAGGCTGATCGGCTCGGCATACCTGAAGCGAAAAGGGTATGAGGTTGTCGTGGCCGCCGATGGCGAATCGGCCGTCCGTATGTTCAGGGAGGCCCGGGCCTCCGGACGCTCATTTGACCTCATCATCCTAGACCTGACCGTCCCAGGCGGCATGGGGGGGCGCGAGGCGATCGAACGCATTCGATCCGACGACCGGTCCGTACCCGCAATTGTCTCAAGCGGGTATTCCAGCGACCCGGTCATGGCTGATTATCAGAAATATGGCTTCGATGGCTGCGTGCCGAAGCCTTACGAACTCGACCAGCTCACCGACGCTATCCGTCGCCTAACAGAACGCCGACCGACGTGACTTAGGAAACATGTCCTGTCGTTGCTGTCCGACAAATCGCCGGTATCGTTCCTGATGCCGGTGTCACCATGTCTTTCTTTTGGTCGTCCCGAGGGTGGAATGACATCGAAGCCCAATCCATCCATGTCTCCAAACTCACGCCGATCTCCGGGTTGGAGCGGGTCGCGCTTTGGAGGCGCCTCCAGTCATTCGCATGGAATGCAGACGGATTGCATCCCAGCGACGAATTCGCGTCCTTGTGGGTCGCGGCGCCGACGTTTGCAAATTATTTCGGGACAACCGTTTTTGTCTGAAACTCCAGTCGGGTTCGCGGGTTTCCATTGACCGGTTATTCCGCTCCAACACCATGAGCCTCAGTCCTTCCAAAAACTTGGGAACAATTCAAAACTACGCCCATCAGAGCGAGGTAGATCGCATGACTACCAAAGCTCAAGAAGTGGCCCTGGATCGATTGCTGGTCGACCGTTTCAAGCAAGGCGATGAGTCAGCTTTCAACGAGATCGTCAGCCGATATTGGGACCGCATCTATTCCATGGTGAACCAGCTCCTGCGCAACTCGCAGGATGCCGAGGAAGTCACTCAGGATGCGTTCATTCGCGCCCACAGGGGGCTCGTGAACTTCCGCGGCGAGGCTGCTTTTTCCACATGGCTTTATCAGATTGCCACCAATCTGGCGCGAAATCGCTATTGGTATTGGTGGCGGCGCAAACGCGACCACACGGTTTCGTTCGATCAGCCACTCAATTCAGAAAGTGATTGCACGCTTGCGGACCTGATTCCTGCGGAGGTCGAAACCCCGGAGGATGCGACGGTCACGCGCGAGTTTGTAAACCGGATCGCCGACGGGATGGAGAAGCTTGGTGCCAAGCACCGCGAAATCCTGATTCTCAGAAATGTGAAAAACCTTTCTTACGAGGAGATTGCGGTCATCCTGAATATTTCGGTCGGCACGGTCAAAAGCCGTATCGCCCGCGCCAGAGAAAACCTAAGAGAACTACTCGGGGAGGAATTCCAATGAAAGAGTCGAAGTTTATCGAGTTGCTGAACCTTTATGTCGATCGGGAGATCACTTCCGAAGACGCCGCCCTGCTCGAGGCGGAGATTGCGCGCAGCCCCGAGCGCAGGAAGGTCTATCAGCAGTATTGCCGCATGCAGCGCGCGAGCGTGCTTGTGTTCGATTCGTTCCGTTCGGGGCAGGTTCCTGAGGAAGGGACCTTGGCCGAGGCATCCAGGAATGCGGACGACAAAATAGCCCGGCTCCCAACCGCAGGCGGCCCGCGATTCCGCTGGGCGTATGCGGGTGGCCTCGTGGCAGCGGCTGCTGCGGTGGCGGTGGTATTCATCGGTCGTCGTGCTTTGCAGGCGCCAGCCTCCGTTCCGGCGCTTGCGTGCCAGGCTCACAAATCGGTGGCGGTGGCTCAGGCGGCACCGGTGTCCGCATCCCTTCAGAAAGCCTCCTATCGCCCCGTGTTCGTGACGAAGCCTTTTGACGGCACGTCCATTCAGCCGGGCGGCCTGTTCGCTTCCCAGCAGACGCAATCGCTGGATTGGATGAAGCAGATCCAGCTTCCGCCGCTTCGGTCGATACCGACGGGTGAGTTCACGCTCGCCCCCAAGGGTGATACGAAGCAGGAACTACGGCTCGTGCCTGTGAGCAAGCAGGCTCAAGGTCGCGTGGAAATGATGGCCTTCCAATTCCAACGCTGAGCAGAGACCAATTCGCTCGGATACCAAGCGGCCGCCTTTGAGCGGCCGCTTTGCTTTTCCGGGGCAGACTGGTTGGTCGCGGCGGCCAGATTTTTGTTTTATTCCGCCGGGCCGTCAGTCATATCTGGCGGTTTATGATCGATCCGAAACTTCTCCGCGAATCTCCCGACTTGGTGCGCGCCGCCATCGCCAAGAAACACTTGAGCGTGGATCTGGACACCGTGCTCGCACTCGACGCCGACTGGCGGTCGCAGCTGGGGGAGGTTGAAGCGCTGCGCTCGAAGCAGAAGTCGGCAAATACGGAGATGGCCGCTCTGAAGAAAGGCTCGCCCGAGTTCATCGCGAAGGTCCAGGAGATGAAGGGACTGTCGGCACAGGTTAAGGAGAAGGAGACCGCCCTCGGCGAGCTGGAGGCAGCCTGGCGCAAGGCGATGCTGACGCTTCCGAACATCCCGCACGAGAGCGTGCCCGAGGGGGCCACGCCTGAGCAGAACGTCGTGTTTTCGTCCCATGGCTCGGTCGAGGCGGTTTCGCCTGCCGCCAAGGCTCACTGGGATATCGCAGGGTTCGATCGGTTGTTCGATTTCTCACGTGGCTCGAAGGTGACCGGCGCAGGGTTCCCGTTTTACGTGGGCGATGGTGCGAGGCTCGTGCGCTCGCTGATCCAGTTCTTCCTGGATGAGGCCGGCAAGGCGGGCTACCAGGAGGTGAATCCTCCGATTGTGGTCAATGCGGCAAGTGCGACCGCGGTCGGCCAGCTGCCCGACAAGGAGGGAATGATGTACCAGACCGTCGAGGATCAGTTCTATCTGGTCCCGACCGCTGAGACTCCCCTGACGAATTTCTTCCGTGACGAGATCCTGGACGAGGCTGCGCTGCCGGTTTTTCGCTGCGCCTACACTCCGTGCTTCCGCCGCGAAGCGGGTAGTTACGGCAAGGATGTTCGCGGACTGAACCGGCTGCATCAGTTCGACAAGGTAGAGCTGCTCAAGTGGGTGCACCCCTCGCGGAGCTACGCAGAACTTGATTCTCTGCGCGACCACGCCGAGAGCCTTCTTCGCAAGCTTGAGCTTCCGTATCGCGTGCTGCTCATGTGTGGCGGTGATCTCGGATTTGCACAGTCGAAGAAGTACGATCTCGAAGTGTGGTCGGGCGGCCAGAAGCGGTGGCTGGAGGTTTCCAGCTGCTCGAACTTCGAGAGCTTCCAGGCGCGTCGTGCGCAGATTCGGTTCCGATCCAAGGACATGGCCAAACCCGAGCTCGTGCACACGATCAACGGCTCAGGTCTCGCCGTGCCTCGCGTGCTATCGGCGCTCCTCGAGAACAACCTGCAGGCCGATGGCACGGTGAAGATCCCCGCGGTGTTGGTTCAATATTTTGGCAAGAGCCACCTGTGCTTTGCCTGATGCGGCGGAACCGGGGCGCGAGGCAGCCTCTCAAGTCATGGGCGGAACCCGACGTGTGCGATGGACGGAGGTCGCCCGGCGTCTCGCGCAGGTGATTCCCAAGGAGCGCCTCCACCCGGGAGTGCGCTCCTGGGCGGCAGGTCGTACGCGCTCTGCCCATGAGCGCTGGGCGGTCGCCTGCTCGGGCGGCGCAGACTCGGTGGCGTTGTTGCTGCTCATCTGGGCTCATTGGCCTGAGCGTGCGCAGGGCCTGCTGGTTCTTCACTTCGACCACGCACTTCGCGGAGCGGCGAGCCGGGGCGATGAGCGGTTTTGTCGGAAGCTCGCGACGGCTCTCGGATGCGACTATCAGTCGACACGGTGGGCCGGGGCACGGGCGCAGGTGAGTGAGGCGACGCTTCGTGAGGCGCGCCTGCAGTTTTTCGAAGCCGCGATGAAACGTTCGGGCTGTCGCGCACTCTGGCTCGGGCATCAGGCTGATGACGTGGCGGAGACACTGTTGATGCGCATCGCACGGGGCAGCGGCGCGGCCGGGCTTGCGGCTCCGCGTCCGGTCCAACGATTGTCCTCAGGCTCGGTTCGAGTGAGGCCGTTGCTGGCCCTCGGGCGCGACGAACTTCGCGCTGAGCTCAAGTCGGCCGGCGGTGTTTGGCGGGACGATGAGAGCAACAAAACCGGGCGCTTTTTTCGAAACCGCATTCGCTCGGACGTGCTACCGATTTGGCGCGGGGCGGTCTCCGACCGTGATGCCTTGACCGGGGCCTGCCTCAGCAGGGAGTTGCTGGAGGAGGACGACGAGGCGCTTCGCGTTTGGCTGGAGGAGATCGGGCCCTTGAGGCGACGCGGAGTTCTTGATCTGAAGCTGATGCAGGACAAGCCGCGGGCGTTGTGGCGCAGGGCGATCCACGGGTGGCTTCTGTCCAGTGGATATCAAGGGGATCTTTCCAAACGTGGATTCGACCTGCTCCTGGAGGCAGCCATGCGGGGTGTGCCGACCCGCCAAAGCATGGGCCGCGAAGGCTTTGCCGTGATTGCGGGAAATCAGCTTCGCTACGTAAATAATCTTAGGCGCCGCACTCAGAAATAATCGGCGCTCCCATTGACTTATGAGAGGGGAACCATCAGGTTTGCCCTTCAGTCCAAAAGCTCGATGCCTGATAACGACAACAAGAAGAAGCAGCGTCCCATCAACAAACTACCGCCCGACCGTTTTCAGCCGAAAGTATTGCTGATCTGGCTGGCGATCATCGCGGCGGTTCTGGCGCTGTTTTACCTTCCGTCGGCCAAGTTTTCGTCGCCGGTCAACCTGAAGATCCAACAGGTTGTCGACAAGGCCGACCACGGCGAGATCAAGGAGGGCGTGATCCATTCCGACCCCACGGGCGGCCGGGATTGGGTGACGATCACCGGCAAGCTCAAGGATGACGTGGTGGTTCCCGGTGGAAAGACGGATGAATTCGTCGCGGCAGGGCGTCTTACCGACGATAGTCTCGAGCGCCTGCAAAAGGCCAATGTCTTCACCGAACAACCTGCGACCAACACGTTCACGTCGCTGCTCGGGCAAATCATCCCGTTTGTCATCATCATCGGCCTGGCCTATTTCATCATCGTGCGTCAGCTGCGCAATGCGGGTCGCGGCGCGTTGAATTTTGGCAAGAGCCGGGCCCGGCTGCTCACCCGCGATCGCGACAAAGTGACGTTCTCGGAGGTGGCTGGCTGCGATGAGGCGAAGGAGGAAATCAGCGAAGTCGTCGAGTTCCTGAAGGACCCGAAGAAGTTCACCCGGATGGGTGGGCGCATTCCGAAGGGCATCCTGCTTGTGGGTCCTCCGGGAACAGGAAAGACCCTCCTTGCGAAGGCAGTGGCCGGCGAGGCGGACGTACCGTTCTTCTCGGTGTCGGGCTCCGATTTCGTCGAGATGTTCGTGGGCGTGGGCGCGAGCCGCGTGCGCGACATGTTCGAACAGGGCCGCAAGAACGCCCCGTGCATCATTTTCATTGATGAAATCGACGCGGTCGGCCGCCAGCGCGGCGCCGGCTTGGGCGGCGGAAACGACGAGCGCGAACAGACGCTCAATTCGCTGCTCGTAGAGATGGACGGGTTCGACACGACCGAGGGCGTCATCATCGTGGCGGCGACCAACCGACCGGACGTGCTCGACAATGCGCTCCTGCGTCCGGGACGTTTTGACCGGCAGATCTATGTGGACCTGCCCGATCTCCTGGGGCGCGAGCAGATCCTCAAGGTCCACGCGAAGAAGATCAATCTGGCTGAAGGCGTTGACTTGTCGGTCATTGCCCGCGGCACGCCCGGACTTTCCGGCGCGGAGCTTGCCAACCTCCTCAACGAAGGCGCGCTTTTTGCCGCGCGGCAGAACAAGAAGAAGGTCGATATTCACGACTTGGATGCCGCGCGCGACAAGGTGCAGTTTGGGCGTGAACGCCGGCGCCTGATGGACGATGAAGAGAAGAAGCTCACCGCGTACCACGAGGCGGGCCATGCGCTCGTGCAGGCGGTTCTGGACGACGGGACGATGCCGGTGCACAAGGTGACGATCATCCCGCGTGGGCGCGCCTTGGGTCTGACGATGTTCATCCCGAAAAAGGACATGCTCACCCGCGCGCGGAAACGTGTGCTGGTCGAGATCGCGACCGGTCTGGCCGGCCGCCTAGCCGAGGACATTGTGATTGGGGACATTTCCAACGGTGCGTATGGAGACATCAAGTACGTGACCAAGCTTGCCCGTCACATGGTTTGCGACTGGGGCATGAGCCCGCTCGGTCCGATTTCGTATTCCGACAATCAGGACACGGTGTTTCTCGGGCGTGAGATTGCCCGGCAGGAGCACGTCTCCGAGGAGACGGCCAGGCGGATCGACGCCGAGGTTCATCGGATCGTCACTGAGCAGGAGGAACGAGCTCGGTCGATCTTGCTCGAGAAGCGAGAGTCCCTGGACAAGATGGCCGCTGCGCTGATCGAATACGAGACGATCGAAGGCAAGCACGTGCATGAGATTCTCGAGTTTGGCGAGATCCGGACGCCCGTGGTCCGGACGGCACCGCCGGCTGCCGAGAAGCCCGCGGACAAGGCTCCGCCGGAGGCGAATGCCACGTCGGTTCCTCCTGTGATCTCGGCGCCAAAGGCGACGCCAGCCTGAGCTTGGACGGAGTTTGAACGGGGCGATTATTTCGAGCGGGACCGCGATGCGTTCCCGCTCGTTTTGTCTAACAGCGGCACGGAGCACGACGCCTGGGAAGTTCATCCGGCCGGCTTGGTAATGGGGCGGGCGGTGCGTCTGAAATCCGGGCCGCTGGCTTTTACGTGGGGCTGTGCTCCGCAAAGGAAGGATTCGGGGACAGGGCGACCCGTTTTTGTGGATTCCTCAGTGAACCTGGATCTGTCTAACTCCCGCGTTTCATGAGCGAGATGATCATCAACGACGGACGAGAAGCGGAGCGGGCGCGGCTGGCCATTCCATCGGCGCTTGGGCATCGGGCTGCGCCACCGACGATCGCGCGACTCATGACGCTTGCCCTAGAAAGGCCGGACATGCTTTCGCTGGCGGCCGGGTTTACGGACAATGCGACGCTTCCGCTGGCCGAGGTGAAGGAAGCGGTGGACGTACTGGCATCGGGTCTGATTGGTCCAGAATGGCTCCAATATGGGACGAACCAGGGGCGTCCGGAACTGCGGCAGCTGCTCGCCCGGCGTCTGGCCAGGGACGAGCCGGAGATCGGTCCGATTGGGGAGATGGCCAAGCGCATCCTTGTCACCAACGGGTCCCAGCAGGCGCTCTATCTGGCGATGCAGGTCCTGTGCGATCCTGGCGACGTGGTGCTGGTGGATCGTCCGAGCTACTTCGTTTTCCTCGAAATGCTGAGTGGCCTTGGGGTGCGGGCGCGATCGGTGCCCACGGACGCGGCCGGGCGGATCGACCAGCCGGGCCTCGAGGCGTTGCTGGACCGGATGGGGGATCAGGGCGAATTGCCGCGGCTGAAGGCGGTGTATTTCGTCAGCTATTTTTCGAACCCGAGTTCGCGCAGCCTTGCGGAGCGGGAGAAAAACGAACTGGCGGCCGCGCTTCGGGGGCGCGGTTGCTATCCCGCCGTGATCGAGGACGCCGCGTATCGGGAACTCTATTTTGAACGGCCGCATGGGGCCCGGAGCGTGCTGACGCTTCCTGCGTGGGAGGATTTTCCGCGGTTGTACCTGTGCACGATGACGAAGTCGTTCGCGACCGGGCTGAAAGTGGGGTATGGCTACTGCACGGATGCCGCGTGGCTGGAGCGCATGCTGGCGGTGAAGGGGCATCATGATTTTGGCACCGGCAATTTTGCGCAGGCCGTGGCGGAGCGAGTGGTGGCGAACGGGGCCTTTGACCGCCAATTGGCGAAGATTCGCGTGGTGTACCGCCGGAAGATGGAGGCGTTGCACGAGGCTCTTGAGGGGCAGGGGGTGAGGGATCTTGGCTGGAGCTGGGACAGGCCTGCCGGAGGTCTCTACCTCTGGCTGCGTGGGCCGGAGCGGCTGGAGACGGGGCTGGACTCTGCGTTCTGCCGGGCCTGCCTGGACCACGGCGTGATTTATGTGCCTGGGGAGCTGTGCTTCGGTGACGAGGCCCCCAGGAATCAGGTGCGCCTGAGTTTTGGCGTGTTGGGCGAGGCCGCGCTGGCCGAGGCGGCCCGCCGGTTTGTGTCCGCTGCCCGTTCGGTGAGCGGCTCCTGAACGGGCGGGCAACGTTCGGGTGACGGTGAAAACCAGGGATTGAGCGGTGGCCGGCGTGCGTTAGGTTACGGCGCCGTGAAGCTCATCGATCACGTCCTGGCCTGGACCGCGTTGGCAATCGGCTGCACGTCGCTGACCTATGGATACAGCGCGCCCGGTCATCGATTCGTGGGGGCGCTTGCCGAGGACATCCTCAGAGTGCAAAGCCAGTCGGCGAACCCAGCCGAGGCCAGGCGTGCGCGCGAGACCCTGGAACGGGCGAGAAAACTCCTGCACGGACTGTCGTTCGCGCAGGCGAGCACGGTGCCCGATGAGATCAAGGCCTGGGATCCCAAGGGGAAATTCAGCGAGCATCCCGACCGACTTGCGGCGGAGCGTCATTGGCCGCGGAAGCTAACGGCCGATCTCCGGCGCTATTTTGAGGCGAACAGCGACCCGGCGAGCGGGCGCGTTCACTCGACCTACCATTATACGGACATTCCGGTGACGCCGACAGAGCACGGGACTTACGCACCAGGCGCGGTTGGTTCGGAGCGATACGACGTCGTGGAGACGCTTCATGTCTGCGAGGAGATCCTGCGCGGACACGGCAAGGGCGGAGATGGGCGACTGATCCCCGAAGACGTCGCGCTGGTGCTGATGATCCATTTTGTTGGCGACCTGCACCAGCCGCTGCACGTGGGTGCCGAGTATTTTGACTCGAAGGGTGACCCCGTGATGCCTACACGAGCGGAGCTTGCCAGCGGGCAGGTGAAATCCGACATCGGGGCGAACAGCCTGGAGGTCCCGGCATCGCTGACTCCGCCGTATAACGGCCGTCCGGGAAATCTGCATTATGTCTGGGATGGGGAAATCCCGAAACGGGCATTTGAGGCGTGGCAGCAAAGCCTTGGGAGCGCGTCGGACAGTCCTGAATCGTTGGCTGGGCTGCTCGCAAACCGGCCGGCCCCAGCGGGCTGCATTCCGACCCGGTACGACTCGTCGGACTTGATGCCTGTCTGGGAGTCGTGGGCCAACGAAATCCTCCCGATTGCCGAGCAGGCGCATGCGGCATTTTTGACTCCGGTTCGCGAAGTTCCCGCGAGGGAACCCAAGGTCTTCGAGGGGGAGCTCGAGCTCAAGAATCCCCGCGAGGACTACGATCGGGCGGAGGCCCCGGTGGTGCAGGCGGAGTTGCTCAAGGCCGGATGGCGGCTCGCCTGGGTTCTCGAGACTGTGCTGGCCCCGGAGACGAACTGAACCCCGGCGCAATTCAGGGGCCGGGCTTGTGCTGGTCGGCCGAATTTCGGTTTGCCGGAAGCTCCCCGGGAAAGAGAAGGAAGTAGTTCATCAGGCTCCAACTGCAGGTCGGACGATAGAGCAGGAAAGGCAGCCCGACTATGCCGGCCACTGAGATCACTTCGGCCCGGGCGGCGGTGAGTCTACCGACCCATGCGAGGGCGAGGATCGGAAGGATCACCGCGAGCACGGTGACACCGAAGTTGAGTGAGATGGCCCGAAAGCTGAATCCGTCATTCTGGTCGGCCACGAAGACGAAGCCGCAGTCGGAGCAGCGTTCATTCATCTGAAAAAGAGTGCCTTGCCTGAATACGGAGTGGGCGCCGCAGTTGGGGCAGCAGTGGGTGAGGCCGCGGGTGAGGATGCGGGTGCGGGAGACGTTCATCCGAGAGAGTGAAGTTGGATTGGACTCCCACTGTCGCGGGGGATCGGAAAAAAGACAAACACCGGGCGACTCTTCACCGCGACGACTTTTTCAGGGAACGCGGCCGTCGTAACCGAAGGAGGGTGCAAATCAAGCTCTGCCGTCAGCGCGAGACGTCCTTGAACACCGACTCCAGCGCGAGCGGGTGTCCTTTCAGGTCGCCCGGTGCGTACCGTGTGTCGCGAAGGTGAAGGCCGACGACGCTGTCGGCGTAGAGCCAGGGCATGCGGCCCTCGGCGAGGAGTGAGGGGCGGGGTTTGGCCGGAGCGAGATCGAAGGTGCGGCCGTAGAGGGGGCTGTTGGCACTGTAATTGTAATTCAATGACCAGTCGTCGAGCGTCACGTCGCTCACATTGCGGTGGAAGCCGACGACGAGAATGCTGTTTTCGGCGCTGCCTCGGACGTGCGAGACGGAGATGTGGCTGATGCGAGCCGATTCGGAGTCGGCGGCGGAGATGACGAGCGGCTCGCCCTTGCCCCACCAGGCGCCCGCTGTCATGCGGGTGTGCATCACGACGTTTTCGATCGCGACGTCGTGGACCCAGCCGCCGTCGCCGGCCTGGACGAGGATGCCGCGGTTGCAGTCCTTCAGGATGAGATTGGAGGCGGTGACATTGCGGACCTTGCCTGAGCTGTAACCAATACGGAGGGCGGCGGATCGGCTGGTCAGGATGCAGTTGGAGATGGAGATGTTCTCGCAGACGCTCGCGGGGTTGGTGATGCCCGTGCAGGCGATGGCGTCGTCGCCGCCGCGGATGATGCAGTCGGAGATGACTACGTTCTTGGATCCGCTGATGTGGATCCCGTCGTTGTTGGGGACCTGGGGATTGTTGATGATGCGTGTGCCGATGACCTGGACGTCGCGGCAGCAACTGAGCACGAGGGTCCAGCACGGGGAATTGCGGATGGTTACGTCGCGAACCTGGAGGTGTTGGCAGTCGTGGAAGAACAATGGCTGCGATGGGCGCTCGAGGGCGGTCACGACGCATTGTTTTCGCTGCCAGTCGGCGAGTTGGGAGTCTTCGGCGGTGGGGAGGCCGGTGCGGAGCAGGTTCCAGTTGAAGAAAGGACGGTCGTTCAGGTCGATGGTGCCATTGCCGCAGATGGCCACGTCGTGCTGGCCGATGGCCCAGAGCAGGCAGGTGGTTTGTCGCATTTCGGGGTGTTTAAAGCCATTGGGTGGATAATCGCGGAGATTGTCGGAGCCCTTGAGCACTGCGCCGTTTTCGAGACGCAGGGTGACGTGTGATTTGAGCTGGATGCTTCCGGTGACCCAGGTGCCCGGCGGGATGAGGACCGTGCCACCGCCGGCGGCGGCACAGGCATCGACGGTGGCCTGGATGGCGGCGGTGTTGACCGTCCTGCCGTCGTTTAAGGCCCCATGGTCTGCGATGGAGAAGGTTGCGCCGAGGGCCAATCCTGAGGCTGCGAAACCGATGGCCAGTGCGATGAGGGCGCGTAGGATGACGAAATGGTTCATTTGACCGAGAAGGCTAGCTGGCGCGCGTGGGGAGTCACGCGCCGGGCGATTCGGCGCTATACGATTGCACGAGGTTCGAGGGGTGCGCGTTTCCCACTCTGAGCCCGGTTTTCCGAGCCTTTGGTCGGTCTGAACGTTAGCCGGACTTCGGGCTGCTGTGCAGCGCCTACGCCCGGCAGTCTCCTGCGCCGTTAGTCGCTCACATCCGGCTTGTTTATGGACCGGCGAAGTCAGGCGAAGTCCGTTGCGAAGCAACGAGTGGAAAGTTGGCCTACGATTCATTCCGATCTCGTACGATTTCACTCGGGATGAGCGCTGGCCGGACTTCGGGCTGCGGTGCAGCGCCTACGCCCGGCAGTCTCCTGCGCTGTTAGTCGCTCACATCCGGCTTGTTTATGGACCGGCGAAGTCAGGCGAAGTCCGTTGCGAAGCAAGGAGTGGAAAGTTGGCCTACGATTCATTCCGATCTCGTACGATTTCACTCGGGATGAGCGCTGGCCGGTCTTCGGGCTGCTGCGCAGCGCCTACGCCCGGCAGTCTCCTGCGCTGTTATTCTTTTGTATCCGGTTTGGTTACAGACCGGCGAAGCCAAGCGAAGTCCGTTGCGAAGCAAGGACGGAGACTGGTGCCCAGAGTGGGGGTCGAACCCACACGCCATCGCTGGCGACGGATTTTGAGTCCGTTGCGTCTGCCGATTCCGCCATCTGGGCCAGGCAGGGTTCTGGACCGTAATTGCGCGACGGGCGGTGTCCATTGAAAACCGCCAGGGGATAGGATTTGGAACTCGGTGGAAAATTTTGAACGCCCCGGGGGCGGGCGCGTCTTACCCGTCGTTACCCGTTCTTTCTTTCAGTTCATAGTCATATCTAGTCGGCAAGGGCGTCGGGTTTTCCCGACGCCCTTTCTGTTTCTACACCAGGGCGATTGGCATCTGGTGGCCGAGTGGCGGATTAGAGCAGGCCGGAGTCGCGGAAGCTGTAGTGGCCGAGACCGGAAGGGTCGGCATTGCGGGAGCCAACGATCACGTGGTCGACCAAGTCGATGTTCAGGATGCGTGCGGCCTCGCGGAGCTGACGTGTGACCTGGATATCCGCGGCGCTGGGTTGGGGATCGCCGCTGGGGTGGTTGTGAACGACGATAACGCCGGTGGAGGAGAGGCGAATGGCGTCGCGAAAGACCTCGCGCGGGTGGGCGAGGCTTGCGGTGGCGGTGCCGGACGTGGCCTCGATTCGGCGGATCAGACGATGGCGGGTGTTGAGGCAGAGCACCCAGAATTTCTCCACCTCGAGGCCGCGGATGAATGGTATCATGTATTCGACGACATCGGTCGGCGTGCGCAGCAGGGGCTGCGGGTTTCCGCTGCCGGCCTGCATCCTTCGCGAGAGTTCGATGACGCTGAGCAGTTGGAGCGCCTTGACGCGGCCGATGCCCGGGATGCGAGCGAAGTCCGCCGGGCCCCAGGATGCGAGGGCGGCGAGCGAGCCGGCCTCGAGCAGAAGCGATTCGGAAACGCGAAGGACGTCGTGCCCGGGCGTGCCGGTCCGAAGCAGGAGGGCGAGCAGTTCCTCGTCGCGGAGCGCTGAAGGCCCCAGGCGCTCGATGCGTTCCTGGGGCTGTTCGTGAACGCAGAGTTGTCCGATTGTGAGGGTTGGCATGAGCAGACACTAAGGTTAAAAATAATGATTAAAATAAAATAAAAGCTATCGAAATGGCTTGGATGCGCCGGTGACTGACCGTTAACTTCATCCAATTTGCGAAAGGTCCACGGACTTGGTTGAGTGCGATGGTTTTCGGTTGTGATGGGTGGTGGCGTTGGGCATCTAAACGTTAAACCTGCCCAGCGATGCCGGATTTTCGTTCGTACTGCCTGCCTGCAACCAAGGATCCGAAGGAGATCATGCTGTCTCCCGAGGAGTCGCATCATCTGATCGTGGTGAATCGTGCGGCTGTGGGTGACACAGTGGTGGCGTTCAACGGCCAGGGGGCTGAATGGATTTGCACGCTGGCCTCGGACAAGCGTCAGGCGGCGGTGCTGACGGTACGATTTGCGCAGACGGCGAAGCCGCTGCCGTATGAGATCACGCTTGGGCAGGCCCTGCCTAAGGGGCCCTCGATGGATTCGATTGTACGCAAGGCAACGGAGATCGGCGTGGCGCGGATCGTGCCGCTCGAAAGCGAGCGGACGCAGGTGAAGCTCGAGGGGGACCGGCAGGATCGGAAGGCGGGGAAGTGGGAGACGGCGGCCCTCGAGGCTGCGAAGCAGTGCGGGAACGCGTGGCTTCCCGAGATTCTTCCGTTGCAGCGTGCGTCGACCTTCATGGAGCAGGCGAAGGGGTATGACCTGAAGCTGATTGCCAGCCTGCATCCGGGTGCGAAATCGCTGAAGACGGTGCTTGCGGCGTATCACGCGGCCCAGGGACGCGCCCCGAAGCGCGTGGTTTGGATGATCGGCCCGGAGGGCGACTTCACTCCCGCGGAGATGAGTCTGTCGCAGTCATGCGGCTTTGAACCGGTGACACTCGGACCGCTTGTGCTGCGCTGCGAGACGGCGGCGGTCTATGCGCTGAGCATCCTCAGCTACGAGTTGCAGACGGCGTGAGGCGGAGGTCGGAAGTCGGAGGGCAGAAGACAGAGGACAGAGACCAGAGGTCAGGAGTCAGACAAGAGCGGAAGTTCAAATTCCGACGGGGTGGGTTATTTGACCTCGTAGACTTCGATGAGACCGACGCCGGTGGCGCCGTTCTTGTCCTTGGTGATTGCGGTGTAGAGACCCGGGGGGAGCGTGACGAGGAGGGCTGCGTCGTTTGAGCCGTCGGGCCAGGCGAAGGCGTAGGTGACGGCCGCCGCAGCCTTGATGAGCGGGGCCTCGTGTGGATCGTCGCTCCAGTTGTCGTTCGTGGCGATCGGGACGCCGGCCTGGTTGTAGAGCGTCACGACGGGGTCGGGCAGGTAGTTGGAAATGCCATACGGAGCGAGTGCCGGACCGGAGGCGCGGATGAGGACGGTCTTGAGTCCCGAGCCATTGATCGCGAAGCCGGCGACCTGCACGTTATCGCCGGAGGCGACGGACGAGCGCGCGGAGATGTCGACCAAGCGCGACTCTGGGTGGTCGACCTCGTAGACCTCGACCAGGGCGACGCCGCTGGCGCCGTTCTTGTCCTGGACCGTGGCGGTGTAGAGGCCGGGCTTGAGGGTGACGAGGAGAGCGGAGTCCTTACCGCCGACGGGCCAGGCGAAGGCGCTGGTCCGGGTGAAGGCGGCGCTGAGGGCAGCGGTTTGAGTCGGATCGTCGCCCCAGTTGTCGTTGGTTGCGATGACGGCGCCGGACTGGTCGTGGAGCGTCAGGGTGGGATCGGGCAGGAAATCGGAAATCCCGTAGGGCGCGAGGGCGGGGCCTGAGGCGCGGATGAGGACGGTTTTCGGGGTGGTGCCTGAGATTGAGATGCCGGCGATCTGGACGTTGGCACCGGTTTCCACGTAGGTGCGTGCGGAGATGGAGGTCAGGTGTGCGGAAGGGTTGGACTGGGTTAGCGGGTCGACGACAAGGGGGGCCGCGGAGCTTGTGGTCGAGCCGGCGTCGTTGGTGACCGTGCAGGTATAGGAGGCCTGGGCGAGCGTGGAGACGTTGGGCAGCGTGAGAGTGGGGGCTGTGGCTCCGGATATCGGAGAGCCGTCCTTGTACCACTGATACGAGAGGGGCGCTGCGCCGGTGGCGGACACCGAAAATACGGCGCTGGTGCCGGCAGGGACATCGAGCGGCAGAGGGTTGGCGCCGATCGAAGGAGGGCTTAGTGGCGACAGGACGATGCGGCGGACGTCATTGTTGAAGGAGTCTGCCACGTAGAGGACCCCGGCGGCGTCGACCGCGACGTCAGCCGGTTCATTAAAGCGAGCGGACAAGGGATAATTGTCGGTCGCCTCGAAGGAGCCAGCGGATCCGGCGACGGTGGTGACGTTGCCGGTTGGGCTCACTTTTCGGATCGTGTCATTGACGGTGTCGGCCACGAAAAGATTCCCGGAGGCGTCAACTGCGAGGCCCGACGGGGTGTCGAAGCGTGCGCGGGATCCGGAATCGTCGGTTGAGCCGGTCGCGCCGGCCAGGCCCGCGAGGGTGGACGCGACCCCGCTGGTGTTGATCACGCGGATGGTGCTGTTCCCGGAGTCTGCGACGTAGACGTTGCCGGAGTTGTCGACGGCAACGGCGAGCGGCATGTTGAAACTTGCGGACGAGGCGGCGCCATCAGCGGAGCCCTTGGAGCCGGTGCCTGCAAGAGTGGAGACGACGCCGGTCGGTGTGACTTTTCGGATCGTGTTGCCCTTGCCGTCTGCGACGTAGATGTTGCCGGAGGAATCGACGGCGAGGTTTTCGGGATCCGAAAATTCGGCTGAGGTTCCGGAGCCGTCGACGTGGCCTGAGATGCCGGCGCTACCCGCGAGGGTGGAGACGATGCCGGCCGGTGTGATCTTTCGGATTGTGTAATTTCCGGAGTCGGCGACGTAGAGATCGCCTGAGGGGCTGCAGGCAACCCCGCCGACGCCGGAGAATCGGGCAACGGAGACGGGGCCGTCGGTGGTGCCGGCGGAGCCTGCGAGTCCGGCGACGGTGGAAACCTGTCCTTGGGGGGTGATTTTTCGAACGGTGAAATTCTGTCCGTCGGAGACATAGACGTTGCCGGAAGAATCAACGCAAATGCCGCCCGGATAATTGAAGCGGGCGTTGCTGGCGGTGCCGTCCTGGCTGCCGTAGGCGCCGGGCCAGCCTGCGAGGGTGGAGACGCCGGTAGTGCCAATCGAAAGCGAGGCGGGCGTGGACGTGACGGATCCGGCGGCGTTGCTTACGATGCACTCGAACTGATCGCGGTCCATTGCGGCGGTGGCCTTGGTTATCAACAGGGAGTTCGTCGTGGATCCCTGGAAGGTGCCGTCGTCGGACAGAGGGGTCCAGGTGGACGATCCTGAAGGACTGTATTGCCAATGGTACGACAGGCTGGAGCCACCGACTGCGGAAACGGCAAAAGTGACGCTCTGACCGGCGGTCGTGAAGCGGTTTGCGTACTGGGCGACGATTGCGGGGCTGGGCGCGGACGAAAGCGAGTCGTTAACGAGGACTGCGAGATTGGGCACACCGAGGCCGGTGCACATGTCATAGCCGGGGAGTGCGGAGAAGGAACCATTGGACCCCGTGGTGATATCGCGGAAGGCGGAGGTCCCGAGCAGGGGGTAGAGGCGGGGATTGAGGGCGCCAAGAGGGGAGAGACCGGCGGCTGAACGGCTTTGGTTCATCAGGGCACACAGCCCAGCCCAAACCGGGGCGGCCCAGCTAGTACCGCCCACGGCGTATTGTTTACCGGACGAATAGATGAGGGCGCCCGTTGTGGGATCGGCGGCGGCGGCGACGTCGGGTACGAGACGTTTCGTGCCGGGGGACACGCCCGTACCGGTCTGCCAGGCCGGGCGGGCGAAATAACTGCTGATGCCTCCCCCTGAGCCTGACCAAGCGCTCTCGGTGGCCACGGAGCCGTCGGTTACGAGTCGGAGGGTCGTGCCTCCGACGCCTGTGACATCGGGATCGCTGGCGGGATAATTGACCTGCAGGACCAATGGCTTTGCGGAGTCGGCGTAGCCGCCGAGGTCGCCGGAGGAGGCGACCACGGTGACCCCGGCGCTGGCGAGTGCCGCGACATATTGGGATTCGATCAGAAGGTAATCTTGATCGACTTCATCTTCGGCGTAACCGAACGAAATGGAGTACTGATGCAACGTGGGATTTGATGGGAGGTCGGCGTAGAGCCTGAGGAAGGCCTCGTCGATCACGGCTGGGTCCGTGAGATCGCCTGCGTAGATCCGGATGGCGGCGCCGGGTGCCATGGCGCCGGCCCATTCGACATCGAGGTCGGCTTCCTCCATCGTGGCGGTATCGACGGACGACGAGGGGCCGCCGTTGAGGTCGACGTGGCTGACGTTGGACACGGAGGCGCTGGAACCGGCGAGGGTCCAAAAGGCGGTGAGGTCGGTGGACGAAGGGTAGGCCGCGGAAAAGATCGCGATGGTCTGGCCTGAGCCGGTGAGTCCGGTCGAGGCTGCGCCGTAGACGGAGGCGATCTGGGCGGGCAGATAGGGTGGCTGGTTGGACGAGACTGCCTGCGCCAAAAGGTGATTGAGCAGGTGGGGACGCTGCTGGGGCTGCAGACCGTGGATGCCCAGAACGGCGTTGGCCAGGCTCGAGGGCAGGCTGGGGGCGGAGATGGCCGAGGTAAATTTCGAGGAGCCTACGGTGACGCGTGCAAAATTGGCATTGAGAGCCCGTGCGATGGTGGAGACGGGGGCACGGGCGAAGACGGCGAGGTGCGAGGGATCGGCGCGGACGATCTGGAAACCCTGGGACGTGAGCCAGTCGACCAGCTGCTGTTGATCGGCGGTGTTGGGCAGGTAGCGGGATTGCATCTCAGCAGGAGCGATGCGCTCGCCCTTTGCGATGCGGGTCTGCAGTTCGTCGAAGTTGCGCATCTTCAGGGCGAACTCGACTGTCATCGGCGCTATCGCTTCGGTTGAAGAGAGCGTCGTGCGCGAGATAAAGGGCGTCGATGAGATGGCCGGGCCCGCCTCGGCAGCGGACAGAACCCGCCGGATACTGCCTGGAAAGGCGGTGCTCGATCGCATCGCGGCGTGCGCCTTAGGCAAGGCGGTCAGCACTAGCGCAGACGTCAGAAGCCCGAGGAACAGGCGGAAGAGGTGTTTGTTTGGCAGGCAGGCTGGTGGTTGCCGGAAGGACATCGGAGTGGCGTGCTGGAGTTGCACGGGGGCGCTGGTGTGGACCGTGGCTGCTTGGAGCCCCGGTGGCTTGGGGAGATGGGCAGGCAGGAACCCGAAGGGCGAGGGGTTCGGGACAGGTGATTGCGGGCATGGCGGTCGCCCGGAATGGATCGAGCGACGACCAAACTTGCCGGTGCTGGCAGAGACCGGGGGCAGGGGATGGCTGGCGGATGCGAGAGGAGTTACCAGATAAGCAAGCCGCCGGCGAAGGTGAGTCCTGCGCCCACGCTGCAGAAGATGATCTTGTCGCCCGCGGAGAAGACACCTTCCTCGGCGGCGTAACCGAGCGCCATCGAGACAGAGGCTGCGCTGGTGTTGCCGTATTTGGCGATGGTCACGATGAATTTCTCGTAGGGGATCCCGACGCGCTTGCTGACGGCCTTGAGGATGCGCTCGTTGGCCTGGTGCGGGACGATCCAGTTGATGTCCTCGGGCTTCAGGTTGTGGCGCTTAAGGGTGTCCTCGATCTCGTTGCCGAAGGCGACGACGGCAGCCTTGAAGACTGCGGCGCCGTTCATCTGGAGGTAGAAGTGGTCGAGGTCGCAGCCGCTTGCCTGGGGGACGGGCTTTAGGGCGCCGCCGCCGGTGCGTTGGATGGCAGTGTAGAGGTCGGCGTCCCCGGAGAGGGCCATCCGGTGGAGCCGGTGGCCGTTGGGCGCGTCGGTGAGCACGGCGGCGCCGGCGCCATCGCCGAAGAGGAAGGCGGTTTCCTTGTCGCGCGGGTTGGTGATGCGTGACAGGAGCTCGGCGGTGACGACGAGGACACGCTTGGCGGTACCTGTGCGGATGAAGGAGCGGCCGACTTCGAGGGCGTAAAGCCAGCCGGCGCAGGCGGCGTTGAGGTCGAAGGCGAGCGGGTGATGGACGCCGAGTCGCTGGGCGAGACGGCTGGCCATCGAGGGGACGGGCTGATCGGGGATGATCGTGGCCATGATCACGCCGTCGAGGTCCTTGGCCTCGATACCGGCCTGCCTGAGCGCGTGATTCGCAGCGATGGCGGCGAGGTCCGTGGCGGACTCATCCTCGGACGCGTAACGTCGTTCGCGAATACCGGTCAGCTTGATGATCTCCTCCTCGGTGCGATCGGGAAACTTCTTCAGGATTTCGCAGTTCGACATGACGTTCTTGGGAACGGCATAGCCGACACCGGCGATGCAGACGGTTTCGGAAGGGGTGGGAAGGGGGCCTGCGGCCTGGGCGGCGGGGGAGGTGGAGAGATGGAGCTGAAGGTAGCCTGTGATATCGTCGCCGGAAATGCGTCCACCGGGGCCCGTGGCGGCGATGCCCGAGATGGTGGCGGGATCGAGTCCGGCCTCCTGGGCGATCTTCAGGGCACGGGGCGTCCACTGCAGTCCGGGTGTCTGGGCGGGGGCTGCCGCGGCGGGGGCCGGAGCGGCGGGTTTCGGGTGGGGACGGGCGTGTTCGGGGGCGGGTGCCGAGGCACCGTTCACGGCGAGATGGCGCTGCGATTCGTCGGTCGTTGAGATTCGGATGAACGGGCGACCGCTCTGGACGATGTCTCCGGCGCGGCAGTAGATCGCAACCAGGGTGCCGTCGCAGGGGGCCTCGTATTCGAATACGGACTTATCGCTTTCCAACTCGGCGATCTTCTGGCCCTTGGCGAGGGTGGCGCCGGGTTCGGTTCGGACATCGATCACGGTCAACTCGCTGACGGTGGCCCCCATGGAGGGCATGGGCACATCGATAAGGAAGGAATCCATGCTGAATGTGGCAGTGTGGAGCTGGACGAGCCGGTGCGTCAATGCCCGGGGCGGGTGTGACTGGAAAGTTTTTGAGACGGGGCGGCCACCTGTGGGGCCGGCCTAATAGGTTTCAGTAGATGAACTAGCGAACTGGCGAAGGCTCAGAGGCGGCAGGTTCGCCAGACGGCCAGACAACGGGTGAGCAGGGCGGGCAGCTCGGCGAGGGGGATCATGTTGGGACCGTCGCTGATGGCCTCGGCGGGGTTGGGATGGGTTTCGATGAAGAGACCGTCGGCACCTGCGGCGAGCGCTGCGAGGGCGAGAGGGGGGACGAATTCGCGTTGTCCGCCGCTCTTGCCTCCGGCGGCGCCGGGGAGCTGGACGCTATGGGTGGCGTCGAATAGGGTCGGGCAGCCGTTGGCCTTCAGGATGGAGAAGGAGCGCATATCCACGACCAGGTTCTGATAACCGAAGGTGGTGCCGCGCTCGGTCTGCCAGATTTCGGCGCTGTGGCCGTCGCGGAGTTTGCCGACCACGAACTGCATTTCTTGTGGGGAAAGGAACTGGCCCTTCTTCACGTTGACGGTGCGGCCGGTCGCGGCGGCGGCGAGCAGGAGGTCGGTCTGGCGGCAGAGGAAAGCGGGGATCTGAATCACGTCGCAAACGGCGGCGACGGCGGGGACCTGGGATGATTCGTGGACGTCGGTCAAGACGGGGAAGCCGAACTCGTGCTTGATGAGGTCGAGGAGGCGCAGCCCTTCATCGATGCCGGTGCCCCGGGCTCCGGCGAGGGAGGTGCGGTTGGCCTTGTCGAAGGAGCCCTTGAAGACGATCGACAGCTCCGGCTGGGATTTGCGGAGGGCGTCGAGCTGGGTGGCGACTGCGCGGCAGACGCGTTCGTTCTCGAGGGAGCAGGGGCCGGCGATGACCAGGAGTTTGTCCGGGGAGAAGATCATGAATGGGTCCACGAAACCCCCGGCGCGGGTGGCTGCAAGCCTTTGGATTGCGGCTCCGGCGCGTGTGCGACTTAGTTGGTCGGTCCGCGCGGAGCCGGAGCCGGTCAACGTTTGACCTTGCGGGCGGGTTTGGCGGCCTTGCCCTTGGCGCGGTTGCGTTTCTCGCGCACGGCGGCGGCCACGAATGCCGCGAACAGGGGGTGGGCGGCGTTGGGTTTGGACTGGAATTCAGGGTGGAACTGGACGGCGAGGAACCAGGGATGGTTCTTGATCTCGACGATTTCGACGAGATTGCGGCGCGGGTTGACGCCGCTGATGACGAGGCCGGCCTTTTCGAGTTGTTCGACGTAGGAGTTGTTGACCTCGAACCGGTGACGGTGGCGCTCGCGGATGGTGGGAAGCTTGTAGGCCTTGTGGGCGAGGGTGCCCGGTTTGAGCGAGCACTCGTAGCTGCCGAGGCGCATGGTGGCGCCCTTGTCCACGATCTTTTTCTGCTCCTCCATCATGTTGATGACGGGATGGGGGGCCTGGGGATCGAACTCGAGGGAGTTGGCGCCCTTCAGCTTCAGGACATTGCGGGCGAATTCGATGACGGCGATCTGGAGGCCGAGGCAGAGTCCGTAGTAGGGGATGCCATTTTCGCGGGCGTAGCGGGCCGCTGCGATCTTGCCTTCGGTTCCGCGGTCGCCGAAACCGCCCGGGACCAGGATGCCGTCGAGGCTCTTCAGGATGGCGAGGCCGCCCTTTTTCTCCAAGTCCTCGGCGTCGATGCGGCGGACGCTGACCTTGCAATTATTAGCGATGCCCGCGTGGGTGACCGACTCGTAGACCGATTTGTAGGCATCCTGGAGCTCGATGTATTTGCCGACGACGCCGATGGTCACCTCGTGGGCGGGGTTCTTGATGCGGCCCACGATTTCCTGCCAGACGTTGCGCGGAGGGATCGGAAGCTTGAGACCGAACAATTCGAGGACGAGGGAATCCATGCCCTCTTTTTGGAGTTGGAGTGGGAGCTCGTAGATCGACGAATCGACGTCGCGGCACTCGATGACGGCCTTGACGGGGACATTGCAGAACAGGGAAATCTTGTCGCGCAGCTCGTGGTCGAGGGGGTGGTCGCAGCGGCAAACGACGAGGTGGGGCTGGATACCGATCTCGCGCAGCTTGGCGACGGACTGCTGGGTGGGCTTGGTCTTGAGCTCGCCAGCGGCCGCGAGGAAGGGGACGAGCGTGACGTGGATGAAGAGGACGTCGTGGGGGCCAACCTCAAGGGCGAACTGGCGCATGGCCTCAAGGAACGGCAGCCCTTCGATGTCGCCGGTGGTGCCGCCGATCTCGGTGATCAGCACGTCGACGTCCTTGCCGCCGGCATAGATGCGTTGCTTGATCTCGTTGGTGACGTGGGGAATGACCTGGACGGTCTTGCCGAGGTAATCGCCCCGTCGCTCCTTCTGGATGACGCTTTCATAGACCTGGCCGGAGGTCAGGCTATTGAGACGCGAGAGGCGTCCGCTGGTGAAACGTTCGTAGTGGCCGAGGTCGAGATCGGTTTCCGCACCGTCTTCGAGGACATACACTTCGCCATGCTGGAAGGGGCTCATCGTACCCGGGTCGACGTTGAGGTAAGGGTCGAACTTCTGGATGCGCACTTTCAGGCCGCGCATCTCGAGCAGCGCGCCCAATGCGGCCGCGGTGAGCCCCTTGCCCAACGAGGAAACGACGCCTCCCGTGACGAAGATGTATTTCATCGCGTCGGGTAAATCGTCCGGGGGGAGGGCGCGCAAGTTTTTTGCGGTCCCGTCGAGCGAACATTGCCGGGGCGCGCTCAGCGTTCGCGTTCGGCCATGGCTGCGCGGTGCAGCTGCCAGGAGTTCCAGATGTTGTGCCAGAGCACGTAGAACGTGGGACCGAGGGCGACGAGCGGGTTTGCGTAGACCAGAGCGAGATAGATCGTGAACGCGGTGTTCTTCTGACCGAGCGACTGGGCGGCTTCGCGGGCAAAGTCGGGACGCCCGATCAGACGGCCGATGCCGAAATTGGCGATGCACAGCAGTGCGGAAAGCGAGCCAATGAGGGCGAGTGTGGGGAAGGGCAGGGACGTCTGGCCGCGCAGGAAATGGGACGCGTTTGAGATGACCAGGAACAGGTTTGCGATCCAGATCGCGAATGAGAGGTTTCGGAGGCGCACGGGCCAGCCCCTGGCCGCCGGATGAATCGTGCGCGTGATCCAGGCGGCGGCGATCGGCAAAAAGACCACGAGTGCGACGGTGCTGAAGACCCGCCAGACCACCTGGCCTGCGGCAACCCCGAGCACGAGTGGAATCATGACGGGCAGAAGCAGCGCGATGACGAGATTCGTCAGCAGAAACACGGTGACGACGTACTCGGCGCGTCCGCGCATGAAACTGATGATGACGGTCGCCGCGGTGGCAGTCGGGGCGATTCCGGCGAAGAACAGAGCGAGGGCGATTTCACGTCCGCCGGCCGCATAGCCCGCGCCCCAGGCGAGGAACCCCAGCGCGATGTTTGCCCCGAGGATGGCGAAATTACTCGCGCGGAGCCTCAGCCCCGAAAGCGGCGTGTTCAGGAAGACGATATAGAGCATCGTCATCACGAACCAGCGTACCAGGAATACGGCTACGTTGGCCTGGGGCAGGAGGGCGCCGGCGAGGAAGGCGACGATGATGGCGACGGTCCGGGTGTAGGCGGTCTTCAAGATCGGGGGCAGACGGCAGCCAACCGGCGTGCGCTCGCTGAGTCAATTAGGCGTCGCGCCGGCGCGCGGTCATCGTTGAACGCAGGGCGACGACAGCTGGGGCCGGCCGGTACCGGCCCCAGGGTCCGTGTCAACCGAGCGTGGCCACGATGGTGGCCCCGTCGCGCAGCGCGGTCTCGGGGATGAGTCCGGGGGCGTGGGGCTTGCCGTCGATGGTGAGCGACGTCACCCCGCGGTTGACGCCCGCGGGATTGCGCACCTCGAGGTGGAGGGTCCGGCCGCGGAAGACGCGGGTTGCGGTGAAGCCAGGCCAGGCCTTCGGGATGCAGGGATCGATGCGGAGCCCGTCGAGTTCGGGGCGGATGCCGAGGATGTGCTGTGCGGCGGTGAAGGTGCTCCACGAGGCCGTTCCGGAGAGCCAGGGAACGCGGGAGCGCCCGTATTTCTTCGAGGAGGGGGCGTGGGTGCTCTGGCAGTGGACGTAGGGCTCGATCTCGCGGATGTCGGCTCGGTCGTTCTGCGCGGCGGGCATGAAGGCGCGGTAGTAGGCGTAGGCCTGGTCGCCGTTTCCGCGGGCGATCTCGGCAAGCACGGCCCAGCTCTGCGTGTGGGAGAAGATGCCGCCGTTTTCCTTGTTGCCGGGGTTGAAGAGGACGGCGCGCATGACCTTGACGGGGGTCTTGTCGAAGGGCGGATTGCACATGGCGACGCCCCAGTCGGAGGCGAGGCGATGCTTCACGGTGTCGAGGGCCTTGTCGGCCTGCTCGGGTGTGGCTGCTCCGGAGAGCACGGCCCAGGCCTGGGTGTTCAGGTAGACCTGGCCCTCGGGATAGTCCTTCGTTCCGAAGACGGTGCCGTCCTCCGCGATGGCCCAGATGAACCACTCGCCGTCCCAGCAGACCCTGCGGATCCTGTCGTCGAGTGTCGCCAGCTCGGCGAGGGCCCAGGCCCTCTCGGCGGGGCGGCCGAGCGTGCCGGCGATCTCCGCGTAGGTCCTCAGCCCATACCGGACCTGGAAGGTGACGAACACGGACTCGCCCTTGTAGCCGAGCTTGAGGCAGTCGTTCCAGTCAGCGAGCAGGCCGCACGGGAGGCCGTTCCGACCGGTCCGCTCAAGGTTGAACTCAAGTGCGCGGCGCATGTGGCCGAGGACGGTGGCCTCGCCGGTGTCGGCGTAGGGCACGACGACATCGTAGAATGCGGCCTCGCCGGTCTCGGCGACGTAGGCGGGTATGGTATTGAAAAACCACTGACAGTCGTCCGATCGGTAGTGTCCGGGCGGGGTGGGTTTCATCGAGCCCGGCTTGTGCGACCAGGGGCGCACCTCGGGTTGGGCGCCGCCGGTGGAGTCCTGGGCGGAGATCATGAGGATGAGCCGCTCACGGACGAGGGAGGGAATCATGCCGCAGACTCCGAGCATGTCCTGGACGGTGTCGCGGTAGCCGAAGCCGTCGCGCTGGTCGCCGGTGTACACCAGCGAGCAGGAGCGCGACCACTCGAAGGTCATGAGCGCGTTGTAGGCGTTCCAGACATTGACCATGTGGTCGAAGTCGGGGTCGGGGGTCTTAACCTGGAGGGTGGCGAGGATCCCGTGCCAGTGTTTCTTAAGGGCCTCCAGCTCGGCCCTGCAGCGGTCGACGTTTCCGAACTCGGCGCGGACGGCGGCGCCGACGGTCTCGGATTTTCCGATACCAAGGAGCACGAGCACGTCGGCGCTCTGGCCGGGGGCGAGCTCGAGGTCGCTCTGGATGGCGCCGCAGAGGTTGTCGGAGAAGGCCTCGCTGCCCGTGCAGGCGCCCGCGGTGACCGCGGCGGGCCTGTCAAAGCCGTTGTAGGTGCCGAGGAATTTCTCGAGGTCGCAGTCGTGGCCGGCGATGTGGCCGCCGACCTGGGTCATCCACCACCAGCGGCTCTGGTCGCGGTTGGCGAAGTTGCCGGGATCCTCGGGCAGGCGGCCGCAGGACGAGGCGCGGATGAAGCCGTCGCGCCACGTGGACTCGGCGACGTACATCACGTACTGGAGGTTGAGCGTATCGTTGAGGAGGCTCCACTCGGAGGCGAACTCGGCGAAGGAGAAGGTGCTGAGGCGGCGGGGGGCTGTGCCGGTGTTCGTGACGCGGAGCCACCAGTACTCGAACTCGCGCTCGAGGGGCACGAAGTAGGTGGCCTCCGTGCGGATTCCGCGGTACTCGGACTCGATGACCGCGTAGCCCATGCCGAAGCGGCAGGTGGATTTGTATTCGGAAAGTGGTTTCCCGACCGGCTGCCAGGCGGCGGTCCAGAAGTCGCCGGAGTCGCGGTCGCGGAGGTAGAACTGCCTGCCCGGCATGTCCATGGGCACCGAGTTGTAGCGGTGGCGGAGGAAGCGGCCCTCGGCGGGCGAGCGGGTGAAGGAGTAGCCGCCGGCGTTGTTGGTGATGATGCCGCCGTAGCGGCGGGATCCGAGGTAATTGGACCAGGCCCGGGGTGTGTCGGGACGGGTGATCACGTATTCGCGCGCGGAGTCGTCGAAATGGCCGTAGTTCATGGACTATGAGGGAGACTCGCAGCATGGAGCTGCGGAAGTCCACGGGAACCACTTCGTGGTTGATACATTAGGGCGGGGCGCACGAGTGTGCACGCCGCGGCGGATCAGGAGGCCTTCGGAAGTCCTGCGCGCTCGAGGCAGCGCGTGAGGGCGTCGCGTGCGAAGGGCTTGGAGATGAAGGCCGTGGGTTTGGCGTCCGCGAAGCGCTCAAGGCTCAGCTTCTCTGAGAATCCGCTCATGAGGATCACCGGCAGGTCCGGCGCGATGCGGCGGATGGCGGTGAACGCGTCGTGTCCGTCCATGCGGGGCATCACCAAGTCGAGGAGGACGAAGCTGAGGGCCTTGAGGTCGCGCGTGACGCACTCAACCCCCTCGACGCCGTCGGAGGCGACGATGGGCCTGAAGCCGAGGCTTTCGAGCGTGCGGGCGACGACGGCGCGGACGCTTTCCTCGTCGTCGACGACAAGGACCAGGCCCTGCCTCATCGCCGCTGCGGGCCGGGATGCGGTGGCCGGCGGCGTGGACGCGTTGGCGCCGTAGGCGGGTATGATGACGCGAAACACGGTTCCCTGTCCTGATTCGCTGGATACCTGGATCGCGCCGCGATGGGCCTTCACGATGCCGAGCACGGCGGCGAGCCCCAGGCCGCGGCCGGTGAACTTGGTGGTGAAGAACGGTTCGAAGATGTGCTGGCGGATTTCGGCGGGCATGCCCGATCCGTTGTCCTCGACCTCGACGAGCACGTAATCTCCGGCGGGCACGTCCTGGTCCTCGAAGTTGGCGCGCAGCTCGGGCTGGTCGAAGTACCGGCTTTCGGTGCGGACGAGTATGCGCCCGACGCGTTCGCCGATGGCCTCGGACGCGTTGATGACGAGATTCATGATGATCTGCCGAAGCTGGGTGGCGTCGGCCTTCACGGAGGCGACCGGGCGCTGGAGCCGCAGGTCGAGCGTGGTGTTCTTGTGCAGGGAGATCTGGAGCAGCTGGGTCGTCTGGTCGATGAGGTCGGAGAGATTGACTGTGGAGAAGGCGAGGGGACTGCGTCCCGCGTAGGCGAGCATCTGCTGGCACAACTCGGCGGCGCGTTCGGCGGCGCCTTCGATCTGGGTGAGCGCGGCGTTTGCCTGGATGTTCTCGGGGAGATCGAGGCGTGCCAGGCTGGCATTGCCCATGATTGCCGTGAGGAGGTTGTTGAAGTCGTGGGCAATTCCTCCGGCGAGCACGCCGATGCTCTCGAGTTTCTGGACCTGGAGCATTTTTCGCTCGCCCTCGATGCGCTCGGCTTCCGCCTGACGCTGGCGGGAGATGTCGCGCATGATCAGCGAGAACGTGACTCCGTCGCTCTCCGCCTCGCGATGTGGCAGGAGCACGATCGAGACGGGCAGGTCCTTGCCGGCCGCGCCGACGAGGATGAGTTCGCCGTGCCAGAACCCGGATTCGGCGGCGGCGGGCATGGCCTCGGCCTGGAGGATGCGGGCGCTGCGGGGTGCGAACAATTCGGAGAGCCGGCGATCTGCGGTGGTGCGGGCGCCCAGCTGGGCGAGCAGGGAGCGAAGCGAGGCGTTCGCATAGAGCAACTCGCCGGCCGTGTCGGCGGTCGCGATGAAATCGGTGTTGGCCTCGATGATATTGAGGAGGCGATGGGTTTCGGCCTCGGCTAGCCGGGTTTCGGTGATGTCGGTATGCGTGCCGGAAACCAGGAGCGGGCGGCCGTTGGCGTCGCGTGCGACGGTGGAGCCGCGGGCGATCATCCAGCGCACGTGGTTGTCGCGTGTGCGGATCCGATAGGCGACCTCGATGAGAGCTGAGCGTCCCTCGAGATGTTCATGAAGGGCGGCCGAAAACCGGTCGCGGTCCATGGGGTGGACGAGGGAGGCCCAGCCGGCGAAGTCGGAGGTGGGGCCGGACGCGGGCAGGCCGGTGATGGCGGACCATCTGGCGTTGAACGAGACGCGGTTGCGCGCGATGTTCCAGTCCCAGAGGCCGAGCTGTGCGCCGTCGATCACGCGTTCGAAGCGGGATTCGCTGGCTGCCAGTTCGCGTTCGGCTTCGGAACGTCGGGTGACCGCGGTGCCCAGGCCGAGGCCGACGACGGCAACTGCGAGCTGAAACAGGAGGAAATTGATGATCAGGTAGGTGGTGCTCCCCGTGATGTGCATCCCGATCATGCCGCCCATGGTCACGAGGAGCGTGGCGATCGTGGCTCCGGGCAGACCGTGACGAATGCAGATCCAGATAAGCGGCAGGAAGCACAGGTAAAACGCGTTGTAGTTGCGGAGAGGCCCGAATTCGAACACGAGCCCGAGGCAGGCGAGGAGCACGAGCATCTCCACGCCGAACAGGGAGACTTCGCGCAGTGTGCGCAGCCAGGGCACGCGGCGCGCCCGGGCTTCGGGATTGATGAGGGGACCGGCGAAGACGAGGGCGAGCGGGACGACTGTGAGCAGGCCGCTGACGTCCCCGATCCACCAGCGGAGCGAAGAGTGGATGAGGTCCGAGGCCGAGGCGTAACCCAGCGGAATGAGGACTCCGGTGCCGACGAAGGCGAGGAGGGCCGGGGCGCCCAGGATGATCGAGGCGAAGGTAAAGGCACGATCCCGGGAGTCCGGCATGAGCCCTCCGCTGCCATAGCGGGTCATCAGCCAGGCCGCTCCCGAGTAATTGAGCGTGATGAGAAGCGGGAAGAGGAACGGCGCCCACCAGACGTGGAAACCCGAGGTCAGAAGTGCCGACGCTACATTGGCGGCAAAGACGATCGGGGCGTAACGGATTCCCAGAAGGAGGAGCAACGACAGGGCGAGGCCGGCAGGGGGGTACCAGAGCGAGATTCCCGGAGCCACCTGGAAGAAAGTCGCGGACGCGTCCGCTGCGAGGTGCAGGAGGACATAGACTACGCAGGCGACTACCTGGGGTGTGGGGCGTTGCTTGGTGCCGGTCACGGTCAGTTGGACGCGCGAAGGCTCACCAAGGACCCGGCGACGATCAAGCTCTTAGGGCGGGGTGCGGAAAATGCTTACCGGGGCAGATTTCCGCCTGCAGCCAGACTCCGGATACAAGTCGGTCACGCAGGTTGTCCCTGCCGCACGATTGGAAGGTCTATCTCGACGCGAAGGCCGGGACGATCGGTGCGATTCGCCGCGCTGAGCGTGCCGCCGTGAAGGGTCGCGATGCTCTGCGCGATGGCGAGCCCGAGTCCGTGGCCGCGTCGCCCGGGCTGGGGCGAGTCCCTGTCGGACCGGTCGAAGCGGACAAATCGCTGGAAGATGCGATCGATCTGGTCGGCGGGAACTCCGGGACCCTCGTCGGTGAGGTCGAGGTGCCAGGCTGAGCCGTCCACGCGGGCGGAGAGACCGATGGATCCACCCGGCTTGCACGCACGAACGGCGTTGGTGACGAGATTGAGGAGCAGCTGATGGATGAGCGTGGGCTCGCATTCAACGATGGCCGGGTCGTTGCGCAGGACCGAGAATCGCACGCCCTTTTCCTCCGCGAGCGCTTCCGCGTCGCCCGCGAGGCCGTCGACGATCGAGGCGGTGGTCACGCGGCTCATCGGGGCCGACCATGCGCCGCTCTCGGTCTTCGCGAGGAACAGCAGGCTCTCCATGATTCGGTGGAGGTGTTCGATATCCTCGAGCATGTCCTCGAGGTGGGCTGCGCCCGCAGGGTCGGAGGCCAGGGATGGACGCAGCCGCTCCGCGTTGAGTCGGATCAGCGCCAGCGGAGTCTTCAGTTCGTGCGAGGCATCGGCGGTGAATCGCCGGCTTTGATGAAAGGCGGCCTCCAGGCGGTCGAACATCTGGTTTAACAAGAGGGCGAGCGCGGACAGCTCGTCGCGTCCCTCGGGCAGCGGGATACGCTCGCTGAGGTTGTCGGCCCTGATTCGCAGGGCGGTTTCGCGGATCGCGCGGATCGGGCGTAGGGTCACCCGGGCAAAGGCGCGACCGATCGCGAGGCTCGCGAGGGCGACGCAACCGAGGATGATCGCGGCGACCCGTTCATAGTCCTCCATCACGTGCAGGAGCGGACTGAGCGTACTGGCGATCTCGTAGTGGAGCCCGTCCGCGGAGTAAGCCGACAGCCTCACGCGGCCGAGGCCCGGGAGCGTGACCGTTTCATGGACATCGGAGCCCTCGACGTGCGGGAGGACCAGCGCTCCGAGATTTGCGGAGCGGAAGATGATGTTTCCGGCGCTGTCGTGAATCTGGGTGAAATACAGCCCGGCGTCGTTGTCGGTGTCCTGGCCGATTCGCTTTCCGATCTCGCTGCCCTTGATGCCGGGTTCCGCACGGATCATCTGGCTGAGCTCGCGAAATTCGCCCTCGTGGAGCACCTCGAGGCTGTGCTGCCCCTGGGAGGACAGCACCCAGCCAACGAGGATGAGCACGACGGCGGTGGTGGCGGTCGTGACGAGCGCGAAATGAAACGCGAGCCGGGCGGTGAAAGTGCGGCCGAAGGACATCAGGCGAGTTGGTAGCCGGAGCCGCGCACTGTCCGGATCAGCTGCGGTTCGCCGATGTGCTCGAGCTTTTTGCGAAGACGGCGAATGTACACGTCGATGAGGTTGGTCTCCAGGTCGTAGCTGGCGTGCCAGACCTTTTCCGCGATGGCGGTGCGTGTCAAAACCCGGGAGGGATTCAGCAGGAACAGCTCAAGTAGGGCGAATTCGCGGCTCGTGAGCGCGATTGGGCTGCCGTCGCGGGTGACGGTGCGGGCGAGCAGGTCCACGCGAATGCCGCGGTGGGTGAGGACGGTGGCCTTGACGCCTGCCTGCCTCCGAAGCAGGGAGCGAATTCGGGCGAGCAGCTCCTCGATGCTGAATGGTTTCGGAAGGTAGTCGTCGGCGCCGAGGTTCAGGCCCCGGATCCGGTCCTCGACTGCGTCGCGCGCGCTGAGGATCAGGACGGGCTCGTTGAACCCGCTCTTGCGCCAGGTGCTGAGCAGGTCCAGTCCGTCGCCATCGGGGAGGCCGAGGTCGAGCACGATGGCGTCGAACGGCTCCTCCGCGATGGCGTCGGTCGCCGCGGCCGCGGTGGTCACGTGTTTGGCCGTATAATTCTGTTCGACGAGCGCCTTTTCGACGAAGGAGCCCATCCGTGCTTCATCCTCTACGATCAGAATTTTCATGCTGTGCGAGCCCGTGAAGGACAACGACTCGCGCTGCGAGTGCCCGAAGATCGCCATCCGTCAGGTACTCATGGCCGGCCATCGGAGTGCCCGCGATGCCAAATTTGATGAGGCGCATCAGGTCGGGGATCGAAACCTGGTGATTCGCCGTGGATGCGAGAACAGACCAATGGCCGGACGAAAAATCGGGCGGGCGCTGTGAAAGCAGGTGAGCGACCGGTCCATTCCCGCGTCCCTGTTCACCGTGGCAGCCTGCGCACAAGGTGGTCCAGAGCCTGAGACCCCGCTGGGGGGCCACCGCCTGCGGCAGTGAGGGGCGCCATGAGGCGATCTGCGCGGCGCGCGCGGCTTCAAGGCCACGTCCGAGGGTGGCCAGGTAGGCGACGAGCGCGGGGCCCCGTGGATCTCCGCGGGCGAAGAGCGGGGCGTAGGACGGCATGGTTGACGCGCGGTCGATCGCCTGGGGATCCATCAAGTGGATACGGTTCCACTCCGGGGTCCGGCGGAGTCCCACGCGGCTCAAGTCGGGTCCGAGCCGGCGGTTTCCAATCAGTGGAGGGCGACCCGCTGGCTGGCCTCCCGCCGGACCGATCGGGCCCCAGTCGAGCACGTCCGCAGGGACGTCTGCGCGCAGGTATTGGGAGTGGCAGGATATGCAGCCCTCCGCGACGTATACGCGCCGGCCGAGCGCGGCCGCCGAGCCGGCCCTGAGCGATGGCGTGACACCAAGCATGAGCGCAAGCACGAGAACCGCGGGGAGTCTGCGCAGACGCCCGAGCCCGAGCGCGGTCAGCGTCCCCGACGCGATGAGAAACGAACTCGGGATCGTGGCGAGATGCTGGACCATGCCGATGCCGAGCGCCGAGGCGATCCATCCCGCCACGCAAAATAGGAGGGCGGCGATCCAGGGGCGGCCTCCGCGGGCTGCCCACCAGACGAGCGCCGTGGAGTACAAGGACACGCCTGCGGTGTAGGCCCAGCGGGCGTCACCTTTGAAGGACGTACCTTGAATGAGTGCTTCGCACGCAAGCGCCAGGAGGACCCAGGCGCCGCCGAGTACGAACCGCGGCCAGTTTCTGTCGAGAAACACGCCTGCAAGGCAGGCAGCGAAGAAATGCATCAGGGCGTTTCCCCACAGAATGCGTTCGCCGGCCCAGGTGCTCGTTCGAAGTGCGTCCGAATGCTGGATGACGAAAAACGCAGCGGAGTCCATCCAGACCAGGGCGGAGAACACGATCAGCGCCGCGACAATGCCCGTCGTTCCGCCCGGGGTGCCACTCTTGGCCTCTTCGTCAGAGGGTCTCGGCATGCCTGCGACGAGGCAGGCGAGACCTCCTGCGGCAGCGACCGCTCCGGCCGCCAGTGACTGCGCGGTCGCCGAACTCGAGAACAGCGGAGGAACATTGGCGAGCGCGTAGGCCGCGCCCGTGCCGACTCCGATCACCCTGCCGAGGAGAGAGAAGGGAACCCAGTGGCGCAGGCTGCTCGCAAGGGTCACCGTCGCGCAGCCCAGCGCGAGTCCGGAGGCTGCCGCACCCACCCAGGCGGCGGGCAGGCCGGCCCAACGTGGTGCGCTCGCCGCCAAGGCACCCCCCGCCAGCAGGCACCACGCCAGGGTGCGCGAGGGGGGGAGGACACGAAAATAGCGCGCGCCACCGAAGCTCCCCACGATTCCCCCGAACACCAGCCCGGTCATCGTTCGTTGGGCGGCGAGCGTGGTGCCGCCTGCGAGGGCCAGCAGCGCAAATTCGGAAAAGAGCAGAAAATAGAAATACGTGCAGGCGATCGCGAACGTGGCGACGACCGTGGTGCGAATGGAGGGCTGGTCCGGTCGAAACGCCATCGTCACTCGGGAGACCGGAGCAGCCAGCCCTGTGCGGCGGCGAGTCCGAGGTCCGTGATAGCGACGGTCAGCCATGCCGGCGGCAGCTGGCCCGTGATCACGGCGACCAGACAAAAGGTGCCCACAAACGACCGGAACAGGAGCGTGGTGCCGAAGACCACCCTGAGCCGCTCCACCGGCCGCGCGAGTGCCCACAGGTACGAGGCTCCGACCGCGGCCACGAACGCGCCGATGAATCGCAGGTAAACCAGGGCCTGCTTGTCCGGCCCAGGCACAAGCATGAGCTCGAGCGTCAGGCGCGGGAGGAAGGTCAACCCAATCCCCGTGCATAGGTCGAGAGCTCCGGCCAAGAGGGCCAGGCGCCGTGCGAACGTGGTGGTTTTCATGAGCTGCGGAGGACGGGCGATTTTGGGCGAACGATCGCGGCATGGAGCCAGACCAGCGCGACAGCCGCCATCAGCAATCCTGCCGCCAGCCGCGTGAACCAGGCGAGCCGGATCAGCGAGTCCCCGACGAACAGGGCATCCGGCTGTGCGATTTCCCGCAGGCCCGCGAGAACGGTAGCCCCGATGTGGACCGTGACGCCGGCCTGCCAGGCGGCGAAGCTTCCGCGGCCGGGTGCGCGATTTGGATCCAAGCCCAGCAGCAGCGCCCAGCCAGCCGAGCTCAGGCATGCGGCCATCGCCAAATGGGCATGGGCCACGAGCATCTGCGTGAATTTGAAACGCTCGCCCAGGCCCGGAAGAAATCCGATCCAGCCGGTCACGAGCAGGAGGCACCACCACGCAAAGGCCGCCGCGAGCCAAGGTCGCGCCGCGTCGGGCCAGAGGTAGCTGCGAAACAGGGTCCAGGTGAGCGGAGCCCAGGCGAGCGGCAGGGCGAGCAGGATCACTTGGGACAACTGGTGATTCGACACGTCTCCGTGCGGGGCGGCCGCGAACACTGCGGCCATGACGGCCAGGATCGCCCAGGGGACGAGGACACGTCGCCTCGAGGAGCGCCGTGGCTCGCGCGGCAGGCCGAGCAGGATCGGGGCGGCGGCGTAGATCGCGATCAGGCCGAGGTTCGAGCCCAGCAGGCTCGTACCGGTCGCGCCTCCGCTGTCCGGATTGACCGCCGGGTAAACGGCAGGCGAGGCCGCGTGGATGAAGATGAAAGGGACCGGCAGGAGCGCCGCCAGCAAGAGCCAGCGCGCCGCGAGGGCACCCGGTGCCAGGCGGCCGCGGGAGTTCTCGCAGCGGCCGGCGAGCACGACCCAAAGCGCGAGCATGGCCAGGGGCAGGAGAGGGATGGTCCAGCCGCTCCATTCCATGAACGGCTTGGAGCCCGATCCTCCGCCAAGCCACGAGGCCGCGCCCGCCGCGAGTGCGAGCGACCACGCGGCAAGGCAGGTCCGAGACGCGAGAATCCCGCCAAACATGTCGCTGTCTTCCGGATACCAGTGGAGCAGCAGGCCGACCAGAGGGACGGCACACCAGCCGTAGAGCGCCGTGTCGGCGTGAACCGGATACCAGCGGCCGTAGGTCAGCGGGGCGAGAGGGACGGACAGGCGGGGGAACAGCTGGAGCATCTGCAGGAGCACGCCGGCCAGGCACGTGACTGCGAGCCACCCCAGGGCATGGAGACGCACCGGCGGCGGCCCGGAGGCGTCACTCGGTCTGCAGGACTCCATGACGCAGGTGCAGCATGCGATCGCAGGCCTCGGCAAAGCGGCGCTCGTGGGTGGCCACCACCAGGGCGATGCCCTCGTGCCGGGCGAGGTTCCTGAGGAGCGCGAAGACGGTGCCTGCGGTTTCCTCGTCGAGGGAGCCGGTCGGCTCGTCGGCGAGCAGGACCTTGGGCGAATTGCAGAGGGCTCGGCAGATGGCGACGCGCTGGCGCTCTCCGCCGGAGAGATCCTGGACCCGGTGACGCAGCCGGTGGGAGATGCCAAGCGCGTCCGCGAGCTCCCGGACCCGTCGTGCGGTTTCGGCGCGGGGCCGTCCGTCGGCAAGTGCCGGCACGCGGACGTTCTCCTCCACGTTCAGGTCGGGAATGAGGTTGTGAAGCTGGAAGACGAAGCCCAGCTGGCGGCGTCGGAGTGTGAGCCGGGCCTTCTCGAGCCCAGGGTCGCTGCCGCACACCGAAACCGAGCCGCGGTCGGGCATATCGAGCCCGCCGACGAGATGGAGCAGGGTGCTCTTGCCGGAGCCGGAGGCGCCCCAAAGCGCGACGGTCTCGCCGGCGTCCACGCGAAGGCTGACGCCCCGCAGCACCGGCACGCGCCCGGCGTCGTAGCTCTTCCAGGCGTCGTCGACGCGAATGAGTTCGGTGCCCGGTTCACTCATAGCGAAGCGCCTCCGCAGGTTGGATACGGGTGGCGAACCAGGCCGGGTAGAGTGCGCCGGCGACGGCCGTGAGGACGGCGGTGGCGGCGATACCCCCGATTACGGCGGGGCCGGCCTGGGCCTGGAGATAGCCCTGGAAACCGGGCAGCCGGGGCAGCACAGCCAGCGCTGCAATTCCGAGCGCGAGCCCGGCGCAGAGGCCCGCAAGCGCCACGGCCAGCGCCTCGGTGAAGATCATCGCGGCGACCTGTGCGCGTGAGAACCCGCAGACGCGCAGCACGGCGATTTCCCTGATGCGGCTGAACACCGACAGCAGCATGGTATTCGCCACGCCGAGACCGCCGAGGACGAAGGCGCACACGCCGACGGCCCAGGCGGTCGTGCGAAGGATCCGGAACGAGTTGTAGCTCGAGTTAAACTCCCGGTTCTCCAGCGCCGAAAGCGACGGAAAACGCGCCAGCACCGTACGCTTGAAAGCCTCACCCTTTGAAGGATCGTGGAGTTTCACCGCGATGAGCGAGCTGACACCCTCGCGGTGAAAGAATCGGCGCGCCTCGGAGATCGGCATGAAGACGCCGCCGTCCTCGAAGCCGTTCGCCGCCTTGAACACGCCGCCGACACGGAATCTTCGAGCGCCGATGGGGATCTCCGCGCCGAGGCGGGCCTTCAGGAAGGCCGCCGCGCGGCTTCCCAGGAAGACCGTGTCGCGGTGGGTTCCAAAATCGGCGCGGTTCCCCTCGAGCCAGGTCGCCTTCTCGAGACGCGGATCGTCGGCATCGATGCCGAAGCAGGTGATGACGGGGTAGCCGGGCGACGAGACGATTCCGAACAGCAGGCGGTGCGCGCTTTCCACGTTGGGCATGGCCCGGATCGCGTCCGCTGCGGAATCCGGTACGGAGCTGAAGAACAGGTCCGAGACGTTGCGTTCGAAAACAAGGTAATGACTGTCGGTGGACAGGATGTGCTCGAACATTCCGATCGCCCCGTTCACGAGCGAGAGGACGGAGAGCATGGCGGCGACGCCGAACGCGATTCCCGCGGCGCCGATCGCCGAACGAAGCTTGTGCCGGAGCAAGTTGGTCGGTGCCAGTGAAAGGAATCGCATGCGGAGGTGGCTTGGATCCGGGGGCGTGGCAGGTCAGGCCGCCTGCGCGCCGGCGCCCGACGGGCGGAAACGCACGCGCTGGAATTCCGCGAGGAAGGACCAGCCCAGGCCCGAGGCTGCGAGGCCCGCGATGCGGCGTTCTGCGAGACCCGCAAGGCGGAGCGCGCGAAGGCGCGCCGCAGGAAGGCCGAGCACCAGCGCAAGGTTTGGCCGTCCGAGCAGGCGATCCCGCCCGGTCGACTTCCCGCTGGCTGCGTCGCTGGAAACCAGGTCACGGGCGTCGTCCAGGGCCTGGTAGGCCAGGCTCCAATACACTGCGATGGCGCGAAGCGCGGACCGCTCCCGGGAGGTCGCCCCTCCGGCGATTGCCGGGAGCAGGAGGGCGAGGATAAAGAGGCCGCCGGTCTTTCGCAGGGCGATCCGGGCGGTGTCGCGGGCGTTGCGGATGCCCGCCGAGTGACTGAGGTCCGCTGCCTGCCCGCCTGCAAGCCCGCGGGCCCCCAGCGCCTGGTCGATCAGCGTCTGGCATGCCAGGCGATCACGCTCAGGGAGGCCGGCAGTCGCGGCGCCCAGCAGCGTGTAGGCGCGGCTGATGAGTGTCAGCGAAACCAGGATCGCGGCGCCTTCGCCGTGTTCGCGATGCAGGCAGGGCCGGCCCCGGCGCGTCGACGCGTCGTCCATGCAGGGCAGGTCGTCGAGGATCAGCGACGCAAGGTGGAAGTACTCGATGCCACACGCGATCGCCTCGGCTTCCGTTTCGCCGAGTCCGCGCTCGAGGGAGGACTCGTAGGCAAGGGCGGCCCGCACCAGTCCGCCGGGATTCGAGGTGGCGCGCAGGATCGCTGCGTTCAGGCCGGGGTCACCCGAGCGGTCGCGCGGCGCGAGATCGATCAACGCCTGGCTCAGGCGCTGGCGAATTGAAAGGAAATCCATGGGCCTCAATTCGCCGTCGCCTGGAGATGAAAGTGGATCACCACCACCGGATCGACCTTGAGGAAAAGCGCCACCCGAATGATCGGCAACCCGTAGTCCCGGGTATCCAGTTTGGCCGAACCGTCGACCGCATAGGTCTTGTGATCGGTCGTCACGGAGACGGGAAACGTGATCTGCCGGCTCACCCCGTGCATCGTGAACGTCCCAGTGACGCGGTACTCATCCTCGGATGTCTGTTTCAGCGAACCGAGCACGAACGAGGCATCGGGATAGCGAGTGCTCTGTTCCCACGAGAGCATTTTCGCATCGCGGTCCGATTTCCCGGTTTTGAGATCCGAAAACGCAAAGCTCAGGCTGGCCGAGCCGATTCGCCCGTCGACCGGGTTGATTGCGATCGCGGCCTTGTAGTGCGACAGGGTTCCCACAAACGAATCCACGGTTGCATGGACGGCGACGTCGATCCGGCTCTGCGCAGGGTCGACGGAAAGCGACTTGAGATCGGCAGCGTGTGCGGCCGATGAAACGGTGAGTATCAGGGCGAGGACGGCGAGCGGTCGTGTCAACATTCACACCTATTCTGCCACATCCACATGAACCCGCCATGAACACGAGATGAATTCCGGTTCATCCAATGGGCTGAAAAGATGTCGTCGCAATGAGCTGGTGAACGACGCCCTCGCGTCCGGCAATGCTCTCGTAAATGCCGAATCCCCGTACTCGAAACGGCGCGGACGCGTAGTCGGCCAGGCGATGCAGGTGGGGCTGGAACACGTTGGCGGGGTGGCCCCTGCGAAGCCGTGCGAGCGTCACGTGTGGCTGGAAACTGCGGAGTTCGTAGGGAATCCCCTCGCGCAGCAGTGTGTCGTCGATGCGCTGGCGTAGCTGATGCAGCCGGGGATGGCCGTCGCCCACGCCGACCCAGAGCACTTGGGCCGGTTCCCCCGGCGGGAAGGTGCCGCAACCGCCCAGGGCCAGCAGGAAGGGTTCGACCCGGATGCCCGAAAGTGCGGCGGCGAGCGTCTCCAGCGATTCGCGCGGTCGTTCGCCGAGAAACCGCAAGGTGAGATGCAGTTGGCCGTGCGGCGTCCAGGCAAGCGCATGGGATGGTTCCGCATGCGCCGAAAGGTCGTCGCGGATGGGGTCGGGCAGATCGATCGCCAGGAAGATCCGGGCCATGTGTGCAGTGTGACCCGCAAGCGGGACGGGTCGAGCCGGTGCGAGTGGTCAGGGCGCCACCTGCGTGATTCCCCAGCGGACGGCCAGGGCCTGTCCCACAGGGAGGTTCCCATCGTTCGGAGGGAGCTCCCGATGCCGAAGGACGTCGAAGCCAGCCGATTGGAGCGCGACCAGCGTCCGCTCGAGCAACAACCGGTTTTGGAAACAACCGCCCGACAGGGCGACGCACCCAATGCCCGCCTCACGGGCGACGGATGCGATGGCGCGCGCCAGTCCCGCGTGAAACGCGAAGGCGAGCGACGACGCATCGCTGCTGGTATCGGACTCGGCGATACGCTCGAGCGCGGGGCCCCAGTCGACGACGAGTCGGTCGGGGGTGGGGCCGGTTCCGAGGCGCATCACCGGAAACGGGAGCGGAGCGACGCCCGCGTGGGCGCCCTCGGCCGCCGCCTCGAGCGCCATTGCCGACTGGCCCTCGAATCGATTGACCAGCCCAAGCCCGAGCAAGGCCGCCACGCCGTCGAAAAGCCGCCCCGCGCTGGTCGTTGTCGGCGCGTGGAGCCCGCGGGTCGTGATGTCGGAGAGGAGCTCCGCCTCGGTCTCCGAAAACCCGAGACGTGTCTGCGCGATGCGTTGCGCCGCTTCGCCCTCGCCGTCCAGGGTCGCGAGCAGTCCGAGGGCCGAGCGCCTGGGTTCGCGCACCGCGGCCTCGCCGCCCGGCAGACGGAATGGGCGGAGACTCGCGACGCGCCTGGCGCTGCGCAGGTCGCGGTCCACCAGGATGAATTCGCCGCCCCACACCGTGCCGTCGCAGCCGTCGCCTGTTCCGTCCCAGGACACCCCGAGCACGCGCCGCGGGCCGCCTTCGTGTTCCGCGAGACAGGCGAGCACGTGGGCGAGGTGATGCTGCACGCGCGTCACCGGCACGCCCGCGGCGATCGCGTGGCGGGTCGAGGCGTACCCCGGATGTGCGTCGCAGGCGATGCGCCGCGGGTGTTCCCGCAGCAGCGACACCATCAGGTCGATCGCCCGCCTGAACGCGTCGAGGGCGGGCGCGCCCGTGAGGTCCCCGATGTGCGGACCGAGCGTCAGGCTGCCTCCCGATGCGAGTCCGACGGTCGATTTCATGTGCCCTCCCACGCACAGCAGCGGTTCGCCGTCGGCGGCATCCGCAGGCAGTTGGAACGAGCCTGGGGCCAGTCCACGAGCTCGCCGTAGCACGATGGGGCCGCCTGGTCCCGGGCGAAGCACGGAGTCGTCGACCGGCCTTGCGATCTGGCGGTCATGGGCCAGGAACACGTCGGCGATCCCTCGCAGGCGTTCCATCGCCTCGGCGTCTCCGATGCACAACGGTTCCTCGGACAGGTTCCCGCTCGTGGCGACGACGGGACCGGCCAGGCGCGCGAGGAGCAGCACGTGCACGGGCGAATAGGGGAGCAGGGCGCCGACGTGCGGATTGCCCGGGGCGACCGAAGGCGCGAGCCCCGCGTCCGTTCGCCGGCGCAAGAGCACGATCGGGGCCGCGGGTCCTCGCAGGAGCGCGAGCTCTACGGGACCGGCCTCCGCGTGGCGGAGTAGTTCCTCCTCGGAGGGAAACATGACCGCGAGGGGCTTCTCCTCGCGCCTCTTTCTCCGCCGCAGCTCAGCCACCGCCGGCTCGCTCATGGCGTCGACCATGAGATGGTAACCGCCGATGCCCTTGACGGCGGCGATTCCGCCGCGACGGACCAGCTCGGCGCACCGTTCGACGGCGTCCTCCCCGAGGGCGATGCAGTCACCGGAGGAGTCGGACAATCGCAGCGTGGGACCGCAGGTGGGGCAGGCGTTGGGTTGGGCGTGATAACGCCGGTCGCGGGGATTCTCGTATTCAGCCCGGCACTCCGGACACATCGCGAATTCCCTCATCGTGGTCCGCGGCCGGTCATAGGGAAGCTCGAGGAGGATCGAGTAGCGGGGGCCGCAGTTTGTGCAGTTGATAAATGGATACCGGTGCCGCCGGTCGCCCGGGTCCGTGAGTTCGCGCCGGCAATCGGGGCAGAGTGCGAGGTCGGGCGTGGCCTGGACGCGGGCCGGGCCGTCGCCTCCGTCGCTGTCGAGGATGGCGAAGCCGGCCGGGGCGTCTCCGTGCGCGTCGCCGGCGGGTCGGGATTCCACTGCGGCGATCCGGGCCGCCGATGGCGCCTCGGACCGCAATGCCCACTCGAACTGGTCGAGAACGTCCGCTGGAGCCACTGCGAGAATGGAGACTCCGTCGGGCGTGTTGCGAACCCAGCCGGACACCCCGGTGCGCGCGGCGAGGCGCGCGACAAACGGGCGGAAACCGACGCCCTGCACCACGCCGCCCACGGTGATGAGACGCCGGGGGGCGTCCGCTCCAGGAGAAGGAGCCATCGCGATCAGGACGCTCCCTGCAGGTAGGCGAGCCAGGCGTCCATGCCCTCGCCCGTCTTAGCCGAAACCTCGAAGACCTCGGCCTGCGGCGCGGCGCGGCGGATGTTTTCGAGGGCGAGTCCGCGGTCGAATTCCATCGCTTCCGCCACGTCGATCTTCGTCAGCAGCACGGCGTGCGCGCTGCTGAACATGGGCGGGTATTTCAGCGGTTTGTCCTCGCCTTCGGTGCAGGAGACCAGGGTGACGCGCCGGTTTTCGCCCAGGTCGAAGGAGGCCGGGCAGACGAGATTGCCGACATTTTCGATGAACAGCAGCCGCACGCCGGCGAGCGGCACGGCATCCATGGCCCGGGAGACCATCGATGCGTCGAGGTGGCAGGCGCCGCCGGTGGTGATCTGCGCGACCGGCACGCCAGGACGCCGGAGCCGGCGGGCGTCGTTTGCCGTCTCCAGGTCGCCCACGAGGACGGCGGCGCGGAGGTCCGGCGGGAGGAGGGCGAGGGTCTTCTGGAGCAGGGTGGTCTTCCCGGCGCCGGGCGAGGACACGAAGTTGAGGGCCCGGATGCCGAGCTGCGCGAGGCGCCGCCGGTTCCGCTCGGCCCGCCGGTCGTTCTCGTCGAGGATCCGCAGGTTCAGGTCCACGGTGCGCACGCCCGGAAGTACGTCGCCCGGCGGGCGGGGGAGGGTGTCGTCGGGATCCCTGACGTCGACGATCACGACCTCGGGGTCCTCGCTGTCGCGCGATTGGAGGGTTTGATTTGGGGTATTCATGAAAAGGTTACGAGAGCTCCAGGCGCGCGAGCTCGAGTTCCCTGCCTCGGAGCAGGGCGGCGCCCAGCGCCCCGCAGCGTGGGCACTCGAACAGAAGCCCGTTTTCGGGCGTGTAGTCGCTTGAGCAGGACGAACAGCGCGCCACGGCGGGCACGGACTCGATCTCGATCTCCGCGCCTTCCGCGGGACCGCCCGGCAAGAGCAGCTGCAGCGCGAAGTCGAGCGCGCCGGCTTCGATGCCGGACAGCGTGCCGACACGCAGCACAATCCGGTGTATCCGCGTGGCCCCGGCGCGTCGCGCCTGCTCTGCGGCCTGCTCCAGCGCGGCCTCGGCTATGCCCGCTTCATGCATGCCCCGACCCTTGCTCTGGCGCGCCGGGCTGTCCAGCGGACTAAATGGGATCGGACCTGATTTATGTCTTGCCGGACGCATTACGCAGCTTATGCAGAATATTAGAAAGATAAGATATTATCTTATCATGCAACCACCCCTTGCGCTTTGGAAAAACCAGTTTACCGGGCGCAGCTCCAATGAATGCTCTTCCTTCTCCGACCCAGACCGGAGGACCTACGCTCTGGGAAGAAATGCGTGCGCGCGGCGTGAGCCGGCGTGATTTTCTGTCGTTCTGTGCATGGATGGGCGCCCTGCTCGGGCTTGAGTCGACCGGCGCCGCCCAGATCGCGAAGGCCCTCGAGACCAAGCGGCGTCTCCCGATCGTGTGGCTGCATTTCCAGGAATGCACCTGCTGCAGCGAGTCGTTCATCCGCTCCTCGCACCCGATCGTAGCCGACATCCTCCTCGACAAGGTGTCGCTCGACTATTCCGAGACACTTCAGGCCGCCGCCGGATTCCAGGCGGAGGAGTGCATGCAGCGAACGATGAAGGAAAGCTATGGGAAATACCTGCTGATGGTCGAGGGCTCCGTCCCGATGGCCGACGACGGCATTCATTGCTGCGTCGGCGGCCGGAGCGCCCACCAAATCCTCGAGGAGGCGGCGGCCGGAGCCATGGCCATTGTCGCCTGGGGAAATTGTGCCAGCGCGGGGTGCGTGCAGTCCGCGCGTCCCAATCCGACCAGCGCCACCCCCATTCACAAGCTCGTCGCGGGCAAGCCGGTGATCAATGTCCAGGGATGTCCCCCCATCGCGGAAGTGATGGCCGGAGTCGTCGTCCACCTGCTGGCCTTCGACCGCATCCCGCTGCTCGATTCACTCGGCAGGCCCAAGGCCTTCTATTCGCGCCGCGTCCACGATACCTGCTACCGCCGTCCGAACTATGACGCGGGCCTTTTCGTTGAGTCCTTTGACGACGAAAACGCCCGCAAGGGCTATTGTCTCTACAAGATGGGATGCAAAGGGCCGACGACCTACAATTCCTGCGGCGTCATCCGCTGGAATGACGGTGTCAGTTATCCCATCCAATCCGGCCATGGCTGCCTGGGCTGTTCCGAGGCGGGCTTCTGGGACGCCGGTTCGTTCTACAACCGCCTGGCAAGTTTCCCGGGCTTCGGCATCGAGATGACCGCCGACAAGATCGGCCTGAGCCTTGGCGCAGCCGCCGTGGCGGGCGCCGCCGTCCACGCGGTGATGACCAACATCCGCAAACACGACGACATCGGCCAGCATCCGGGCGAAGCGCCCGACGATGTCGATCCTCCCAGCCAATCGAAATCCTGACCCGCTGACCCCACGCCATGAGCACGAAAATTGTTGTCGATCCCGTCACGCGTATCGAGGGGCACCTCCGCATCGAGGCCGAGGTCAAGGACGGCCGCATCGCGGACGCCTGGAGCGCCGGCACGATGGTGCGCGGCATTGAGATCATTCTCAAGGGGCGAGACCCCCGCGACGCCTGGGCCTTCGCGGAGCGCGTCTGCGGCGTGTGCACCACGGTGCATGCGCTCGCGTCCGTCCGCTCGGTCGAGGACGCCCTGAACATCACCATTCCGCCCAACGCCGAGCTGATCCGGAACCTCATGTTCTGTGCGCAGTACATGCAGGACCACGTGGTTCACTTCTACCACCTGCATGCGCTCGATTGGGTGGACGTGGTGAGCGCCCTGAAAGCCGATCCCGAAGAGGCGTCGCGCATCGCGCAGAGCATCTCCGACTGGCCGAAGAGTTCGGTCGGCTACTTCCGCGACCTCCAGAAACGCCTCACGACTTTCGTGGAGAGCGGCCAGCTTGGCATCTTCGCAAACGCCTACTGGGGACATCCGGCCTACAAGCTCCCGCCCGCCGTCAACCTAATCGGGGTGGCGCACTACCTCGAGGCGCTCGAGTGGCAGAAGGAGATGGTCAAGGTGCACACGATCTTCGGCGGCAAGAATCCACATCCCAACTACCTCGTTGGCGGCGTGCCATGCGCGATCAACATCGACGAGGCCAACGCCCTCAACGCCGAGCGTCTCGCCTTCGTCGGCCGCCTGTTCGAGCAGGGACGCCGGTTCATCGAACAGGTGTACATCCCCGACCTGCTCGCCGTGGCGCCGTTCTACCTCGACTGGACCGAGATTGGCGGCGGCGTGAGGAACTACATGGCCTACGGCGATCTCCCGACGAACGGGTTTGCCGACATCGGGCGCTTCAAGTTCCCGCGAGGCGTGGTACTCGATCGGGACCTCTCGAAGGTGCACCCGGTCGATCCCCACGATCCCGACGGCATCCGCGAGGAGGTCAGCCATTCGTGGTACAAGTACCGCGGCGGCGACGCCCGGGGTCTGCACCCCTGGGAGGGTGAAACCGAATTCAACTACACGGGTCCCCGGCCGCCTTACGAACATCTCACCGTCGATGGAAAATACTCGTGGCTCAAGACCCCGCGTTGGAAGGGCCATGCCATGGAGGTCGGTCCGCTCGCCCGGCTGCTCGTCGGCTATGCCTCGGGCAATGCGGAGATCAAGGACGCGGTCACCGAGACGCTCGCGGCGCTCAAGGCGCCGCCCTCCGTGCTGTTCTCGACGCTCGGTCGGACCGCTGCGCGCGGCATCGAGACCAGGCTGGTTGCCCGCTGGGCGGGCGAGTTCTACGACCAGCTCATCGCCAATATCCGAAATGGCGATACGCGCACCTTCACGCGCGACCGCTGGGAGCCGGACTCCTGGCCCTCCACGGCCCGCGGCGTGGGCGCCACCGAGGCGCCGCGCGGCGCGCTGGCACACTGGCTCGTGATCAAGGACCGCCGAATCGAAAACTACCAGCTGGTCGTGCCGAGCACCTGGAACGCCTCCCCGCGCGACGCGGAGGGCCAGCGTTCGCCCTACGAGGCCTCGCTCATCGGAACGCCCGTCCACGATCCGAAGCAGCCGCTCGAGATCCTTCGCACGATCCATTCGTTCGACCCCTGCCTTGCGTGCGCCGTGCACCTGTACGACGACACCGGCAAACCGCTGCAGACCGTCGAAACCTCGCCGGCCGGGCAGTGCGGGAGGTGAGCCATGAAACCCTCCGTTCCCCAGGCCCCCCCCCACGAGTTCCGGCGCGTCTACGTCTGGGAACTCCCGGTCCGATTCTATCATTGGATCAACGCGCTGTGCATCCTCGTGCTCGCCGCAACCGGCCTGATCATCGCCCATCCGCCCGCCTTCGTGCAGGCCTCCGAGGCGTCGTTTAGCTATTGGTTCGGCACGGTGCGATTTGTGCACTTCGTTACGGCCTACGTGTTCGTCTTCAACTTCGCAGTCCGCATCTATTGGGGTTTCGTGGGCAATCGTTACGCGGACTGGAAGAACTTCCTGCCGCTGCGACGCGCCCAGTTCCGCGAGGCGGCGGACGTGATGCGCGTGGACGTCCTCCAGTCGCGCAACACGCCCGTGCACGCGGTGGGTCACAACGCGGTCGCGTATTTCACGTACTTCGCGATGTTCCTGGTCTTTCTGTTCCAGGTGTTCAGCGGCTTCGCGATGTATTCGGCCATGAGCACGTCGTGGTTCCCCAAGTTGTTTGCGTGGATCACGCCGCTCTTCGGCGACGAGTACGCGCTTCGGCAGTGGCACTACGCGGCGACCTGGTTCTTCCTCATCTTCACGATCATCCACGTCTACCTCGTGTTTTATCACGACTACGTGGAAGGCCACGGCGTGATGTCATCGATGGTCGGTGGGTGGAAGTTTGTCGACGCCCGGGTCGACGAGGCGGGCCGGCCTGCGGACGGAAAATCATGGTTCAGCGGAAGGCGCAGGGTGCCGCCGCCGGAGAATCCATCGTGATGGCCAACGTGGTTGCCGCGATTGCCCCTCAAGACTGCGCTTTCCTGGTTGCGGGCCTAATTCCATGACGGACGCAATTCTCGAAGGCGGACCAATGTCGCCGGCGCCGATCCTTGTGCTCGGCGTCGGCAACATCCTGATGGGCGACGAAGGGGTGGGAATCCATGCCGTCCGCCAGTTGGAGGGCGAGCGCTGGCCCGGGCACGTGACAATCCTCGACGGCGGCACGGGCGGATTCCAGTTGCTGGAGCACTTTCGGGTCTACCCCCGCATCGTGCTAATCGATGCCACCCGCGATGGACAACCGGCCGGTACCGTGCGGCGATTTCGCGCGCGAACGCCGGCCGACTTTCCCCCGGCGCTCGGCGCACACGACGTCGGCCTAAGGGATTTGCTCTCGGCATCCGCCCTTCTCGGCCCCCTGGGCGAGATCGAGGTCGTCACCATCTCGGTGGAGAACCTCGAGCCGATGTGCCTGGAGCTCTCCGGGCCTGTCGGAAAATCCCTGCCGTCGGTGGCGGCGATCGTGCGCGAGATCGTCGGTGACGACCAAGCCCGTTGACCCCTCCGCCTGGGCCACCATGCTGTCGTGCTACGTCCGCCCGCCACCCATGCAAGAGAACTCTGCCCCCTCCTTCTCCTGTCCGATCCCGCTGGTGCGCACCGACGAGATCCAGATCGCCCACGGTGGAGGAGGACGCCTGACGCAGGATCTGATCGACCGCGTGTTTGCTCCCGCGTTTTCGAATCCGGCCCTGGACGCGCGGCATGACGGCGCCCTGCTTCCCGGGTCGGGCGCGGCGCGGATCGCGGTGACGACGGACTCCCACGTGGTGAGTCCGCTCGTCTTCAAGGGCGGTGATATCGGGTGCCTGGCCGTGCATGGCACCCTCAACGACCTGGCGATGTGCGGGGCTCGGCCGCAGTGGCTGAGCGCCGCGTTCATCCTGGAGGAGGGATTGCCCATGGCGACTTTGGAGGGCGTGGTGAAGTCCATGGCCTCCGCGGCTCGGGAGGCGGGCGTGTCGATCGTAACGGGCGACACCAAGGTCGTCGAACGTGGGAAAGGGGACGGGCTCTATGTGGTGACGACCGGAATCGGCATCGTTGAGCACGGTCGGGTTGTCGCGCCGTCGTCGATACGTGCGGGCGACGTCATTCTGCTTTCGGGCGACATAGGCCGCCATGGCATGGCGATCCTGGCGCAACGGGAAGGGCTTGCGTTTGAGTCTCCAATCGAGAGCGACACCGCGCTGCTGTGGCCTGCCGTCGAGTCGCTGCTCCGGGCGGGTGTCGACGTGCATTGCCTCCGCGATCTGACCCGCGGGGGGCTGGCGACGGCGGTCATCGAACTGGCGGAGGCGGCCGGACTCGCAGCGTGGTTGGACGAAGAGCGGATTCCCGTGACTGAGTCGGTGCGCGGGGCCTGCGAGTTGCTCGGGCTCGATCCGTGTTACGTGGCGAACGAGGGGCGTTTCGTGGCGGTCGTGCCGGAATCCGACGCGGAGCGCGCGCTCGGCATCCTGGCAGGGGCAGCCCCGGGCGGTCCCCCGTCGAGGATCGGCGCGTTTCGGGCGGGACCGCAGCAGACAACGCTGCGCAGCGTCGTCGGCGTGGAACGAATTCTCGACCGGCTCAGCGGGGAGCAATTGCCCCGGATCTGCTGAACCTGGCGCTCGGACTCAGGCGCTCGCGACGGACCTTGCGCGGTACCTGTAATACGCAGAACAGGCGCCCTCGGTCGAAACCATCGGCGCCCCGAGCGGGCGCTCCGGCGTGCAACGCGTGCCGAATGCGGGACACTCGTGCGGCTTCCGTGCGCCGCGCATGATGAGGCCGCTGATGCACTCGGTGGATTCGCGGCTTCCGCCCCCGCCCACGCCGAAGCGCGCGGCGGCGTCGAAGGCGCGAAACGAAGACCGCAGCGTGTATCCACTCTTTGGAATACCGCCGATCCCGCGCCAATTCCGGTCGCAGACCTCGAAGACCTCGCGCATGACCGCCTGGGCCCGCGTGTTTCCCTCGGGGCGGACGGCCCGTGCGTAGGCATTCGCCACTTCGGCGCGGCCCGCCTCGAGAAGGCTAATGCAGGCGAGCACGCCTGCCAGGATATCGAGCGGTTCGAAGCCCGTGACGACCATCGGCACGCCGAATCGCTCCGCCAGCGGACCGTATTCGGAGATTCCCATGACCGTGCAGACGTGGCCCGCCGCGAGGAAGCCCTGGACCCGATTGTCGGGGGAGGAGAGGATCGCCGCGATCGCGGGCGGCACCAGAACATGCGAGACCAGGAGGGAGAAATTGGTGAGCCCGAGCTTGCGTGCGTGCAGCACGGCCAGCGCGTTCGCAGGGGCGGTGGTTTCGAATCCGACGGCGAAGAAGACCACCTGCCTTGCCGGGTTGCGCGCGGCGAGTTCGACCGCGTCCAGGGGTGAGTACACCATCCGCACGTCGCCTCCGCGCGCCCGGGCCGTCAGCAGGTCGACACCGCTGCCTGGCACACGGAGCATGTCGCCAAACGAGCAAAGGATCACCTCGCTCCGCAACGCCAGTTCGACGGCCGCGTCGATGAGCTCGATCGGCGTCACGCATACCGGACATCCCGGACCGTGGACGAGCGTGATCTGCCGCGGAAGCAGTTCATCGAGGCCGAACTTCACGATGCTGTGCGTCTGTCCGCCGCAGATCTCCATCAGGGTCCACGGGCGCGTGACCTCGGCGGCGATGGCTTTTGCCAGGGCCGACACCTTCGCGGCATCGCGATACTCGTCGACGTACTTCATGGGCCCGCGCGCGATTCCGCGCCGGGCGACTCGAGTTCCTCGATTTCGCCCATCGCCTTGAGGTAGTCGAAAACCTGCGCGGCCTCGGCCTCGTCGACCACGCTGAGCGCCATGCCGACGTGCACGAGCACGTAGTCGTTCACGCGCGCCTCGGGCACACAGGAGAGGCTGACCTGCTTGATGACGCCTCCGAAACTTACGCGCCCTGTCCGAAACAGGGGATCATCTCCCTTGATATCCAAAATCTTTCCGGGTACGGCGAGGCACATGGGGCAGGCCCGAAGGCTGGTCGGACGGTGGCGCTGTCGCAACGGCAAAGTCGCCTCGCGGCCCGGGAAAACCTCACTCGTAGGACCGTTGTTCGCGCCGGAACTGGTTGACGCTGGCCACCACCCCGTCGACCACCACGATCGCAGTCGTCACCTCAACCTCGATACGCTCCGTGGTCGGAACGGCGGCTTCCATGGCCCGGAAGCCTCCGCTCGAGAGAGGGTCGGTATGGCTGGTGATGACATGCATGGTTCCGGGGACGTAATTGACGCGGTGGTCGACCACGTGACGGTAAACCCACACCTCGGCAGTATGGCCCTTGATCTGGTACGGACGCACTTCGGCCGGCGGTCCGTGATGAAGGCGGACGTCTTCGACCCGAGTACCAACCTGGATCGCGGAAAGCCCAAGTGTCGCCCGGCGTCCCTCAAGCGACGTGTCGGGCGTGGAAACCCCGGTGCATCCCGCCCCGACTATCGACAGGACGCCGAGCAAAACCCCGATGTGCGGCAACCTTCGCATGGCAATCGGTAATGAACCCCGCGCGCAACCGGGGCCCTTCACCGGTGGCCGTGCGCCTAGGGGTGGGGATGGTGATGCAGCAGGCTGTGCGGCTTTTCCAGTCCGTGCGCCAACATCAGCGACTCGTCCGCCATCAGCGTCCGGGCGTCGCCCGACGCCACCACCCGCCCGCCGTCCAGCAGGACCACTCGTTGGCAGAGTTCGACTGCGAGTTCCAGGTCGTGGGTGGCGATGACCTTGGAGCCCGGCAATTTCCGCAGGAGATCCTTGAGCTCCCGGCGGCCGCGGGGGTCGAGCCCCGCAGTGGGTTCGTCGAGCACGAGCAGGGCGGGATCGCAGGCCAGCAGGCCGGCCAGACACACTCGTTTCTTTTCCCCGTGGCTGAGGCGTCCGGGCTCCCGTCGGTCAAACCCCGCAAGGCCCACCTGCTCCAGGCACTGTTGGACGCGTTCACCCAGTGCCCGTCCCGTGACTCCGAGTTGGACCGGACCGAAGGCTACGTCGTCGAACACGGTCGGCGCCACCAGTTGGTCGTCGGGGTCCTGGAACAGAAATCCGACACGGCGCCTGATTATCGCCAGGTTCTCGTCGTTAACAGGCTGGCCATCGACGTGCACGGAGGGTGTCCGCGGCGGACGCGCAGGCAGCAATCCATTGAGGTGCAGGAGCAGCGTCGATTTTCCCGCGCCGTTCGGACCCAGCAGGCCGACGCATTCGCCCGGGGCCACCTCGAAGGTCACGTCCGCGAGCGCCCTTGTGCCGTCCGGGTACGCGTAGGACAGCGAGTTGACCGAGAGTGAGGGGGTCATTTCCACCCCCTTGAGGACATCGCCATGTAAACGCGTTCCGCCCGGGCCAGCCCGCGCAGAAACAGGAGGGCCACCACGTCGCCGTGCAGGCGCCACTTCAACCGCCGCGCGGGCACGAAGGTCCGGCTCGCCCGCGCTCGCTGCAGGCGCCGCGATTCCTCCTGCATGAGCGGAAGGTAGCGCCACATCAGTGCGATGACGTCCGCGGCAAGGGCGGGACACCCGAGTCGGCGCAGCGCCGAAAGCAGATCCGTCGCCGAATACGCCCGGGTGAGCACGGTTGCGGCCCCGAGGCACAGGTGGCTCTTCACGACTGCGACCAGGAACGGTTCCCGCATTTCCGGGCGCAGCGCCGCGCCGATGCCGAACCCGACCAGGAGAACCTCGAGTGCGAGAAAGCGGGCTAGGGCGGAGCGGATTCCGCCGCCGACGCGGATCCACGCCAAAAGCAGGATGCCGGCGGGGATGAGCTCGTAGGCCAGGTGTGCCGCGGGAATGGCGAGAACGGCGATGGAATAGGCCGCCATCGCCGCAAGGCCGACCTCCGCTCCCGGGGTTTGCCTGCTCATCGGGTCAACTCTTCGCTGTTTCATGGTGCTCATCGGCGGCAGCGGCGCGGCGCGTCACGAGTCTCGCGAGTAGCCAGGAAAGTCCGAAGGCCACCAGCGCCCCGGCGGCTCCGGCGACGAACACCGCCGCTCCCGGGCTTAGTCCGGCCAGATGGTATTCAGGAAACAACGACCACTCCACTGGATTTCCCGCCCGGGCCGCAAATCCCAGTCGGTGCGCCACCGACTCGAGACCGTCGGGCAGGAAACTGGCAAATGGCGCCACAAAGACGGCGAGCGCCGCCCCTGCGATCGCGACGTAGCCGAAGCTCGCCCCACTAGCTCGCCGCTCGAGCAGTTCCGGTCTTAGGCGACCGATCGCGCCGAGGGCGATTCCAGTGATCGCCGCCTCGCCCAGGCCGATCAGCATGTGCACGCCGGCCATCGCCGGAAATGCGAGATTCCACGGAGCGGTGCCCGCAAGCGCCAGTTCGCCTGCACACGCGGTCGCCGCCGCCACCGTGCCGCACCACGCACCGAATGCCGCCGCCGTCACCGTCGCCTTCATGCGGTCCGCCGGCAGCAGTCGAAGCGCCATCCGATAGACGGCCCAGCCGACCATCGTGTCGACAATCCCCATGTTGAGGAGGTTGGCACCGTAGGCCGCAAGGCCTCCGTCGGCGAAGAGAAGTGTCTGGACGGCCAGGACGCAGGCCATGACGACGATGGCCGACGACGGCCCGAGCAATACCGCGCACAAGACTCCACCAAGCAGATGCCCCGAGGTCCCTCCCGCGACGGGAAAGTTCACCATCTGCGCCGCAAAGACGAAGGCCGCAGTCACGCCCAGTGTGGGCGCGGAGCGGCGCCCGGTCGTGCGTGCGACGTCACGTAACGCGACAGCCACGCAGGGGAGCGCGATAGCGCCCGCCAGAAGCGAGGTCTTCATGTCGAGAAATCCGTCGGGAATATGCACGGGAAGTGGGCCAGGGTGTGAGTGTGGCTGAAGGTTGGATTCATCCCTCCCGTGCTTCAATGCCGATTCGGGTTGGCCCGGGTTTTTGAACAGACAAAGCCGGGGCGCTGTGTTTAGGTCGCGTCCCCCTTATGAGACCCATCGTGAAATCATTCCTTCGTCCCCGTCTGATGTTCCTGGCGCTCGCGGCCGCTGCCCAGTGCGTCCTGTTCGCCGCCACCAGGCCCGACACCGTCATTCCGAGCGATTCAAATTTCAAGGCTCACCCCGAATGGAACGAAGGCTGCGTCCAGCGGCTGAAGGACATGCAAGGAAAACGCTGCGACGTCATCTTCATCGGAGACTCCATCACCCACATGTGGAGCAGCGTCGGATTGAAGGAGTGGAACTATTACTACGGTGACCGCCACGCCCTGAATTTCGGCGCGGGCGGCGACAAGACCCAGAACGTACTCTGGCGCCTCGACACCTGGAAGGTCCAGGCCTTCCGACCGAAGGTCGCTGTCGTGATGATCGGCACCAATAATATCGGTTTCGATTCAGCGCCCGATATCGCAACCGGGGTGAAAGCCGTGATCGAGAAGGAGCAGTCGCTCTATCCTGGCGTGAAGACCATCCTCGTGGGCCTACTCCCGCGCGCATTTTCTCCCGGCGATGCTCCGCGCGTCGATGCCGTCAACGCCCTGATTCGCCATTTCGACAACGGCAAAACCGTGTTCTTCCTGGACGTCGGCTCGCACTTTCCTCGCGAGGGCAATACCTACCTCGGCCTTGGTCCTGACAAACTCCATCCCTCGCCCCTCGGCTACAAGGTCTACGCCGAGACGCTGGAGCCCCTGATGGCCCGACTGCTCGGTGTGGCGCCCAAGCCTCCACTCTGAACGACGTTTCTTTGGCCCCTCGTTTCCGAATTTGTCGGAATCGAGGGGTCTTTTTTTGCCTGAAACCCGCGCGGCAATTGCGCCGGAATCCACCGGACGCGGTGTCAGGGGAATCGTGTTACGCTCCGAGCATGGTACTGCTCTCTGCCACTTTTGACCGATCGCCCGTTGCACCAACCCCGTTCCTGCGCGAGGGTTTGGCCCCCCGGACTCCCATGGCCACCCGACTTTCCGAAGACCGAATGTACGAACGTGTGCTCGCGAGTGATGCCGCGTTTGACGGACGCTTTTTCTTCGGAGTTTTGTCCACCGGGATCTATTGCCTGCCGTCCTGCCGTGCGCGCAAACCGCACCGGCGCAACGTGCGCTTCTTTCCCAGTTGCGAGGCGGCTCGCGAGGCGGGACTCCGGCCCTGCCGAAAATGTCATCCAGACGATTTTGCCCGCGGCGCCGATCCGGTGCTCGAATCGGTCGAGTCCCTGGTCGGCGAGTTGAGGGCTGCACCAAGCCGCATCGCAGACGTGCGCGCGCTGGTCAGTCGGTCCGGGTTCGGTTCGTCCCGACTCTTTGAACTGATACGCAGGCATTACCACGCCACTCCGGCGGAGCTGCTGATTCGCGCACGCGTCGCCTCCGCACGAACGCTGCTCGAGACCACGGAGCTGCCGCTGCTCGAGGTCGCCGCAGCGGCGGGATTTGAATCGCAGTCCACGTTTCATGATCAGTTCAGGCGTCGGAACGGGATGACACCCTCGGACTTCCGCGGTCTGAAGGATGCGCCGTCGTTTGATCTCGCCCTGCCTCCGGAGTACCCGCTCGGCCATCTTCGCAGGGCCCTCGGTCGGGATGAGCAGAGTCTGACGGAGCGTCTGGAGGGCGACACTTATCGGGCGGTGCTTCACTTTGCGTCGGGACCACGCCTCATCAGTGTCCGCCTGAAGTCCGATCATGTGACCGTTGAAACGCCGGCTGGGACTGCCGTCCAGGCTCATGCTGCGGTGATTGGGATTCTCGGCCTCGAACAGGACGCTCCGTCCTTCGCTCGCCTGGCCCGGCGGCTGGGTTTTGCGCGCCTCGTCCGCGAGCGCGAGGGATTGCGGATCGTGCAGACTCCAACCGTTTTCGACGGGCTCCTGTGGTCCATCGTCGGACAGCAGGTGGCCTTCGGGTTTGCCTGCACGCTCAGGCGACGGCTGGTGGAGCGAGTGGGGCGGGGAGACTTCGATGGACTTCGGGCGCCGCCAACCCCGGCCGATGTCGCTGCCCTCGAGGTCGACGATCTGGTTCCCCTCCAATACTCGCGCCAGAAGGCGTCCTATCTCGTATCCATTTCCCGGATGATCGCCGAGGGCCGGCTCGATGCCGAGGGGTTGCGAAACCAGTCGGCAACGCGTGTCGAACGCACTCTGCTCGCTCTCCGCGGACTGGGACCCTGGTCCGTCAATTACGTCATGATGCGCGCCCTGGGTTTCCTGGATTGCGTGCCCTACGGAGACACCGGCGTGACCAGTGGGCTACAGACGCTCTACAACCTCGAAGTGCGGCCGGATGTCGACGCCACGCGCCGTCTGATGGAGCCCTTCTCTCCGATGCGGAGCCTTGCCACGACGCATCTTTGGCAGATCAACCGCCCTTCGCCATGACACTCGGTTTCTTCACGCTTGATACACCGGTCGGTGCGTTTTCAGTCGCGTGCGCCGCCGACGAGTCGGTCGTCGCCACCGCGTTCGGAGACGTCGAGGTGCTCGCCCGCCGACTTCCGCCGGGGACGCGTTTAGCATCACGGCCTCCGGTATCGGACGTCTCGAGTCAGGTTGCGGCCTACTTCGGCGGGGCGTTGCGTGAGTTCTCGCTGCGGCTCGCGCCGACCGGAACCGCGTTTCAACACAGGGTCTGGCGGGCACTTCAGGATGTGCCTTACGGCGTGCTGATGAGCTATGGCGAACTCGCCCGCGGAGTGAAGTCGTCGCCGCGTGCGGTTGGGCGCGCGAACGCCACGAATCCGATCTGCCTGATCGTGCCCTGCCATCGGATTGTCGGCGCGGACGGTTCGCTCACCGGCTATGCATTTGGAGAGGTGATCAAGCGCCGCCTCATCGATCTGGAGCGCGCATCCGCACCGGCCGCGATCACCACGACCTCGGGGCGTGCGAGTCCGTCGCGGCGTTGAGGGATTTGGAGGCCGAGCCCGGCCAGGTGAGCTCGACCACGAATCGCTCCGGCTCCTGACGGATTTCAAAGCCGCATCCGAGCGCTGCGGCCAGGGCGCGCGCCACCCGCAGTCCGATGCCGATGCCGTGCCGCGGTGCCGGGTTCGGCGCGATCCGGTTCGCGATCCGGCAGAGAACCCCCGAGGAGGTGCGCTCGACCGCGATCGCGATCGGCCCTGCACCGTGCTTCATCGCATTCGTCAACAGGCCGTGCAGCACCTGGCGCAGGTATCGGGGATCTGATGACACGCATGCATCATCGTCCTTGGTGAGCTCGATCGCGCGGTGTTGGCTCTTGGCCCAGAGGTCGTAGGACTCGAGCATGTCGATGAGAAGTCGGCCGGGTGCGAGCTCCTCGAACTTGAGCTCGAGACGGCCCTGCTCGGCGGTGGCGAGCAGGAGGCATTGGTCGACGTAGTCGGACAGGCGGCGAAGTTCGTCCTGAAGTGATTCCGCGAGCGCCGGCTCGATCTTCCCCTCCGCGTCCTCGACCTGCAGGCGGATCAGCGTTAGCGGGGTGCGGAGCTCATGGGCGACCTGCGCTGAGAATTCCGTCAGCTGCCTGAAGGAGTCTTCCAATCGCGCCAGCAGCAAGTTGATGTTGCCCTCGATCGCCTCGAACTCGCGATCGACACTCCGGACATGGAGCCTCCGCTTCAGGCTCGTGGGGCCGATCTCGCCGAGCTGGCGGTTGATGTCGGCCACGGGACGAAACGAACGCGTCGCGAGCAGGTATCCGATCGCAAGCGAAAGCGCAACGACCGGCGCCGCGTAGAGGATGGTGAGATGCCAGAGTTCGCCGACAATGTCGCGAATCTCCGCCTCCGAGTAGCTTCCGTGCAGCGTCCAGTCGGAGTGCCCTGGGTGGGCGCGCTCCCAGCGCTCCACCCGGAGTTCGTGCTGGAGATGCACGTACGTGACCCCGAGGATCACGCCCAGCACGCTGAGGAGGCTCACCGCGTACCAGCACGCGATCCTCCATCGGAGCGATCTCATGGAGCCGGCTCCTTGATGGCGTAGCCGATGCCTCGGATCGTATGGATCAGAGGCGGCCAGCCGGCACGGTCGATCTTTTCCCGCAGGTAGTTGACGTACACGTTCACCACATTCGTGCCGGAGTCGAAGTGCTGGTCCCAGACGTGCTCGATGATCGCCGTCTTGCTGACTGGTTTCGGCGACGACACCATGAGCAGCTCGAGCAGGGCGAACTCGCGGTTGGTCAGGGCGATCTCATCGCCTCCGCGGTGCGCCGTGCGCGCCAGCAGGTCTAGTTCCAGATCCGCGACGCGAAGGTGGTCCGTGGGCTCGGAGCGCTGACGGCGCAGGACGGCTCGAAGCCGCGCCTGAAGCTCGACCATCGAGAAGGGCTTGCCGAGGTAGTCGTCGGCGCCCGCATCGAGACCCCGGACCCGGGCGTCGACGCCGTGGCGAGCGGTCAGGAAGATGACCGGCGCACGGACGCCCTTCCGTCGCAGTTGTTTTAATACAGCGACGCCGTCCTGGCCGGGCATCATCACGTCGAAGACCATGGCGTCGTAAGGATAGGTCTCGCCCAGCCAGAGCGCCTCGCCTCCGTCTGCGGCGACATCGACCGCGTAACCGGCCTCGCTCAGGCCCTTCCGGATATGCTCGGCCACCCTGGCTTCATCCTCGGCGACTAGAATGCGCATGCCCATAGGAAACCAGATGCGCCCCCGCCAGGCCAGCCTTCAGGCCATGGCGGGAGAGGATCAATCGTCGTCGCGATCGCGGTCGACGCGCGCGGGCGAAGCGGCCTTGCCGTCCGCTCCCGGATTGGTGGCGGTGCCTCCGGCGGCCAGCACGCCTGCACCGTGACGATAGACGAGTTGCCCGCCTCGGTGCCCGGTTTCCACGACGCACCAGGACGCCCCCGCGGCGGCGATCGCCGTGCAGGCTCCCAGGGCTCTCGCGGTGCGCGGCATCCGTCCCACGGCGACGGCCGCGATTCCCAGTGCGGCGGCGACAAGCGCCGCCGTCCGCGTCCTTTCGGCCCAGTCCTCGTGCTCGTCGAGGACCGATCCGGCGGTCTCGCCGACCAGTTCTCCTTCGCGCTCGCCAGTGCTGACCGATACGACGGCCCCCGCTGCACCGAGCATCAATAGGACGGCTCCGAGCAACGGCAGGTGCCAGCGGCGGGTGAATGCGGCGACGATCGCCACCGCGCATCCCAGGAGCAGGAGCACGATGGGAAAATGCACGACGGCGGGATGAAGGGGACTGGGAATCGAAAACATGGCCGTAGGTCTCCGTTGCTCAGTCAACCACCACGAACTTGTCGGACGTGCGCCGGCACACCGGGCATTTCTCGTCCGGCCGTGCGGTCACCGTGTTGCCGCAGATGGTGCACACGTAATAGGTCGCAGGGTCGTTCCTGCCGAGCTGGTCGAGGGCGGTCTGGTAGAGCTTGGCATGTTCCTTCTCGGCGGATACCGCAAAATTGAAGGTGCGAACCGCTTCGCGCGCATCCTCGGCCTTGGCCGTGTCGATAAATCCGGGATACATCGTGTCGCGCTCGTAGCTTTCGCCCTTGATGGCGGCCTGCAGGTTCTGAGCCGTCGTGCCGACGGACACGGCGTCGAGCGCCTTGTCGTCGAGCGCCCCGCCGGCCTTGAGGATGACGGCCTTGTGGTTGTCGCGATGAATCTCCTCGGCGCGCGCTGCGGCGCGGAAGAGCTTGGCGACCTGGCCGTATCCCTCCTCATCCGCCTTTTGGGCGAACGCGAGGTAGCGGTGGTGCGCGTTGTTCTCGCCGTTGTAGGCGGCGTTCAGGTTGTCGACGGTCGCCTGCGAGAACGTGGCGGCGCCGGCGGGCGCCGCGATGAGCAATGCGGAGGCAATGAGTGTGAGGATTTTGATTTTCATGCGCGCCCAGCCTAGCAGGTCGCGCATTAGAAAATCCCCGTCACCCGGATTAGAGTTTTCTTATGCGAAATGTCGGCCGGACGATCGAACCGGTCAGTGCCAGCCACGTACCAGAAGAAGGGGCGTGGTGATGCTGTGCCGCACGTGCCGCGCCGTGCTTCCAAGGAAGAGATCCCCCAGAAATCGGTGGCCGTGTGTGCTCATCGCCACCAGGTCACAGCCATTCTGCTTCACCCAGCGCACGATCTCACGACCGGGATCTCCAAAGGCGAGTGCTGTTTCCGCTGAAATGCCAGCCACGGCAAACTCCGCGCGGATGCTCTCGAGATAGGTCTGGTCCTCCGACACCTCCGGGCTTACTGCGTCGGGTCCGAAGAGCCTGGCCGCCCAGCCATCCGCCACGTGTAACAGCACGATCCGGCTGCCCATCTGCAGCGCGAGCGGCTTGATGTGTTCCACGATCGCACGGTCGGTTTTCGTGCCGTCGAGCGTGACAAGGATCGTCTTATACATGGTGGGGTGAAAATCAGCCGGCGATGACCCGCCAGGCCTCGCGGAAGGCGTCCGGCAGGCCGTAGATGTCCATCACCGTGATGATGATCGCGCAGCCCCAGCCGGCCAGCATCAAAAAGAGACCGTTGCGCCATTTGCCCATCCGTTTGGCTGAACTGGTGAAATGAAGGAGGGGGAACATCGCCAAGGGCAGCTGGATCGCTAGCACGACCTGGCTGAGAGCCAGTAGGTCGGTGACGCTGCCGTCGCCACGGACGCCAATGATGATCACCGCGGGAAGGATGGCGAGCGTCCGCGTGATCAGCCGCCTGACCCAGGGCTGGATTCGCCAGTGCATGAAGCCCTCCATGACCACCTGTCCCGCAAGGGTTCCGGTGATCGTGCTGCTTTGCCCGCTCGCAAGCAGGGCTACCGCAAACAGCGTGCTGGCCGCCACCGTGCCGAGCAGCGGCGCTAGAGTGAGGTATGCGATCCGTATCCAGTCGCTGTCGGCCGTGAGCCGCACGATCTCGCCACCGGGCAGGATGACGCTGTCCTTGCCATAGAACACCACCGCAGCCAGCACGAGGATCGCGGCGTTGATGAAGAACGCGCCGACCAGGGCGGTTGTGGCATCGATGGTATTGAAGATCACCGCACGTTTCACGGAGGCGTCGTCCTTCTGGAGTCGCCTGCTCTGAACCAGTGCCGAATGCAGGTAAAGGTTGTGCGGCATGACCGTGGCGCCGATGATCCCGATTGCCACGTACAACATGCCTGCGTGTCTCAGACTCGGCGATACCAGGGCTCGTCCCATCTCCAGGAAATCCGGATGGGTGGGGGAAAAGACGAAGATCTCCAGGAAGAAGCACACGACGATGGTTGAAACGAGCAGCAGGACCACCGCCTCGATGGTCCGCATGCCCAGTCGTTGCAGTCCCAGCAGGAGCAGGACGTCGAAACCCGTGATGATGACGGCCCAGAAGATGGGAATGTGAAACAACAGGTTCAGCGCTACCGCGCTGCCGAGCACCTCCGCCAGGTCACAGGCGCCGATTGCGATCTCGCAGGAAAGCCAATTCGGAATCCGCGTCCATTTCGGGTACCAGTCCCGGCAGCACTGGGCCAGGTCTTTTCCGGTCACGACGCCGAGCCGGGCCGAGATGATCTGCATGAAGATCGCCATGAGGCTTGCGAGCCCCACGACCCAAAGAAGCGCGTATTTGAACTGCGCTCCGCCTAGGAGATCGGTGCCCCAGTTTCCGGGATCCATGTATCCTACGCTCACCAGAATTCCGGGTCCCACAAATGCCCGCCACTGCTTCCAGAAGCCCGCCCGAATGTCGGGCACCGACACCGAGCTATGCATGCCCTCGAGGGAGAGGTGATTTGAATCCCCGACGATCTCGGACTTCCGTGACGGTTCCTCGCTCATCGCCGACGCCGCTCCCCGGCCATCCGGCCACGCCCGTCGCTGTATTCGCCATCCGACTCCCGATTGAGTGCAGGCTGCATATTGTAGCAACTGCTACAGATTGGATTACGGCGTTGTCAATGCGAAACACTTTTGTTCTTGTGGCGGGATGGACCAGCCGGCCGCCAAGGCATCGAAGCAACCTGCGACCCCGCATCGAGGAAACCTCAGGAAGACGCGGGAAGAGCATGCCCGTGAGACGGCCCAGGATTATGTCGAGATGATCGCAGACCTGATCGCGGTGCAGGGGGAGGCCCGTGTGATCGAGCTTTCGCGTCGCATGGGAGTCACGCACGTCACCGTGATCCGAACGATCCAGCGCCTACAGCGCGAGGGGCTCGTGACCACGCAGCCGTATCGCTCGATTTTCCTTACCGCAGAGGGCCGCCGGCTTGCCCGGGAATCCCGGCATCGACACGAAGTGGTGGTGGAGTTCCTGGAGGCGCTCGGGGTGCCCAGCACCGTGGCGGAAGCGGATGCCGAGGGGATCGAGCACCACGTGAGCCGTGAGACGCTTGCGGCATTTGTCCGCCACCTCGAGAAGCGGAGAGGATCCTGAGTCAAGGGACTCCAACCCCCTTCGCGATGGCCTGTCGTTTGCAACTTTCGGCATTTTCAATGGGTTTGGGGGGAAACCGCGCGCCCGAGCCGCTGTCCGGTCCGTGCGCATAGTCCCTCTGAGCCACAGCCCTTTCATGAAACGCATCGTCTGTCTCATCCTCCTGGCCACGCTCCCACTGCTGGCCTTCGCCGGTTCGAAATCCCTGTACCAGGGGCCGGACTGGTCATTGCTCGATCGCTCGTCCGCGGTCTCGGCCGCCGCGAAAATCACCCCCCAGAAATACCCGAATTGCGACACGGCCATCGTCGACCAGCGGTCGATCCGCGTGTATCACGCCGATGGGACGGGTGAGTGTCAGGACGAGACCTACACCAAGATCCTGACGGAAAAGGGACGGAGCGGCAGCACCACGATGACCTTCCCGTTCGAGATTCCCTATACCTCCGTCCAAGTCGTGAAGCTCGAGGTCCTCGACGCGGACGGCACGGCGCATCCCGTCGATGTGGCGGCGAACTCCCGGGCGAGCATCGACCAAAGCCAGATGCAGATGAACATTTACGACCCCAATTCCCGGGTCCTCACGGTCAGCATACCTCACCTCGCCATCGGCCAGACGATCTATTCGGTCGTGAGGACCACGATCGAGCGTCCGATCATCGCCGGTGAGTTTGCCGATGACGAGTTGTTCGAGAGCGAGGCGTTCACGCGCCACATTTCGCTGGTCATCCACGGCCCGGCCTCAAAACCCCTCGTGCGCATCGCGCTCCGCAATGAGGTTCCGGGCACCGTCACGTCGAGCCAGGGCAGGGACCCCGACGGCGGCCTGGTCTATCGTTGGGAGGTCTCGGACGTGCCCCGCATGTACGACGAACCCGACATGCCGCCGCAGATCGTCGTGCTCCAGCACCTGTCCGTCAGCACCACGCCCAGCTGGAAGGACGTGTCGCGTTGGTACTGGAACATCAGCAAGCCCCACCTGGAGGCCGTCAGCCCCGCGCTGAAGGAACGGGTCGCCTCGCTGATCGCCGGAAAGACGGGCGACATGGACAAGATCAAGGCACTTTTCTACTACGTGTCGCGCAATATCCGATACATGGGCATCACGCCCGAGAAGGACCGCCCCGGCTTCGAGCCGCATGACGTGTCCATGACCTATTCCCGCAAGTACGGCGTCTGCCGCGACAAGGCTGCCCTGCTCGTGTCGATGCTCCGGGCCGCCGGATTCCCCGCCTATCCTGTGCTGGAGAGCTTCGGCGTGAAGAAGGACCCGGAGATCCCCAATCCCGATTTCAATCATGCCATCGTGGCCGTGGACCGGGGCGCCGAAGGATACCTCCTGATGGATCCAACGGACGAGAACACCGTGGACCTGCTTCCGGCTGAGGAGGGCGACCAGAGCTACCTCGTGTGCCGGCCCGAAGGCGATGTGCTGAGGACAACCCCGGTGAACAATCCGGACCTGAACCTCATGCGGATCAACACGACCGCCTCGATGGATGCGAATGGTCGGATCACGGCCGAATCGCATCTGCAGTTCGACGGAATCAACGACAACGCCTACCGGCAGGCTCTGCTTCAGATGAAGCGCGACGAGCGCTGGCGCTTCTTCGAGGCGATCCTCAAGCGCGCGATTCCCGGCGCTGTGGTCGAGTCGTTGAAGGTCAAGCCTGACAACCTGCTCGACGCATCCACGCCTCTCTCGGCGGATATGACCTTCTCGGTGCCGAGCGCCGCCGCCTTTGGCGATTCATGTGCCCTCGTCGACGTGCCCTGGGTCGGCAACCGCACGGGAATCATCAATTTCATCCTCGAGGGAGCCACGCTCGACCACCGGAAGTATCCGCTCTATACCCAGGTCACCTGCGGTATCAGGGAAACGGTGACCTTGCATCTCAATCGGCGCTTCGCAGGGGTGCTCTCCCTGCCCAAGTGCGAGCCCGAGAACGACGAATGCCTCGATTATCACCGGACCTACTCGCTCAAGGACAGGACCCTCGTCTGCACGCGTGAGCTCAAGACCAAGCTGGTTGAGTTTTCGCCGGCCCAGTACCTGAAACTGAAGCGTATTCTGGCGGTGATGGACACCGACGATCGCAAGGCACCGCTGCTGCGTCTTGCTCCCGGCGCAGCAATCGCCGGAACCCTCGCCGCAGGTGGCGTGCTGCCGCCGCCCGTGTCGGACGCTCATGTCATCGAAGTCGACAAGGACATGGTGGTCAAAGACGCCCATTCGGCCACGCTGACCGTACACTACATCAAGAAGGTGCTCAGTTATGGCGGCAAGAAGCGCGAGGCCGAGGTCAAGATTCCCTACAACCCGGCCACGGAGGAGGTTCGTCTTGTTGGCGCAACCGTCACGGCGGCAAACGGGCACAAGGAGACCATCGCTCCTGAGGAGATCAACGTGATGGATCAGGGATGGAACTCCTCGGCCAGCCGCTACACGGGAGGAAAGATTCTCGTTGCCAGCCTGCCCGGCGTCGAAATCGGGTCGGAAATCGACCTCACGTACCGCGTGCGTTTCCACGACATGCCCTACCTTTCGGGCGTGGAGTCGTTCCAGCTTGGTGACGCCTGTGATACGAAGACCTTCACGTTGACCGCTCCGGCGACTCTGCCCGTGATTCGTCACGACGAAGCGCTCGACAGCTCCGTGGTTGCAACGGCCACCCGGTCCGGCCCCCTTCAGATTCAGAAATGGGTCGCCTCCCATATGCCGGCCACCCCCACGGAATGGCGGACTCCGCCTGATTGGGCCTTCCGCCCGAGCGTAACCTATTTTGTGGGCGATCCGGGTCATTATGTTCAGTCCCTTGAGACCGATCTCGTCGCCCGCGCGGAAAAGGGCGCTCGGGCGGCGGTGCTGGCAAAATCCTTGGTGAAGGATGCGAAATCCCCCAGCGATGCCGTCATCGCGATCCGCAATTACGTCGCCACCTCCATCCGCCTCGCCGGTCCGCCGTTTGACGATCTGCCTCTTTCGGAGCTGTCCAATGCGGACACGACGCTTTCCGACGGATACGGCCACGGGGCCGATCGGGCGATTCTCCTCTATGCGATGCTCCGGGCCGCCGGGTTCTCCCCTCGATTCGTCCTGGCGTCCATGCTTCCTGCGATCCCGTCGTTCGAAAATGCCAACCGGAGCCTCGCGCTGCTCGGAAACTATCACGACGTGCTCGTGCAGGTGCCGCTCGCCGGGGGCGTTGTTTATCTCAATGACACCGACCAGTACGCCCATCTCGGCGCCACGTCCCACGACGGGAATCTGGCCGTACTCCTGACGGACGCCAAACCCATGGTCGTCCACGCGACCAAGGGTTCGAGCGGCAAGACCGAGGAGAATTTTAGGATCTCGGTGGGCAACAGTGGCAACACCCGGATCACCATCACCCGCCGGTTCTTCGGCGCCGATTACGGATTGCGGAAGAAGTTCTTCACTGAGCTGCCGCCCGAAGAGCGCAATCGCTACTACCAACAGGTCGTCGCGAGTGTCTCGCAGGGAGCCCGGCCGGTGGGAGCGCTGATGACGCGCTTTGACGGCTATCCCGGCGTGGAATCGTTCACGGTCGATGTGAATGCCTACGCGATCCGCGATGGAAACTATCTCTATTTCGATCTTCCGGCGGACCTTCGGCTGTTCCCAACCGCCACGGATCTTCGCGCGCAGCCGTTCTACCTGCCGAGGCCCTTGGTGCGCATCATTCGATCCGAGGTTACGTTCCCGTCCAAGGACTGGCACATCCTGATCGCGCCCAGGAGTCGCGATGTGGCGGCGGCGGACGGATCTGGCCGCGTGGTCGTGGACGCCAGGGAACAGCCCGGCGGCATCTCGATCGAGCACCGGCTGTCGATTAATCCCAGCATCGTGCAGTCCACGGATTATCCTGCCTTGGTCCGACTCGAAAACACTCTGGAGGATGAGTCGGCCCGGGCGATTGTCGTGGACACCGGTGCTGACGCGCCTGCACCTCAGCCCACGTCCAAGACGCCGTGATCGGAAAATGACTCCCCGCCGTACCTCTCTCGAGGGAGGGCGGGGGGGCGTTTGGAGTCGCCAGGTGGTTCGAATTTCGAATCGGACCGCCTTATTGTTACCGAAATTCCCAGGGCGTCCGGATAAGTAGTTGGAGATAAACGGAATGAAAAATCCTATTTCCTTGAATTCGGGCGCCTTATCGGCTCTTGTATCCGCCGTACGTAGGATACTGCGTTAGGTGACAGCTTCTGGTGAAATCGTCAGATGGACTATCTGAGTCCGGTGATGATATCGAAACCCGATGGTCGGGAACGGACTGGCAACGGACCGGAGAGACTACGATATCAACACATGCATAGTTCCAAACTGTACGTCGGAAATCTGTCCTTTAAGACGACCAGCGAAGAGCTCCAGGCTCACTTCGAGCAGTGCGGCTCCGTGACCGACGTTTACATCGCCATGGATCGCGACTCCGGCCGCCCGCGCGGCTTTGGTTTCGTGACGATGGGCACAGGCGACGAGGCCAAGCTGGCCGCGGAGAAGCTGAACGGCGTCGATCTCGGCGGCCGTGCGCTGACCGTCAACGAGGCGCGTCCGAAGGAAGAGCGTCCGGCTGGCGGCGGCGGCGGCGGCTTCGGCGGTCCCCGTCGTAGCTTCGGCGGCGGTGGCGGCGAGCGTCGCGGCTTCGGCGGCGGCGGCGGTGGCGGCGGCTTCCGTGGCGACCGTCGCTAAGCGACGTCCCGCGCATTAGCGCACCATTTGAATTCAGGCGGACTTCGGTCCGCCTTTTTTCATGTCCGTTTGGCTCCGCGCGGCCGGCGCCTCACAACACGGCGTCTCCCGGCGGTCTCAGGCACGACGTCGGACTAGCGGGTCCGGCGGGTCGATCGGCAGCGAGATGCCGTTTTCGAGCATCACGATCCGACGTTCCTTGTAGAGAGCGCCGATCGCCTGCTTGAAGGCCTTCTTGCTGCACGAAAACGCGGCGCGGATATCCTCTGGCGTGCTCGAGTCGTCATACGGCAGCCGTCCGCCCTTGGCTTTCAATTCGTCCACAATGCGCTCCGCGAGGGGACGCACACGCGAATAACCCGCGGGATCGAGCGCCAGGTCGATTTTACCGTCTTCGCGGACCTGTTTGACGTAGCCTTCCGTCTTCTGTCCGTGGAAAAGGCGGATGCGCAACTCGGTGTGATACAGGAGGCCTCGGTGGGCGTTTTCCACGATCGCCTCGTATCCGAGGTCGGTTTCGCCGATGATCAGCAGATTCACCTTCTCGCCCTTGCGGTACGTCGGCTCCTCGCGACTTAGAAACCGATTGAGGCGCATCGATGCGATGATGCGCCGCGAGCGCTCATCCACGAGGATGTGCACAACCACCCAGTCTCCGCGACGAACACGACCGGCCTGTTCGCGAATCGGAAGGAAGAGATCCTTGTTCAATCCCCAGTCCAGAAATGCGCCCATCTGGGGGTCGACACTCACGACTTGGAGCGTCGCAAATTCGCCGACAGATGCAAATGGCATGCGAGTCATCGCAATCGGGCGATCCTCGGAATCGCAGGTGACGAAGACCTCGACCATCGAGCCGACCGTGGTGCCGGACTTCACGTATTGGTTGGGCAGCAGGATGTCCCCGAGGTTTTCGCCATCGAGGTAGAGCCCCTGTCGGGCAATGCGCAAGACGCACAGGGTGTTCTTCTGTCCGAGATTTGCCATTGGTTGTCATCCTGCGCTGCCGGGATACCCGAGCGCACGCAAAAACGTCTGCATGACTTCAGACCTTTACGAATCGCGCTGCCTAGGTACGATCGCTGATCCGTTTTCAATCGGAGATCCGACGCGCGCAGCGCATCCGTCCCGTCATGCGGGAGGAAGGATCCGGTTTGAGGAGTCAACATGAGCAACGCACGATCAACGCCGCCTGAAGCTACCTCCAATGCGCCCGCACCCGGGGCGCCTGTTTCGGCTGACACCGGCGGTGGCCGGCGCCGCCGAATCCTGGTGGGCGTGGGTGTGCTCGTGGCGCTCGGAGTGGGTGTGTTGGCGTACTGGTTTTTCTTCATGCGCGGCATCGTGTACACGGACGACGCGCGCATCGGTGGGCACATGGTGGACGTGGCGCCGGAGGTGAACGGTACGCTGGTGTCGGTCGCCGTTCACGAGGGACAGTACGTGCACAAAGGGGAGGTGGTCTTCCGCCTCGATCCAGCGATCCCCCAGGCGGCGCTCAACCAGGCTGAGGCGGCGCTGAAATCGGCCCGGGCCGACGTCGCCGCGAACCAGGCGTATTACGAGCGCGCGGTGAACGGCAACCGGCCTGAGCAGATCAAGGCCGCCGAAGCGACCTACAAGGGGCTTCTCACGCAGGAGGAGCTGGCGCGGATCGATTTCGCCAGGGCGCGGCAGATGTTCAAGGGCGACTCGATTTCCCAGGATACCCTGGATCGGGCGAGGACTGCGTATGAGTCAGCCCGTCAGGCGCGCGACAATGCGGAGCAGAACCTGATCCTGCTCCAGCGCGGATCGCGTGCCGAGGATATCGCCGCGGCGAAGGCCGCCCTCGAGTTGTCGCAAAGCAAGGTGAAGGAGGCCGAAGCCGCCGTGGAGGGAACCACGGCGGCCCTTGCGCGTTACACGGTGAAGGCTCCGTTCAGCGGGTGGGTCGTGCGCCGCTGGCTCCAGGAGGGGGCTATGCCGCTTCCCGCTCAGCCTGTCGTGAGCCTGTTCGATCCTGCGTCGCTGCGAGTCGACGCTAATGTCGAGGAGCAGGACCTTTCCGGAGTCCAGGTGGGCGATGAGGCCGACATTTCAATCGACGCGTATCCATCGCTGCACCTCACGGGCCGCGTGACGCGCATCATGCGCGCCGTGAATTCCGAGTTCAGCCTGATTCCCTCGGAGGGCGTCGCGGGCACCTTCATCAAGGTGACACAACGCGTGCCGATCGAATTGTCGGTCGTGGTTCCGCCGGATCTGCCGATCGGCCCAGGCCTTTCCGTCGAGGTCCATATCCACTCCGACACCGCGACCGCGGGGCGGAAGCAGGACTCAGGCGCATGAGCGGCGTCGAGGATCCGCGGGCCAACCGCTGGGCGGTGCTGATCATCGTCGTCCTGGGCACCTTCATGGCCATTCTCGACGCGAGCGTCGTGAATGTGGCACTGCCGCACATGATGAGCTCGTTTGGCGTGGACCGGGAGCAGATCGAGTGGGTGGCGACCGGCTACATGCTAACCTCCGCCGTCGTGATGCCCTTCATGGGGTGGATTGCGACCCGCGTGGACTACAAGTTTCTCTACCTGAGCTGCCTCGCGCTCTTCACGCTGGGGAGCGTGGCGTGCGCCTTTTCGTGGAGCTACGGTTCACTGATCGCGTTCCGGGTGATCCAGGCGCTGGGAGGTGGAGGTATCCAGCCGACCGGCATGGCAATCGTCGCCGAGCTCTTCGAACCGCACGAGCGGGGCAGGGCGCTTGGCATCTACGGCACCGGCATCCAGGCGGGACCGGCGCTCGGGCCGACGCTGGGGGGATATCTCACGGACACCTTCAACTGGCGGACCATCTTCTCGGTCAACCTGCCATTCGGCATTGTCGTACTGATCCTTGGCATGATCATCATGCGTCCGCTCAAATCGTCGGGAGCCCGCCGTACGTTCGACTTCGCGGGATTCGGATTTCTCGCAATTGGGTTGGTGGCCGGCCTGACTGCGCTTTCGAACGGACAGATCAAGGGATGGGACTCCAGCTACATCCACCTCTGCGAGGCATTGACGGTCATCGGGTTCGTGATGTTCGTAGCCGTGGAGCTCGCGGTGGAGCATCCCCTGATCGATTTGCGGCTGTTCCTGGTGCGCAACTTCAGCCTGAGCGTGATCCTGACGATTGTCCGCGCCATCGGCCTCTTCGGGAGCGTTTTCCTGTTTCCGCTCTTCCTTGAGAACCTGATGGGTTACACGCCCGTGGACACGGGGCTATGGATGATTCCAGGCGCGATCGCGGTTGCGCTTTCGATGCCGGTGGCGGGTTGGCTCGCTGATCGCTACAAGCCGTCGTACCTCATCGCGATCGGGTGCGCGATGCTCTCGATGTACCTGTTTTTCTTCGCGCAACTCGATCCGCTTTCGGGCTCCATGGCGCTTGTTTGGCCACAGGTGCTGCGCGGCGTGGGCCTGTCGCTGCTGGTAGCGCCCCTGATCGCGGCGGCGCTGAATTCGGTTGGGCGCAAGGACGTCGCGATGGCCAGCAGTTTTCTCAGCGTCTCCCAGAATGTCGGCGGGGCGATCGGTATTGCGATGATCAATACCTTCGTCACTGACGCGATCCAGCGCCACGCGGTGCGGATCGGAGAAAGGATCCCAGTCGAGTCGGCGCGGTTCTTCTCCAGGCTCGGGCTCAGGGCTGAGTCGGTCATCTTTCGTCATGAGCCCGGAATCGTGGCCAACCCGCAGGTGAAGGTCATGTTCGTCGCGGGAAGGGCCATCGAGCGTCATGCGCAGGTGATGGCGTACGACAACGGATTCATGCTCGCCGCACTCATTGTCCTGGTCGTTGGTGTGCCATTGGGACTCCTGTTCAAGCCGGCGCGGCATCATGGGAACGGAAACAAGGAGGCCGTGGCCGGGGAGTAGTCGGCTCCGAGCAGGGCGCGTCACGCAGGGATCCTTTGAGAGGCGGGGTTGATTGGGGGGCAGGTAAACTTCAACCAAGGCTCTTCAATGGAACGTCGCGAATTCATCCGCACCCTGTGTTCGGGCGGTCTCTGCTCCTGTGTCTTAGGTGTTTCGACCCTCCATGCCTCGGGGGACGAACCGGCGGCGAAGGCGGGGGCGGAAGACTGGCGGCTGCCGTTCGCACAGGAGCGATATGCCCGTCTGCTTGCCTTGATGGGCGCAAAATTGAGTCCAGCCGAGCAGACCGAAGTGCTCGAAGACCTCGGTCGCTACTGTGCCTCCCGGTCCGGCATGGCCGATAAGTTCAAGGGGAATCCGGAAGGTTTCGTGGACGAGTTACGCCGTCGGTGGCAGGCCGAGGTGTCCTACGAACGAGGGCGAGGGCGGGTCGAAATCGCTTTCCCGCCGTCCGGCGAGTGCGCGTGCCCGCTGCTGCGAAAAGGGCTGGCCCCGGGTACCGCCTGCGACTGCTCTGCGGGCTGGCAGAAGCAGGCGTTCGAGGAAGTCTTCGGTCGGCCGGTCGCCGTGCGAATCGTCAGCACCGTGCTACGCGGAGGCGATCGGTGCCAGTTTTCCGTGATGCTAGCCGACCTCTCGGTCGTGTCCTGATGTTTGGGTAGAAAGTAGCCCCGGCCTAAAGGGGAAGGACCGGGGCTTCGAAAACCGCGCAGGACGATGCCCCGTCAGCGGCTTACGATCGACAGCCTGTAATGTGTCACACGGGGCTGGGCGGCGGCGACCTCTCGCTTCTCGATTCCGAGTTCCTGGTTGTGGAGGGCGTCCACCAGCGCCGTTGTCGCGGCCTGCACCGAGGGATCCTTGTCGAAGGCCAGCTGGGTCTGGATGCCTCGCCAGGCAAAGAACCGCCAAGCGGTGTGCTTCCAGCAGAGGTCAAGCACGTGCCAGGCCTGATTCATCATGGGCGTTTCGTAGTTGGCGAGGTTGATGCCGCCGGCGAGTTCGAAGGACTCGAAGGTGCCGATGTACTTCCCGTCAATCGAGAGGGCGTATTGTGCGGCAGGGAGGCCTCTGACCTTGAGCGTCTGCTGGTCGAGATCACGGTAGAAGTGCGAGAGCTTGATCATCAACGCCGCCGCCGGATCCGTGTGGCTCCAATCCGGCTTTGGAGCCGGCGTGAAGAAGCTCAGTGAACCCCAGTCGCGCTCGGTCGGAGGGAACTGTTTCCACTGCTCATGAAGTCCGAGGATCGGGAATGGCAGGCAGTCGTCGTGCTGCGTCCATGAAAGGCTCGCGCCGTCGCGGCTGAGGTCGGACACGGTGGTGTTCTCGGAGCTCACGACCTGGTGCGCGGCGCCATCGATCGTGACTGCCGTGACGGTGGGGGAAGCGTTCCATGCCTTCAACAAGGCCTGTGCCATCACCAGTTCACCCACCGGCGAGGGGTGGATCCGCCCGGGCAGAACCTCGCCGGCGAGCTTGGGGTTCTCCGCTTGCGCCTTGGTGAGCACGTTGAGCAGGGGAGTCATGAAATCGACGCACTCGAGGTGGTGGCGCGCTGCGAGCTCGCGGACGAAGGCCGAATAGCGAAGAAGGACCGCGTTGTAGCCGCCTGGGAAAAACGGGGCTTTCGTGACGTCGTCATAGGGCGTCGGCTGGATCAGGACGATCCGTACTCCGGGCAGGTGCTGCTGGAGCGACTCGATAATGTGCTCATAGCCCTTCCGGTAGACGTCGAAGATTTTCTGGTCGAAGGGCCGGTAGCTGGCGTCGTTCATGCCGAGCATGATGGTCACGACGTTCGGTTTGAACGGGAACACGTCGCGCTCGAGGCGGGTGTCGATTCCGCCCGCCCAACCGCCGGTGACCTTGTCGCCGCCCACGCCGGAATTGACGAACTCGACCTTGAGTCCGGGGTAGCGCGTGCGCACGAACGCCTCGACGTCCATGCCGTAGAACCGCTGCTCCGTGATGCTGTCGCCGTAAAAGCACACCCGGTCGCCTGGCTTCAGGGCGAACTGGGTCGATTGTGCGGCTTTGGCTTGTGGCGCGAGAACCGCCGCGAAAAGGCCTAGCGCCAGGGCTATGCCTGACGCGAGCCTGGGACTGCGGATCGATTGGAGGTTGGGCAACTGGGTTTTCATCGACGGAAACGGTGTGCGCTTTTCCCAAGGTCGCAAGATGGAGGATACGTCGATTCAGTGGGGCTAGGCATCCCGCGCCTTCCGGACTTGCCGAGAAATCGTGATCACAGGCTCGCAGTGCCCGGGCTCGTGGTTAGGGTTCCAGCGGCCCTCTACGCAGGGCGGCCCCGGCTACCCACTCTCCATATCCACCCCATGAGTACAAGCGAATCGCTGGATGATATCGTGATCGAGCCCAGGGTGGTCCGCTGGACAAGACTTACGTTCACAGCGGGCCTGCTCTTCTGGCCATTCTTTCTGCTGGCTCTAACCTTCATGATGGGACCTCCGGCGGGGACGGGCACCGCAATGGCGGAGCGCCGGGTCCTGGATGCCTGCGTTTGGCTCTATCCGGTCGCGGTCGTCGCAGCTTGGTCGCTTTCAAAGCGTGCTATTCGGGCCGGCCAGTCCGACCCGGTTTGCCTGCTGCCATGGCTCCTGCCCGCCGTGCTCTTTGCGTATTGGCTGGTCTATTTCACGCTCTGAGGACGTCCGCCGCGGCTGTGATGCCGGACTGCACGTGGGCCGCGGGTTTGCTCGGAGCCGGACGTTCTCAAGTTAGAATGAGCACCCTCTCGATTGTCGGTGCATGCGGGGCGCATGATTGGGGAACGGTCTTTCTCCGTTTCCCCATGAAGCTCCTCACCGCCTTCCTGCCTCGCACGTTCCGGCTGCTTGCCGGTCTCGTGGTGGTCTCCGCATTCACCGCGCTTGCCGGCGCCTATCCGTCGGGCGGTCCCTATGGTCCGCAGGCCTGCGACTATCCGCTGCCCAAGGTGAGTGGGCGCATTTACTTCGTCTCGCCCGAAGGCCGCGCCGGCGCTTCCGGAGCGACGCTCGCGGAGCCCACCTCCCTGGCATCGGCCATCGACCGCGTCGTCACCGGGGATGCGATCGTGATGCGGGGTGGTGTGTACCGCACGGGCGATCTGGAGGTGAACCAGGGCATCCTGATTCAGGCCTACGGACGGGAGCATCCCGTGATCAACGGGAGCCTCGTGGCGAAGGATTGGATCCGCCAGAAGAACGGCCTCTGGCGCACGAAGTGGCCGCATCTCTTTCCTGGCAAGCCCGCCGACTGGTGGAGGCGTGGAAGCGTCGGGCGCCTCACGCCGCCCTATCGATTCAACATGGATACCGTCTTTGTCGACGGCCAGCCGCTGCACTCGGTGGGCTGGGAGGGCGAGTTGGACAGCCACAGTTTCGCCATCGATTACGACTCGGGCACTGTGTACATCGACGTCGATCCCACGAAGCACGTCGTTGAAATCACAGCGCACGATGGTGGACTCATACGCACCATCAAGCCCTGCCATGGCAAGGTGTCCGATGGAAGGGGCCTGCGAATCCGCGGAGTTTCCTTCACCCAGTTCGCATATCGGGCGCTGGAGATCGAGGGGCACGAACCCGAGGGCAAGGCGGATCCGTCGACCTACGGAAAGGACGTCGTCGGCTCGCTGCTCGAGAACGTTTGCATCACGAAGTGCTCGCGCGTCGGCGCCTATCTGCGCGGCGACGACCTCGTCGTTCGGAACTGCCTAGTCAGCGACACGACGACCGAAGGCCTCTACATCCTCGCGTCCAACAACTGCCTGATCGAGCGAAACATCGTTCGTCGCAACAACGTCGACGACATGCAGGGGTATTTCCCCTGCGCGATAAAGATATTCAATCAGACGCACAACGTCGTCTGTCGCGACAATCTGATCATCGACCAGCGTCACTCGAACGGCATCTGGTACGACGTGGGCAACGTCGACGCCGTCGTGGTCGACAACTGGTTCGAAGGAGCGATGACCGGCTTCTTCTTCGAGATTTCCAAGGGCGCGATTTGCGCGGGTAACGTGTTCGTGGACTGCGACGAGGGCGTGAAGGTGCTCAACAGCTGTCGGGTGCAGGTTTATCAGAACACGTTCGTCAACAGCCCCGCCACTTTCGAGCGCACGGAACGCAGCGCAGTGGGCGACCATTTCGGCTGGCATCCCAGCACCGGCCCGGACGTCGACCAGCGCGTGGGGCATGTGTTCGTGGGCAACCTCATGGTGACGCGGCCCCCGTTTGAAGACGCGATCCTGCGGATACGCCAGTCGCCCGTGGTCAACGCGCGGCTGCGCGACCAGCAGATGAAACGGGTGGATGGGAATCTCTACGTCCGGGAGGGTGCGCCTCTGAAGGCTGCGTTCGAATGGGGACCGGCCGAGGGAGAGAATGTCTCGATTCCCTACGCATCCCTGGCCGCACTCCGCGCGGCGCATCCGGAGTGTGAACTGCACGGCCAGTGGCTGGAACTGGAGTCGGGCTGTTTTCTTCGTTCGTGGGAACTGAAAGACTATCGCCCGCTCGCGGGGCTGATGCCCGAGGCGATGACCCATCATCCCGCCGATTTCCTCCCGAAGCAGGCGCTATCACTCCTCGGGCTCGCGACTTCGGACGGCCTGTGTCCGGGGGCATACCCGGTCGCTCGATGAGCGTCGGTTGACACGCTTGGTGCTCTGGCGTCGACGGTTCAGTTCGAGCTCGTCGACGCCGCGGAACCGGGGAGGAGGTCGACGTTCCTGATCTCGAAAGTCTGGACGGATTTCGCGGGAGTCGAACACGTGAAGCATTTGCGCGAGAGGATCACGTCATCGTGTCGCACATACAGTTCACCGCCATCCGTCGTCGTGAGCCATCGGATGACCGGGCCGGCGGCCGCCGCGAAGCGGGTCAGGTCGTAGGTGACGGACCGCGCGGCACCCGGATTTTCGGTCACGATGATGAGTTTCCCTTCTCGTGCGTCGTAGGCTGCCACCGAATTGGGATCGCCGCTGTCCAGAATCGTCATCCCGCTCCGGATATGGCGGCAGTATTGGGCGAGGACATAGTACTTGGGATTTGCGGGGCCGATCCAACGGTCGCCCGGATTTGACTGCACGAGGCCCCAGCCACCGCTGTCGAGCGCCTGCCAGTAGCACCAGGCGGTCATGTGCAGCTCGTGGAAATCGCGATCGAGGTTTGCCGCCATCGTTATCCCGGAGCCGTCCTTGTCGCCGTATTCGGAATTCCACAACTTATTGCCCGCGACCGCAGCGTGGAGCGCGGAGCGCGGGCCGGCGTCATATTGGTAACCGTGGACGTTGACGCGTCCTACATCGGCGCGCGTGCCGGCGCTGAAGCTGTTCCAGGTGTCGAGGGCCTGCTGATAGAACGATTCGTCGGACGCGGAGACAACCGTGGTGGCCAGTCCCCGGCGTGAGAGCTCTGAGTGCAGGTCTGCGATGAGCTTCGCCTGCAGTGCCGGCGAGAAGTGGCAGCCCTCCTGGGTGCCCGCGGCCTTCCACCAGTTGGCCGTGGGTTCATTGAAGGGTTCGACGCTGGTGAAGGTGATTCCCCAGTCATCCCGCGCGTGCTGGGCGATGGTGGCAAGGTAGAGTGCGTGCTCATGTTCGAAGGCAGGTGCGAGATTGTCATCGGTGCCATTGGCGGAGCCGGACGGGTTGTGGTTGGCGCACATCCACCACATCGGGGAGTTTGAAAAGAGTTCGAAACGGTCGGCGCCCCGGTCGCGAGCCTTCAACAGCATGGCGCGTTGGTTGGCATCCGCGTTCCAGTTCCACGCGGGCGACGCCGGGTCGGAATCGCCTCCATAGGTCCAGTATCCCTCGATCTGGCGAAAGGCTGGGATGTGGGGGGAGACGACCATCGTCGCGCCATCAACCGCATTCGGGCTGCAGGCACCCGCATTGTAGCGGACGATGTTAAGACCGAGCCCGGGAAGCGTCGCGTTGGCTTCCTTGAGGTAGGTTGGTTTCAGGGTGAAGACCAGGTCGGCAAGGTCGTCGCGCTGGCCGAAGACATTGGCCCACCAGCACAGCGAGACGCCCCATCCCTCCCAGGTGCCCCAATTGCTTTGGGGATTCACGACTGCGGTTACTTCGGCGCGCCCGGTGGACGCAGCAAGCAACGCGACGACCGCCGCCAACAGCCGAAGGACAGCCTTTGGACGACGGCGGGGCGGGGCGGCCAGGGGAGCGAAGAGGGGATTCTCAAGCGACATGGCGAATGCGCTGGCGGCAGAGCAGCGGCGCGCATTCCGGACATAACGCGATCGCTGGGAAATGCGACCAGGATCCGCCCGTACAAGAGCCTGTTTCGCCTTGGATAGTAATGTGACACCCGCGGCGGACCCTGCTTGGAAAATCAACGTAAAATCGGCGATTGAATGGAACAGAAGGGAACGAAGAACAAACTGCTCACCACAGAATTGAGAACGTTGATTGTTTCACCGTTTGGGTGAGTCGTTTTTGCTCGGTGATTTCGTTCAATCTCTTGGCTCGCGGCATTCTTGGTTGTCTTCGTTTCCTTCTGTTAACTGCGTTTCTTAAAATGAAACAGGCGCGGGGCCGAAGCCGCCGCGCCTGTCGAAAACGTAGCCGTGAGAGGGACGCTCAGGTCCGGCTCAGGCCGAGCAGGAACTCCGCGTTGGTCCTGGTCTTCTTGAGCCGCTGGATCAGCATGTCCATCGACTCGATCGGTCCGAGACCCTGCATCGCGCGGCGCAGTGAATAGATCCGCTGGAGCTCCTCAGGATGGTAAATGAGCTCCTCCTTGCGGGTGCCGGAGCGGTCGATGTTGATCGCCGGGAAAATGCGCTTGTCGGAGAGGCCGCGGTCGAGGTGCAGCTCCATGTTGCCGGTGCCCTTGAACTCCTCGAAGATCACCTCGTCCATGCGGCTGCCGGTGTCGATGAGGGCGGTGCCCAGGATCGTGAGACTTCCTGCGCCCTCGATGTTGCGTGCTGCACCGAAGAAACGCTTCGGCTTCTGAAGCGCCGTGGCCTCGATGCCGCCAGACATGATCTTGCCCGAGTTGGAGGCGAGCGCGTTGTAGGCGCGCGCCAGGCGGGTGATCGAATCGAGCAGGATGATCACGTGCTTTCCCATCTCGACGAGCCGCTTGGCCTTCTCGCTCACCATCTCGGCGGCATGCACGTGGTTTTCGGGCATTTCGTCGAAGGTGGAGGAGATGACCTCGCCCTTGGTATGACGCTTGAAGTCGGTGACCTCCTCGGGGCGCTCGTCGACCAGCAGGATGAGGAGGGTGGCCTCGGGGAAGTTCGTCGAGATCGAGTTGGCGATATTGTGCAGCAGGACAGTCTTGCCGGTGCGTGGAGGAGCGACGATGAGACCGCGCTGGCCAAAGCCGATCGGCGTCAGAATATCCACGGCGCGCATGGAAACGTCCTTCACGTGGACCTCGGGAGCCTCCACGTGGATTCGGTTGAGCGGGTAATAGGGGATGAGCTCCTCGAAGGGAGTGATCTTGGCGAGGTTCGCCGGATTGTCACCCATCGCGGATTCTATCTTCACCGTCGCGGCGCAGCGTTCGCCCTCGCGCGGGGCCTGGGCGACGACCGTGAGCTCGTGACCGCGCTTCAGGCCGTAGCGCTTGATCAGGGACTCCGGCACATAGGTATTTTCCGGATACAGGCGGTAGTTGACATGCCTGTGGACGATGAAGCCGTAACCGCGATCGTTCAGATCGAGCCAGCCGCGATCGGTCAGCAGGCGCTTCCCGGCGGCGGCAGCGGTAAGAATCTTCTCGAGCAGCATGCGGCGAGGTGGCGGTGCGCCTTCGAGCGGCAGACCGAGACTGCGGGCGATGGCGACGAGATCGCCGACGGGTTTGGCGTAAAGATCGTTGAGCGCGATCGGGGCCCCCTGGGCCTGGCTGGCGAGCTCGGCCGCCTGGGTGTCGAGCGCGGCCACGTCAGCGAAGCGGCCCGCGTCGGGCAGGTCACCGAACTGCTGCGAGTAGCTGGGAGGAGGCGGCTGCTGCGGGGCCTTTTCATGCTGTCCGTGGCCGCCGCCATGTCCGCCGCCCTGGCCGCCCTGGCGCTGCATCTGCTTCCACTTCTTTTTCTCCTTCTTGAGATTCTTCCAGTAGTTGCGGTCCTTGATTACAGGACCCTGGCGCTCGCCTGACTGGCCGCCCTGGGCAGGGTGGGAGGGGGTACCGCTGGGTGCCGGCTGTGCATCCTGGGCCTGCGAAGGCTGATTTTCCGCGGCGGCAGGTGCCTCCTGAGGACGGGCGGCCTCGGCGGTTGCTGCCGGTGCGGGATTTTCGGACTGCTCGGTTTCCCTGCGTTCGGGGGCAGTGGGCGCACTCGCGGGTTTGGCCTCCACGGCGGGCTCGCGCACTTCGGGTGCCGGGGCCTCGCGGTGTGCCTCTGGTTCAGACGCCTGCGCGAACAACTCACCAGTCTCAGCAACGGGCGAACCGGCTGCCGAATCATCGTCCGTCTTCGATTTGCGCGTACGCACCCGCTTCACGGGCTGCTTGGACACTTTTTTCGAGGTGGACCGTGAACGGGTCGGAGTATCGCTCTCGTCGGAGTCAGTCTTTGGAGGAAGGGCCATGGTTGATAAATCTAGGTCGTGGAAAATAGCAGTGAGCGACGCGAGGCGGATTGCCTGCAACGGACTGCGATCAACTCCACTTGTCGCTTCAGGAATTCACGCGTGCCGTCGTTGGACAGCACGAAGTCGGAGAGTTCAATTTTGCGAGCGAGTGGAAGTTGCCGGTCTATCCGCTGCCCGGCCAGCGTGCGGTTCATGCCACGCTGTTCCAGCCGGGCGAGTTGCTGACCTGAAGAACAGGCAACGCAGACGACGAAATCAAACCATTTGTTGAGTTCTCTTTCGAAGAGGAGCGGCACCTCCACAACCCATTCCGCATCGGGGGCTTCCTTGATTTGGGTTGTCCATCGGCGATGAACTTCGGGATGCACGAGCTCCTCGAGCCAGCGCAACTCGGGGGCGTTTTCGAATACGACACGGGCCAGTTTGGAGCGGTCAACGGTCCTACCGGTGTCGGCCATGACTCCCGAGCCAAAATGTGTCGCGATGGCATCGATGATTGCTGGATCCGTGAGAACTTCGTTGCGTACGATTTCATCACAATCGATTCGCCGGAAACCCAGCTCCTCAAACTGCTTCGCGGCCGTGGATTTGCCGCATCCGATCCCTCCGGTAAGTCCCAAAATCATGGTCACTCAAATCGAGACCGTGAAGACTTGGCCTCGAGGGTCCAAGGTTCAAATGATTAATGCCATCGATTGGCGAAGACGGTGGCTTCATATCCGCCCGATCGGTTTTTGAAATCCGACGCGCCATGGAAAATAGGATTTGATCAATTAACGACGATAAAAAAACTTGTCCTTTAATTTCATCCGGCCTCTGTTCGGGGCGTCATGCTTGCCACGCTCACGTCCGCTTCGCTTCAAGGGATTTTCGCGGAATCCGTTCAGGTTGAGGTCAACACCGGCGAGGCGGGTCTGCCCGAGATCGTGCTCGTGGGCCTTCCGGATGCCGGAGTGAAGGAATCCGAGGACCGGGTGACCTCCGCCCTGGGCAACAGCGGCTTTCGCATGCCGCGCCTGCGAACGACGATCAATCTCGCCCCGGGGAATCTTCGCAAGGAGGGGCCGATGTACGATTTGCCGATCGCGCTCGGAATCCTGGCTGCGACCGAGCAGCTGATTTCGCCCACCTTGGGCGATTATCTCATTGCCGGAGAGCTGGGGCTGTCGGGTTCGACCCGCCCAGTCCGCGGCGCACTGGCGTTTGCGCGACTGGCACGAGCGCTCGGCAAGCGCGGCATTTTGCTGCCTGCTGCGTCGGCGCCTGAGGCGGCGCTCGTCGACGGTATTGATGTCTTCGCGATCGATTCGCTCGACCGGGCCTTTCGATTTCTGGCAGGTGAGGTCACGCTCGCGCCACTTCCCCGGACGGCTGCTGCGTCGGCGCCATCGGGCAGTCTGATCGATGCGGATTTCTCCGAAATCAAGGGACAGGCCACGCTTCGACGAGCGGTGGAGGTGGCGGTGAGCGGCGGCCACAACCTCATCATGATCGGCAGTCCCGGAGGAGGAAAGTCGATGGTCGCAAAGCGCATTCCCACGATCATGCCTCCGCCGTCGAGCGACGAATTTTTGGAGATTCTCTCCATCCATTCCGCGGCGGGGCGCACGCTCAACGGCGACATCCCCTGGGCATCGCGTCCATTTCGGGCTCCGCACCACACGGTTTCGGATGTCGCACTCCTGGGGGGCGGAACCATACCCGGCCCGGGGGAAATCTCGCTCGCGCATCATGGCGTGCTCTTTCTCGACGAACTGCCCGAGTTCAAGCGCAGCGCCTTGGAAGTCCTCCGCCAGCCGCTCGAGGACGCCACCGTGTCCGTGTCGCGCAGCGCGGGCAAGGTGACCTTCCCCTGCAACTTCATGCTGGTGGCGGCCATGAATCCGTGCCCCTGCGGCTATCTTGGCGACAAATCCCGGGAATGCCGCTGCACGCCGTCGCAGATCCAGCGCTATCGGGCCAAGGTATCGGGGCCGCTCCTGGATCGCATCGACATCCATGTGGAGGCGCCGCCGGTGAGTGTGACGGAGCTGCGCGGCACCGAGACCGCCGAGACCTCGGCAGTCATTCGGGAACGTATTCAACAGTCCCGTACACTCCAGGAGGCGCGGTTCAAGGGCACGCCGGTCCTCACCAATGCCCGCATGAGTCACCGGCAGATTCGCGAGCACTGCGCGCTCGACGCGAAGCTCGGCGACCTGCTCCAGCAGGCCATGGAACGCCTCCGTCTCTCAGCCCGCGCCTACGACCGCATTCTCAAGGTCTCCCGCACGATCGCTGACCTGGCATCGAGCGATCGGATACAGGCACCGCACCTTCTCGAGGCCATCCAGTACCGTTCGCTCGATAGGAGCCTGTTCTACTGAGTAATCACACTATCACGGACCTCCTTCGCACAGGGACGCGTAGGTGCGGAAGCGGGTCTGCCATTTCAGAGATGATTCGAATACGCCGCCGAGTTTTTCCGAGCGGTCCGACTTTCTCCTGTAACTTCCATGAAAATACACCTCGCTCTCTGTGTCCTGTTCGTAGGCATTTTAGGCGCCTGCTATCGTCAGGCCCGTTCGTTCCCGGGCTGCTGGCGCTTCACCGAGTTATCGCATGGCCGTTATCGATTCGAGGTCGGCTCGCTCGGTCCCGACGGCTTCACCCCGTACACCTCGGAGGTTTTTGAGTATTCCGGGCAACTTCACCAAAGGTCCGAGCTCCGACCGGTGCTCGGCAAGGCCCTGTTTCCGCTGTCACTTTGGACCGGCCTGGGCTCGTCCCGCGGTTTTCGCCGGTCCAAGGAGGTTTGGGTGATCAATGGCGTCCCGTATGTGGCGATCGAGCATTCGGCATCCGCGGCGTTCGGGCCATCGTTTCAGGATTCGTCCAGTGGCCGGCGATCTTCGACAACGCCGCCGGCATCACCTCCGCCATCATCGACCGACTCCTTCACCGCGCTCACACCGTCGTCAGCGACAGCAAATCCTACCACATGAAGGACCGCCTTCAGGAAGAAAACCCAAGCTGATGCAACCCGCGTCGCTGGTGGCGATCCTCGCCATTGGCGCCGCCGTCCCGCCATGTCGACTTCTTGCCGCCAGTTTTAGGTCGAGGTTCGTTCCGCCGCTCATACAAGGACTTCGAAACCCAGTCATTTTTGAGTTTGCTATACACGTATAGCGCAGGATGCTGGCCTTATGCTCGCCATTCGCTTGGACAAAGAGATCGAGGAGCGTCTTGCCAGGCTCGCCCGTCGGACCGGACGCACCAAGACCTTTTACGCACGCGAGGCCATTTTGGAGCATTTGGAAGATATGGAAGACACGTTTCTGGCCATCGAGCGCATCCAGGCCAAGGAGCCGACCTATTCCCTCGATGAGGTGAAGCGTGAGCTGGGTCTGTAGATTTTCTGAGTCCGCAAAACGCGAGTTGTCCAAGCTCGATCGCCAAGGCCAGAAGGACATCGTCGCTTACTTGGAGACCCGGATCGGCACGGGCGAGGATCCCAGGCGTTTTGGCAAGCCCCTCAAAACCGATCTGGCCGGCCTTTGGCGTTACCGGGTGCGCGAATACCGCATCCTCTGCCACATCAAGGACGAAGTGCTGCTGGTCCTTGTGGTGTCTGTCGGACACGGCAAAGATATTTACGACTAGTCGATCCAATTGGGCCAAGTTGGCTTCCTGCGCTCGTCGCCAGGAACGGGCCATGAGAACCGACCCTGCTCGAGGCGCTTCGCCAGCACCCACACCCCTGTGCCGTCCCAGTACAGCAGTTTCAGACGCGTGCGCTCCCGGTTCGTGAAGCAAAACACCGCTCCGCGTTTCGGATCCTCCTGCAACTGCTTCTGCGCGGCGG